>ENA-UOXV01006843-UOXV01006843.1-marine-metagenome-genome-assembly--contig:-NODE-6843-length-11770-cov-4.884678_pt1 | contig 11770 bp, 7 predicted proteins | sample MGYA00238165_ERZ766961 | MGnify/ENA primary metagenome ERZ766961 (study PRJEB28924, sample SAMN03173240) | marine metagenome | biome: Marine; feature: Water; material: Subsurface seawater | place: North... | reverse complement strand
ACGTCGCGCCACCGTGTGTGCAGCTGTGTGGTGCATCGCCTCACGGCGATCCCCGCGACTGCCCCGCCGCAAAACGGTTGCGAGGTGCATCGCCTAACGGCGATCCCCGCGGCTGCCCGGCGGACGAGGACACCGCATGGCCGGCGGACGTCGCGCCACCGTGTGTGCAGCTGTGTGGTGCATCGCCTCACGGCGATCCCCGTGACTGCCTGGCGGACGAGGTCGTCGACCTGACCGGGGATAGCCCCGATGCGAGCGCAGCCGCCGCTGCCAGTACTGCTGGCGACGCCGGTCGGGGGAGGGCCGTCGCGCTGTGCGCGATGGAGACGACGGCGTCGAAGGGCGATGTGCGGGCCTGGCTGGCCGGCCATCGAGACGATCCGGCCTCCATTTTCGACTCCCTGGCCTGTGTGCGGCTGCATGTGCTGCCGTTGCGCAAAAGGCGGCGGTATGCTTACCGCCTGCCAGGGCTGCATGCTTGGCCGCATGGCTTTGTGGACGCGGAGACGCTGGATGCATTGAAGAACGGCTGCGTGCAGCACGGCGTCGACGTCGTCGACGTCAGTCACACTGCAGTGGCTGACTCGCTGGTCAGCACTACTGAGTTGGAGTCGCTGCGGACTGCCATCCACAGCGACGTCGCCGCCACGGACTCCACCGGCCCGGTCAATGCAGAGCGGCGCAACCGTGGGCGGTGCGCTCGGCGGCACAATTTCGTGTCCAGCCGGGCCGCCACGAAAAACAACAGTCACCGTGGGCCTGGCAGCAGGCCCATGGTTACCGGGCCCGGGATGGGGTCCGACCGTGTGTTCGGCCTCGACGCTGCTAAGCGTTTAGTGCGCCATGGCAACGAGATGATGTACCGTGCTGGCTTCCGTGCACGTCACGGTGGTCACGCTGCGGAGATCAGCCCTGGCGACCCCTACGCAGTCATGGAGGGAGCTGCGTTCCTGTTGTCTTACGACGGCGACGACGATGGCGTCAGTCCGACCTGGTGCCGGTGGCACATTGACGAGGACAACGCCTCGGAGCCCGATTTCCAGGACACCGTCGGTGTGTGTTTCTGGAATGAGACGCCGGATGGGCGGCAGTATCGCCTTGTCTGTGCTCTATACACCCGCGAGGCCGTGTCGACCTGGCTGCGGGTGTACAGGCCGACAGGTCGAGCGCCCACCGACGGTGAGCTGGAATACCGCAGTCGGCTGGTCGCGGCCATGGAGACTGTGGCACGCAGGCCATGGCCACCACCCCGGGTGGCGCGGCTGTGGGACGCGCCACTGTACGCCGACTCGACTCGGTCGTCACTGGACCACAAGTCCGGCAATGCCGGGGCGTTGTTGGTCAGCGGCCTGCGGCATTGGGAGAAATACGGCGCGGTGAGGAGGGTCGCTGCGTTGCTGGGCGGCATGATCGGCGTGAACGACGCCGTCATTGGTTTAGCCCGCGACTTCCCGGAGCCTAATGCCTCTATGCTCGGTGGCGTTGGCGATGGCGATGTTGCCGCCGGCCGACTGCTGACAGCGGCGTGCGTTGCTTGCGAAGGCAGTGGGCTGCTGCGTCCCGGGTGGAGCCTGCCCTCTTGGGCCCGCGGGCAGAGCACGGACGGCAGTCACCCGTCCAACCAGAGTCGGCTGTGTCGGTGGATGCCCACGCAGGTGATGTTAAACGTTCTGCGGCGGCGGCTGTTGTCGCTGGAGACTGTGTCCACCCGCGACGAGTTCGCCGCGGATCAGGTGCGCACTCTCACGTGCGCATTGAGCTGCATCTCTGTCGACTCGGGCGGCGTCGAGTCTACGCTCGGCATGCTCGCTGCGGACGCCAGCGACGGCAGCACGTTTTTGAAGAGCCGCACCGGGGTCAAGGCCGTGGTCAGCAGCCTGGACGCACTCGGAGAGCTGGCTCGCCTGGCCGACCCGGACGAAGTTGGAGACGCTGAGCTCCTGGGGCTGCTGCAGCGTTTGGGGCGCCGAGACGTGGATGTCCCCGCGGAGAGAGCGAGGATCAAACACGTCGGTCTCCACGAGTGGAAGTCAGACCACCGGTGTCTCTGCCGGCTGGTGTGCTGCTGCCGCCTGCTCAGCATGATCTGTGGCGTGTCTGGCTCGAACGGTGTGGTGCTGCACGGCATCGTCGTGTGTGCAGTAGCATTGCAGGCTGTTCGTGTCAGCCGGCGGATGGCAAACGCTGTCGTCCGGGGTGGCTGGGTGCGAGCCGGGAGTGGGACGTCCACACACCTGCGCGAGGCAGGCTGGGTAGTGTCCCACCGGGTGGAGAGCCTTGGACGGTCGACGCACGCCACCATCCTGCGCGAGATTTTGCAGTCGGACTGTCTTCAGGAGACTGACGGCGAGACCGAGTTCGAGAACTATCCGTGCGAGGGAGACAGGGCTCTGTCCACTCGTCTTTCTGAGCACAAGATGTTCGCCTGTCCCGGATTTCCGCGGGTGGAGACGGTGGTACATCTAGGCGCGCTGCGTGCTTTGGACGGCCAGCGCCAGCGGCTGGTCGACGGCGCCGGAGTTACCTTGCTGAGGTATCGGTGGACTGCTGCCGTCGATGGGTACGGACCATGCGACGACTGTAGTGACGTGTTCGCAAGGTGGACTGCTCAGGGCGGCCGCAACGTGCGGATCTGGCCTAGCGTGTGGCACGGCCTGCTATGAGCGCAGTGCGTGATATGAAAAACACGTGCATTTGGTCACTCTGGAGGTAGCGTGGCCCTTCCACCCAGCATCTGTCATACTGGGGGAGAAGTGCGGCCGTCACGAGTGCTCGTGTCATCCGCGTAGTCTTGGGGCTCATCGGAGTCACCCTGTTTGCGCCGCTTGGGCGAGAGCTGCGAGGCTGCAACTGCCGAGTGCTGGGAGTGGTCCGAGCCCCGCCCGTCGATGGCGGTGATGACGGTGAACGAGACCTTCGCAGCTGCGCTGGCCCCGGCGCGGACGAGTGACACGGAGGCTTCATCATAGTCACGCGCGGAGCCATGGTCCGATCCCCATTGGGTGCTGCGACCCAGGCACCGGTCCCGCTCCGGCTCGGAGAGCTGACGTCGGACGCCTCCGATTGTGACGAACATCTCTGACCACGCGACATGGCATGACTTGCGGTACACGTGGTCGCCGATCTTGAGGTTATGCATCTGCTCCGGCAGAGCCGCCAGAACAGCCGTCCTAAGCTCGCTGTAGACCGTGCCCGGGGAGAACGGCGATATCGGTGGGACTGGCACGTCACCGGCGATTGCACGCTGGAGCTCGGCGTGGTCTATCGACTTAACTTCGAAGATGGCTGGCACCTTATGGGACACGCTGCGCCAGCCAGGTATCCACGAGTCCAGTTTCTCGAACAGCTGAAAGCACGCCACAGGGAGGTTCAGTGGGCCGTCGAGGATCTCGTACGGCCACCGGCGTCTGGAGATTTCGTTTGATTTCTTGGAGGAGTAGATCGTCTTCTGCTTCGGTGGTGCGATGAGCACGTATTCCTCCGCCGGATCTTGTGGTCCACGCAGTGCAGTGGCCAGACCGTTCGTGCTGGAATGGAATGCTCGTGATTGCTGCGAGAGCTGATCCCACTGTCGCAGCGACTCCAGCTGGACCAAGGTGTACAGCGACCAGAACTTCGACCTGTCACCGCTGGAGAACCACTCCAGGCCGGGACAGACTGACTGCACGCGGAGCCCCGAGGTGAAGCACGCTGCGCCTGCGATCTTGTGCAGACATGCCTCTATTTGTGTGGTCACGCACGTGTCCACTGGACCGGCACGGGCACGGTCCGCCCAATACTCGCAGAGTGTGGCGAGTGACGGAATTGGCGAGAGCACGTCTCGCTGTTTGCGGCAGGGCTCCAGCCGCATCATGAGCTTGTCCAGCATAGTCAGCTGCCGGGCCAGCCGGTGACACAGATCCAGCATTGACGGGCAGGCGCCCAGGTAATCAACGTGGAAGAACTTGAGAGCATCCAGGGCTGCCATGAGGGAGCCAAACGATGCGAACCGGACGGATAGGTAGCCAGTGTAGTTGAGCAGGATTGACTCCTCTTGAAGACGTTGTTTCGTTGGGAGCCTGTCCGCGAGGATCCAGTTCCATCGGAAAGGAAGCCGCCGTACGCCGACCGCCCATTCAACCCATGTATCGAAGTGGGCTACGCGGCCAGAGGCAGTGCCAGCAGTCAGTTGATTGCGTCGCGCCTCCTCTCGTCTTTCAGACTGAAGGTCGTGCAGCGCCTGAACTGTGTCCAGGTCGTAGAAGCGCTGCTGCCTCGCGGAGGCCGAGTCGCCAGTGACCTTCATGAAGTTCACGAAGTCCGGGGGCTCGTCTCCCAAGGCGTTGATGATGGCTGCGCGAACTTTCGGGCTCGAGGCCACTCCTAGATGTAGGATTTCCTCGGGCCAGGGGGCGGAGCTGACGTCCTCGTCCACACCTTGGAGTGTTGCAGGGTGGTGCAGGGCCACCGTCTTTCCAAAGCAGTCTGTGAGGGCTGCCGGAGCGCACGACCATGCGAGGGCTCCCCAGGCTCGCAGCCTGGCGTGCCCACAGGTGTCTGGGAGAGTGAACTCCGACAAGAGGAGATCGTCCAGTACTCGCCGTTCTGAGGCCGTCAAGGTTGCCACCTCTGGTTGCGAAGAGGCCCGCAGCACCACCCTTGGAGCACCTGCGGCAGCAAGATGGGTCAGGCAGGGTGGCTGTGCACGCGTGATCGCCCAAGGCCACCAGAGTGTGCATGCGTGATTGCCAGTGTGTCGTCCGCGGCTACGTGTGCCAGCCAGAGTCCGTGTCCACGACTCGGTGACCATGCAGTCGACCGTCAGCCGATCTTTGACCCAGGCATTGTAGCGTGGCTACCTGACGCGTGCACCTCCGCGCGGCGCTGTTGGAAACGCGTCTCGCGCTGACGTATCCAAGTGAATAGGAAGGAGATCCTGTTCGAGGTGTGGCACTCCGCCGCCACTCCGAACTCCAGGCGAGGGTCCTCTCGGATGCCAGCGCTTTCCAGGCACAGCAACTGGTAGTGAGCCTCACGCCACTCGCGTGGCAGCTGTTCGTAGTAGGCTTCGCAGTCGTCGGCAGACTGCGCCATGGGCTCCGCAGCCTCGAGGAGCACCGCACACGCTTTGGCGTATTCGTCCATTTTCAGGTACTCGATCGGTGGGAATCGACTCAGGTCGTCTTGGGGGGTGTTCCCGTTGATCGAAGGATCTGGGTCGTCTGGATGTTTCTGTCCCGGACGACCACCGAAGCCGTGGTCAAGCGTCAGGCGTGGCTTGACGTTCCCGTCCCCGTCCAGCTGGTCGGTCGCCATGTTCGCCACTGCCATCCCTCCTGGGATTCGGGGGAACCAAGGTGACGGGGTCGACACTCGTGGGGGCTCGAACTGCGTGTGCTTCGCTTGCAGCTTAGCCTGGGCTGTCCGCAGCCAGGGGTGCATCCAGATCTTCTTATAGTTCGGGGCGAGTACGATCCCCGTGGGCCTGAGCGAACTGCGGTTCGACAGCCCCCGATAGCACAGCTCGAAGGCAATGTGCAGGTCTGGGAATACGTCGTCGGTATCCAGGGTCGCGACTACATACTCCCAGATCCGATCCAGGCGCAGCTCCGTGTTCTGCTGCGGATCCACCCACCGACGTGCCTGCACTGGTCCTTGCCGGCCCAGCACCATGAGGAAGAGGCCACGGAACTCTGGCGCGATGTCGCTTGGTGGGATGCGGATGCCATCTCTGCCCCCTGGGATGTTGCTGTAGTTGAAGCGTGCCTTCGGATATGACTCGCATCTGCGAATCTCCGCGAGGTACGCTTCAACCCAGGCATCTATTTCCATCCAGCGGTGCGTGATCCGCGACGGATGGACCTGCCCGAGGCCGTCGAACCAGTCACAGAGCTGGTCGTACGCCGTTCGCTCCTTATACAGGCGACGCTGTTCAGATGCTATCCACTGCTTCGCTAGCACTCGGGACAGTGGCGTCGTCTGGGCTGGGGCACACAGCACGATGTCTGGATGCGCCAGCGCTTCGTCCGCAGACGCTGCGATGCGGTTGTTTGGGTGCGAGAGTTTCGGCGTTTCTGGGAAGATCCAGCGCGAGCACACTGTGAACGGCAACGTGTGCATGCGGAGCGTTTCCGATGGGCGGAGTCGACCAGACGCGCGCCGTTCATTGAACTGCTGCGTAGCTGCGCGCAGTCCATGTTGTAACCACCGGCTCGGTGGGAAAGATTGCCTTGGATCTGGCCAGTGGCTTGCTGGGATGGACTGCCTCTGTGTCTGCGCTGGCATCACGGTGCCATGCACCAGGCTGTTTGCTGCAACGGCGCCCTGTTGACCAGCCAGATCGGTGGCGCGTTTGCGTTTGGATTTGCGCAGTGCCAACCGCAGCTCCCTGGAGAGATCACGCTGGTGATCTGTCACGGACAGGTCAGGGAGATAGACGACGTTGGCCTGTGGGCCGAAGAGGCACTGCACCGACAGCTCAAAGCCTGCTATGTCGCCTTTGGACAGCGAGTCAGCCATGCCAGCGAGTGTGGTGTCTCGAACGGAGTGCTCGCTGTGCGCTCGTATCCGGTACTGAGTGAGAAGCTCAGCACGGGTGCGGACTGACTGGCGGGTAGCACCCGACGCTTTGCCAGTGTTGGAGATATATGTGCCGACAGACGAGTTGTCGATGACTTGGCACACGTCCAGTGACCAGGACTGCGTGTCCGTCGACTTGGCAAAAACGAAGCCGTTCCGATCCAGGGTGTCCACGAGGGACCACAGGCCTGCGTTGCCAGCTGACATTTCGAGAGTGTCGATATCCAGGTGCACTTCCTCATGGTGTGTCCACCGCCCTTTGCGGGCGAAGATGTCCGTGGTGCCAGCACGGAAGAAGAACAGACCCAGGCCGCGGAAGGCGTCTGAGCTGCCAGCTGGGTCTTTTGCTGCATCAGAGTAGAGCATGTAGAGGGGGACGAAGAGGCCCATTGGGGCTGCTGTGGGCATCAGCGCGTGGCCGTGTATCCGCCGAAGTGCGTCGACCAGGCTACGAAGTGATTGGTGCGCAGGGGCAGACAGGGAACGAGCCGATCCCTCTGGCCAGAAGAATATTTGCGACTCCTCGTAAAAGGTCTGCAGTGCGACTCGAATGATTGAGTCCATCTGCGCTGGCCATGCGATGCAAGACACCCACCTGTGGAGTCGCTTCTGCGCGACTGGCTGTGCGTGCAGCGAGTCCGCCAGCAGTGCTAGGCCTTCCGTAAGGTATCGCTTGAGCTTCACTGGCGCTAGAGATCTTCGCCCAGGGTAATCCAGGCTGAGAGAGTTGCCCAGTGCTGGCATGGTTTCCCCAGGAGCAGCGAACTCTTTTTTGCTTTTGATCTTTCGCAGTGTGTGCTGGCGGCCGTCTGCCATGGACACGCCGAAATAGTGCCACATTGTGTCTGCGGTGCACCGCACTACGCTGTGGAACCATTCATGTGATGCTGCGAAGGCATCATCGAAGAACATCGCTGCTACGAAGCAGTCTCCCGAGAACCCACGGCTTCGGCGCCGATTGACGAAGAGTCTCGCGCCGTCGGGGACGGGTGGGGGTGTTATCGTTCGACACAGGGTGGAACGGAGGGTGTCGCCAATCCTAGTTGCGGAGGCAGAGGGTGTCAGCCGTAGGTGGATGCGAGAAGAAGTCAAGTGTTCAAGCAATTGAAATTACTTGTATTCCGACTTGACGCGCTTCCACAGGTTCTCGTCGATGCTGTCTGCACGCCGGCAGAAAGCAGCACGGTCAACGGCCTTCATCTGCGGGGAGTGGCCTTTTTTGCATGCTTTATTAGTGCATGACCCAGTCAGGGTGAAGTGTACGCAGGACGGCCTGCAGCCGAGCCTGTCGCAGTAGCCTTCGAATTCCGACTGCACCGAGGCAGGTCGTTTTGCTGGCGAGCGGCTGCGAGAGCGGGATCGCTGTCGTTTGCTCGGTGGCGACCTGCTGCGCTGGCGAGGTTGTCCAGCGTTTTTCTTGCGTCCGATCGCCTTGTCGTTCATGGAGTGTGTGAAGCGGCACTTGGCCGCCGAGGAGGTACACTGGTCGAGTGTCCATTTGTAACAGATGTGCCGGTCCTTGCAGTCCTCGAAAGAGAGTGAACTTTTGTTGTTCTTATTCGCCGCCGAGTCCGCCTTCCCTTTCTTGGGTGTGGAAGCGTGCTCGGCAGAGCTCGGTGGGACGACGCCCCCAGCCGACTTTGCCATGGCGAATGAGAAGGATCGGAGCTCGTCTGTCCCACCAGACGAGTTTAGGTCCCGCAGCTTCGTCAGGATCTGCGTGTACCAGCTCATCGCCGATCCGGCCTTAAGCGAGAGGTTCGCCTGCTCTAGGCAGACGCGGAGACTCTGTGGTGGATCGGCCGCAGGATCGAACTCGTTCGTGTCCACCACCTCTTCCAGAGGTGAGAAGAGAGACTGACGGATCGCTGGCGCCAGGATCTGGCGGACGATGAAGGCCTCACCACGGCTGTCCGCCGTCAGAGGTCTGCAGCCAGCTGCGAGCTCGTTCATATTTTTGAGCAGCTGGGACATGCGAAGTCCCAGCGCTTTGCCAGAGGAGTTCTTTCCGGCGAGAGGTCCTAGGACAACCTCCAGGAAGACACCGACCCCCGTGAGGGCTTTCTCGCAGGCCCCAGGCTCCAGATCGTCGATCGAGGCGCTCTTGCGCGTCGCCACCACACTCGAGGAGTGGAATTTCGCGAGGCTGTTGAGGATGACCTCGTCCAGTTCCCCACTGTAGATGTTCTTCATGAATCGCAGCGCGGAGTCCACAGACATCTGCGCATGAGTCTCGCGGGACTCGTCACGCGCCCATGACATCCATGCTGAGCGTGCTCGCTCAGCGATCGCGTCTCGCGCCCGGATGAGGGCGACTTGTAGTTGTCGGCCGTCGCCCACATTGTCCGAAGACTTGAAGCACTGGCGCTCCGACCAGTAGATTATGATCGCGCGCGCCATGTTGCGGTTCTGGTTGAAAGCCTCTTTGGAGGCATCGTCCGCAGACATGACCCCCGTGCGGGCGGGTGGTGTCTTCGTCAGGTAAGTGAAGACGTTGAGCAAATCGTCTGGTGGGGTCGAAGGGGCGCTGAAGCCTCCGAACTCGGTCGCTTGGACTAAGTCCGTAGCGATCAGGCCGCGGGAGGATGCGGAGGCGACCATGCCTTGGAAAATAGGGGCGCGGGAGTCGATGGTAGGGACTGCGGCCACGGACGCACCGGTGGGGGCGCTGACGACCGACGTGGCTGCGTTGCGGACGGCCGACACCAGGTCCTCTGCCGTGGGGAAACGATGGTCGTCCCCCACCCCCTTCGAGCACTCGAGTGCCTTGGCCAGGATACGCGAGGGCATGTCGCCGTTGTGCTGGCGGAAGTCCGCCCACACGTAGACGCGCTGCAGGTACTGGTCGTTTGTGCCAGCGCCATCGAGATCGGTGGCGAAGGCTGCATCATCGAAGGCCACGCTGCGGTTGAGGTTGATGATCTTCAGTATGTCCAGCTGCGTTGCCGGGAGGATGCCCAGGAAGTCCGCGTAGCCACACTGCTCGGCAGCGCGCTCCGCGTCCGGCTCCGTGGGTGCTGGGCCGCGCTTTTGGCCGGTGGCTGAGAACAACTCTGCGTCATTCACGCGCTTGGCTAGGGCCTTCAGTATTTCCAATGGGGGTTCCCATGATGACATTGCGTAGTACCTGTATAAAAATTAGTACGATGTACTTGGTTAGTGGGAGCCGGAAGGTGTGGGATGTGAGGTATGTGGAGAAGGGCTTGTCGGCGTCGGCGTCGTAGACGGGATGGCGGATTGTCGGGATTCGCCGGTGTCGCGCGCCGGCGAACCCATTGGATCCAAATGGAGGATTTGGATAATTGCCCCTTTCGCCTCTCACCTTTGGCCATGCATCTATCATATTCTATGAGGGCAACATAGCCTATATATGATCGGTGCCACTGGCAGTGTGCGAGGGAAGAAGGAATTCGAGCCTAACTCGTTGGCCCCCGAATCCGAGCCATTGCTGGGCCCTCACCTAGAGGACTATTGGTCCATAGAGGACTATTGGGCCCGCTCTGGAGGACTATTGGGTTGATTGGCCCCTTCCACCTCGGGCGGAGTGTTTCCACTCGTCTCGCCTAACCATGGACGCCAAAGGGAGGGAGGGTGGGAAAAAATTAGTACGATGTACTTGGTTAGTGGGAGCCGGAAGGTGTGGGATGTGAGGTATGTGGAGAAGGGCTTGTCGGCGTCGGCGTCGTAGACGGGATGGCGGATTGTCGGGATTCGCCGGTGTCGCGCGCCGGCGAACCCATTGGATCCAAATGGAGGATTTGGATAATTGCCCCTTTCGCCTCTCACCTTTGGCCATGCATCTATCATATTCTATGAGGGCAACATAGCCTATATATGATCGGTGCCACTGGCAGTGTGCGAGGGAAGAAGGAATTCGAGCCTAACTCGTTGGCCCCCGAATCCGAGCCATTGCTGGGCCCTCACCTAGAGGACTATTGGTCCATAGAGGACTATTGGGCCCGCTCTGGAGGACTATTGGGTTGATTGGCCCCTTCCACCTCGGGCGGAGTGTTTCCCAACGTTGGGCGAGTGCCCTCCAAACGGCGGAGCCCCCGCGCCGAACCTAAAGGTGTCGGCGTGTGAACGAAGCCCGGGTCCTTGTTAACTGGGTCGCGCTGGCTCTCCTGTCCATGATGTTCCTGTATCAGATAGAGTGCACAGACGGGAGCCCGTCCGTGCACCGTTCTGTCACCGGTTCGCTTCCGATACTCGTACATGTACCGGTACCAGTACTGCTGAACATACACGTACCGCACAACGTATAAATTGTGAGCGGTTTGAGGATCTGTTTGAGAACCGCCGAACTCTGCACTCAGTAGCGTTGTAACCGTTGTAGTACTCATCTCGGCCGTACTCGCCGTAGTACCAAATGTAGTACTAGTACTGGTCGTAGTACTGGTTGCAGTTCTGTACTCAGTGGCGTCGTACTAGCTGTAGTATTGAACTGGTACTATTGTAGTACTAAATACCAGTGGTAGTACTAGCCGTAGTACTACTCGCAGTTCGACCGTAGATGTAGTACCGGTTGTAGTAGTACTGTAGTACTCGATAGTACTATCTCAATAGTAGTACCGTCCGGCTGAGTGTCGTTGGCGCTGAGGTGCGGTGAATCCCTGGACTCAGCCCACGCTAACGTTGGCGCTTTCGTTTGCTGGGGCAGCCACCTCACACACCACGCGATGGAGGGGCTGACTGATGCCAGCAACTCCAAGCATGCGGGCAGGGGGCGGAAGCGGCCCCATCGGGGCCGGCGGCTGCGGCGGGGAGGGGAGAAGGCGCGCGCCCGAGACGCTGCTCGGGCTGCCGAGGGCCGCGAGTGTGCACTCGCCTGCAGCGACGTCCTCCCGCGGGAGACGTTGCGCGTGTCGACGGGGAAGCTGGACGGTGTATCGCCTCGTGGCGATCCCGCAGGCCGCCCTGGGGGGCCGGGTGGTGCATCGCCTCACGGCGATCCCTCCGGCGCTCCGGCTGACGATGTGCTAAGCATCATCCTTGGCGCCGAGCCAGACGAGTCTGTGCGGACAGACAGTTGCGTGCCTGCTGCGCGGTGACGCGCGAGCCGTGCTGGCGTTGTTCTGCGGTTTGACCGCTGTGCGTGCCGTGCAGGTTGGCGACCGTGCTACCCCGTCACGCTCGGCGACACTGGGCAAGGGTGGGCAGCTGCGTGGTGCATCGCCTCACGGCGATCCCCGCGGCTGCCCGGCGGACGAGG
>ENA-UOXV01006842-UOXV01006842.1-marine-metagenome-genome-assembly--contig:-NODE-6842-length-11770-cov-5.360051_pt1 | contig 11770 bp, 7 predicted proteins | sample MGYA00238165_ERZ766961 | MGnify/ENA primary metagenome ERZ766961 (study PRJEB28924, sample SAMN03173240) | marine metagenome | biome: Marine; feature: Water; material: Subsurface seawater | place: North... | reverse complement strand
GTGGGGTTTAAAAATGTTTCACCAAGTGAAATAGTTGGGAACACAATGGGTAACCCTCCAGCCATTAGAACTCCTCTTTTAACTGCTTCTATCATCTCTGGTACATGTCGATGGCAATTATTAAAGCCACTGCCGGTATCTGCTATTCCTATCACTGGTTTGCTGAGCATTTCTTTGCCATAACCCATAGAAGCGGCGTTAGCTCGTCGAAGATATAGGCTGAAGTCCATGTCGCCGTAATTTGTTAGGCCCCTGGCAAGTCCGTGTTTTTGTGTGACCATTTTTAAATCCCCCAAGTATTTTCTTCTAACATTTTTATCTCAGGTCATCCAGGCTTCCTATTAAACTTACTTATTATCGTGACTTTGTTTCGTGAAAATAGAAATGCGAATTTAAAAAGTTTTGGAATCATAAACTAATTTTTTCTCCAATTCATGAAAAACTTTTGCTTGTGGGCCGGTTTCAGGGCCAAAGTATCGTTTGATATTTTTACATAGTTGAAAAAAACCGCGGCCAGGAATTCCACCCCGTCCAACTACTAAGGCGCTTAATAATGGCCGATTATTGCTGTGATCTTCAATTATCAAGTTTTCGAGTATTTTGGTTATTTTATAGATTTTTCCAGGCGAAACAATGCCAGCGCGATCAGCGAGATTTTTATATGATATAATAGATTGTTTAGTTGCAAGTTGTTCGAGGATATCTACAACTACTTTATCGATTTCACTCATGTGGAATTCAGTTTTCGTGACAGTTTGAAAGTGTTAGTTTAACTATATAAAAACCATTGCTTGTTATCCACATAGTTTATTTGGGCTTTGTAGTGATTTTAATTCGCTCTGCTATTTTTAATTTTATCCTTGTTTTAACCATCTTATTGATGGGGCTCTTAGCATTTCCACTTCTGATTGGCTCTAGGAAGAGGGTGTGTTGGTTACGGGATAGATGGGTTAAATTTATTTTATTCAGTTTGAAAATAGTTGTAGGACTAGATTACCGAGTCGAAGGATTGGAAAATTTGCCAAAAGGCCGTTTTATGGTCGCATCAAAACACCAATCAGCGTGGGAGACTTTGGCGTTGCATTTAATTTTTCCAGATCCTTCCATTGTTCTGAAGAAAGAGCTGCTAAAACTTCCAATACTTGGTCGGTTTATAGAAAAAGTTGGTATGGTTCCGATAGATAGATCTGGGCGTGCTAGCGCCCTAAAATCAATGCTCATAGCAGCAAGGAAATGGGCAAATATTGGTCGGCCAATCATCATCTTTCCTCAGGGGACTAGGGTTACTGCTGGCGAGAAGCATAACTACCACTCGGGTGTATTTGCAGTTTATCGAGCATTGAAGGTGCCAGTTGTACCTGTTGCTTTGAATTCGGGAACGTTTTGGTCACGTAAAGCCTTCATTAAGAAACCAGGGATTATTACCGTTAGGGTGCTAAGTTACATTCGTCCCGGTATGGACCGAAAAGAGTTTATGGAAAAATTAGAGGATGTGATTGAAACTGAGACCGAGTTATTAGAGAAAATTGAATAAAACAGACCATTATTTTATAGTTAATTTCAGTATTTGGATATTCTCCAAAGAGGTTGAATCTTCGAGTATTTCATTTGCTCTATTCCAAATTTCCTGTCTCAACATTCTAATTCCATCATAGCCCGACAACTGTTCTGGAGTTAGGCTACTAAGAAATATATTTACCGAATCTCTTATTCTTGGTTCCAGTAGTTTTACTTTTGACTTTGCCTCTTCGCCAGAGAGGATCAATGCCATACTAAACAGAAGAAATACTGGTTTCCGCCGCTGTGTTCGTAAATTAATAACAAATTCATCCATCCAGAATTCCAGGGACATAAGCGATGCTTTGTTGAAAGCTTCTGGAACCACTTTTCTTTCAGCGGCCCTCTTTTTTGACAATTTTGCTTCAGTTTCTGCATTTGTTTCGGCACCAAAGCCTGGAATTAAACCAAAGAAAAATGCTCCGGCTCCCGCCCCAAGAAGAAGGACTAATGGGAGGATAAATATTATTAATATTTTCTTCATTCGATGGTCCCATAAGCAACTGAAAATAACATACTTGAATTTTCCATCTTTCTGGAAGCAATTTCAAACAAAGTCTTCGGTTACTACCGTCCTGCAGCGTATCCCTGCATACCTCGGGCGTTTGCAGCCGCTTTCAAAATTGCTCCATCTCGGGACGCGCCTGTCAATCTCCCTTCGGACCAAGGTTCACTTACGTCTATGTCGTGGCCGCGACGTTTTAGTTCGGTAATCGTAGATACAGGAAACCGGCCTTCCAAAACAACTTTTTTAGGCAAATAAGAGCGCGGCCAAAAAGAGCTTGGAAAGTGGTCTGTATGGAACGCTGGACAGTCGATTGCCTCCTGTAGGTTCATTCCATGATCTGCGTGGTGTAAAAACATAAGGGTTGACCATTGATCTTGCTGGTCTCCACCGGGTGTACCAAAAACCATATAGGGTTTTCCATCCTTTAGAGCGAGAGAGGGCGACAGTGTTGTTCGAGGCCGTTTTCCCGGAACTAACGCGGATGGAGAATTTTCATCTAACCAAAACATTTGTCCCCTATTACCGAGGCAGAAACCAAGTTCCGGTATGATAGGTGAACTTTGCAGCCACCCACCACTGGGAGTGCAAGAAACCATATTCCCAAATCTATCTATAATATCCAGATGAACTGTATCGCCAGTCGAAACACCAGTTTTAGCAACTGTCGGTTCACCAACTCCCATAGACGCTGCTGCTGTCAGGCCTGATCGGTCATCAATTGCTTTATCTATAGACCCCAAGTATCCATCAATTTTTCCTGGAATCAATTTGCTGGAAGCTTGTTGCGTTATTAAAGCTCGTCGCTCCGCATTGTATGCGGAACTTAATAATTTATCCATGGGGATATCTATAAAGTCAGGGTCTCCATAATATGCCTCGCGATCAGCAAATGCTAATTTGGCAGCTTCAACGGCTGCGTGGACGAAGTCTGGCCCGGTTGGGTCCATAGAGCCAACCCCCATCCCATCTAAAATTGCTAATTGTTGAAGTAGAACAGGGCCCTGGCTCCAGGGACCGCATTTACATACAGTGTAATCCCCATAATTATAAGTCAAAGGGGTATCATAGGTCGCCTCCCAAGAGCCCATATCCTCGCCAGTTAACAAACCTTTGTGGCGTCGACCTGAGACGTCCATAACTTCCTGCGTACGGCAGAATTTGTCTATTTCCTCGGCAACCCAACCACGATACCAGATGTTCCTCGCATGTTCTATTTGCTTCTCTCGGTTGCCTTTAATTCCCTCTGACTCTCTAACGATTTTCTCATATGTACGGGCCATCGCTGGGTTTCTGAAGATTGTACCAGGGGCGGGTGGTCTTCCTCCGGGTAGATAAATATCAGCAGAGGTTTTCCATTCTGTTTCGAACAATTTACGCACAGTGTCTATGGTTGCGGTTATGCGGGGTACAACAGGATAACCGTCACGCGCGTACGATATAGCCGGGCCCAACACTTCCGATAAGGTCATAGTTCCATAATCCCTTAACAAAAGCATCCAGGCATCAAACGCCCCAGGGACCACGGCACATAGTAAACCACTACCCGGTATAAGGTCTAATTCGAGCTCTGCAAATTTTTGAAGAGAGGCTGCTGCTGGGATGGGGCCTTGGCCGCATAAAACCTCTGGAGCCTGAGCACCTGCAGGTTGAAAAATCACTGGCATATCGCCGCCTGGACCATTTAAATGAGGTTCGACAACTTGCAAGGCAAACCCGGTTGCGACGGCCGCATCAAAAGCATTCCCTCCTTTCTCAAGTATTGACATGCCTACGGCAGAGCCGAGCCAATGGGTAGTAGTAACAACACCAAAAGTACCAATAAGTTCCGGTCGAGTTGTGAACATTTTTTTTCTTTCATTTTAGAGTATTCAGTATTTGGTTAGTTTTACTTGATAATATTTCTAATTAGTCTTACTTTTATTAGATGGTTCAAAATGAACTGGCCCAACATTTGCATGTCCTGCGAAGCAGGTCGTTGGGATTCTGCAGAAGCGGAGACAGTATATGCTTAATGGTGCATCAGCACTAGGTATTTTAGGTGGTAGTTCGGGTGGAGCAGTTCCGAATACTATACCATCGTTGGCGCTCTTTAAACAAATCAGCAAAAATGAAGGCAAGCTTCGAGAGACTTTCTTTAATCGTAAAGATGTTCAAAAGGATATCGAGACCTTTAAAAACAAAGTTTCTGGGTTCAAGGATGTTGATGAGTTAGTGAAAGACAGGAAATCGCTTCAAATACTTTTGACCGCCTTTGACCTCGGGTCAGAAATCAATAACGGGGGAAAAATAAAGGCTGTTCTTAAAAGTGACCCAAGCGATCTAAATTCATTCGCTAACAGACTGACTGATCCTCGATTTGCCGAATTGGCAAATTTTGTGAATTTTGAGGAACGTAAATTTCGTAGTTTAACCACGGCCAGTAGCCAGCAAAACCTTATCGATAAGTATCTGCAAAACAGATTTGAACTTGAAGTAGGTGGAGCAAACGGTGAAATAGCTAAAGCATTTTTCTTTCTGAGAAACATAAACTCTATAACAAGTACCGCAGGTCTTTTGGGTAATATGCAGTTGAGAACGATAGCGACTACAACCCTCAGATTACCCCCGCAGATAGCGTCACAATCACTTGAGAAACAAATACAATTAATTGAGTCTAAATTCGATGTGAAAAAAGCCGTCGTTAATAGCGAAGCGTCTGACTTAAGGATAAATAACCAGGCAAAAATAAGGAATGATATACAAGCAATAGAGGTAGCAAAATCACAAGTGACAAATGCCGAATCTACCCTCTCAATTATAAATACTCGGCTACAAAACCTTCGTACTTTGCAATTCAATTTACCCAGCCACATGGATACAAGTGAGAGTGGAATAAACGATAAAGAAATCGCTATTCAAACGAGTGCAGTTAAAAAACTTAAAAATATAGCAGGTGCTAATTCTGCGGCTAAAGCGGCTATTGATGAGTTAGAGCCCATATTAAAGCAGTTAGACGGGCTTGTAGCTAACATGCGCGTTGAGGAAATACAGGCAAATTTTGACTCTCAAAAAGCAAGTTTTGCCGAGCTTGCTGCAAGAATTCCTGATCTTGTGAACCACACCGCTAGGTTCGCTGATCCAAATACTGGAAAGAATATCAATTTATTTAAACCGGGTGGAGGCACCGTGGATGCGGGGCAGCCAAATTCTTATGAGGCGAAGAAGCTTGATTATGCCTATCAATTGGGTTCCTTAGGTTCGAACCCCATCACGGTGCAATCAGGAACCCTTGGTTCTAATCCATTTACTGTTCAAAGCGGGACACTTGGCTCTAATCCATTTACCGTTCAGAGTGGAACGCTGGGCTCTAATCCATTTACCATTAAAGGTGGTGATCTTCCGGGGAATCCTTGGAGATGGTTTGCTGATCACACTCCTGCTCGCGACAGTGACGATACAGCGATACTTAAATTGAGAATTGAAGACCATGGACTTCAAGCGGGAGATAAGATTACGGTTTCAGGCACTAGTAATGCGTTCGGCGCAGATCTAAACGGAACGTATACGGTCCATTCGGTTCGAAGCAGTAATGTAATTCATATTGATGTGGGTGTTGATTTGGGTTCTCCTCCAGCGACCAACGAAAATGGTGGTGGTTCTTCTGGAACGTTCGCGACGAATAGAGTGCAGGTGAACCACGCAGAGCATCCATTTGGTGACGGAGATACGGCAACGTTCAGTGGCGCATCTTCGGTTGGAGGACAGAGCGCGAATAGTTCTTTCACGGTACAGAATCAGTCAACGAATTCATATGAATTTTTGTTAGGGTCACCCGGAAGTGCGGCAGCCACTGGTGGTGGAGGTTCCGTTACGGTTAATGCGAGTGACCAGGTTACGGTGGCACATACCGGGCATCCGTTTAGTAATGGAGAGACGGTCAATTTCAGTGGTGGTGCATCGGTTGGTGGTGTGAGCCTCAACGGCGACTTCCAGGTGTCGGGTGTCTCTTCTAATTCTTATACGATAACAGCGTCGTCGCAAGCTACGGCTGGGAGTGGTGGAGGCAGTTCAGTTTCGGTAAATGCGAGTGATCAGGTTACGGTAGCACATACAGGGCATCCGTTTAGTAACGGTGATACGGTTACATTTAGCGGTGGTGCATCTGTAGGCGGTGTTAGCCTTAATGGGAATTTCACAGTAGCGAACGCATCCTCCAACTCCTACACATTTACAGCAGCTTCGCAAGGTCAGGCCGGGAGTGGTGGGGGCAGTTCAGTTTCTGTAAATGCGAGTGATCAGGTGACAATAGATCACACTGGGCATAGGTTTGCGATTGGTGATCACGTGACCTTGAGCAACACATCAGCAGTTGGTGGTTTAAGCTTAAATGGTACTTTTGAAATCACCGATATCGCAGAGAATTCCTATACAATTACTTTTTCTTCCACAGGTACTGCGGCCAGTGGAGGCGGTAACACTATTGGTTATGGCCACAGTCTTGGCAATAATCCATTCACGACAAGCAGTGGCAGCTCGGATGTAACTGTTACCCATAAAGGCCATGGACTATCTGTTGGTGATGTTATTGCCTATAGCAACGGATCGTCAGTGGGTGGTTTAGATTTTGATAAAACGTTCAGGGTCAGTGGGATTACAAATTCAGATACATATATAATTACTGCACAAAGTAACGCGACCAGCACAGCAAATGGAGGAGGTGGAGCCGTCGGCTTCACTCTGGATGAGTTAGCTTCTATCGTTGATACTACTGCAAGTAGTATTAGTGCTTCAAACAAAGATTTAGCCACTTTTTTGACAAAAATAGCGAGTGCCGCCTCAACTGTTGCTTCAGCAAGTTTAAGCGATACTCTGGAAGACAGCGATACTGCCAAAGGCTTTTTAATCGATGCTAATACTGAGTTTGCGGATGCTAACCGTATAATCTCCGTTAATAATTCTACGTTCGCAAGTGAAACTGGAAAAGTAAATTGGGGAGCCTCCCTCAACACATCTGGTTTGGCAAAAGGACAAGCATCAATCGATGATTCAATTTTAAGAGCATCAAAAGTTGATGACAACTTGAGAAAGATAGCAACGCTCGCTAACCAAACTGTAACAAGTGAAACTCAGGCTGAATATATAGATTTGAGGGCAGATATTGTAAGTCTACTTGGGACGCCAGGCTCAATTAAAGGAACGGCCGCAGGAACACTGGACAATAATCCATTCGCGACGAATAATGGAAGTGCCACGGTAACCGTTACCGACGCCGGCCATCAATTTATAGTAGGTGATTCTGTCACCATCAGTGGTGCATCGACAGTTGGAGGATTAGATCTTAATAACACCTTCACTATTAACAGTATTTCCGCAAATAGTTATACGGTCACGGCTAGTGGCTCTGCGTCCAGCGATGCTAGTGGAGGTGGAAGCTCAGTTGCTTTCACCGGGATACCGACTGAGACCCTGGATAATCTTCTTGACCTGGATAAGCTTGGCTCTAACCCTTTCACAACGACCTCGGGGAGCTCTACCGTCACCGTGGAACACAATAGTCATGGATTTTCCACAGGGGATTATGTCACGTTTGATAATGTTGCAAGCGCGCCAATAAACGGATTACGAGTAGGCATTGGGGACCAAAGAACTTTTTTGATAAGTGTAACTGACTCAAATCATTACACAATCACTGCCGATACTTTGACCGACCCACTGACGACGACAGCGGGTAGTTCTACTGTAAGTGCTGAGATTGAAGGGCATGGCTTCAATGTTAATGATACGGTGACTTTCAGCGGTGGATCAGCTGTTGGTGGTTTAACCTTAAATGGCACATTCACTGTAACAGGTGTTACGAATGCAAATCACTTCACATTTTCTTCTGGAAGCTCGGCTAGTAGCTCCGCAAAAGGAGGGGGCACGGTCGCGATCCAAGCTACAGGGAACGGTGTTGGTGGAGGGTCGTCAGTAAGATTAAAAGACACTTATAATATTAGACCAAATCCTGATGGGTCAGAACAGCTAGCCGCTAATTCAGAGTTAAGAGATATAGATTCGAATGGCCCATATGGTTTAAGCGACAGTACAAGGCTTGCTTCACTTTTACCTTCGGCCCTTAACTCAGTAAACGCGGCTGATATCATAACTGGGGCTAATACGCTTAGTAAAGACGCGGAAACGGTCCGCAAAAGCCTTCAGACTGATAAAGTTAAATTTGATTTTTATGCCAATGTAGCCGATCCACAAGGAGCTATTGATACAGAAGTAAGAAAATTGCAGTCAGAATTAGACAAGTTAATTGCAAGTGCGGAAAAGGATGGAAAAAACCTCATAGCAGATTTCGCTAGCGATATAGTGGTTCAAATAGATTCACTTGGCAAAAAAGTAACGATCGAGGCGCAAGATACCATTAAAACAATACTTGATGGTAAATTCTCAGACCACTATTTTGCCGTTTTAAATGGAGAAGGTGCGTCTATCACAACACTTGGATCTTCACCTTTTGCTACAGTAAAAGACAGTACTACGGTCACAGTAACGCAGGCTAATCATACGTTTAAGGAAGATGACTTTGTCTCGTTTAGATCCATAGATGGGTCTGACGTCAATGGCGTAGATCTAAATAAGACATTTCTAATAACTAGTGTATCGGATGGTGCATACACTTTCACGGCCAATACAGCAGCAACAGCAACAGGTTCGGGAGGAGGCTCCAGTGTTGAGGTGTCATCAGTCACGGATCGAATAAATCTTATCACTGACGCAAAATTTTTGGTTGATAGTGCGTTTTCTAAAATGAAATCAAAGCGGGTCGCTTTAAACATAGAGTTATCAATTCTGAACAATAGATTAAACAGAGAACCAGAGGTAGAAACGCAGTTTCTTAAGCCGTTAAAAAATACAGATTACGCAATCAAATTTATTGAAAAATACTTGTTGATACAAGATTTAGCCACTACGGGTAACTCTATTGTGCCAACTAATAATAACGCGCTAGCAGTCGGTCTTATTAAAAATATAACTCCTTCAAAGGGAATAGGTTTAAGCGTTAATATGCTCTCCTAAACCATTTTTTTTATGTTCTTCAAATTATGTCCCAGATACAAGTGGGGTAGTTAGCCTTCTTAATGTTGCGATCATACTCAGGGCGGTTATTTTCCCTGTCTTAGGGTTTTCTATTGTAGGAATATTTTCAATAGTCATTGTGAAACGAGCACTATCAGCCTCCACAACAATAGTATGCATATTTCGATTTACCGAGGGATCCGCCCATATTTGAAGTCGAGTTTTATCGGGCCCAATACCGGCTAAGCTTAGGGCCGCTGCAACGTTTACATTTGCGGGAAAACCAATTGCACCATCGCGGGCCGATCCCTCGAAGACAAGCTTTGCCTCGGAGAGATTATCCACTGAAATATTATTTTCTAGCAGGTGTGGCGCCCCAGCTAAACCAGTTGGAGGTTTTCGTGTCTTCAGAGTAATACTTTCAATATTCCCCTCAGCTGCCGCTCGCACCGCATCAAGGCCCAAAAGGGCCCCTGTTGGTATAATGATTTTGGCACCAGTCTCTGCTGCTCTATCTACTAAATGCATCCTCGGTAGTAATGCCCCGACGCTTGCAGGAATAAAAATTTTTCCTGCTTCTATGGCTGATTCCGCTATCTGATCAAAAATTTCTGCAGGTGCACATTCAATAATGACATCGGACTGTTTTGCTACATTTTCAATGCTCGTGATGCTAGGTTGTGATTTAAGTGTTTTAAGATTTTTTTTTGCTTTAACTTGATCGCGACTGCAGACGACTGAGACGCGCATCTGAGGTAATTTACCCAAATCGATCGTTTGGGCAATCTGAAGCCCGATCGCGCCAAGTCCTACAATACCAACATTATATTTCAAGCTCATGATTTCGGTCTCCAAAAAAAAATCCCCTAGGATTGTGTTATCTGGTTTAAAGTAACTTTTAAATTGAATGAAGGGAATTCGCAGATATTAGAAAAATCTGTCTGAAAATGGATACGGTTATTATGAGAATATTTTATTTAACGTTATTGGCGTTTTGTTTTATTTTTAGTTTAGGTCAGACCAGTAAGGCTGCATCAAAGAAATGTTTGCATATCCGAGTTATAGTTCCCTCTTCGGTTGGTACAGCGACGGATTTAATTATTAGAGCTTATGCCGAGACAATTAATCGACAGCAATCTGGTCCTCTATTGAAGGTTTTAAATAAAACTCAAAATGCAGTTATTGAAAAAAATATGAATGGAAGGCCAGATGGATGCCAAATTTTAGCGGTTACCCAATCGCTTGTCTCAAATTTTTTAAACGATAAAACTAGTATCGAATGGTCAAAATTCACACCAATAGCAATGTTAAGTCGAACTCCAATGGCTGTGGTCGCTCGAGGGAGCCTTAGAGACGCAAATCTCGCGAATATAATTGAGGTTGCCTTGCAGAATCCGAATGTGGTCTCACTGGGTGAGACATCAAATCCGCTAGAGCAAATGTTTAGGATGAGTTTGGAAGACGCAAGTGGTGTTAGGTTTAAAATAACTGTTTTTGAAACAGCTCGGAAAAGTTTCTTGGCATTGTTAGCGGACAATTTAGACCTGGGAATTATATCCGCCTCAGCCGCTAAGCGCAGAATGGATCTGAAACAACTTAAAATCGTGGCAACCACTGAGAGGTTGGAAAACGAAAAATTAGTTGGAGTGCCTTCGTTAAAAGATCAAGGGATCGATTTATCTTTTGGGGTGGATAGAGGTATCATGGCTCCAATGGATACGCCCCCAGAGATTATTGCTAAAATAATGGAGAGGTTTCAAAAGGCTTCAGATGATCCAGAATTAGAGGGTAGATTGGGGAAAATCTACACGAAGATCATGTTTTTAGACCCGGATTCTTATACTCAATATTTTGAGAATTTAACAGCGGATTGGTCAGAAATGATCGAGCGAACCCAGCAGAGGCCTGCTCGAACGCCGGGTTAATCATTAGCTATTGCGATAAAGGGGCTTAAAGTGCTTATCTGCTAGTTTTATAGCAATTTGAATTAGGGGGGCGTTGTGGAATTTCATCCACCATATCTATTATTTCTCGGTGATGCGCGAGATCAATTAGCCGCTAAAACAGCGAACGGAGTTAGAGTTTGGCGCCCGGATTGGTGCCTGGGACAGTTCAGACTTGATGGTTGCGAAGCGGATTGTTCAGTGCCCGATATGACGATTGAGGAAGCTGCGACTGCTGGCGTAAAGACAGTAATTCTAGGTGTAGTAAGTAGGGGCGGTGTAATTCCCCAAAGTTGGATCTCAGAACTAGTGAAGGCTGTAGAACTGGGGATGGATGTAGCTAGTGGACTTCATACGCGGATTACGCAAATACCAGAGCTAGTTGCAGCAGCAAAAAAATATGATCGATCATTGCACGACGTTAGACATCCAACGCGAGATTTTAACGTTGGAAACGGTATAAAGAGAAATGGTAAGCGATTATTGACAGTGGGTACTGACGTTTCAGTTGGAAAAATGTTTACGTCGTTGGCAATTGAGTCAGAGATGAAGAGTAGAGGCTATAATGCTAATTTTAGAGCAACTGGGCAAACAGGTATATTCATAGCAGGGCAGGGCGTCTCAATAGATGCCGTAATAGCAGATTTTATTTCAGGAGCTGTGGAATGGCTTTGTCCAGAAAATGATCCTAATCACTGGGACTTAGTTGAGGGTCAGG
>ENA-UOXV01006838-UOXV01006838.1-marine-metagenome-genome-assembly--contig:-NODE-6838-length-11775-cov-6.338993_pt1 | contig 11775 bp, 11 predicted proteins | sample MGYA00238165_ERZ766961 | MGnify/ENA primary metagenome ERZ766961 (study PRJEB28924, sample SAMN03173240) | marine metagenome | biome: Marine; feature: Water; material: Subsurface seawater | place: North... | reverse complement strand
CCCGAGATCTCGGGCACGGGCCCGGTGCGGGGTCGGGGCTTTTGCCCCGGCTCCCACCGCCCGCGTGCTCGCGTCCCGTTAGTGGTGTGGGCCTGGTACTTTTTGTTTGCGGGGTTTTCACCGTAGTCTCCCAGCCCCTGCTCTAAATTGTATTTCGCTCTTCGATATGCGACTGTTTGTCAGTAAACGGATGTTTCTCTAGAATACGCGACAGGATATTCGCTCTGAGGTCTGTCTAGTCACACGGATGCTAGGGACAGGCTAATGTGCAGTCGCGCTCTGTCTGGTGCTGGGTGACGCTGCGTTTCCGGGATAGCTTGGTGATCAAAAGATCACTGATTCTACATCAGGACTCTCATCGAAATTTTTCATGCACCACGCACACACTCACAGTCACTCAGACTCGCGCGCGCACACGTACACACACACTTTTCGAAACTCGAATGTCTCTCTATACTACATCAGTCGCGCGCGAAGAACTTGAACGGCGTGGCGTTTTTTCAAGCAGGTAGCGGCGCTCGTCCTCGCGCTCCGAGGCATCCTTGGCCGCGGACAATGGTGTATCGGGAAGCTGCAGACTCGGATCCACACCCAGGATGAACACCGACACCGCCGCCATAAGCCCCGAAAATCCTATCACCACGTATATCCAGCCGGACCAGATGGTAAGAAGCGGCATGAGCAAAATCGGGAGCGCAACCCCAACCGTTTTGGTCATGGCGTTCCCGAAAGAAAGTCCAAAGTTGCGGTGCGACGTCGGGAAGAGTTCAGCTGCGTAAACGTACATGACCTGATATGGCACGATAGCTGCAATTCGCAGCCCAATGTTGGCAAGGTGGAACCAGATGAGCCCCACCTCCTCCAGCACAATCGCCAAGAATGCGAACAGCGGGGCTATCGCAGAAAAGATGATGACGGCGTTCTTGCGCCCGATTGATGGATTCTCAAGCATCCATATGACAAAAATAATGCCTGGAATTTCGATCGCCGCAAGGTGAAGAAGCAGAACATACTGGTCGTGAAATCCAAGCTCCGCATCGCGTTCCAGCACTATTGGATATCCGAATGACTGTGAAAAGACTCCGACAGCGAGCCAACACCACGAGAGTAACACGAAAATGAAGATGCGGCGCATCGAGGGAGAAAACACTTCAACGAATTGCGTCGTGACTCTTACGTCCTGAATCTCGTCGGGGTCGAGTGGCTGCACAGCACCATCATTCAACAATTTGTCTTTCGCTCCGTTCGTGTCAGCAACACGACGACAAAACTTTTGAACCCCGTCCATCTTCCCCTGATAGAGTAGAAAGCGTGGCGACTCCGGGACATGAAACAGCACCAAAAGAATGCCAAGAATGTTGGGGATGACCCCTGCAGCCATCATGGGCCGCCACCAATCACACTTGGGGCGGAACGTCCACTGACTTCCACCAGACTCGCATGTTTCGCCGAATGTATCCACAAGGAGAATCCCGCAGCATAGAACGAGCACCTGAGGGATACAGTGTTACACGAGACAAAACAATGCAATTAGCGAGCGTTTTCTCACGTCTATGCGTGAAACGTCAACAAATCACGATACCCTGGGGCGGAAAAACCTGCCCCGTAGCATAAGCTAGTCCTGGAATTGCGATGACAGCGCGGCCTCGATACTTTGCCGGTGTGATTTCGGCCATCATTGACACGCAACTTGGCAGAGCCATCCCCATTGCAATCCTGCAAGACATTGGCACCGAAGATCAGACCAGGGAGTGTCCAAATAAGCTCCTTTTCCAAGAGCTCACATTTTGTGAACTGAGACAAAGCAGGCCCAGAGTGTTTCGACTGGTTTTACCCCACAAGTAGACGTGTAATCAGCAGCTGCATCCAGCTCCCAGAAAGAGCGCTTGAAATGCTGGCTGGAATAAAGATCATGCAGTGCATGTAGATAATTGGCTGGCGACCGTAAGTGTCCCCAAGCGCGCCACCGACCAGAGCTCCAGCCACAAATCTGTTCAGATGGAGGGAATCAAAGCCGTCGAAATGAAACGGGAGGGAAGCCTCCTTCAGGTTCTGGCCGGGGGGGTCATTCACCCAAAGAATGAAGCTGAGACAAAGACGCCCCGCATATCGTCGCTCATCCCCCAGTGACTCATGGGCAGCGCTCGCCAAACGATGTTCGTGACCACAAGCTGCAAATCACACCATCGAGGTGGGTGTCACAGTCATCATGTGCAGAGAAACCGTTAGTGGCGAAAAAATCTGTCCCACGCAGCGAGCTCGCAGGCTTCGTCTGAAGGTTGGGCGCGACGTGCAGGGGGAATGCATCACCTCCATCCCGTCGGCGATGATGAAGAGAACAAACGCCGTCAGCGCTACCCACTGGAATCGTCCAAAACCAATCTGCAGGAGTAAAAACGGCTGAGAGAATGCCAGAAGAGGGAGACTTGAGCTAGATTTCATTCATCGCTGCTTTCCGAGAGCAGCGAGCGGCTCTGGGAGTGCAGGCGTTCAGGAAACCTCACTATCCAGGGGCTCTCACCGAATCTAGCTGGTCGTCCAGCGTTGGAAGGAGCAATGTGCCCTTTCTATCGGCATCATCTTCCGGGGCACCGCCCTTGGCTGGCGGCATTCTTTCCTGATCACTGCCTACACCTCCTCCGATTCCACCACTTCGGGCGACATCGCAAACAAGTCATCTTACACATAATTCAAGAAATGTCGCGAACCCTATTCCTCCTATTCCTTGCCACTCTGCTCTGGACTCCGATGCGTTTGCCGACGGGCCGCGTCGTGTTACTTCTTTGTGCTTTTCAATTCATGGAATGCAGGTCAGTATTCAAGCATCCCGCCTGCCTGCAACAGTCTACATGGAATGTCCCAGGACCTGAAAGGATACGCTTCAGGCGGCAAGATTGGCTGTGCTGATCTCCGTTTCACCGTGCTTAGGGTCGGTGCATTTTGCACAAGTAAGTTTGCCAGCTTTTGCACGCAGCTCTCTTCCACGAGCTTTGTCCCCGTGTTGCAAGGCATCAGGAGCAGGTAGCGCTAAGTCCTAAATCCTTGCCGCTGAGAATCGATTCGTGACCACGCCTGAATCACTGGGACGTGATCCATTCAAACCTGACTCGGCAGCTGTGTGCGCGATAGAAGAAAAGTAGGCTTCAGTGTGGGTATGCAGCTTTTGCCCCTCGCCGAGGAACGAGGCGTGATGCTGTCGCTCAGAGAGGTCTTTTTCCCACTTCGCGCCAACACAACAACTCGCAATGCAAACATTTCGTTTCATGCACCTGAACACTGCAGGCAATCAAAGCTGTTGCCGTTGGAGTTAGAGGGTCGAAGCCCATCCCTGACGAGCTGGCTCCAGCACTTGTCGATATCATCACGTTCAACCCCCGTCTCACCATGTTCCGCAACTTCTCCCCGTTGACACCAGCGAGTCGAGCTTCGCTGCGAATGCGGGTTATTTACTGCCAATGTTGCCTGGGGCTTTTAGGAATGCCACGACCGCTGGCGCTGGTGCCAAGGCGTGGGGCGAAGAGGAGCAGCAGGTGAGAGAACGTCTGGCGTCCTTCCTCGGAACGCTCTTTGTCAAGCAGGAGATCCAGCCGGCAGATGTCAAAGTCCTGGCGCATGTTGCCACACAGAATCCGTCACTTCACAATGCAGGTCGCAAACGAGGCGGTTGCTCCTCGGCGCAGCTTCTTGCAGTGGCGGCCGGCTCCGGGTCCCCCGCGTCCCCTCCTTTCCTCGAACTTCTGTCGAGGCTCCTAGACGGCGAGACGCTCGACCGCAAAGACGCCACGTCTCTCGGCCGGCGCGGCCCCAGCTCTGATTGTGTTGCGCCCTTTTGTCAGCCAATCCATGGCCTGATTGCCAAGGCACATCCTGCATAGTCATATCAGCTAAGGGGTGGCAGGTTTCTCTTCAGCGCAAGCGAGCCACGGGCGGCGCAGGTTCTGGCTGCGCACTTGCTTCGCGTTCGGTATGAGACGAGTGAAGAGTGGGCGGGGCTGCTCGTGGCGCAGCAGGAGACGCTACTTGCGGGTTGGGTTGAGCGCGGAGCGCACGGCGTGGATGCGCCTGTGGTGCAAATTGCGGAACCGTTTGACGGTACTCACAAGGCGGAGTCCTTCACGCCACTGATAGCTGCACACGTGCAGCGCCGGTGGGGTGCTACTGCCGTTTCGCTGTGTGCCCCGAGCGCTGGCCCAAAGTGGGGGCCGAATCTACATTCGATCGCGCGCGAGCTCTGCCCGATATCGTTTGCGGTTGGCAGCAGGGAAATCCTCGAGGGTGCAGTGCCTCCAGAGTTTGGCTGGTATGTCGACCAAGAAGCTTCGAGCAAGGCCCTCACGCGTTGGATTGATATTCGCCGTAACGTGATCAAGCGGCCGTTCCTTGCGACCTCCGAGAAGTTTCTTGACGTGTGTGGCGCAACTGTTCTGATCGCGTCTGCCTTTCACCCATCGTTTTCGGACAAGATGTTTGACATGGCAGAGCAAGCAACACACTTTGGTGCCGTAATTATTGTTCGAAAGGGATGTGAGGGTTCGCTTGGGTTCTCCCTCGCGCGTCCTGCAGAGGTGACCGTGGGGGTCCGTCGCTCAGACGGTTCGCTTGCCCGTACCGATTTTGCATTTGGGCCCGACGACGCGGGCGTGCAGCGTCGCGCAGAGACGGAGCAGCAGTGTCCTCCGCTCTCTGCGGCGTCTACAGCAGCGAAAATTGCGCGCTTCGCAGCGCAGGGGTCCTCCGGTGATGCAGTATTTGACGATCGCGTGAAGCTAACACTAGCCGGGGTTGACAAGGCGCTTGCGATCGCCCTTCTGTGAAGATTACATTCTTTCAGACCGGAGAGGCGATCGTTCGAACATGTGTGCACGTCACACCTTGCCGCAAACACATTTCTTCCTTACACGCACAGCCCAAGGATGATTTCATTGTTTCACGCGAACGGGTTCGCTTCGTGCGCGTCGACCTGGCCGAGGGCCCCGAGAGAGTCGCGGTACCGCGCCCCGCCCGCCGGCAGACCCTCGCCGAGCCCTGGGAGACGCACGCCTCCCACGGGCGCACCGTCAGGGCCGAATCCAGACGTCGGAACCATGCCGCCTCCTCTGGAAATGAGCCCCCCAGTGGCGCTGGAAGGCAACGGCGGGGCTCCCGCGGGCTTCGGTGGCCCTGAAACATGTGCCAGCGATTGCGTCGCGAGGGTCGAATTGACCCCCGTACCAAAGGCCCCCATGGGCCCCATCCCGACAGTGTCCATGCCCCCCACCCCTGCCGTCATCCCCAGTCCACCGATACCACCCAGTGTGCCTCCTACTGCGCTCTGTGAGTAGAGCATTGACAGGGTCGCATCGTTGAGAGAAACCTTGCTTCCTCCAGTAAGTGGTGTTGCTGACGGTTCGCTGAGAAGATCAAAACCGCCGTGGGCGTTTCCCTGCGCGCCTAGAGGCGCGCCCGAAGAAAGAAGATCCCAGCTATCGGCACCTGTCGTAGCAGGTGCAGTGGCTCCAACAATGATGCCCCCGACCATGTCTTCGCTCAGATCGATGAGATCGGCCCCAGCAACCTGAATCCGCACGGGTTTTCAATCACATCATAGATATGGAATGGCCATTCCGTGCCGGACAGTTTGAATCTCACCGTGGAAGACGATTCCATCATCGTCATAGCTCCTGGTTTAGGCGGGATCGGCGGCGGGTTCCGAGGAATCTGACTGGCTTCTACCTCCTGTGTTGGATCGTTGCTCTCAGACACATCCAAAAAACAGAAGCAGCGATCACGCGGAATAAACGGTGGGAAGCGTGCCTCCATTGATATTGTGGCTGCCCGTGTGCCACCGGACGCAGTGTCTGCTCTCGCCAGACCTGCAGCTGTCTTGAACGCCGCAAATGAATCTTTGTCGGTCTGCAATCGCGCCTGTCGCGCACGCCCAGATCAGCGCAAGGTAGCAGAGGCAGCATGAGGTAGCCCGGGCAGATACTTTGGCCGATGCGATCTTTCTTTTGAAGTCTTCAACAGAGGCCTCGTCGAATGCAGTGAGTGGCACAGTCACATCTGGGCGGAAGTCCGCTTGACCCGCGAGTGCTGTAAGCTTGTCCACCAGCTTTTCGTAATTGCCAAAGAGTCGGACCATTTTGTCCGCATCTGACTTGGCAAGTGAGGAAACCATTTCACGGAGGCGCTCGACGGCTCCATCCAGCGCCTTAAAGAGCCCGATTGCATCGAGGATCAGCAAGTTAATGCAATACTGTGTGGAATTCCGTGTTTTGTGGTCAATAAGACCACCTTGCATGTCACATGCAACAAGTCGTCGAAGCTGGCACTCAATCAGCTGCGACTCCTCGACGACCATCTCTTCAGATATGCGGCGCATGCGCGGCTCATCGAACGTCGTTTCTCGATGATAGGCGTGTTTGCACACTGCAAATGTGGCGAGAAGCTCACGTAAGTATGCTGCGTAGAGTTGTCCAGCGGGGTTCGTCGGTGGAGACTCAACGAGGTGCGGATAGCGAGCGCAGAGAGTGACGAAGGTGTCGTCGCCCGAATTAATGCAGCGATGCCAGACAGACAGAGTCTTGAGACCCGCCGCAAGCGAGGCCGACGAGATCTGGTATCCCGCTACCTCTTTGAGTCGACGAGCCAGCATCTTCAGCACGACCTTGGCCGACTCACCGTCACCTGGCCCGCGCGAAGAGCTCAGCAGTCTTCGATTGCTGCTGGCGCGATCTTTCTGCTGCGCCATTGCTATCCGATCGCAACAACCAGAGCGCAGCCATATTCCTGGGGACAAGGCAAAGTGCATCTGGGAGATCGGAAACCTATCTCACGATGTAAAGCGTTCACGTGCTTCTCCTTCGGAATTTTCGTGTTGTTCTTAGTGCTCCTAGACCACGAAGCCAGATTAGTAACGTCGTTGGACCTGCACAATACGCAGGGGAAGCGACGGATTGCCCCTCCTGGGAGAAGGAGGGGGGGGGGGGGGGCGTGCAAAATACTTGAAAACGCTCCGTTCCAAGGGAGCGAACTCTGTCCCCGCCACCTGTCCGTGTGGCACACCGCATGAATATGGCGCGGTATCGGATTGTTTTGTTCTTCGCGTGCACGCACGACAGGGCGTGCTGATCTCTGGCATTTTGCAGATAGAACAGATCTGGACAACAAGATGGGAAAGGGGGCGCGGTTTGGGGGCTGCTTGCCGTAAGCTCAAGCTCCAAGCGTTCCGCTATTACCATCGCTCGCCGTTTAAAATGCTGCTTGAGTGACTCCGCTGCCATCCAGACACCAGTCTTTTCACAACGCACAGGCCCGGGAGGATGGGGCCGCCGTGGGACCACTAGTATCGAATGAGGGTATTCGGTTCGCATGTTGTGGGCTGATCAGCAAAAGATGCGAGGGGGGGATGAGATGTGATGGAACGCGGGTAGAGCATGCCATGCAGTTGTTCATTCGGGCTTCACCCATGATTTGGAAAAGCGGCCACGTCGAACAGCGCCCTTCCTCCGAATTCGTCCGGCCGGTGACCTGGTGGGATGGTTTAGGTCGTTTCACACGAAACTCACCTCGGAAAATTTCTCCAGATCCTCAACCTCACGAACGGGGGCAGCAGAGCCTTGCCGAATCCCATGGTTGAGAGGATAACCCTGCTGTTCGCAGCCTTCGTTGGCTGTCAGCGCGCCTCTACTTACGCATTCTCGCACGCACAAGCAGGATTCCCGGGAATGGTTGCTTACAACAGATTTCGGATGGGTCAAGCGCCTGGCGGATCCATGTTGCGAAGACTATGTAGAGGCAACGAAAGGCCTTCCTTAAGGCGCCAAGACACATATCATGCACCCAGATGCTCCCTGAAAGAGACTACTGAATATTCGGCTGCGACAGTGCTTCTGGTCGGGAGTGGTGTGGGTGGTGTGGAGTATCTAACGGTCCTTGCCCCACCCGTCTAGCTCTGTTCACAATGCAAAGCCCGCACGATAAGCGTCCGCATTTCGAAAGCGAAAGACTGGGCACGGAAATCCAACCTTAGATTGTAACCGGCAGGTAGGAGCTAAAGAAGCTCTTGAGCGGGCAGACGCTGTGGTGTACGACGCCCTCGCAGACGAGGCGCTCCTTGCTCTGACCCCAGAAATTTGCGGTCGGCACTTTGTTGGCAAGCGGTCCTCCACCCCCCAGAACCGAAACCCCAAATGCATCACGTGACCTGCATTCGCTAATGGTTTGACGAGAGCAGGGGTGGGGACGCGTCTTCGACGGATCAGAAGGATATCGAGCGGTTGCTCGTTTCTCTTGCGCAGGAGCTTGGCCCCGGTCGGAGTGTTGTGCGGCTCAAGGCCGGGGACCCTTTCGTCTATGGGCGCGCGCGGGGTGAAGCTGAGGCTCTTTCCGCGGCCGATGTGCCATTTCGGGTGCTCCCAGGGCTATCCTCAGCGCTCACGGCGCCGCTTCTGGCTGGGGTGCCAGTCACAGACCCGCGTCTGTCTCGTGCCTTCGCGGTACTCTCGGGACATGATCTGCAAGGCGCGACGCCTCACGACCTGAGCGGGTTTCGCGCTGCAGACACGCTTATTTTTCTGATGGCAGGATCGAAACTTGGGGAGATTGCAGCGGAGCTGGTCGCCGTGGGGCGTGCGCCGAGCACGCCGGTGCTAGTTGTGCGCTGGGCAGGTCACCCCGAGAGGCAGCAGGAGTGGAGAGGCACTCTTGAAACCATCGCCAGCGTGACGAAAGGTCATGCCGTGCCCGGCCTTGTCAGCCTGTAGCAAGGAGTTCCTCGCACGCCGACTGATAAGCTTCGCTGTCTCGAGGGGAGCAGGCCACAACCTTTCGCCCTCCGTGATTGTCGTTGGCGAGGCGGCTGGCCTGCACCTGCGCCACGGCGCGTTGCCTACACCACCCGCTCCAATCTCTCCGTCTGCAGCGGTGGAAAATGTAGACGGGGCAGGAACAGAAATCACGCGCAGCTTCGACCATTTCTTGCTGGACATGGACGGTGTGCTGTGGGCAGGCGGCCACGCGATCGCCGGTGCGCGAGAGGCGGTTGCTGAGCTGCGAAAGGTTGGCAAAAAGATTCTCTTTATCACGAACAACTCGTCAAAGTCGCGCCGAGAGGTAGCTGCCGCGCTGGAATCCAAGGGTTTCACAGCAGCACCTGAAGAGGTGATTACTTCGGCGTTTGCCGCGGCGATGCTACTGCAGCAGCGCTACCCCAGCGTGCGAAAGGCGTTTGTGCTTGGGCAAGCCGGCCTGGTGGAGGAGCTTGCTTTGGTGGGAGTCAAAGCGGTCACCTTTGCTGACCAACTTGATGAGCCTGGGTTCGCGGCGCTCGAGCTGGACCCGCAAGTCGGCGCAGTCGTGTCTGGTTGGGACACCAACTTTTCCTGGAGTTCGCTCGCTGTCGCTTCGGCCTACGTGCAGGATGGCGCAGTGCTCATCGGGACCAACCCTGATGGTGCGAATCGTGTGGGTCGGCGGCTGATGCCCGAGAATGGCGCACAACTCGCCGCACTCGAGGCTGCCGCGGGGCGCGCAGCACTTATTGCAGGGAAGCCGTCTCGCACGCTCGTCGAGCTCGTCGCTGCGCGTTTTGCAATCACGGATCCCGCCCGTGCCATCATGATTGGGGACAGACTCGACACCGATGTAGCGTTTGGCAATGCCGCGGGGTATGCGACCGCACTTGTGCTGACTGGCGTCGCAGATCGCACAGCCCTTGCCGCCGCACGACCAGATTCAGCACCCACGTACGTTCTTGAGTCTCTTGCTTCGGCGATCACAGGGGAGGGCCTTGCTCGCCACGCATCGTGACCATGCATTCTCAGCACGTACCACCACCGCAAGACGACTTGCACGCTCGTCAGCGGCACCGGGCAGGGTAGGGGTTTCGAACGAAAATTGCTAGATGGTATGCAACTAGTATCGACGATAATCTTACCCGATGAACGTGATTTTTGTGGATTCGCCGCATGCGCTGCACCGGCGCTTTTTGATCCATTCTGCACGTGTCCTACTCCTCTGCGATTTTCCCTGCCCCCGCTTCTGCCTCCTGGCTAGTAGCAGCCATCGCCGCAGCGACTGATTCGAGGGACCGGGCAACGTGCAGCCATTTGCCCACCGCGAGTTCCGAGGGGCGTTTGTCGAGCCAGTTGAAGTCAGCGTCGTCACACAACGCTCTTAATGAGGGCACAAGCCCCCGGAGCTCGCGAGAGCGCCAAAGTGAGTCACGAAGGGTCTGGCCCTTCTCTTTGAAGGCTGACTGAAGCGAAGCACGCAAAATCCGGCCCTCGGCGGGCGTGACGGGGGCTTCTTCAGCGAAGTCAATGACAAGCACAGACGTTTTTGTCCGGCGTGGAGGCGGCGTAAAAGCAATCGCTGGGACAACAAAGGCCTCCCGCAGGGCATCGGCACGCAGAGCGTGCTCCACTGAAAGCGAAGAATACTTGCGCTTTGAGGTGTCAGCGAGCACGCGGTGAACGACTTCTTGTTGCAGAAGAAGTACTGCCCGAGAAATATGCTCCTGGGAAATTCACAAATTACATGGGGCAAGTTTGCCATGACTAGGTGAGCTGCAACACGTAGGCCGGCAGGCAGGATGCAAGCGTACCGAGTGATCGAGGAGATGGTACAGCGTGGCAGATGATATCCCGAACGGTGCGTTCGAGACGACAGTGAGACGCCCGCCTCGCGAGGCCGCGTGGGCTGCGAAGTCAAACTCAAGCAACGACTCTTCACGCACGTCCATGTCGGGAAATGCCTCGCGGAGATGTGCACAGCTCTGCAAAGCGTGCACCGTTTTAGATGTCCTGGTACATTTGAGCATATTTTAAGTCTTGTGGAGCACTACCATGACTGCATCGAATACTCAGGGACGTGCAACACCTGGCGGTCCAATTCGACTGCTGTCATTTTGCTATTGGCACCCCCGTGTTGAAGTGCCTGTGTAACTGCACCCAGGCCAGGCCCAAGTTCGACCAAACGGTGTCCGTCGGGATCTGACGCGTCAGCAGTTCCGGCCATTGTTGCCCGCCCATCAAACGCCAAACCCGCAAATCGCTCAATGACGCCCTCATCACTCAAAAAGTTTTGACTCAGCCCCTCTTTGCGTGGTATCGATGCCTGCCGAGCAGCATTGTCAACGTGGGCTTTAAAATCTCTGGGCACGGCAATACAAACGCATTTGATGCCTCCCACAGCACCAATCGCACCTGAGTCCGCTGGTCCACGATCCGGTTGCGCTGGTTGTTGCGGTTGCGCCGATTCAGTCTACGACGCTCTTTTCTGTTCATCGGCTCATCATGCTCCTCAGTCTCCAACTGCTCGTCGGGCGATGCAAGCGTACAGACAAGGTGTCCCAATCGCCGTGTGTACCTAGTCGTGCACATGCTGTCGCGATTCACATAGAAAGAAAATGGCACCAAATTCCGCAACATGAGGGTGCTGGTGCCTATCGGCGCGAATGCTGTTGCGCCTGCAAATGCCGCCAGCAGCAAAACTACGCGCATCCCTGGGCTGTGCGCCAACAACTGGCCGGCCGCTTCACGCTAGAGAGGAAATCGATCAAAACGGGGGCCACTCGAACAACGGCTCCAACAACAACAACCGGATGTTGGAACCGTTCTGTTGGAGCCGTTGTTCGAGCGCAGCCCGTCTGATGCCCCTCTTGCTGCGGTCTCCCGGCCCCTACTCGCCACCAAGTTTTCGCTCTGCAATTTGCGACTGTTTGTCATTGCGCGCGTCCCGGGACCTCGTTGTTATACGGCTTCTCTGCTGTGGTCTCCCGGCCCCCGCCCGTCG
>ENA-UOXV01006835-UOXV01006835.1-marine-metagenome-genome-assembly--contig:-NODE-6835-length-11778-cov-6.530837_pt1 | contig 11778 bp, 10 predicted proteins | sample MGYA00238165_ERZ766961 | MGnify/ENA primary metagenome ERZ766961 (study PRJEB28924, sample SAMN03173240) | marine metagenome | biome: Marine; feature: Water; material: Subsurface seawater | place: North... | reverse complement strand
TCCGACTAGAATATATTGGAAGAGGGATATTAAGCACCCCTGAACTATCTATCCTTGAGGCCAGAAAAGAAATCGCCAAATTCAGCTTGATTGTTTCTCGAATGACCGGATTTATTGATGAATACATTAGCGAGAAAAAGGATAAGAAACAGAAGAAACTCTACAAAAGACTTGATAAATACGAACGGATCACTGATCAGCTACAAATTGAAATAGTCACCTACCTCTCTAAAATTTCGGAGGCTGACATGAGCGAAAAGTCTTCTAAAAAGGTGCGCTCAATGATCAATATCTGTAATGATTTGGAGCGCCTTGCAGATATGTATATGCAGGTTGGAAATCTCATTCAGAGAAAAGTAGAAAATAAGATTTGGTTTACACCAGATCAAAGGAGCAACATCAAGGCCCTGCTTGTAGACTTGGAAAATGCGATTAGCTTAATGACTCAGAACTTAGAATCTGACTACGATAAAACGGATAAGACAGAGATTACTGAGCTTGTTAAATCGATTAAGACGAGAAGGGTTGAAATTCGTGAAGAACACCTCAAGAACATTGGTAAAAAAGACTTCAATGTTCAGAGCTCCATGGTCTACACCGACCTATTCAATTCTCTTACCCGCTCCTCGGATTATATCATGAGCGTTACCGAAGCCATGGTAGGAGAAATAAGCTAGGATCCTCTCCTAACAGCTTAAATATCTTTCTAAATTCGCGATTCGTATCGCAATTATGGCAAAGAAAAACATCATTAACAGCAGCTCGCTTAAGTTCCTCGAATCCTATTTGAACAATGCATCTCCTACGGGCTGGGAAAGCAGTGGACAACAGCTCTGGCTGGATTACATTCGTCCTTACATTGATGATTACATCATCGACAACTACGGTACCGCTGTAGGAGTAATTAATCCAGAAGCTGATTACAAAGTTGTAATCGAAGCACATGCCGATGAGATCTCATGGTTTGTGAACTACATTTCTAAGGAAGGTTTTATTTATGTGAGCCGAAATGGTGGCTCCGATCACCAAATAGCTCCTTCGAAAAGAGTGAATATCCACACGGATAAAGGTTTGGTAAAAGGAGTATTTGGCTGGCCTGCGATTCACGTAAGAAATCGTGCCAACGAAGAAACTCCGAGCCTAAGTAATCTATTCATCGATGTTGGATGCAGCAGCAAAAAAGAAGTTGAAGACTTAGGAGTTCATGTTGGATGTGTGATCACCTACCCCGATGAATTCATGATATTGAATGAAAAGCTCTTTGTTGGTAGAGCACTCGACAATAGAATCGGTGGTTTCATGATTGCTGAGGTTGCTCGTATGCTTCACGAGAACAAAAAAGAATTACCATTTGGACTTTACATTACCAATTCAGTTCAGGAAGAAATTGGTCTCAGAGGAGCGCAAATGATCACTGAAACTATTAAACCGGATGTGGCTATTGTTACTGACGTTTGTCACGACACCCAGTCGCCGATGTATAAGAAACATTTAAGCGGTGATTTATCGATGGGACAAGGACCCGTGCTTTCTTATGGTCCGATGATTCAACAAAACCTCTTGAAAGTAATTTTAGAAGCAGCTGAAAAAGGGAAAACGCCATTTCAGCGCCAAGCAGCATCACGAGCTACGGGAACCGATACCGACGCATTCGCTTATTCACTTGGAGGAGTGCCTTCAGCACTGATTTCCTTACCGATGAGGTATATGCATACGACGGTTGAATCAGTTCATAGAAAAGACGTAGAAAACGTGATTCACCTTATTTATAACACCTTGTTAAACATGAAAGCGCATACCGATTTCAGATATTTGAAATAGGAAAAATGCATGCTAAAAACTTGCAGCATTTATAAATAAAATATTGTAAGTTTGCAGCCCAATTTAAGAGAGTCATGGACCACGCAATTAGAGAAGTAGAAGAGCTAGTAAAATCAGGTATTGATCTTCCTGATTTCAAAGCAGGTGATACAGTTACAGTTCACTACAAGATTAAAGAGGGAAACAAAGAGAGAGTCCAGCAATTTCAAGGCGTTGTTATTCAACGTAAAGGAACAGGCAACTCTGCCACTTTTACCGTAAGAAAAATATCAGGAGGAATTGGTGTTGAAAGAATTTTCCCAGACGCGTCTCCTTTTGTTGAAAAAATTGACGTGAACAAAGTTGGTGTTGTACGTCGTGCTAGAATCTTCTATCTGAGAGAAAGAAGAGGAAAAGCGGCAAGAATCAGAGAAAAGCGAGTATAGTTGTTCGAAATTATTTGAGCCCCGATTTTTCGGGGCTTTTTTTATGCTCGAACTTTCTGTTGAAAAGCGTGTTTCAAAAACAATATAAATAATGCATTTGCATACCTAATGCTTTTTTAGGTTTGCCCAAAGTTCTAACAATGGAAAAGATAGGTCTGTTTTACGGTTCTGACACTGGTGTTACTGAAGGAGTAGCAAACATGATTCGAGATATCATGGGAGAAGATAATGTTGATCTGTTTGATGTTTACGACATCGATGGATCTGAATTCGCCAACTACAAGCATCTGATCCTCGGTTTATCTACATGGCATGATGGTCAACTTCAATCAGCATGGGACGACTATTATAACGACTTTAAGGAAGTAGACATGGCGGGTAAAACCGTTGCGCTCTATGGACTTGGCGACCAATACGGATACAGCACCTATTTCTGTGATGGTGTTGGGGTAATTGGTAAAACTGCAGAAGAAAACGGTGCCAAAATCATTGGCACATGGCCTACTGAAGGTTATGAGCATGATGAGTCCAAAGCAGAAACAGAACCTGGAGTATTTCTTGGTTTATGCCTCGATGAAGACAATCAGCCTGAACTCACTGAAGAGCGAGTTCAAAAATGGATTGAGCAGATTAGCAAAGAGTTCGCATAATCGAATTAGCTAGTAGCCTAATAACTGCTAGTCCAACGATCGCGAATCTCTATTTCTGAGTTCTCTCGCGCTTCAACTTCTTCATAAATCACATCATCTGGAGAAAGATTGATTCCGTGAAAATCGGTATCCTCCTCTTCCTCCTCCCAATCGTACTTGACGGGTGACCAGCCAATCTTACGGTAGTTAATCGCCAAGAGCACCCCCGTTAAAGCCCCCATTAGGTGAGATTCCCATGAGATTCCATGTTTGATTGGGAGTATTCCCCAAACCATTCCCCCATACCAAAACACAACAAGCATCGAAAGCGCAAAGAGTCGGTAATTCTTTCGGATTATTCCACCTATAAAAACGAAGCTGGCGAAACTATATAGCACGCCACTAGCTCCAATATGAATTACAGGCCTTGCAAAGGCCCAAACCCAGATGCCGGTAATTAAAATACTCCAGAGGTAGATCTTCCAGGCGACCTCCTTGTAGAAGTAATGTATGGACATACCCAATACCAAAAGAGGAATTGAATTATTGATGATATGCTCCCAACTTCCATGAATGAATGGACTGGATATTATCCCAAAGGCGCCTGATAAATCTCTAGGAATCAAGCCATAACTACTGAACTCCGTCTTGGTGAGCAGATCTAAAAAGAAAAAGAAATAGATCAAAGCCACAAATGAAAAGGACTTCAGGAAGATCTTGTATAAATTGAGTTCTTGATTCATGTAAACAGACTGCTGTTTAAAAGGCTTTTGGCAGCTGGGCATAAAGGTAAGCTTAGTTGCCTATGTTCGAGAAAACTATGTGTCAATGAGAGTACATTTCATCGCCATTGGAGGAAGTGCCATGCATAACCTTGCCATCGCCCTTCACAAAAAAGGATATCAAATTACCGGAAGCGACGACCAGATATTTGAGCCTTCGCGAAGCAGACTAGCTAAATATGGGCTTTTGCCTGAGCAGGACAATTGGAATCCACAGATAATTACAGAAGACATTGAGGCTATTATCCTGGGTATGCATGCCAGAAAAGACAATCCTGAATTGCTTCGTGCGACCGAATTAGGTTTGAAAATATACTCTTACCCTGAATACATCTTTCAGCAATCACAAAACAAAAAACGAATAGTAATTGGTGGATCCCACGGAAAGACCAGCATAACCTCTATGATCCTCCATGTACTCAAGGTTTTAGATCGCAAGTTCGATTACCTCGTAGGTGCTCAGCTTGAAGGCTACGAAACTATGGTGAGCTTGAACGACGAACACGATTTGATCATCTTAGAAGGCGATGAATACCTCTCAAGCCCAATCGACTTAAGGCCAAAGTTTCATTGGTACAAAGCGGATATTGCAATTCTGACCGGCATCGCTTGGGACCATATCAACGTCTTTCCAAGTTTTGAGAACTATGTTGAGCAGTTCGATATTTTTATTGAGAGCATGAATACTGGCAGCAAGCTGTTTTATTATTCAGATGATGATGAGCTTCAGAAATTGGCGAATGTAAAGCGCAGTCATACCGCGCTCTTCCCGTACAATACCCCAAAATACGAGATCAAAGATTCTAACTACCAAGTGGAAGGATATCCACTGAAGATTTTTGGTGAACACAATCTCCAAAATATGGAGGCCGCTCGTTTGGTATTAAAAGAGCTTGGGATCGAATCTCAAGAATTTTATGAAGCCATGGGAAGCTTCAGCGGTGCGGCAAAACGACTAGAACTCATAAGAGAAGAGTCTAATTTTTTGGCCTACAAAGATTTTGCGCATTCTCCTTCTAAACTAAAGGCCACAACGAAGGCAGTAAAAGATCAATATCCTGATCGCAAATTAGTTGCTTGTATGGAGTTGCATACTTTCAGCAGCCTGAATAAGAAGTTCCTGCCTCAATACAAGGATGCGATGTTAGCTGCCGATGAAGCCATCGTTTACTTTAATCCTAAAACCCTCATTCACAAAAAACTAGAAGCACTTTCTAAGGAAGAAGTACATGATGCTTTTGGACAAAAAAACTTGAAAGTATTTACCGATTCAGATGAACTAATGAATCATTTTAGAGCTAAATCATGGGCTGATTGTAATTTACTCTTGATGAGTTCGGGGAATTTTAACGGACAGAGTTTTGAAGAATTGGCCGAATCCTTAAGCGTTTGACCCGCGTGATTGTGGCAATTTCCAGAATAGAAAAGCCCAAATCACACTATAAACTAGGCCCAAAATCATAAAACCGAAAAGGGTAAAAGAAGTGTGAATCGCGAGGGAAAAGATAAACTCCCCTCCTTCTCTTATTTGTTCAATTTGTTCTTCTGAATATCCAGCTTCTTTAGCTGCTATCAGTCGCTCCCTTAGCTTTCCTGGTAAAAAGCCAGTATCAATAAACTTGTAATAGATGTAGGTAAATACCGTGATTACCAAACTATAAACCGAGCTTATCCTCATCCCTTCTTTGAAGGTGTTTCCAAATCCTTGATACTTATTGATGTCAAAGTGCTTTCGCAAACCGAAGAATAGTGCAAAGAGGATGAACAAAAAGTATCCGTAAACACCATACTCGAGAGATAGCTCAAGAATGAATAAGGCAAACTTTACCACTATTGCGATGAGCGCAAAGTTTAGTGCAATATTTAATGACTTAGCCATATGTCAAAAAAAAGCCCCGAATAATCGGGGCTTAAGTTTAAAAAATTAACCGTTCATTGAGACCAAGAACTCTTCGTTTGTTTGGCTAAACTGTAGTTTATCCTTTAAGAATTCCATTGCTTCAATTGGAGTCATGTCTGACAAGTGCTTTCTAAGAATCCAAATACGTTGTAGGAAGTCCTTATTGATTAATAAGTCATCTCGACGTGTACTTGAAGCCACAAGGTCAATCGCTGGGTAGACTCTTCTGTTAGAGATTTTTCTATCCAACTGAAGTTCCATGTTACCAGTTCCTTTGAATTCTTCAAAGATCACCTCATCCATCTTAGATCCTGTTTCCGTAAGTGCTGTTGCGATTATGGTCAGTGAGCCTCCGTTTTCAATGTTTCTTGCCGCTCCAAAGAATTTCTTTGGTTTGTGAAGTGCTTGTGCATCAACACCACCCGTAAGAACTTTTCCAGAAGCTGGAGCTACGGTATTGTAAGCTCTTGCTAGTCTTGTAATCGAATCGAGTAGAATCACCACATCATGTCCACACTCAACCATTCTCTTCGCTTTGTTGAGAACGATGTTCGCGATTTTAACATGCTTATCAGCTGGCTCATCGAAAGTAGATGACACTACTTCTGCATTAACACTACGCTTCATGTCTGTAACTTCCTCAGGACGCTCGTCGATTAGAAGAATCATTAAGTAACACTCAGGGTGATTACTAGCGATGGCATTAGCAACTTCTTTAAGGAGTTGTGTTTTACCAGTTTTTGGCTGTGCCACAATCAATCCCCTTTGACCTTTTCCGATTGGAGTGAACATATCGATCACTCGAGTACTCATTGACTCTTTTGGATGACCTGTTAGGTTCAACTTCTCTTGTGGGAAAAGTGGAGTTAGGTAATCAAAAGGAACACGATCTCTAACCTCTTGTGGTTCGCGACCATTAATATGCTCTACCTTGATAAGTGGGAAATACTTCTCCCCTTCTTTCGGTGGGCGAATTGTTCCTTTAACTGTATCACCAGTTTTTAAACCAAATAATTTGATTTGAGACTGACTCACATAGATATCATCGGGTGAGTTTAGGTAATTAAAATCAGAAGATCTTAAAAAGCCGTATCCATCCTGCATCGTTTCAAGAACTCCTTCAGCAGAAACAATTCCTTCGAAACTAAACTTTGGCTCTTCAACCTTAGGTGCTTGTGGACGCTCTCTTCTTTCAGGTCTGTCTGATTTGTTACCGCGATCAGGACGATCATCACGTTCTCTTCGCTCTGGTCGAGGTCCACGATCTTTATGATCCTTGTGTTCCTTCTTTACAGGCTTCTTGTTATCTCTATCTCCTTCTTGAGCTGCATCCTTCTTTTCCTTAGCCTCTGGCTTTGGAGCATCCGGTTTTTTCTCATTCGAAGGCTTATTGTCACGATTACTTGGTCTTCTTTTCTTAGCTGATCTATCTGGATCTGATTCAGAAGTTTCGTCGTGCTTTTTCATTGCCTGAAGATCAAGGATTTGATAAATCAGGTCTTGTTTTTTTAGTTTGTCAAACTTTGGTACATCTAAATCTTTAGCGATGTCCTTTAGTTCTCCAACAAGCTTATTATTAAGCTCTTGTATATCGTACATACAAATTGAATCTTTTGTTATTTGAAATTCGATTAGCGGAAATGTTCTATAGAAATGAATCTGAAATTTCGCGTAATTCGCGTTCGAGAGGGCCTCGAACTCTGCAATAATACAAATTCTTGGCCTAGGTGCTTCATATTGAGCATATTTGTTGAAAATTATTTCGTTGGGAAAGAAAGTATTTATCTCAGGTGCTTCGGGTTTAATAGGAAGCAATTGCTTAAATCATTTTAAGGCTTGCGGCCATCAAGTGCTCGGATCGCATTTCAGCTTTCCAACAGAAAACACGAGCTTTTTCAATACGTTGAATCTCGATGACCCAAACAACCTCGACCTACAATCTTTCCAACCTGATGTAATCGTCCATTGCGGCGCACTCTCCTGGGTAGATTATTGTGAAGAGCACCCAAAAGAAAGCTATGAAAAGACGGTAGAATCTAGCCTACAGCTCATTAAGCTTGCTAATTCTCTAGGAGCGAAACTCGTTTACATCGGCACTGATTATGTATTCGACGGCAAAGAAGGTCCCTATACTGAAGATGCCAAGACCAATCCATTAAGTATCTACGGAGAACATAAACTAGCGGCTGAAGAAGCCATTTTAAATGATAGTCCAAATAACTTAAGCCTGAGGGTTACCAATGTATATGGAGACGAAATTCGGAACAAGAATTTTATCGCTCGTATCGTTCAACAAGCATTGGAAGGAGAAGACATCTCACTCAAGCTGCCATTGGATCAATATGCTACACCAGTGAATGCCATCGACGTAGCTCGTGCTATGGAATTGCTTATCAATGACAATAAAACTGGAGTCTATCACATAGCCTCTACAGACTATGTCAATAGAGTTCAGTTGGCGCTGAGAGTTTTAAAATACTTTCCCGATGCGAAGTATAGCTTGAGTACTTCCACCACTAAAGACTTAAACCAAGCTGCAGATCGTCCTTTGTTGGGAGGATTAATTTCTAAACGCTTACTAACAGAATACCCTGATTTTGAGTTCAGTAACGTTGATGATTACCTCAGTTCAATCATTGCTGATAAGATTTAGCTGAACGTTTAAACTACTGGCTTGTATTACTGTTAAATTTGTCCACCTTTTAAAGCAATTATGGCAACAGAAAACATAACAGTTCCTTACGGAATGACCGTTCATGGTCAAGAAGAGATTGATGCAGTTGTAAACGTGCTAAAAACAAGTACCCAAATGGGTAAGCACGTGAGAGAAATGGAAGAGCGCGTTTCGAGTCTATATGATAAGAAGCATGGAATCATGGTTAACTCAGGTTCTTCTGCACTCTACATTGCAACTGAAATTATGAACCTTCCTAAAGGTTCTGAAGTTATCACCCCAGCCCTCACTTTTGCAACTACCGTTGCTCCCCTGGTTAAAGCTGGACTGATTCCTGTTTTTGTAGATGTTGAACCGGGAACTTACTGTATCGATGCCGACAAGGTTGAAGAGATGATCAGTGACAAAACCAAAGCTTTGGTGATTCCAAACCTTATTGGAAATCTTCCTGATTGGGAAAAGCTCAGAGCCATTGCAAACAAATACGACCTATTCATTCTTGAAGATTCTGCTGACACTTTAGGAGCAACGATTGGCGAAGGAAGCAGCGGACGTTTCTCTGACATCAGCATTACTTCTTTCTATGGGTCTCACGTAATCAATTGTGCTGGAAACGGTGGGATGTTATGCGTTAATGACGATGCCCTTGCAGAACACGCAAAGTTGCTTAGGTCTTGGGGAAGAAGCTCTTCGCTATTTGTGGAAAGCGAAAAAATTGAAAACCGTTTCAACATTCAAGTTGATGGTTACGATTACGATGCGAAATTCGTATTCGATGAATTGGGATACAATTTGGAGCCTTCAGAAATGGGAGCTGCATTTGGCCTTGTTCAGTTGGGGAAACTCGATTATAACATTTCGGAAAGAGAAAAAAACTTAGCTGAACTTTCTGATTTCTTTTCAGATTATCCAGATTGGTTTATTACTCCGAATCAACTACCGAACTCTAGAACTGGATGGTTAGCATGTGCTTTGACCATTAAAGATGAAGCACCTTTCACCAGAAAAGAAATGCAAATTTTCTTGGAGAAAAGAAAAATCCAAACACGTACTGTGTTTACAGGAAACATCCTGCGTCAACCGGGTTTCAAGAACATTGAGCACAGAGCAAATCCCGCTGGATATCCTTTGTCTGACCAAGTTATGAAGGGCGGAATTTTGCTTGCTTGTCACCACGGTTTAACAGCTGAAATGAAGGAGCATGTTCGCACAAGTTGCAAGGCTTTCTTGGATCAGTATTAAACCTGATTTGTATTAGTATTTCCTAGGCATTCTCTTATATTTTTGTTGAATGTCGAAGAACTTTCCTACCGTCAATCGCGAGATCAGTTGGTTATCCTTCAATGAACGTGTACTCCAAGAGTCTGAGGACGAGAGTAACCCTTTATTAGAAAGGCTAAAATTCTTGGGGATATTCTCCAGCAACCGCGATGAATTTTTCAGAGTAAGGGTCGCTGGAATCAAGCGAATGATTGATCTTGGTCAAAATTACACCGAGTACAATCAAGTAAACCTGAACGAACTTTTAGTTCAAATCCAAAACATCACCCTAAAACAAGAAGAACGTTTTAGCAAAAGCTACAATAAGATTATCCGCCTGCTTAAAAAAGAAGGCATCGTACTCGTTAATGAAAGACAGGTAACCAACAAACACAAAGACTTTGTTTACAACTGGTTCAAAGAGAAGGTTTACCCTACTCTAGTTCCAATCATGCTGAGAAACGTTGATGAATTCCCTGAGCTGAAGGACAGGGTTTCATACTTCGCCGTTGTCCTTTCTAAATCGGATGGCAGTAGGAAAAGTCAATATGCACTCATCGAGATTCCTTCAAAAGAACTAGGTCGTTTTCTTGTTCTCCCTAAGATTGACGATAAGGATTACATCATGATCCTTGATGATGTGATTAGGTTCTGTTTAGATAAGATTTTTGCCATTTTCGACTTTGATCAAATAGAGGCACACACCTTAAAGATCACTCGGGACGCTGAATTAGATCTCGACAACGATATTTCAGAAGGTTTCTTATCGAAGATGAAACAGAGTCTCAAGAAGCGTAAAAAGGGATCTCCTGTTCGTTTTATTTATGACGAGCATATGCCTCGAAGGCTCTTTCAATACCTTAAAAAGAAACTAGCCCTCGACGATGAAGACAACTTAATACCGGGTGGTCGCTATCACAATTTTAGGGATTACATGAAGTTCCCTAGCGTAGGTAGAGAGGATTTGCTTTTCAAAAAAGAAAGTCCGGTTATTCACCCTGAGCTAAAACCTTACGAAAACGTTTTTGACGGAATCAGAGAAAAGGACATGCTTTTGCACTACCCTTACATGACATTCCACCATTTCATCGATTTCCTTCGAGAAGCAGCCATCGATCCAAAGGTTAAAGAGATTTATGTGACCATGTACAGGCTTGCTGATAAGTCTAAGGTGGTAAACGCTCTTGTTAATGCGGCAAAAAACGGGAAACAAGTTACCGCTGTTTTAGAGCTACAAGCTCGATTCGATGAGGAGAACAACATCTATTGGTCTAATATTCTGCAAGAAGAAGGCATCAAAGTTTTGTTTGGATTCGAAGGACTGAAAATACACTCAAAAGTTGCTGTGATTGGTCGTAAGGAGAAAAGCAAGATGGTTTATTACGGTTGCTTTGGCACTGGGAACTTTAATGAATCCACCGCCAAACTCTATTGTGATTTATCCCTCTACACCTCTGATCAACGGATTACAAAAGAAGCATTGAAGATTTTCGGGATGTTACAGGGTCGCTTTACTACCAATAGGAACAGCCATATTGTACTCTCTCCTAATCAAACCAGAATCAAGTTTATAAGATCAATCAACCGTGAGATTCGAAATGCTGAAGCTGGTAAACCCGCTTGGATGAAGCTGAAGCTGAATAGCATCGTTGACCCTAGGATTATTCAAAAGCTCTATGAAGCCAGTAACTCAGGAGTAAAAATTGAAATTATTGTTAGAGGTATGTGCAGCTTAATTCCTGGAGTTAAAGGAATGAGCGACAATATTGAGGTAATAAGCATACTCGACAAATTCCTCGAACATGCCCGGATTTATATGTTCTGCAATAACAATGACCCAGAATACTATATCTCTTCAGCTGATTTGATGGTGAGAAACCTCGATCGTCGAATCGAACTCACCTGCCCTATATACAGCAAGGAGTTAAGAGAAGAGATAAACGACATCTGGAATTTCCAATGGAAGGATAATGTGAAGGCTCGAATTTTAGACGCCAAACAAACCAATCGCTATCGAAGGAACAATGAAAAAGATTTTCGCTCACAATTCGAATTGCACGAATATTACAAGAATAAATACCCACAATCTTGAGGATTAAGAAATACGCCACGGTAGACATTGGATCTAACGCAATTCGATTGCTCATCATGCATGCCATTGAGCATTCAAAAGGAACCCATTTCAAAAAGGCATCACTGGTTCGTGTTCCTATCAGATTGGGTCAAGATGTGTTTGTAAAAGGCGAAATACAGGAGAGGAATGAAGAACGCTTGATCGAAAGTCTCA
>ENA-UOXV01006833-UOXV01006833.1-marine-metagenome-genome-assembly--contig:-NODE-6833-length-11779-cov-6.345104_pt1 | contig 11779 bp, 13 predicted proteins | sample MGYA00238165_ERZ766961 | MGnify/ENA primary metagenome ERZ766961 (study PRJEB28924, sample SAMN03173240) | marine metagenome | biome: Marine; feature: Water; material: Subsurface seawater | place: North... | reverse complement strand
ACACACACACACACACACACACACACACACACACACACACACACACACACAGCGTAGGTGTCGGCTGCCTCTTCTCGCAAGTTTGTGTCTTGAGCGTCCGTGCCTCAGAGTTCACCATCATCGCTCTCTACTTCAAAGATGCGTTTTCGCTTGTTAGTCCTGGTCGAGTTTCCGCCGCCTTGCAGACCTCGGACAGATTGCTGGCAATGTGGGGCGGCCCCGCCAGCAGTGAACACGCCTCCGCGCCCATCGCCTTGCTCAGGCCCAACAGCTATGCAGCGCGGCAAGGGACTGCCAACGAGCTGCACCGTGGCAGCGCTGCTTGCGTGGACAGGGCCGCACGAGAGTGGGCGCTGCTGCGTGTCCGCCCCATCCAGAGCTCCTCTTCGCCCACCGTTGCTCCCCACCGCCAGGAGCTGCCCGTCCCCCGCAACTGCATGCACATAGCCTGACCACACCCAGCGCACTTTGAGTTAGCACGCAGCATGGCGGTCGCTCACCAGAGCAGAAGAATTGTCCCCCGTAGAATGGTATCTCTCTCCTCTGCGGCAAGGAGATCACCGATTTCCCCTTGTCCCTCTGCAGTACCGCAAGTGGCCTTATCCTCTTCGCACTCCAATGACGGGTTTGTGTCACTTGATGCAATTGGACCGATAGGGTCCTCAGTCGACCCAAAAAAGGACAGCAACGACCTCTGAAACGAATGAGAGTCAGAGGAGTCTCTCTCGCCCGAAACCAGGCCTGGGATACCGGGTGATTCTGCATGTTCCGCGTTCAGCCCGTGCGCCCCCTGCCCACGACCGTCATCTTTAAGATGTCATCTTTAACCCGCGCCGTGGCATGGAGACAGCATGCACCAGAAGTAGGTCTCAATTGGGCTTGACTGACCTCGCCATCGAGCGTGTTCCCGATGACGTTGATTTTTTTCTCGATGCAAGGCCAGATGATGTCATCCGCAGAGCCTTTCGCGAGGCAGTAATGGATGTTCACCTGCTCAAATGCAACGGTAATCAGGAAATTTCGGCTCTGAAACAAACTGAGGGCTCTTTGTGCGCGGTGGTCCCACCGAGTATTGTTGTCCGATACGGTGAATACGGTCCTCCGCCTGACACCAACCAAATCGAATTAACTCAGCCGCAGCACGAGGACAGCATACCGCACGAGGGCGCAGCAGAGGGGGCTAGATGCCTGGATCATGATGCCGGGGGTCCAATGCAGCTCCGCGAAAACTACAGTTGAGGCAGCTGTGAGAGTGAGTCCTGTGCCGGCAGCCGTGACCGAGAGGACTGCTACGGAGACGTCGGGATCCTCTTGGAACCGTCGGACGCTCTCCTGCCGCTTCGCCATACTTGTCGACTGCCAACCCAGCGCTCCACACTCAAAACAGCAAACTCCGCCCCAGTCGCGACCCCCTGTTCGTATCGCAAGTGCGATTCACTGGATCGGGGGATGGGGCGTTGGAGGGCGAGGGGCCTACGCCGTCTATGCGGATGTAGGCGGCGCGCTTGGCGCGTACGCAAGCCTCGAGGCGGTCCAGAACCTTTTTTTCAGCCAGTCTGTCAGTGCCGCCGGGCATGGCAGGGGCCAGAGAGCAAGTTGGTCGCCTCATCGTCAACTATCTGACCAACGTTCCGATGGTGGCCGAGACGCACTGACGGCTTCTTTGTCTAGAAATGGTGGGCGTTGGGGATTGTATAGTTGGGCAGAAAGACCTCTTGATGGTGCGCAAATATGAGGAACTTGGTCTCACAGTCGATCAAATCCGCGACGTATGGCTCGAGCCACTGCACACCCGACCCGTTGGCTCAGCTCCTGCCGCCGACGGAGCGGAGAGTGGGGGAGGGTCGACCTCGCACTTCTGGACCCCCGTGTCCTTGTACAGCTGCCCAAGCATCTGCCGCGACTCGGCTTCTGCAGCCGCCTTTTCCTTCTCGCTCCGATTGGGGTGCGCCACAATCTTCTTGAGCTTATCCATACGCTCCATGCGTGTCCGCATCTCCTTGGCCGCGCGGGGCGCGAGACTGAACCACAGCGTCTGACGGCGCTTGGCAGGAAGCTGCGCGAGAACGTCCTTCTTCTGCCGCCGCACCATGACTTCGGACAGCAGGCACCGAAGCTCTCCCAGATTCGTTGCCCCTGCCACCGTCCAGTCTCACAAAGCCTCAGTGCTGGGTCCCGCCTGCCAGGCATGGCAAGTCAAAGGGCAATGGCTCCAAGGCGTTTGCACACAGTGGGGCCGTACCCTTGGTCTCCAGACCGAAGCGACCTTGGCGCGCGTCACAGTAGCGGTGCGCGAAGTGCATCCAGTTGGGGAATACTTTGTCGCGCAGCGCATTCAGCTGCGTGAATAGCTCCCCTGCAATCGCGCACACACGCTCAGTGGCAGCGCGTCGGTGGGCGGTGACGAAAAATATATCTACGCTTTATTCCGTCACTCTCGGAGTCAGGCCTCAGCAAGGGGTTGGTTTAGGAGCATAGTTCGTACCTGGACGATTCGTGGCGGGAGTACCCGTCAGGAGCACGGCACGAGTGGCGCGCTTGATCAGCGGGAGCGTCGCTTTGGTACGCTGCGCTTTGTCGTTTTTGAGGAAGTGCGACTCGTCGGCCACTACCACCTTGAAACGAACGGCCTCCAATTGACGCAACAGCTTCGGGACCAGGTCGTACGAGATTACTGTCACAGGCTGAGCCGCGCGCACTGTATCGCGTCCCGCCATGATAACGCCTACATCGTCCTCACACAGGTCGGTGAGCCACTTGAGGATCTCGGCGCGCCACACAAGCCGCAGCGACGACGGAGCGATCACCAGCAGCGGCCACTCGTCGCGGTACACGCACGCCACTGCCAGCGCCTGGATCGTTTTGCCAAGGCCCATCTCATCACCGATCAGTGCCCTTCCGCCGTGCGACACCGCGAAGAGACAGCCCTCTCGCTGGAAAGGCATCAGCGCGCCTGCGATCGCGGGTGGCAGGCGCGCGGCCATTGCGGCAGACGCCTCTGCGCGCAGGGCACCCGCAATCTCTGGCGGCCGAGCTGCGGCAAGTGCCTTGAGCACCTCATTCTTGAGCGGCTCGACGGTAATGTGAGGCCCCAACGCCTGCAGCTGCTGGACCAGCTCGGCGTGATCCCCCACCGCGAAGCTCCACGCCCGCGTGTCTGTGCTGTACGCACGCGATGAGATTGACTTGAAGACATTCACCACGGCTTGAGAGTAGCGGCACACGGCTGAAATTCGTCGAGCGTCAGTCAGCTCCAGCGTCACATGGCACTTCTCGGGAGCCGGCGGCTTGAGCTGCGTCGAAGGGCAACCCGTCTGGGCGCGACCCGCCCCGTCCTTTGTTGTCCCAATCCCAGCACCGGTTGCTCCAGCGCCCCCTTCCCCGCAACCTGCTTGAAACTGGGCGACCATAGAGCTCTGTACAAAGGTGGTCCCGCTAGACTGCGCCAAGACGCTGCTGCCATGAGGGATTTGTGCGCCCTGAAGGCGTGGCTGCCCGGGAAAGGTGTTCTCCCGCCCTTCGATCTGCCCGTCACGTGACCCATTCCGCTGAAGATGAACGCCGCCGTAACACCCTGGCTCAGGCCATGCCCCGGTACCTCTCTCATCGGGACGCTGTCGGATCTGTGCACCCGTCTGCTGCGAGTAGTTCTGAGGAGTAGTCAATCCTGAAGTCTGCGCCAATGCAGGTCGCTGAGGATGCCGGTAAGGCGGCAAAGCGCAGTGATCCGAGAGCGCTGGAGAACGCTGTGCAGGACTTTCAGCTGGTCGAAGAGGTTGGTGCCGATGAGGCTTCTGGTGGAAGGAAACATCCTGCGGCGGCTGAGGCTGCTGAGCACTGGGGCGGGATTGTGCCATGCTCATGGCCATTTCTATTGCGGCAAGCTCATCCCCATCTACGTACTCTGTTTCCATGATGCACCTTCCCTTGCCTTGGGACAGCACGGCTGTCTTCCCGCGAGCGCGCGTTCGTTCGCCACCTGGCCTGCAGCCCTTCCGAATTCCTTCGCGCGGGTAAAGTCACTCGCGCTGTCGGTGGGAAATCCCTTTTGCTGGGGCATCTCTACCGGAGAGAAGGCGCGATGGTAGCATCCCCTGTTTCATCTCGGCCTCCACCCAGTCTGTGCCCTGATGAGTCGGAATTCTCTGCGCTCTGAAGCTGGACCCTTTCGACGTCCATCTCCGGCAGAAACGCTCCCTTGCCCCTCCTCAAGAATCTGCTTGCGAAGACAGCTTGCCCGTCCATCAGTAGAGATGCCTTCGTGTTCTTACCGGTTTGGAACTAATGGCTATACCGACAGGAACCGTCGACGGGCGCCTTCCGCTTCCCGTTTGCGCCCTACGTTGTACAGGTTCGCACCCATGTTGCCTCTGGGACAGGCCGCTCTTTCTGTCGATTGACGTCCGGCCCACCTTGGATGATAGCTGTCACTCCTGTGAAACTCTGCAAGGTTGCTCGCTGGAAAGAGCTACATGATAGTGGCGGCGACTTGATCTTGTAGTCTACAGTGTAAACTCCAGGCGCGAAGGACATGAAAAAGTAAGCGGCGAACACGTATCGCCTGATGGGCAGGTGCAGCTGATGTCAGCAGTCTACGAAGCCTGCTGCTCGGGATCAATCGGTATCTTTGAATCGCCCACAGGTCCAGAGTGCCATTTCCTTCGCGATGAGGCAGCATGCGTGCTGGGCCTGCCAAAAAAGCGCGGGCACATGAATTGGTTACCCCGATATCCAGGCACTGGGAAGTCACTGAGCCTCATCTGCTCCTCGCTACGTTGGTTGCACGAAAACCCGGTGCACGTAGACGACGAGGCCTCCGGTATTGGACGCGAGGAGATTGATGCAGATTTGCCTCAATGGGTTCGGGAGCATGCGATAAAGGAAAGGGAGAAGGCGCGAGAGGCGGCGCTGAGACGAGAGGAGGAGCGGCTCGAGAGAGCGCGACAGAAACTCGCACAGGATAAAGCTGAGCGAGAACGTGAGCGGCGCTCTTTGAAGTTGGGTAAGGGTAAGAGTTATAAGGTTGCACGGCGCAGTGGTGCAGAGGAGGGCGCGGCGACAGGCAAGAGTGGAGATGACGCCAAGCTGCTACTGTCAGAGGACGAGGACTCCAAGGAGGACGCGACGAAGCAGGCGCTGCGGGTCATTAAGGAATTGTTAGGGCCAGATGACGATGATCCAGGTGTGCGTGACGATGGCGAGGAGGAGATAGACGTTCGCAAGGTGTTGGCCACCCATGTCGATTCATTTTCCCCTCTTTTTTTACCCTTTTTTTATCAAAATGAAAGTATTTAATCTTGGATGTCCGGGTGGTACGTACGGGTTCCAGCTGAAAAATGGCCTTAATTCTTGCCGACGTTGTGAAAAGGTGACTGCACAAAGCGGCAGTCAGCCGAATGTAAGCTTGCTGGCTCCGCTTGTTGCAGGTCATTTACTGCTCGCGGACGCACACGCAGCTCTCACAGTTCATGAATGAGGTAAAACTTGGCGCAGACACTCGAATTGATGAGCCCCGCAACCGTTCCTGGCGCGCGAAAGGGGGTCGAGTGCAGAGCGGTGACACGCGACGCGAGCAGGTTCGTCGAACCGAGTGGGGGGGAAACCTCAAGGCTGTGGCTCTTGCCTCACGCAAGTCGGTGCCCCTTCTCACCTATTCGCCGGTAGCATTGTTGATGTCATATGTCGCACAAAATTCGTGGTCATTGACGCTCTTGATCTGAATGGGTGCTGTGCAGGCCGACATGCATTCACCCACAGGTGGCGAGCCTCGGGTCGTCGACCCGCGTCAACGCAGCGTGCCTCGACCTTCAGAAGCAGAAGCCAGTGCCCGCGAGCGACGCGCCATCTGCGGTACGGCGTGAGGGTGGAGCGGAAGGCGGATGCGGGTGCCCTTTCCTGGACGAGGGCAAGCGGCTGGACCTTCGCGACGCGATCCTCGCGGAGGTGGCGGACATCGAGGACGTGGTCGCCCTTGGCCGCAAAACGGGCGCTTGCCCGTACTACTCCGCGCGAGCTGCTGTTCGCTCTGCCCAGCTTGTGACCCTGCCCTACACATCGCTGGTGCACAAGGGGACGCGAGAGGCCCTCGGGGTCTCGCTGAAGGGCAACGTGGTTGTCATCGATGAGGCCCATAATCTGGTCGAAGCTATCAACAACGTGCATTCGGCAACGCTCTCAGAGGGCGCCGCGACAATGCTCGCCACCTTATTCAGCGATTACCTTGACCGCTTCGCGACGCGCCTGTCCCCTAAGAATGCCGGGCAGCTCAAGCAAGTGCTGCTGCTCGTCAAGTCCCTGGCCAATTTCATGCGTGCCGTCGACAAGACAGAAGCCAAGCCCGCAGCCACCGCCGCAGCAAACTCCGACGGCAGTGTGCTGCTCGACAAGGCGAGGGCCCTGGAGGCGAAGGCCTCCGCGGACAGTCGGCCAGCTTGCGGGCAGCGCCCTGACACTTCGCTGGGCTCTTCGCTGGGCAAGGTCATGACGATCGCCAGGTCTCGGTCCGGCAACCCTCGGGGAAGGCGCGATGTGTTCAAGGCGCGTTGAGCGCGGTCATACACGATTGCATTGATGTTTGATTTTTTTAGAGGCAAACGTTCTGAGCCCGCGATAGATTGCATTATCTCTCTTACCCTGCCTCGCTGCACCAGGTTCTCGATCGAGGCCAGGATCGACAACATCAACCTCTTCAAGATTTTGCGATACTTCGAGAAGTCCAAGATCCTGCAGAAACTTCACGGGTGAGCATGCAGCTCACCGCACCCCACGCACGTGCATGCCTTCGGCACGCGTCAGCGGTGCGGAATTGGGCAGGTACTACGAACGCCGGGTGGCAGAGGCGCGAGCAGCGGGCCCCATTGGGCAGCTGGACGACGACGGTTTGGAGGGCGGAGAGGGTTCGGCTTCGGTTGTCCAGCCACTGCACCAGTTCCTCACCTGCCTCACAGATCTCGAGGAGGAGGGCCGTGTCGCAGTGTACCGTGACGAGGCCACCGGTCGCCTCCGCCTCTCCTACCAACTCCTCAACGCCTCCTCCCATTTCGCAGACATTGTGCGCGACGCTCACGCAGTGGTGCTGGCTGGAGGGACCATGCAGCCGATGGCCGAATATGTCCAACATCTCATGCCAGATCTGCCCCCCTCACGTATTCGTGTCCTCTCCTGCTCCCATGTGGTCCCTCAGGAAAACGTTCTCCCAATCACCCTCGCTGCGGGACCCTCTGGCGTCCCATTCGACTTCCGTCACCAGCAGCGCTCGTCCAAAGCTATCAAGGTCTGCCATGCCTACTGCCGCTGCCCCTGTCAACAGCGCCAGCTCGCGTGATGCGGGCGGATGATGATGTTTTTGGTGATTTGGGCGAGGGCAGGATGAGCTCGGGCGGGTGATGGTAAATCTGTGCACGGTGGTTCCCGATGGCGTGGTTCTTTTCCTCCCCTCTTACTCCTATGAGGACGAAGTGCGCGCCCCAACCCTGGCCAAGCACTCTGTTGCGCCTCCGAAGGGCGAGACCAGAAGCGCAACTGCTGGTCTTTTTTTAGCAGCTGCTGTCCGTGGCGAGGCTTCCGTGGCGACATTCTTGCTTCGAACTGACGCGTTGGCGAATTCGGTTTGCCCCCCTGGACGCAGATCTGGAAGCACTGGGAGGCGTCAGGAACTATGGCAGCACTCCGAAAGCGAAAGGTGGTGCTCAGGGAACCGCGCGGGAGCGGTGACGTGGACGCAGTCCTGGAGCAGTATGGAGCAGCGATTCGGGCAAATTTTTTGCCGGAGGGCAACGTGGGTGGCGATCGGCTAACAGGCGCACTGCTGATGTGTGTGGTCGGCGGAAAGTTGTCTGAAGGCATCAACTTCTCAGACGGTCTCGGACGGTACTGCCCTCGCCTTGTGCGCTCGGCCTGGGGGCTCGGTGCCCACTTCGTCAGGCTCTGATCCGGCGACACGCGGCAGATGTGTTGTGGTCGCAGGGCTCCCTTTCGCCAACCGCGGCGACCCGCGCCTGGTTGAGAAGATCAACTTCATCCAGACGCTGCCAGCGCCCCCGGTATCTCCCTGGGCGTCCCCCGGCTTTCATCCGGGGGAGCTCCTCCTCTCCTTCCACTCCCTCCGCCCTGCCACATCAGCTCAGCGATGCGTGTCTGCCCAGGCGCTGCCTGCAGGAGCGGGCGGCGCGGATGGGCTGGATGCAGATGCTGCTGCGCGGGCTGCGTGGAGCGGCGGGGCCGGAGCGATGGCGGAGGGGTTCAAGGCGGGACAGGAGTTCTATCAGAACATGTGCATGAAGGCGGTGAACCAATGCGTGGGGCGCGCGATCCGCCACGTCGGCGACTACGCCGCGATCGTCCTCGTGGACCAGCGCTACGCGTCCGCCGCCGTGCGTGCCAAGGTGGCGGGGTGGATCTCTAGGCGCCTTTCGTTAGAGTCGCCGACTACCTTCGGGCCCTGTTTTAGTGCGCTGGCTGCATTTTTTCGCGGCAAAAAGACAAATCAAGACTGCATTGAGGCCGAACGGAGGGCTGCTGTGCGAGAAAGGACAGAGGATGACTGACGCTTCTGTGGAATGCGACGTGTGGCAAGGGTTTGTGAGCAAACTCTGTGAACGAGCCGTCATGTTGCCACTGGCACAGCATACTTGGAGCAAGCTCTGAATGGATCTTTGTTGCGGAGTTGTCAAGACGGGCGAGAGAAAGGGCTTTGACGAGTAGGGCTAGCATGCGAGAAGCTCTTCGCAGGGCGCCATTTGAAAGTGTTCAGCGACTGTACACCTGTACCAAATCGCGCCGTTTGTGCAGACAGCTTTCGAACCTCGCAGCGACCGGGCCGCTCAGCACTCGGTCACTACCTGCCCCGTGCCAACGTTGCTCACGAACCCCTCGCCCGACGGTGTAGCTGCCCGTCCAGGCGCCGACCACGTACCGACCTTGTGCATCGGCGGAGGCCAGTCTTGCGCACAAGCTGCTGACGCTAGCCCTCCGGGCAACGCCCGTGGCCCCTGTCCCCACTGCTGCTTACCTGGGCCCCATCGCGTCTCCCAATCGCTCGAGGATCCGCTGCTGCCCATCCCGCTCCCTCCGCCCCCTGCCACTGAGCCACCGCTGCCACGAGAGGAAGCTCCCGCGAGGGCGCCCAGCGATAGGCCGGAGTGCCCAAGGCCAGAGTGCCCAGTGCCGGTATGATAGGAGCCGTCGCGCGTCGCAAGCCGCGAGAACTGCGAGGAGGACCCCGCGCCCTGCGCACTGTGCGATGCATCGCTGAGCACCACAGATCCCCTTGCCACGTGAGAAGGTGTCAGCGCCATTCGAGAGAAGCCTCCCGCCAGTCCCATCCCGAGCGCCACTGGCAGACCTGCACCTTCTCCCTCCCGCAGTGGTCGCGGAGAGATCAACATCTCAGGCGGATTCAGACCGAAGCGCCCCGTGGCCGCCCCGAGGCGGGCCCGAGCCTGCTCACGGGGCCTGCGAGAGGCATCCTCGGGGCGGCCCTCGCCCTTGCGTCTTCCATGCGCAAGAATACCCCGCAACGCTCCGCCCCAGCCACCCCACGACCCCGCTGAGGAGCGGGTGAGCACCGTGGAAGCGCCTTCGGCCACACTTGTGGGCAGAGGTGGCACATCCGCCCCCTGGAGCTCGGCGTCTGCTACGAGAGGACCTCGATTATGGTTCTCGAGAGCCACCGAGTGGCTCTCCTCCGCATCCGCAACCGAATCCGCCCCCGCTTTGCCACCACCATCGTCCGCGCTTGCGGCGCCGCCCCCGCTCCATCTGGCCTTGAATTCAGCCAACTGCCTGTCCATCATCCCGAGGAAGTCATGGAAGATCTGGTCGGTCTCCGCCACTGCCCAGCCGGCACCTGCCCCAGCCGCGTCGTTCCCTCCCTGCACCTCTTCGAAGCTGTCATCGTCTCCCACCTGCAGGCGCGGGGCCGAGAACTCCTCCTGGAGCCCCAGAATCGCTGCTCCCGTTGAATCCTCCTTCTGCATCGATGACGCCGCATGGTTGTTGCTGCCCTCACCCACCGATGGAATGAACGGTGCCTTGCCCTGCGCCATCAAGCTGTCTTTTGGTGTGGCCGCCGGCCACCCAATGCCATTCGATCCCACAACACCCTCTCCCCGTGTCACCGTCCATTTTCGACCTTCGCTGGGCCGTGAAGGTCGTGCATCAGGCGAGCCGCCGGCCAGCTTGCCAAGAGTTTTGAGGCCACCCGGTGCTAGCTGCGCCACCCCAGACTTGTCGAGGGGCCTTCCACTGTTGGACTGCCAAGAAGTCTGAGAGGGAGAGCCCTGGCCCCCCTCACCCTCAAACAATTTGGTCATCGCTGAGATTTTGCCGGCGCGACGCGGCGTGCCCCCGGCATCTGGTGCGCGCCGGGGCGTCTCCCTCTCAGCATCTGCTGTCCATGCCGGGGGTCCTGCACGCCAAGAAATCGCGTGGGGCGCCTCCTCCGGTACAAGCTCCTGCTCTTGCACATCCGCGCGCGGAACCGGGGGACTCTGTGTGATCTCCTTGGCCCAGCGGTGTGCCGCTTCTTCTTGAAGCTGCGCTCCATCTGTAGCCTCCACTCCACATTCCTCGCTTCCGCTAGGTTGCCCCCTCGCCAGCGGAGGGGTTGCCGGGCGCGGAGGAAGGCCCCCGAAGAGATGTGGCGCAGCACCCGTGTTGGCCCACGCGTCCTCCTCCTCGCTCGAGTCCTCGGCGAGCGGCAGCTGCGAGATGAAGGGAGGCATCATCTTGATGTGGGCAGGTGGCGAAAGGCCTGAAGTCTCCTGAAGCCCCAGCACCAGGAGCCCGTCTGACGGATCAGCAGCTGCGCTGGCGCGCGCTGCGCTGGCGCGTGTCGAGATGGAAACCAAAGGCGGGGAACTCGAGGGCGGGGTGCCCATGCCGGACGCTCCCGCTGGGCCCGCGCCCGTGTCATGTGAGCGGTTGGGGCTGCTTCCTGTGCTCCCCGCATGTGCGAGCATGACCCCATCGGGCGGAATTTGCGGCTCCATGAGAGCCCCGGGCGCCGCATTGGCAGGGCTCGCTGTAGCGCTTCGTGTGACGCTCAGGTCGATGCCGCCACCGTCCAGCCTCGTGAGCGGCGACGTACGCGGAGGCGTGAGCGACTCGAGTGGCGGCGTAAGCGACAGCGTGGGCACAGCTGGCGAGGGCGCTGGCGCAGTAGGGCAATGTGCCGGCGTTGAGACGGGCGTAAGGTCCTCGTTTCCCTCTGCTCCCCGCGGCTGCTCGACAGAAGCTATTCTTTCGCTACCGGTGGAGTGAGACTGCGTCGTGTCCTCAGCAAGCAGCGCACCAAAGAGAGCACTGGACGACCGCTTGGCAGGTGAAGTCTGCGACAAGCGAGATCAAAATCGACCCTGCACAGCTGCACAAACAGCATGCAGCGCGACTAGGCGGGCGCTCGGCGGGCCTGCGGGGTGGCTTACGTGGGGCACTGGCACCTTGGAGGGCTCGGCTACAGAGCTGTCTGCATCTTCCTTCTCGTGGGCAGTGTCTCCCTGACGGATAGGCCTGAAAGCTCCGCGCGCGCGCAGCTCCGCTGGGGTTGCAGCAGCAACCAGAGTGCGTAGCGGGGTGCGCGGAGAAGAGCCAGAAGAGCCAGGCACGAGGCCGTCCAGGTGATAGATCTTCTGCGGCACCCACACACAACCCGCAAAGTAAATCAGCACAAGCTGCCTTGCCACGGCGGTGCGTACCAGCACGGTAATTGGGAAGGGGGGTGGGTGGCAGGGGAAGGGGGGGGGGTGCTCGGACACGGTCAGACGCGGTCAGACGCGCG
>ENA-UOXV01006822-UOXV01006822.1-marine-metagenome-genome-assembly--contig:-NODE-6822-length-11786-cov-184.314722_pt1 | contig 11786 bp, 10 predicted proteins | sample MGYA00238165_ERZ766961 | MGnify/ENA primary metagenome ERZ766961 (study PRJEB28924, sample SAMN03173240) | marine metagenome | biome: Marine; feature: Water; material: Subsurface seawater | place... | reverse complement strand
CTTAAAGACATGAATATCAAGTATTTAGATCATGATTTTTTTACAGACGTGATATCTTTTAACGACTCTAAAGGAAATGTTTTAAGCGGTAATATTGCTGTTTCAGTTGACAGGGTTAAAGACAATTCTCTTAAATTTAACACTCCTTTTAATGACGAGTTGTTGCGCGTTATGGTTCATGGACTTTTGCATTTTATGGGCTTTAATGACTCAAATGAAGAAGAAACCTTGTTAATGAGAAATAAAGAAGACGATAATTTAAAAATGTTCCACGGGGAACAATAGCTATGTTTAAAGAAGAATATGATGTAATTGTAGTTGGGGCAGGACACGCTGGGTCTGAAGCTGCTGCCGCATCTGCAAATATGGGCAGCAAAACACTTCTTGTAACAATGAATCTTCAAAATATTGCGCAAATGTCGTGCAACCCTGCAATGGGTGGAATTGCTAAAGGACAGATTGTTAGAGAAATTGATGCGCTTGGAGGGTATAGTGGTATTGTAACCGACAATTCAGCTGTTCAGTTTAAAATGCTTAACAAGTCAAAAGGCCCCGCCATGTGGAGTCCAAGAGCACAGTCAGACAGGATGAGGTTTGCTGAATGCTGGAGAACTATGCTAGAACAAACACCAAACCTCGATTTTTATCAAGAAATGGTGTCAGGTCTTTTAATTTCTGGCAAAAAAGTTGTAGGTGTCACAACTTCTTTAGGTCTTCAAATCAGATCTAAAACAGTAATACTTACAAACGGCACTTTCTTAAACGGGCTTATCCATATTGGCGAAAAACAGTTTGGTGGTGGACGCGCTGGTGAAAAAGCCTCATTTGGTATTACAGAGGCTCTAACAGATTTTGGATTTGATTCTGGTAGAATGAAAACAGGAACACCCCCTCGTGTTGACGGAAGGTCTTTAGACTATTCTGTTATGACACCTCAGCCTGGAGACTTAAACCCTAGTAAATTTTCATATTCAAGCGTTACAAAACCTCTTACAAAACAACTAGACTGTCACATGACCTATACCAGTCCATTGGTTCATGATTTATTAAAGGAGGGGTTTGACAGGTCACCAATGTTTAACGGAGCTATTAACAGCACGGGCCCTAGGTATTGCCCCTCTATTGAAGACAAGATAAATAGGTTTGCCGATAAGGACAGACATCAAATTTTCGTTGAGCCCGAAGGCTGGAATACAGTTGAGGTCTATGTTAACGGCTTTTCTACCTCACTTCCAGAAGACATCCAGTTTAATGCGCTTAGATCTGTAAAAGGGTTTGAAAAGGTTAAGTTTTTTAGGCCAGGTTATGCGATTGAATACGATTATTTCCCGCCAACACAATTAAAAAACTCTTTGGAAACAAAGCCTGTTTCTGGTTTGTTTTTTGCCGGTCAAATCAATGGCACGACAGGTTATGAGGAAGCGGCCGCACAAGGTCTTATGGCAGGAATAAACGCTCATTTGTCAATAAACAACAAAGAGCCATTTGTTTTAAAAAGAGACGAAGCTTATATAGGTGTGCTTATTGACGACTTAATTACAAAAGGCACTGAAGAGCCCTATAGAATGTTTACCTCAAGAGCAGAATATCGAACCCTTTTAAGGCAGGATAATGCTGATTTAAGGCTCTCGGAAATTTCACACAAATTAGGATTAGCATCCAAGACAAGAGTAGTTAATGTTGAAGAGAAGCGTAAACACACGGATGCTTTCGTGTCTTTCTTTAAAAAAACCAGCATTAAGCCAGAATGTATTAACCCAATATTATCTTCGAAAAACTCATCTGAAATCTCACAGTCTATGAAGCTTTATAAGTTGTTTTCTAGACCAAACATCTCTTTAGACGACATGTTGTCTTTGGAAAGTGTTAAGTTTTTTCTAGAAAACAATGATTTTAAGAACGATGTTTTAGAGCAGACAGAGATACAGGTAAAGTACTCTGGATATATTGAAAAAGAAAAAGCTAACGCCGAAAAGCTTAATAATTTAGAAAACATAAAAATACCAATTAGCTTCAATTACTCAAAAGTTCACTCCCTGTCAAGCGAAGCTGTCCAAAAACTAAACAACATAAAACCTTCAACCCTTTCACAGGCCTCTAGAATTAGTGGAGTCTCACCAAACGATATAAGTGTTTTGATGGTTTATATGGGAAGGTAATGTTCCTCGTGGAACAAAGTTATTATGAAGACAAAAACACCAACAAAGATTAGGGATTATTTTTTAACTAAAGAAGTGTTTTCTATAAGCAAAATAAAAAATTTAGATGTATTTCAAACCTTGCCAAAGACCGACAAAGAGAACATAAAGAAATATTATAAATCTAAAAACTACCTTTCTCATAACAATAATAAAACGTTTTTTTCATTTTTGTACTTGGGCGTTAAGCGGCTTAATTTTTACTTTAAATACAGGGTTTTAAAAAAGGCTTCATCTCACAAAAACAGGCTTTTAGATTTTGGCTCTGGAAACGCTTATTTTGTTTCTAAGCTCAATCAAAATGGCGGACAAGCCTACGCCTACGATCCGTTTTATAATCAAGTTTCAAACAAAACCGTTGAACAACAAAAAGTCCTTGTAAACGAATCAGATTTAATCGCTTCTAAATTTAAAACCGTTACAATGTGGCACTCTTTAGAACACGTATTTTCTTATAAAAACACACTGTCTATAGTGTTTGACATTCTTGATTATAAAGGATGCTTGATAGTGGCTTGTCCTAATTATAAATCTTTCGATGCTGTTTATTACAAGAAGTTTTGGGCAGGCTATGATGTTCCAAGACATTATTGGCATTTCTCACCTAAAGGATTAATAGACGTAATGTCTGATAGCGGATTTGAATATATTTCTAAAAAACCAATGTACTTTGACGCCTTTTACGTTTCGATGCTTTCCGAACAATACAAAAAATCAAAACTATGGTTTATAAAAGGCTTTTTAATCGGACTCGCCTCTAACCTTGTATCTTTGTTTAAAGGCAATGCCTCGTCGTACGTTTATGTATTCAAAAAACGATTTTAATTGCTTTTAAGAAGACTTGACCTCGCAAACGTCTGAATCACAAGGAGGGTTTCTAAAACACCATCAGCTTAAAGCACACACACACAACTTTAATAACAAAAAACTATTAAAAAATCTTTAACATAGAAAAAACCTATATTATTATTGTTTTTGAATTAGTCTTGTTAGTTTGAGGGACAAGTCCATGAAAATCATATTGGCATTTCCATTTGATTGGATTCCTTTTTGAGCCTCCTCAATTTCACTAAAGATATCTTCAATATTATTACCGTTTACGTATTTTGAAAAAGACTCAAAATTTATGTCTGTTTTAGGTTCAAAACTTACTAGAGAGTTTATTTCATAATTTTTTAACAACGCGCTTCTAAACACACTCATGCTAAAAGACAAAAAACTCTTTTGAATTTCTCTTCCTGTTTTAGAAATCATTTTACTCCAGTTTACTAATTCTAAAACCTCCTCTTTGTTTTTTCGAACTTTAAAAGCTGTTCTTACCCATTTCAAAAACCATTCTTCAAACTCTTTATTGTTTTCACTTTCACTAATTGATTTTAATGCAATTCGAAGGTTCCCAAAACCACTCGCTGCAGCTGAGGAGGCAGTAGCCTTGTCAATCCCTTTTTTCATTAAAAACTCTTCAATATTTTTTTTAGATAAACGGCTAAGTTTTGATGTTTGACATCTGGAAAGAAGAGTTTCAGCCATTAGGTCTGTTGATTCACAAACAAAAATAAAAAGCGTGTCTTTTGGCGGCTCTTCAATAAGCTTAAGCAATTTGTTAGTGGCTGTAATGTTAAGCTTTTCAGCCATCCAAATTATTGTGACCTTCCAACCTCCTTCGTATGACTTTAGTGACATTTTTTTCACAAGATCCTCTACTTCATCGTTACCAATTTTTCCTTGTTTATTTTCTACACCTATTTTTAAATACCAATCAAGTAGGTTGCTATAAGGGTTTTTATGAACAAACTCTCTCCAGCTTTCAACAAACATTGATGAAATAGGCTTAGACTTAACCTCTTTATTTATAGCGACCGGATAAACAAAATGAAGATCAGGGTGCTTAAGCTCGCTTAACTTTAAACTTGTTCCCTCAAGCGTATTGTTTTTTTCAATAATCATTCTGGCATAAGCAATTGCCAAAGACAGGCCTCCACTTCCCTCTGGAGAAAGAAAAAGTTGAGAATGGGCTATTCTGTCAGACGACAACCCTTTAATAAGTTCTTTTTTTAAGAATTCTTGCCCTATGACCTCGTCAAATAACATTTTTCAAAGATAAAAGATTAAAGTTTAAATAAACTAGAAATACATATCTTTGAATTCCAAAAATTTACAATGAAATCAATTTATCAAACAAATTTCAATAATCAAAAAGTTTTAGTTCGAGTAGATTTTAATGTTCCTTTAAGTTCTGACAAAAAAGTTACAGATAACTCTAGAATTGTTGCTGCAAAAAAGACAATCGATAAAATAACAAATGATGGGGGAACGGCTATTTTAATGTCTCATCTGGGAAGACCAAAATGTAAAGATCCTGAGCTTTCGCTTATGCACATTGTAAAACCGGTTGAAGATGTTTTAGGAAAACCTGTTATTTTTTTAAAAGAAACTATTGGCAAAGAAACACAACAAGTTGTTGAAAACAGTCTCCCAGGTCAAATCATTTTATTGGAAAATTTAAGATATCACAAAGAGGAAGAAGAGGGCAACAATGATTTCGCAAAGGAACTTTCTAGACTAGGAGACAGTTATGTAAACGATGCTTTTGGCACTGCTCACAGAGCGCACGCTTCTACAAGTATTGTTGCAAATTATTTTGCAGAGAATAAGTTTGCAGGAGACTTGCTTTTAAAAGAAGTTGATTCGATAAAAAAAGTGATAGAAGAAGGCAAAAAACCTGTTTTAGCCATTTTAGGAGGGGCAAAAGTCTCATCAAAAATCACAATAATTAACAATATAATAGACAAAATAGACAAGCTTATTATCGGAGGAGGAATGGCCTTTACTTTTATAAAAGCACAAGGCGGGAAAATAGGAGCGTCTATATGTGAAAATGACAAATTTGATTTAGCGTTATCAATATTAGAAAAAGCCAAACAAAACAAAGTGGAAATCTATTTACCTGTAGATGTTTTATGTGCAAATGATTTTTCAAATGACGCCGAGACACAAGTTTGTCCAATAAATCAAATTCCTGAAAACTGGGAAGGAATGGACGCCGGCCCAGAATCCTTAGAGATTTTTAAAAAAGCGATAGAATCCAGTAAAACTATTTTATGGAACGGTCCTGTTGGTGTTTTTGAAATGGAAACTTTTTCTAAAGGGACAATAGCGGTTGGCGATTTTGTTTCTAAAAGCACATCTTCTGGCGCTTTCTCACTTGTTGGAGGAGGAGATTCTGTTGCGGCAGTCAAACAATTTAATTTTTCTAATAAAGTTAGCTATGTTTCAACAGGCGGAGGTGCTATGCTTGAAAGTCTAGAGGGAAAAACTCTTCCTGGAATTAAAGCTTTAGAACAATAAAGATGTATAAAAAAACTCTTTTCATATTATTTGTTTTTGTTGTGGGGTGCGACTCATCATCAACAGTATATAAACCAGTTTCAAGCGGAAACATACATTCTGTTTCAGTGGTAATTGAAAATAATTTATGGAAGCAGTCACCAGGAAAAGAGCTGCAAAAGGTTTTTTCTAGTGAATTTCTTGGGCTTCCTCAGCAAGAACCGATGTTTACATTAAATCAAATTCCTCCTTCAATATTTACGGATTTTACAAGGGAAAGCAGAAATATCATCGTAGTTTCAAAATCGTCTAAAGACTCGGCTTTTATCCACACAAACAAGTTTGCTTCACCTCAGAAGATTCTTTACATAAACGGAAAGACCAATAAAAGCTTGGTAGAGCAGATTAATAAAATATCTAAAAGAGCGACTTTTGTTTTTAAGAATAATGAAATAAAAGAAAAACAAAAAAGAATAAGAAACTCTACATCAAAAACTAAAGAGCTTGACTCTATTGGGGTCAATCTTACAATGTCCTCAGGATACAAGCTTTTTAAGAAAGGGAACAGCAATAAATTTTGGTTTCAAAGAGAAACAAAAAAAGGAAGCGTAAACATATTGGTTTACACCCTGCCTTTGTTTGAAAAAAACCCCGATTTGGACAGAATCATATTCTTGAGAGACTCTATAGGAAAGGTTTTTGTCCCTGGAAGAAACAAAGATTCTTATTTGATTACAGAAGAAGCCTACAGGCCGTATTTTTTCAAAACAAAAGTTAATTCACTAAACGCTTTTGAAACAAGAGGAACATGGGAAGTGGTTAACGATTATATGGCGGGACCTTTTTTAAACTATTATATTAAAGATAAAAAAAATAACAGAACTTTAGTTGTAGAAGGATTTGTGTTTTCCCCATCTGTAAGAAAAAGGGAATACCTTATAGAAATAGAGGCAATTATTAGGTCTTTGAAAATTCTTTAGAAATAAAAAAAGGAACTAATCTTCTTTTTCTATTTCTTTAGACTCTTCTTTAACACCTTTTTTAAACTCTTTTATTCCGGTTCCAAGACCCTTCATAAGTTCAGGAATTTTTTTCCCTCCAACCATTATAAGAAGAACAACAGCTATAAGGGCTATTTGTCCAGGTCCAATTGCTAAAAACATATTAGATAAAATCATTATTAATGTATTTACACAAAAGTATAAAGAAAAATAGAATTACCTTAAAGAATATATCTAAATAATATTGACGGCTCTTCACTATATTTGTTAAGTGAAAGAAAAAGAAAAAAAACCATTTAAAGAAAGATTGCTAAACAAGTACCGTTTAGTGGTTTTAAATGAAGACACTTATGAAGAAAAGCTTTCATATAAACTAACCAAACTGAATATATTTCTGTTGATTGCGTTAGTTTCAGCAACACTTGTTGTTCTAACAATTGGGCTTATTGCCTTTACATCAGTTAAAGAATATATTCCAGGCTATGATTCGACAGTTCTAAGGCAAAACGCAATAAAAAACATAGAGCTTCTAGATTCTTTAGAGCGGGTGGTAAACAAAAACCAAACTTTTATTAATTCAGTTGGGGCTGTAATTTTAGGAGAAACCAATAAAGAAGAAATTAGTCAAGAAAGGATAACAAAGAAAATCGATGTCTCTGAGCTGGACTTTAAAATAAACAAGCAAGATTCTTTACTTAGAAACCTTGTTGAAAAAGAAGACAGGTTTAACACAATTGAATCTGCAAGCCCAAACGTGGAATATGTTTTATACAGCCCCCTGTCTGGAAAAATCTCCTCAGGCTTTGATATCACCGAAAAACACTTTGGGGTTGATATTCCTGCAGTTACAAACACACCTGTAAAAGCAGTTTCAGACGGTAAAGTTATTCTTTCTGAATGGACTATTGAGACTGGGTTTGTGATTGTTTTAGAGCATTCTTTCAATCTTATTAGCGTGTATAAACACAACTCTTCTGGCTTAATATCTCAAGGGGATTTCGTTAAGTCAGGCCAGGCAATTGCACTTTCTGGAAATACCGGAGAATTAACAACAGGGCCTCATTTGCATTTTGAGCTTTGGAGCAACGGAAACCCTGTAGACCCATTAGAGTATATTAGTTTTGAGTAGTATTAAAGAAATTCTTGTTAAAATTTACGCTAAACATGTTGTTAGAAAAACAACAAAATGGTCTAAAAAGCCTGTAGAGACTCAAGAGAAAGTTATGAAAAAACTTATCTCTAAAGCTAAAAAAACAAAGTTTGGTAAAGATCACAACTTTGATAAAATCTCCAACTACAAAGATTTTTCAAGAGAAATACCAATTAGAGACTACGAAGGCATAAAGAACTATATTGATATGGTTATTGAGGGTAAAAGAAATATTTTATGGCCTGGAAAACCAATTTATTTTGCAAAAACATCAGGCACCACATCTGGAGAAAAACACATCCCAATAACTCGAGACTCGATGCCTTTTCATGTCAAAGGATCTGTAGAAGCAACAATGCATTATATCAAAGAGACAAACAACACTGCGTTTTTAAACAAAAAAATTATTTTTTTACAAGGGAGCCCTGTTCTGGAAAATTTAAACGGCATTAAAACAGGAAGGCTTTCGGGAATTATTGCGCATTATACACCTGTTTTTTTAAGAAAAAACACAATGCCAAGTTGGGAAGTAAATTGTATTGAAGATTGGGAAAAAAAAGTAGAAAAAATTTCAAAACAAACGTTAAAAGAAGAGATGGCGGCTATTGGTGGAATTCCACCATGGGTTGTAATGTATTTTGAAAAACTTATTTCGCTTTCTGGAAAAAAAACAATATCCGAAATCTTTCCTGACTTTAGTCTTTTTGTCTACGGCGGAGTTAATTTCGCGCCCTATAAAAATGTTTTTAATAAACTAATCGGAAAAAACATAGACAGTATAGAGTATTATCCTGCTTCAGAAGGCTTTTTTGCCTATCAAGATTCTCAAAAAAACGAAGGGCTTTTGATCCAGCTAAACTCAGGGATTTTTTATGAGTTTATTGAAGTTTTAGAAATGTCAAAAAACAACCCAAAAAGACTTTCTATAAAAGAGGTGGAACTTAATAAAAATTATGTGCTAATAATTTCAACAAACGCAGGCTTGTGGGGGTATAATACAGGAGACACTGTAGCGTTTGTTTCTCTAAGTCCTTACAGAATAATAGTTACAGGAAGATATAAACACTTTATTTCAGCATTTGGAGAGCATGTAATTGCAAGCGAAGTTGAAAAAGCGCTAAAAAAAGCAACAAACGAAACAAAAACAGTAATAAAAGAATTTACCGTGGCACCATTTATTAACCCAGACAAAGGCCTGCCTTTTCACGAATGGTGGATTGAGTTTGACAGAGAAGTTTCTTCAAAAGAGGTTAAACTATTATCAAAAAAACTTGACGAAAATTTAAAAGAAATAAACAGCTATTATTCTGATTTAATTGAAGGAAAAGTCCTTAAACCATTAAAAATAGTTGTTGTTAAAGAAAATGGTTTTAAAAACCACATGGAAAGAGAAGGCAAGTTAGGAGGACAAAATAAGTTGCCAAGATTGTCGAATGACAGACTAATTGTAGAAAAAATGATGCCTTTTAAAAGGTGACGAAAGCTTATATCTCTATTTTGGGATTTAAACAATAAACCACTTGTCTAGAGTCGGTTTTTCCTGATTGCTTGGTTATAAGAACAATATCAAATTTTTCTAAAGCTTTTCGGTTCAGTTCATCTATAACTTTATTTTTTCGTTTTACAGACGCATCACTACCGGTTTCACTGTTTTTGAAATAGTTTAAAACAAAAGAATTGTCAATTTTTCTTCCTTTAGAATTGGCCAGCAACTCAAGTACAAACTGTTCGTCTTTATCAATTGGCATTGTTTTGTTAAGGCCGCTGAAACTGTTTTCTGACAGAAAAAAAACAAACTTTTCTTTCTTAAACTTTATAAATGTTAAAAGAATTAACGCCCCACAAAAAACACCGACATAAATAAAATAATTTACAAACAGATTAAAATCATTACTCAAAGGCTCATCGTTTAAAAAAACAATATTTTCATTTAAATTTTTAACAGTTAGAGTTTCATATTCTCTGTCAGCAGAAAGAACAGGGTAAACAACATTATTCCCTACAATTATGGCTTTTGTGTTTATGTTGTGTAGCTCTTCCGCTTTAAAAAATTTTATTTGATTGTCTTTTGGAGTTATAATTCTTAAATCATTGTCATTTAAGTTTTTTTGTAAAAGAGATTTTTCAAACCCAACTACAAGTTCAAAATCTTTTTTATTTTCAGCAAAGAGCATTTTGTTCAGAAGACCTTCTCTGGCCCAGATCATTTTATCAAGATCTAAAGAATAAAGATTGTTGTTTTTTACATCCAAATCGTCTACACGCTGGGTAAAATCAAAAACAGTCAAGATATTTCCGTCTAAAACAAATGACCCGTTATTAACACCTAGTTTTGGCATTTGTCCGGAAGTAGGGACAAGCTCCCAGTTCCTTAACTCAAAATTAAACTTAGTCAATAAGCTGTTAGATTGCCAATAACCATACCCCGCTAAAAGATAAAGCTCTTTTTTGTACTCAAAAAAATGACCGCTAAATTGGTTTCTGTACGCAAAACTTTCATCAATTCTCTCAAACACACCGTTTAAATATTTAAACAAAATTCCACCGCCTGGATATAAAAAATAAACACTACCGTCTTTAGAATACACACTAGAAAGAGCCCCGAGCTCAGTATTTTTTAATTCTTCAGGGAAAGGCTTGGAGTATTTAATATATTTTTTTGAAAGTTTTTTAGATTCGAGAATGGTATACTCACAAACACTTATTTTGTTAAAAGCGTAAAAAGAGACGGAGTCTTTGCTGACAAGCAATTTTATACCATCATCTAAAACCTGACTGTTAAGCCAATTGAAAGACATGCATAAAAAAAATAATATTTTAAAAATCTTCATTTAAAAAAAGTATAATAGAACACTGAAAGTAAAACAATAGTTAGCGCCACACAACCTATAAGTCCAATTAAGGAGTATAAGAAAAAGTTTACTACTAAAATAAAGGTAGAAAGGAAAAAAGTTAATACCGAAGCTTGCCAGTGTTGATAACCTTTGTCTGCTAGCCTGTGATGAAGATGAACCCTGTCCGCAACAAAAGGAGATTTGTTATTATAAGTACGTATAATAAAAGCTCTTAAGGTGTCAACCAATGGGTACAAAAGAAGTAAAACTGCTAAAAGAGGCCTTGAAATTAAATTGTCTGTAATCAGAGAGCTTTCCGAGTCTAAAATATAAAATAAAACAAAGGCCATTATAGAGCCTAGAAATAAAGACCCGGTATCACCCAAAAACACTTTTTGATTACGGTTAAAGTTAAACCATAAAAAACCAAGCAGGGCACTAATAATAATCGGAAAAAACAAAAACCACTCTGGCCTGGAAACAAGAATTATTCCACCAGTAACAAGAAAGAACTTCATAGAAAGAAATGAAGCCATCCCGTCTAAACCGTCGATTAAATTTAATGCGTTCACCACTACAACAAACACAAAAACAGAACAAGTAAACTCTAGCCAATACGGCAGCTCATAAATATTAAACACGCCATGGAAAGAGTTAATACTGTACTCTGTTTGAAACATTAAAACAGCAGCAAAAAGTTGTAAAAATAGTTTTTCTCTGTAACGAACCTCAATTAGGTCATCTGCAAAACCGGTGAGTGTTAAAAAAAACACACTTAATAAAGCGTATAAAGGAATTGTAAGCTGTCCTGTAGAAATACCAAACGCACAAGCTAGACAAATAGTAAAAAAAATAGAAATTCCGCCTGACCTAGTAGCTGGAAATTTGTGTGAGGACCTTTCGTTTACAGGATCTGTAAGCTTATTTCCAATAAAAAGCTTATTGATGTAACTGTTTAAATAAAACGAAACAGCAAGTGTTGTAATAAAAAAAGCTAAGTATAAATAGAGTTCGGACATTTTAAGTTAATGGTTATATTTGGGTAATGTATAAGTTTGTTTGTTTATTAATGCTTTTAGGAACCCAAGGGTTTTTAAGCGCACAAGAATACGAATTTCCAGATAAAATAGACGACAACTTTGTTTTCTTTAAATCAATAGACAATAAAATACATGTTTTAAACAGATCTACAGATTATGTTTTTGAAAAAGGAAAATGGACTAAAAAAAAACTTAAATCCAAGTCGTCAAAAAGAGACAGTTTAATTTTATTTCAC
>ENA-UOXV01006812-UOXV01006812.1-marine-metagenome-genome-assembly--contig:-NODE-6812-length-11800-cov-5.673989_pt1 | contig 11800 bp, 11 predicted proteins | sample MGYA00238165_ERZ766961 | MGnify/ENA primary metagenome ERZ766961 (study PRJEB28924, sample SAMN03173240) | marine metagenome | biome: Marine; feature: Water; material: Subsurface seawater | place: North... | reverse complement strand
ACAAGAAAGTGCTGGACGTGATGAACACGCTCGGCGTCTCCAACTCCCTCATCCGAGGTCGCGCCCGAGCCCCGCCACGCCACGGCGATGCCGCCGCGGGCTGAGCGCGCCGCGCACCGTGCTGCGGCAGTCGTGGAGAAGCGGCAGACCATGGACCTGGTCTACCTCGCGGGGGGCATGCTGCTCTCCGTCGTAATCCTCGCCTACACCTGGTGGCCCCCGTCCTGCTGCGCGCGCTTCCGCGCGGGGATGCGTGCTGCCCTGTGCGGCGCAGTTGCGTGCGCCTCGTGTCTCTGCTCCGATGAGGTGCACTCTGGGTTGTGGTTCCTTTCCCCGTCCTCGGGTGCGCCTATCAGCGTAACTCTCAACCCGAAACAGGATCTACCTTCGCCGAAAATGACCTGCGGCGCATGCGCGTGGCATTGGCAAGGGTTTGTTAGGCTGAGGCAGCATGCAACGCAACCCCGTGATCCGTTTCGCCTGCTCCGCACGCGTTCGTAGCGCCCGGACCCGCTTGCATGGCCGTCTCGTCACTTCACCGCGTCTATTAACACCCAACCATCCTCTACCCCCGACCACACCTACCCGCCACGTGTCCTGGCACACTGCCTTGGAACTCAGACATGCTCAGGCCGAGGTGTCAGAAGGGTCGTGGCGGTCGCTGCCCCCGATGCGCTTGAAGTTCTTGAAGATCGAAAGCCCCTGCTGGCGCGACCAGAGATGCGCGTACCCGGCTGCTGCGCAGTCTCCCTGCATCCAGCCGTGCCCTGCCGCCCAGCTGTGTTGTTAGGCTTTGGCACCCGGAACATGTGAGAAGAGAAGTACTGCCAGGCACGGTGATCAAGGCACTCTCGAATCACTTCCCGATGGGTTGGAAGCGTCTTTCACCGTTCGGGTGCGCGGCTGCCTCCTCGCACGAGCGGACCTGGCCGAAGTTGTTGACAACCTTGAAGAAGGACAACGACTGCCAACCCGAAGCAAAGCAGTTAGCGCTTTGTACCATGTGTGCCGGAAGCAGAGTACACACTTTTGCCGATAGCACACTTTCTCAAAATTAGGGGCCTGTGCTCGTGGTGCGCTGTCCCAAAGCTGCCCTAGGCCGCCCCGCGGGCCTGGGCTGCATCGCCAGCCCATGCCGCTGGCATAATCTTCTACCCGAGCCATCCGAAATCGTTGGTGGAGCGCTCAAGTGAAGGCAAGCCACGATGCGTCATTACTACTGCTATTGGTGTGAACTGCTCAGCTGTCACATCACTCCCCCGGGACCAGCACGAGGGCGCCGAGGATATGGGCGCCACCTCAAACATGACTTCTAATTTCGTCGGGCTAGGAACTGATTTCTCGAGCCCCGAGGCGGGCCTGGAAATAGGGGGTGCCCTTCCTGCGGCAGGATTGGCGGGAAGTTTTCCTCGAACAACAGCAGCAACATGGCCGAGGTCGCCCGCTCGCCACGCGTCAACTCCATCATGCTCCCGAACGTCTGACCCCAACCCGACCCTCTCTCCTCCGAGCCGCTTCGTGCAATGCAATCGCGAGGGCGTCTGTGGCTTCACTCGTCGCGCTGCTCTGCAGTTCGGAGCAGCGAACCGCGGAAGTCCCTGCTAGCAAGCTCAGTCATGCAGGCGCATGATCTTGCAGTGTCACACTGCCCTGGTCCCAGAAAACAACACGCAGAATGCAAACTGGCACCCCGTGCGTCGAGCTTGCGGCTTGAGGCAGCAACGAGCGCTAGTGTTTGGCAAGCTGCCCGCTGGGGCGGCTGGTGCGGGCGATTGGTTCGCTGACACCACCCACCCATCGCAGCACGTCGGCCAGAGTGTCCTGGTTGTGGGCCGCGTCAAGAACCAGGCTGAGGGGGGTATGGTTTACCTTGAGGGGCCGGACGGTGGGGACATCATCATCGATCGCTCCAACGCCTCCCGCCAGTACGGATCACCGTTCGTCGAGGTGCTCATGCCGCGAAGTGACCCCCCGAGCGCGCATAGGCTCGAAGGAAACGTGGGTGTAAATTGCGTAGCATGCGTTCCATTGTGTGGGTCACTGCATGTGGACGGGGCGATAGCTCGTGCACAAAGCCGGGGTTGTGGTTCACGGTGGCCGAGTCGCCGCCGGCGTGCGGCATGCCAGAATGCTGTTCCTGGCATGGGCGGCGCGTGGCAAGGCGGCGCGGGGTCCGTTTAAGCACCAGTGGCGTGCACCGACGCTGGGCGCAAGCGCGAGCGCGCGATGACGCGCGGGCGGGGGCGGGCAGGTTATGGGCACGGTCAACGCGGACCGTTCGATCGTCGAGGCGCGGTCCATCGACTTTGGTGAGGACTTTGATCTGCAGGTGACGCCCCGTCCGCCCACCGCCCGACCTCTGCTAGCGCAGATCGGGGCCCTGCATGCATCGCTCGGCGCACGGGAACCGAGCCAGGGCGCCGCGTCGCAGATGTACAACGAGGCGCTGCTCACCCTCAACGGGCCGCTCAAGGAGCTGTTCTGAGCGCTCCGGAACGTGCTCTGATCGCGGGGAGGCGGGCTGAGTCGAGGGTGTGGGTGGTCGGCCGCGCATGCGGCTGCACCAGGCGGCGCAGGGGGGCAACAAAGCGAGTGTACACACGGAGTGCCACTGGCGCCGCCTCACAGCCTCTCAACCTGTATCGCACAATCCACAACCGCTCACAGCGCTAAACCGGCGTGCACGCGCACTCACACGTACTCCTGCGTTGCCGCTGCGCCGCCCCCTCCCTCGTTGCTGTCCCGCGCCCCGACTTGCCGCAGGAAGTCCTCCACCGCGCCCTTGTCGCGCGCCAGATGCAGCGGCGTGTCGCCGTTGCCGGCCTCCGCGTCGATGTTGGCGCCCGCGTTCACCAGCCGCTGCGCAATCGCCGTGTGACCCCCCTCGGCCGCGAAGTGCAAGGCCGTGCGCCCATTGCCCGCGTCCCGCCCGTCGACCCGCGCCCCCTCGCGCAGCAGGTTCTCGACCTGCTCCACGTTGCCCTCCCGCGCGGCCGTGCGCAGCGCCTCGTCGGCCGGGCCGGACTCCTCCCCGCCCATCGGGGTGTAGCCGTCGCGCCCGAGGCCGCCAGATGCGACAGCGCCGCCGAGGAAGGCGGCGCCGAGGCAGATGACGCAGATGAACACAAAGAACGAGATCGACAGCAGCACGACGTTGATCTGCCAGGCGCACCCGCAGCCGCGCTGAGGCGAGCGCTCTGGCAGCCCCGCGCGGGCGCTGCTGTGCGCCGTCGGGCAGACGCCCAACGCAGCTGCTCTGGGGCGTTAGATCGGTTTGGTCTGGCGCGGTTTGCTTCGGTCCCGGGGCACACCTTGAACAGCAGCGCAAGGTCCCAGTAGGACTTGTCGAAGTAGAGCCAGCACGTGTCGCTGATGCTTCCCCACAGCACCATACCCCAGATCGCCATCCCCAGGTTGATGAGTGGCGGAATAGCCTGCAGCCCTGGCATCTTCGCCAACGCCGCAATGATCGCGGTGATGCACCCCAGGATCGGAATGATGATAACCACGGTGAGGCAGAAAACCCAAATGTTGAACTCGCCGCCGCACGAGGAGTCCGCCGCCGCCGCCGAGGTGAACACCGTCAGGAACTGCACACGCGCCGCCGCCGTCGGCTCAGCTCCGCCAATGAATTGGTACATATGGCACGGAATTGACAGTTTTAGTGGACAGGAGCAAACCGCCCAGATGAAGTAGGCGACGAATAGCGAGATCAGGCAGCATGCGCAGCAGATACCGCAGATGAGCTGCACCGTTGCCGGGCCCATGAGACCCCCCTCCGACTGCCAGGGCAGACATGCGGGTCACTCCGAGCATGCACAATATTCATCTGAATTCGAGCTCCGCAGGAGCACATCTGCCTTCGTACACGTACGGCTGCACGCATCCAGGCACCCACGCACCCCCCTTGGAAACTGCACCCCAGCTGCCCAATGCGCAGCGTGGAGACACTGCGCGGAGACTGACCTGCTCGCCACGCACGTCGCGGAAGGGATCTTCCATCCCAAATGGATTTCGTGGACCTGAAACATCACAATTGTCAGTCGGCGAACAGCTCGCGACGGACCCAGGTTGGGTGCGCGCCCCGCTTCCGCCGCGCGTTCTGCATCCCCAGCTTCCCACCGCCATCCCGACCTAACGCTACGGCTCTGCGGCTAGTGCACGAACTACGCTCGTTACAAGTCAGTTGCATGCGATTCGGGACGATGGTGCACCGGAATCCTCCCCCGTCGCGCCACCGCCCTCCATCGCGACTCCTCGGTGGGGGCTCCAAGGGCTTGTGGGACAGAAAAAGTTGGCTGAATCGCCAAAAGTGGTGGTCCACTTTTGACCCAGATTCGGAGGCTGGACATACTCGGCGCAACCTCAGTCAGGTGCGGACGAACGAAAAGGGGGGCCTGGGAGCAAGAAGGCGGTTTGTCGAACAAGCCAACTGGCCGAGCTGGGGGTTTTGCATACGCAGAGCAGCGACGCAGACGCCAATCGGTGTTTCTGCCGTGCCGCTTTTTTCACGGCCACGGTGCTGGAGAGCGTGGACGATTTCTCTCTGGTAGCGCTCGACGTCGCTGAGAGGGACTCGACACAACGATGCTGGGTGCAATCACGTAAGAATCCAGCCAGATACCATTTCGATGCATCTGCTTCTGCGCAACAGCATGCTTGTTGTATCGTGGACGACACAGCCATCCGGCCTGATCCGAGCGCACGCTAGCTTGACCGGACACACACTCCATGCCCATGCACATGTGCAGCAGCCCTGACCTGATACTGATGCGGGGACTTCGAGGGTGCAGACAAATGCAAGGAAACTTGCCGCCAGTTTGTCTGTGCTGGTGTGCGGCGCTTGTCGGTTCTGCGATCCTCACGCAGGTCGCACCCGCCGAGGACCCGAAGCCCCCGCTGCATGGCTAAGATCGCCCTCCTTTTAATCGCGGGCGATAGTGGGAGTAGCCCCTGGAGACAATTGCATCTGATGTCATTCGTTCGGTTGTGCACAGTACAACCCAGAGTTGAAGAAGGATCTCTTTCTGCACTGGACCTCTGTGATCCGCAAGGGGCAGTACTGGCGCCTGCTGACTACCTTCCTGTGCTTTGGCGGCAAGTTCGACCTCATGTCACTGGTCGATCTCTTTTTCATCGCGCAATCAGGCGCACGTATGGAGTTTGGGCGCACCACCCGATTTATAATCGCCATTGCAGCATGTCTTGCCCCCCCACATCCACTGAGCACCCCAACTCGGGCAACGCTATCAGCAGCGCAGGGTTGCACATTTGATTGGAGCATATTTCCGCGTTGACCGCTGATCGGCGCGATTATCTCGCCAGGTGCGGGAGGACTCCTCTACATGGACTTCTACCGCCTTCTCTGGGCCGGACGCCAGCCTTGGCTAGCACACCGCCTCATTCTGTCGCTGATCTCTCTCGAAGCTTGGTGACGCGCCCACCCGTCCCTCACTTGCCCGCCCGCCCCCGATTCCTCACGCTCGACCGCGGCGCAGGTCGCATCCCTGGCAGCTCACGACCCTGCCGCCTCTCCCGTTGCCTCCGTTCCCCGCCTTCTTCCTCCCTCCGCTTCTCCTCGTGCAGGTCTGTCCCTCGCTGTTGCTCAGCAAGCGCTGGTTGAAAGAGCTGACCCATCTGGGTCGCTTGACTCCGTCCCTCCTCTGCGCAGAACGTGCTCCTCTTCGGCACGCCTTGGCGCCTGATGGCCGCTCCGTTCGCTGCATGGTCGGTCCATCGCTGCACCCGCGCACGCTCCGCACACCCGATTCACTTACACCCTCCTGCGAGCGCCTCGCGCACCCTGGCGCCGAGATGCCCGAACGTGCGCAGCATACCGGCGCTGGTGATTCTCTTCCTTCTGGACTCGTTCTTCGACTCGGGCATCATCGGCCGAGCGGCAGGGCCGGGCCGCGGGCAGCAGCAGCTCAACATGATGTTTGGCGACGGCCCGCCGCGTGAGCGCCACCCCAATTCCTTGCGCAAAGCATCCCTGCAATTTCCCCGCATGCTGCAGGCCACTCGTCCAACACATCGTACGCCTTAAGACTTAAGACGTGTCGAGAAGGGGAGCTGGGCTCTCATGTTCGGACCGTGCGGCAGCGATGCCAGGGGTGCAGAAGAACTTTGTGGAAGAAATCGAAGAGGACGATGGCGACGGTGCATAGAGCCAATCCGACCCCCCGCGCCCAAATCATCCCATTCTCAGAAACTATGATACAGAACTGGAGGCACTGAATCGAACATCGCACTGCAGGGATGTTTGCTCCAACGTCGGCCGCGGATAAAGACAAGGACCAGTGAGTCCGTGCTTTGTAGAGAGACAGTAAAGCAACGTTTGCAATCATGTTTTCCAGAGAGATGCCGGTCCTGCCTCGCGGCCGTCGCCATATGCGCAATCAGTTCAGAGTCGCATGGCTCCATCCGGCTCCTCATGCGCGTCCTGGGTCCGCGCGCAAGCCTAGCTCGGGGCGGTCAAATCGGCCCTGAATTCAGGACTTCTCACACAGAGTTTTCAGCTTCGTGCTGTTGAATCCAAAGCCCACATGCGATAACGAAAAGTGGGGGCCGAAAATTAGCTAGCGCCCCGAGTAGACTCGAGAGTCGGCGAGGACCTCGCCTGTCGCCTGCCTTGGTGCCTCCGCGCCCGGAAAGCTCGGAACCCGAGCGAGCCGCGACTAGGAGAGGACTGCCTCAGGGTAGACGGGCGCCCAAGGTCCGGCCGACCCACGTGAGCACGGTCGCGCGCTGGCTCGAGCCATCTCGTGCACCGCGGAGGCCGAGGGCAGAATGGTGTGCGAAATAGACATGACCGGGGAATACTCCGAGCCTTCATCACGGCGCTACACTGAGCCAGATCAGGCCACAGCATCGCGTCGCGGCTCCCGGGGTGGCACGGCATCGGGCAGGTGCAGCCGGGGCGGCGCGGCCGTCCTCTGCGCGCTGGTGTTGGCGCTGGCATGCGCAGACGCAGGGGTTACAGCGATATTGACGGGACTGCAAGGTGCCGGAATGCCTCATGCGAGAGGGTCGGAGGGTTTTGTGTCGGCAATCCAGCACCACAGCAGCCCAATCAACTTGTCGAAGGTGCGAGCGCCCTCTCCTTCCTCTTCCTCGACATGGCCCCGTGCGCACGGCGTTGCCCGCGGTCGGCAGCGCTGGCATGACTTTAGCTCAGGATGATGGCGCCTTATCGCCCACCCCTTCCGTGCAGGCGCCGCTCCTCAACTTCCAGAAGCCGGAGGTGCCGAGCCTGACGCTTCCAAAGGTCAAGCTTCCGGAGCTGAGCGTGCAGGGTGCGTGCAACCTGCTTGCGGGCGGCGTGGCTGGCGCGGTCGCGTCTGCCATCACGTGCCCCCTCGAGGTGGTGAAGACGAACCTGCAGTCGCGCGGGAGCGCCAAGATGGGGCTCGGCCCGCTGGGGATGGCGCGCAAGATCGTGGCGGAGTCCGGCGTCGGAGGGCTCTACCGCGGCCTCTCGCTCTCGATGATGGGCATCATCCCGACGCGCGCGTGCTACTTCTGGGCGTACGGCGCGACCAAGGGCGCACTGACGCCGGCGATCGGCGACGGTCCGGCGACGCACATGCTGTCTGCCATCGGCGCGGGGGGGCTCTCGTCGACGGTCACGTGCCCGATCTGGATGGTGAAGACCCGCATGCAGCTGCAGGGCGGCAACGTGCTCGACACCGCGGGCAAGATCGTCAACGCCGAGGGGGTGCGGGGGCTCTACCGTGGCCTCGGCGCCTCCTACTGGGGGCTCTCGGAGGGCGCGCTGCAGTTCTTCCTGTACGAGAAGTTCAAGGTGGCCATGCAGGCCGCCAACGCCCGCGCCGCGGGGCACTCCGTGGCCGAGCAGGTCACTACCCCACCCGCTCGCGCCCCGCGCCCCGCGCCCCGCGCCCGTACTGCGCGGTCTGAACGATGAAAAACTTCCTGGGCGGACCCTCGGGGCTGACGCTCTCCAAAAACACTCTAATTTTTTCCTGACAGACCGCGCGCCGCGCGCGCGCCCCGCGCCCCCGCGCCGCGCCGCGCTGCGCCGCCGCGCGCTGACGCGCACACTGTGGCCGCAGAAGGATGTGCTTGCCACGTGGCAGTACCTTTTGGCCGGCGGGGTGTCCAAGGGCCTCGCGTCGATCGCGACGTACCCGCACGAGGTGGTGCGCACGCGCATGCGCGAGGCCGGCGCGGCCGGGCGCTACATCAACATGCCGCAGAGCCTGCGGCTGATCGCACGCGAGGAGGGCCGCCGCGGGCTGTACGGCGGGCTGGGGCCGCACCTGCTGCGCGTGGTGCCCAACACGGCGATCATGTTCATGTCGTTTGAGGTGCTCTCGCGGCGCCTCCCCGTGCTGCTCGAGCAGCGTCCGTGGGAAGACGTGCTCGACCGCGCGGAGCGCGCGTGGGTCGACTTCCAGGCGGGGCTTACGCTCGAGTCCGCGGCCATGACGGCGCCGCTCGCCTTCATCCACCGCGGCGTCTCGGAGGTCTCGAGCAGCATCTCCAAGACGCAGGCCCACCTGGTCTCGGCGTTTGTTCAGTAGCACGGGGGCTGCCGTCGGCGTGAGGAGCGGGGGTGGGGGGTATTCTTGGTCGGTGGAACTTCGGCGGCCACTGGCTTGAGTGCGAGAGAGCTGCGCGGTCGCGTGTGCGACGCGCAGTGGGAAGCGTGAGCTGCCGACAAGGGAGCATGTGAACTGCCTCTCAGACGAAGGGTCAGGTACGAAGGGGGGAGGACGGCGCCGTGCGCACGGGGGTGGCGCGCGTCGAGAGATGTACTCAGATTGACTAAAGATGGCTGTGTGCTGAATCTGGCTGGTTCGTTCTCATCTCCTGCGATCAAGGAAATTCTCACCCAACTTGCAGCAAGCGGTCAAGCCGCAACGCAGGGCGATGCACGCCTGAGACAAAGATACGTTGAAAAACAACGCCTGCCTCCGCGCCTCGGGAAGATAGATATGTAATGAACATCCTCATGTGTGAAGGGGCTTATATGCTGGAAACAAAACCAGGAAGCCTATCCGACCGCGAGCCAGAGCTAAGGCCGAACCTGGGCTGGGACCAATGCCCGACCCTGCGATGTAGCTCAGGCGTGCTCAGGCGTGTGCGCCTGGGCTCTCGCCGAGAGAGAGCAAACCTCGGGCAGGTTGCCTTGGGGCGCGAAAACTCTACGCAAAATAATAAACACCCAAATGGACAAGACCACGTTTGACCAAGCGAGAAAGGACATCTTTTTGATGATTTTGAACGAAAACAAGTGTTTCCAGAGACCGCACGGACAGGGTCAAAACTTTTGAATTCGCAAGGAACCAAATAACGACTGAGTTTGACAAGTCAGACCAAGATGCAGGCACCGCAGTACGGCCAGCCCCAGATGCAGTACGCACAACAGGGCTACGCTCCGCAGCAGCAGCAGTACCCGCAGGGATACGCTCCGCAGCAGATGCAGTACCAGCAGGGATACGCCCCCCAGCAGCAGCAGCAGCAGCAGCAGCAGCAGCAGCAGCAGCAGGGGATGGATGATCCTGTGGAGCTCCACATCAACGGCCAGGTGCAGCTAGTCTGCTTGGCTTGGAACCTATCTTAGCAAACTCCATCATCGCGTCCCTTCTCCTTGCCCGCATTCCTGGCACCATTTTTTCCGTTCTTTCTGACCGTTGTGTATCTTTATCTCAGGTACAGGTGGTCCCTCGTCGTGTTGCCCTCGAGATGGGCGGTCAGAAGGTCAACTGAGTCAACGAGTGGAGAGTGGGGGAGTGAGAGTTGTATGCTGGATTTCCTAGCTGTAGAACCGCGGGTCATTCCGTTCGAGTGTGCTCCGACAGCACCCGGGCATATTCAAAATCAAGAATCTAATGCACCTCAACACGCAATATCTCGCCCTCTCCGCGTGCCACAGCACGCTGGCCAACCATCCCAGTTGCCAGAATCGCGCAGCAGCGCCTTTATCACTCTACTACAGCAGCAATTGCCGTGATGATGATAGCAGTAACCAGCACCACCGTCGCAAGGTAGTTGAGCTTCCGCCCTGCATCGTCCTTGCGGAACTCCTGCAAATATTCGCCCCACAGCTGCCCAAAGACCTGTGCGCAGGCGGCACCGTTACGCGTGCAAGCGCCGCACGGCTCGAGCTCACACCCTCCGCGACGGGCGGGGTGCAAACCATGGTGCAGCACATGAGCACGGGCCACGCGATGACTGGCCCGAGGGTGCCGAGGAGCGTAGACGCGGTGCCGTAGAGGTGGATGTGCCCGCAGAAGAAGACGGCGGACATCAACGAGAGCGCCCAGCGGTGTGGCTCGCCGACGCACGAGAAGCTGAAGCACGACCATGTCTCGTTCCGCGTGAGCAGCCACGCGGCGTACAGGACGTTGACGAGCCCGGAGATGCAGAACGCTGGGAGCCAGATGACGCCTGCGCAGCGCACACGCCTCAGACTCCGCCAGACCTCTGCTGGGGCCGGTCCACGCGCTCTCTCACTCTCACCTGCCGAGAGGATCGGAGAGACTCCGATCGACTCGGCTGCGGACGCGATCGAGCCGCCCAGGACGAACGCCAGCTGCAGCGTGGACGCCACGAGGCCCGCGGTGAGGCACAGCGCCACCGACCGCGCGGCGGTCAACGGCTTCTCCTGCGCCTCTTCTGTGATCGGCTCCACGGCAGGGCGGTGTGCGCGGACCCCCGTCGACCCGCCCACGAACGGGGGCGCCGCGTCCGCGCTCCCGAAGTTCGCCCCGGTCGCAAACACCCCCTGCGGGACGAAGCAGACCGTGGCGTGCTGATGGGGCCGGGAGGCGTACCTGCGCGCGCGGCGGGCGTGAGCGCGCGGCGCGGGTGCGGCGGGGGGGGGGGGGGGGGGGGGGGCCCCCCGTCCCCCCCCCCCTTCCTACCGTTCCTCCTACGTGTCCCCTACCGGTGCGCCGCCGCGGTGAGCGTGAGGGACGCACCCGTATCTCTCCGCCGAAGTCTGCGCCGTTTGGGTCGCTGTTGACCGCTCGAAGGTGTAGAGGGCACCCCCCACCCCCGCCGGCGCAGCCGACCCCGCAACCGATCCCACGCTCGTCGGTGCAGCCGCTCCCACGGACATCGGTGCAACCGACCCCGAGGCGATCGGCACAGCCGATGACCGCACGGACGTCCAGAGCGCATTCCCCCCCAGCGGCCCGTTCGGCGGGATGGCCATGCCCGGCATGAACATGGGCGTTGGAATGTACGACATCCCGCGCACGGCAGTCTTCTCCGCTCGGCGCAGCTCGCGCAAGCGGCACGCCATGCCGAGCATGGCGATCCCAACGACGCCGATAATGACGCCTGCGGCGATGCAGGCGGCGGCAGCGCCCTCGGGCCGCGAGACGTTCACGAGGATCGGCCACACGACGCCCATGATGACAATGACCGACATCGTCATGGCGGTCCCGAGCCCGATCCCCACCAGCCTGCGCGCCCAGCGGAGTAAGCGCCGGCGCAGGGGTCACGTGCGCACGCTCGAATGGCGGGCGCGCGTACTTAATTGCCAGGCCGAAGCCGATGCTCCCGAAGCCCCACAGGACCGACACGCCGACTACGGTCCACGTCTGCGCGCGGCCGGAGCTCAGGACCGGGCCGCACGCCCCCGCCGCGGCGCTGCGGGGGTGTGCGCCTGCATCGCCTGGACGGGCTCTGCCGCAGCGCAGCTGCGCGCGTCTGTGGGGGGGAGTGGCAGACAGGTGGGGGGGGCAGCGTAAAGATAAAGCGGCTGAGGCGCGGGTTGAGGGACGCGGCGTGTCCGATTAGTACGGGGGGAGGGACGCGGCGTGTC
>ENA-UOXV01006810-UOXV01006810.1-marine-metagenome-genome-assembly--contig:-NODE-6810-length-11804-cov-5.461061_pt1 | contig 11804 bp, 10 predicted proteins | sample MGYA00238165_ERZ766961 | MGnify/ENA primary metagenome ERZ766961 (study PRJEB28924, sample SAMN03173240) | marine metagenome | biome: Marine; feature: Water; material: Subsurface seawater | place: North... | reverse complement strand
CCTAGAATAGCAATTATCATCTATAAATTTAATAAATAAAATTATAATCTTAAAGTAATTTTTTCTTTGGAAAATAAATATTTTAAATCAAAAATAACATGGTTTTTTTTACATAAATTTATAATTTTAGTTTCTCCAATTCTTCTAAACTCTTTATGTGCAACGGTTAACAAAATCCCATCATAAGTATTATTATTTAGATATGAAATAGGGCGACAGCCATATAATTTCTTTATGTCATCCACGTTTGCTAAGGGATCATAAAGATCCAGATTGCAATTGTATTTTTTTAATCCATCTACAACTGATTTAACTCCAGAATTTCTCGTATCAGAACAATTTTCTTTAAAAGTTAAGCCCATTATTAAAATTTTTGATCCTTTGATTTTAATTTTTTTTTTTTTAAATTCTCTAATTAACTTTAAAGTTACATAATTACCCATATTATCATTAATTTTTCTACCAGATAAAATAATTTCTGGGCGATAACCCACTTGTTTTGCTTTATGAGTAAGATAATAAGGATCAACTCCTATACAATGTCCTCCTACTAAACCAGGTCTAAAGGGTAAAAAATTCCATTTACTTTCTGCAGCCTTTAAAACATCTTCAGTATCAATTTTAAGTTTTCCAAAAATAATCGATAGCTCATTTACTAAAGCAATATTTAAATCACGCTGGGTATTTTCGATCACTTTTGCCGCTTCTGCAACTTTTATACTTGGAGCTTTGTGAGTTCCTGCAGTTATAATTTCATTATATAAATCATCTACTAATTTAGCAACTTGTGGTGTAGACCCAGAGGTAATTTTTTTAATTTTTGAAATTATATATTTTTTGTCTCCAGGATTGATCCTTTCTGGACTATAGCCACAAAAAAAATCTCGATTAAATTTTAAATTAGAAATATTCTCAAAAATTGGTACACATATTTCTTCTATGCAACCTGGGTAGACGGTAGACTCATAGATAATTAAATCATTAAATTTAATAATTTTTGCAATCATTTTGGTGGCCCTTATCAATGGCTGTAAATCAGGCTTTTTAAATTTATCGATAGGTGTTGGAACAGTAATAATAAAACAATTTACAGATGCTAAGTCCTTAGTATCATGAGTGAATTTTAATTTTTTTACAGATTTAATTTGATGTCTATTAAATTCTAAATTCTTATCTATATTTTTTTTTAATTCAATAATCCTATTTTTGTTTATATCGTAAACAATTACATTTCTTTTTTTCCCAAACGCTAAAGCTAACGGCAAACCTACATAACCAACTCCTACAATAGCAAGTCTTAGATTTTTTTTTTTTAAATTCATTTTTTAAAATAGTCTCTATACCATTTGACAAAGCAAGATATTCCGAAATTTACACTTGTTGAAGGTTTGTAATTGAAATCTTTTTTAAGACTATTAGTGCTTGCATAAGTATCTTGAACATCCCCAGGTTGTAGTGGCAAATAGTTAATTTTTGCCTTTTTATTTAAAGAATTTTCTAGAGCATTTATGTAATCCATTAAATGCGTTGGTTTACTGTTTCCTATATTATAAATTTTATAAGGTGCTTTACTGGTAGCTTGATCTGGCATGTTACTATTCCATAAATTATTACTAGTTGCAGGTCTATCTAAAATTTTTACAACAGCTTCGACAATATCATCGATGTAAGTAAAATCTCTTGAGTGTTTACCATAATTAAAAACATCAATAGTTTTTTCTTCTAATATAGATTTTGTAAACTTGAATAATGCCATGTCTGGTCTTCCCCAGGGACCATAAACTGTAAAAAACCTAAGGCCTGTTGTTGGTAAATTAAAAAGATGACTATAAGTATGAGCCATTAATTCATTAGATTTTTTTGATGCAGCATAAAAAGATAATGGGTGGCCCACAGTATCGCTTTCAGTAAAAGGCATTTTTGTATTAGCACCGTAGACACTGGATGTGCTTGCATAAACTAAATGTTCAATTTTATTATATCTGCAATTTTCTAGTATATTTAAAAATCCTAAAATATTTGATTTTACATATGCTTCTGGATTTTGTAACGAATATCTAACGCCAGCCTGTGCAGCTAAGTTTAAAACTATAGTTGGTTTATTAACTTTAAAAAATTTATCTAAATTAGATCTATTGCTTATATCATCAATAGTATGTTTGTAATTTTGATACTTTAATAGTTTTTTCAATCTGTCTTTTTTAATTTTAGGATCATAATAATTATTATGATTATCTATCCCAAGGACCAAATTCCCTCTTTGTAAAAGTTTTAAAGAAACAGAAAAACCGATAAATCCTACAGATCCTGTTACAAGAATTTTTTTCATAGATCTTTTAAAATTTATTATTATTTTTAATAATATATTCTAATATAAATTAATTTAGTGTTTATTTAAAATAGTATTAAAATTATTCAAAAAACACTTTGTTGTATACAGTTTATTAAATGAATTTAAAGATCTTTTGCTGTAAATTTTAACATATTGAGGATTATTAAAAAAAAATTGAATATGTTTGGTAATTGAACTTAAGTTATTATTTTTAAATATACGCCCTGTAAAGTTTTTCTTAATATAACAACTTGTTCCACAATCATCACTTACAATTACCGGTAAACCAAAACTCATTGCCTCTAAAACAGATATTGCTGCAGGCTCCATTGTTGAAGGTAAAATAAAAAGATCACTAATTTTATATAATGTGTCCATATTTTCATATTTATAATTTGTTTTTAAAAAGACATAATTATTTAATAATTTATTTGATTTTAAAAAATTATAAATAATATTATAGATTTTTTTCTGATTATTTGTTTTTTTTTCACCAATAATAACTAATTTAAATTTAAACCCAGCTTTTTTAAGCTGTAGTACTGATCTACATAGTAATAATAAATTTTTTCTTTTTTCATATTTAGAAACAGTAATTAAATTTAATAATTTTTTTTTGGAGAAATTTTTTTTTCTTTTAGAAAAAAAACAAAATGGAATATAATAATTTTTGTTGAATTTTTTTTGTTTATTAAAATTAACTGGAGTTATTCTAATTGATTTAAAAAAAAATTCTTTAAAATTAAATTCCATTTTTTTAATAAAATTTATTAAATTATTTTTTTTTAATTCACGTAATTTAAGATCTAGTTGGTCATAAAAAATTACTTTAGCATTTAAAATTTTACCAATCACAGCTATTGTATAGTAAAAAAATCTATTGTGTGTGCGAATAATTATGAAGTCAGGTTTAAAATTACCAATAAAAGAATAAAGAAAAAAAAAGTTAGGTATTAAGAAATTTTGATTATTTAAACAAAATATTTTTCTGATAAATTTTGAAAAAAATAACTCTTTGCAAAGAATTGGTTTTATTAAATTATGACTTTCAGTGTTACCAATGTTTGCAACAATAATTTCAATTTTATAAGTATTTTTTAAACTATCAATAACTGGAATTAAATTTGTGTGATATCTAGGAACAGCAAATATTAATCTTTTTTTATACATAATCTTATTTAATTGATTATAATTATTTTAATGTTTTCTAAAACAAAATATCATTATTTATGATTTTTTCTAATTACTCCCAACCAAGAATTATTGTAGGCATTAATCATTTTAGAAATATCAAACTTTGTTTTTATTCTAAGTCTAGATTGAATGCATTTTTTTTTCCAAAATTTTTTTTTTTTTTTAAATTCGTATATACTTTTTAAGATGGCTTCAGCTAATTTAAAATGATCTTTTGGAGGCACTATTCTGCCAGTTCTCCCGATAATTAAAGATGTATCACCTACATTTGTTGCTACACAGGGTGTTTCTAAAGCCATTGCTTCAGCGATAACATTTGGGAAACCCTCCGAACTACTACTTTGAATATTAATATCAATGACATTCATTATTTCTGAAATACTTTTTACAGGTGGTAATAATTTAACAAATTTCTTTAATCTTAATTTATTTATTTGAACTTTTAATCTGTGGTTATTATTTATTTTATTTCCAACAAGGATGCACAAAAAATTACTATTTTTTAAACGAACTAATGAAAGTGCATTTAGCAAGTTCGAATGATCTTTGAGCAAATCATATCTAGCAACTTTCCCAATTAGTGTAATGTTAGATTTTGTATTGAATTTTTTTTTTAGATTTTTTTTTTTTGATTTATCAACTTTTAAAACAGATAAATCATATCCATTAGGAATAAATTTTAATTTATTTTTATCAAAACCTTTTTTTTTATAAAAATTTTTAGCTTGATTAGAAACTACTATAATTAATTTTGGTAAAAAATAAGACAACTTAGATAGAAGTTGTAATATTATAAAAGTGTTTAACTTTGTTTTTTTAAATTCTAAATTAGAATATCTAATATTCCATACAATATTTTTAATACCAGCCAATTTTGCAGACAAACTACCTATTAAGTCGGCATGAACGAGCCATGTCTGTACAATATCCGGTTTCAATGAACGTAAAAATTTCATCAAAAAATAAACTTTATAGAATGTAAAAAATGTAAGGTTCAAACAATAAACTTTAATTCCTAATTTTGATAACAATGAAAAATATTTATCTTTACCACCTAAGGAGCAAACAAAATGTTTGTTTTTTATATCGTATTTACATATTTTATATAAAGTATGTTCCGCTCCACCATCTCCTAAGCCAGTAATTATATGAGCAATTTTCACTTATTATTTTTTTTTCTTAAAATTGTTTCTTTTTTAAAAGTTATTTTATGCAAAAACTGTGCTCCTAATATTATAAATATTGCCACAAATTTAGCCCTATGTCTAATCGCTGTTCCGGAATTACTTACACTAATTGAAAACAAAATTAAATAAACTAAAACCATATAAAAAATTATTTTTAAAAAAGGATCTTTTAAAATTCTATTTCTATTGCGAAAAATTAAATTAAGTAAATAGATATAAAATAGACTATCTATCATACCTAACAAATGCTTAATTTCATAAACATTTGTAATAAAGGGAGAAAATAAAAAATACATTATTCTCAAAGGTAATTTATAGACAATTTCAAATATTGAATTTATTGCAAACCATTCTGGATATCTTAATGTTCCATCAATAGTATAAGTGCCTTGATTTTTTAATTGAATTAGCACTTTACTTATATCAAAATTATCAAAATAGCCTAGATAAGGAAGTCTTAAATTATTGGTCGTATATAAAGTTATAATAAAAATTATAACTATAAATATAGATAGATGTTTTTTTTGTAATTTATTTTTATTTACTAGTCCTACTGAACTAAAAATGCCGTCATAAATGACAAAATATAAAAAAACTATTGCACCTAGAAATAATGCTCCGTGAAAAAATGTTGCTCCAATGAAACTGACTAAAGTGATTATAATTGAAATAAATTTTTTATCTCTTGTCCAAGACAAAATTCCAATCATAGCTGTCAGTAAAAAAAAGCAAATATAAACTTCCCTTAAAGTTAAAGTTGAATATAATATTAATGTTGGAAATAATGCCATGAACCATCCAGCATTTATAGCAAATCTATCTCCATAAACTTTTTTTACAATATACCAACCAAGAAAAGTGTTTGTGACACCCAATAAAAGACTTATTAATTTTAATAAAAGTATATTTCTACCAAATAAAGAATAAATTATAGCGTAGAACCAACTTATAAAATCTGGATGTGCGCCTGGAAAATATTCAAATACTCCAAAAAAACCATTTTGTGACCAATTCCATGCAATAAACTCGAATGTTTTGGCATCAAAAAAACTTTCTGGTAGTTCGAAAAAAAACCCTAAAATTAAAACAAAAAACCTAACAAATAAAGCAGCAAAAATAATTTTTGAAATTTTTGGCCATTTTAAAGCTACTAAGTATGTTACTAAAAATATTAATAAAATAAAAACAATTGAGGTTAATAAGTGAAACATATATTCAGTTTAATAATTATCAAATGAAATTTTAATTTAAATTTTCCTAATTATACCAATAAATTTATTTTTATATTTTATTACTGCAAATTTTAAAAATTGTTTTTTAACAAACTCTGAAAAATAAAGATTATCTTGAATATCATCAGAAATGAACAGTCCATTTGGAGCTAACGCTTTCCATAAAATTGGATAAGCAAAATTTCTGCCCCACCAAGATTTATCAGAGTCGTAATGACAAATGTCAATTTTTCCACCAGCAATATTAAGTGCATAATCTATTCCTGGATTGTCAGGTTTACGAATTAATAACCAATTTTTTTTTAATTCCTTTGGTATAACTATTCCTACATATTCTTCATTTCCTCTTATTGGATAAGGCATATCAATGCTATATAATTTACCTCTACCATTATCTTTAATTGCTTTCAAAATTGCCAAGCTAGACCAGCCATATGCTACACCTGTTTCCAAAACAAATTTTGGTTTTAATATTTTCACACAATCGTATAATAAATTGATATCACTCTTCGAGCCCATTCTAACTGGAGATTTTGACTCCATGTCATTAGCTTTTTTTAAAACTTTTCTATCAATACCTGTCGTTTTTCCATTAATTCCTAAAAATTTTAATGCATCTAAATAACTTATAGAATTCTTTTCACACCATCTTTTTGCTTTAAGTCTATCTTTCTGCGTGTCTCTATTAGGAAGAAATTTGCGAATGATTAAAATAATGAAATATTTATAAAATGTTGGTCTCAATAAAAACCAAGTAATGACAAGTAATTTATTAAACATATTATTTCTAGCAATTTAAATTTGAACTAGTTAATTTATAACTTATTTTTAATAAATAATTATTATTATTTCAGTAAATAAAATAAAAATTTACCCTGGAACACCAATTAATAACTAAAAATTGAATTTATGGGGATTTTATATTTTGTAGGTGTGATTGATATAATTGGTTTTGCAATTTTAGTATTTAGATAACATTTGAATATTTGTTCATTAATTTTAAATCGTTGATCTTCAAAATCATATCCATCAAATCCAGCAAGAAAAATTTTTTTTGCTTTACCACTATTTGCAATCCCCAATGCATAAGCAACAACTAGTGAAGAAGGAACTTTGCTATAGTTTTTATAAAATCCGAAAGAGTTATTTTTAATTGAAATACCAAAATTTAATAAATTTTTTTTTTTCATTAACTTTTTTTTTACATTGTCTGGAAATGAGTATAATGGTGTAATCAGTGGCTGTGGAAGTCTCAAATGCTCATCTATATCGGCTAATAATCTCGTAGGACGACATGCTGCTCTTGCATTTATAAACTTTTGATTGATTTTTGACTGTGCATTTAATGCTATAACATAAGGAGATTTTCTTTTTATAAAATCCTCTATATCCTTTTTGTACTTTTCTAAACCAGAGCCTGAACCCAATATTAGTACATCTTTATCTTTAATAATTTTTTTGGGTTGCCAACTTCCTTTTGTGTCACTTAAATAAGAATTTTGACCCATATCTAAATTATCAAGAATAAATTTATTTCCTCCTTTTAAATTTAGTGTTTCAATGACACCCAAAATATCTTCTTCGTTATAGCTATTGTCTTGCATCATTTCTTGTATGTAACTTGGATGTATATTTTTTTGACCAGCAATAAAATAAAATGGATTAATTCCCCAGTTATAAATTTTTTTCATAGGATCAAAATATTTTTGAATTAGCTTAAATAGTTTTATAAAATTTTTTTCATCTTTAAATCGATCTTTAAATGATAGGGCTAAATATTCTGTCTGAGCATTGCCGGGACCACGACCCATTCCTGTAACCGTACTATCTACCCAACTAACTCCACTATTAATCGCTTGTTTTGTATTCAAGATGGCTTGTCCCATGTTATCATGTGCATGAATACCAAGTTCTCCTTTCCATCCAACTTTAAATGCCTTAACTATCTCAGGTAAAAACTCTGGATTTAATCCACCAGTAGAGTCTGCAAAATACAATACATCAATTGGATATGAACTAGCTTTTTTTGAAAGTTCATTTATTGTTTTAAGTGGGCAACTTGTTATTTGCATTAAATTAAATCCAACAAGATAACCTTTTTTCTTCAGCCATTTTGCTGCAGGCAAGCAATTTTTGAATTCATGAGCATGACAAGCAATTCTTACAAGACTTACTGGTGATTTTGATTTTAAATTAAATAATTTCTTCAAATTTGAGGTTTGCGTTTTTGGTTCCGCTATTTCTGAACCATTCAACATTACAGCAATTTTGTTTTTTAACCCCTTTGGTATTGAAAGCCTCTTTAGATAATTATCTTTACTGAAAGCAAAAGGTCCCTTAAAAGATTTATTTTTTAAAGTTCTAAATCCTATCTCCACATAGTCAATTTTTAGAGAATTTATTGAACTTAAGTATTCATTTACTATATTTTCTTCAAAATCCCAATTATTATAATATCCTCCGTCTCTTAAAGTGCAGTCTAAAAATTTAATCATTAATGGTGAGTTAATATTATTTTAATACCATTTTTTACCATACTTAAATTTGTTTATATAGAAATTTAATCACATAATATAATAATTTTTATTAATAGATAATAATATGATTTACAATTTAAATTTTATCTTTTAGACATTAAAATCTTAATCAGTTATAAGTCATAAATTAAAAATAATGGCAAAAAAAATATATTCTCCTGAAATAAATTTAATAGACTTATATTTAAAAATATTAAGACATAAGATACTCTTTATATCTGTTATATTAATTTTTATCCTGGCATCATTTAGTAATTATTTGATCAAAAACCAAAAAAAATATGAGTACAATTGGAGAATAAATGAAATAAATATTTCAGATCAAGAAGTTCTTAATCTGGAATCTGTCAATAACAAATTTAAAAAAAATATATCTTCAAAAAATTTGTCAAACAGTTTCACTAATAAATTTTTTCAAATTGATCTTTCATCTATTATTTCAGAAATCATTATAACAAATGACATGTTGTCAATTTCAAATGATTTCCAAATAGAAAAAACATTTGATTTTAGTTTAATTACATACGATCAAAACCTTGAAATAGAAGAATATTTTTCTGAATTTTTAAAATTTTGCCGATTAAAAATTCTAGATCAAATGATAAATGATATAGAAAATAATTTGGAGAAGCTTAAATTTCAAATAGCTTATGAAAAAAATGATCTCCCAGAATATTTATTCAAAAAAAGAATTGATTCAAATTTGCAATCTATAGAATATATAAATGAACTTAAGCTTAAAAATAATTTTACGTTAATAAAAAAAAAATCATTAATAAATCAAAACGATAAATTAATATTTAACTTAATTTTGGGATTATTTTTTGGTTTATTGTTTTCTACAATTCTGATTCATTTTAAAAAAAAATAATTGATAGTTAAGAATTGTAATTTATTTTTTTACTGCTACCGCAATGTTTCTTTTGGTTTTTTCATTTTTAATAATATTAATTGTGTAATTACTTTTTTTTGAAATAATAGTTACTGCTTTTACAATGCCTGGGAACTGTTCTTCATTATAATCATCAAAAATTATTACATCATTATTTTTTTGAAATTTTGATATATGGTTAAATTCATTCATTGCTTCTTCAAATGTGTGTACGCCGTCTAAAAAAGCAAAATTAATCCTATTTAAACCTATTTTTGGTAAAATGATTTTTGAAAAACCCTGTACAAATATTACGTATTTCTCTGATAGTTCTTTCCACTTGCTTAATAAATTGTCCCTTGTTTGAGAACCAACAACATGGTCATCTACACAATTCCATAATATTGGATAATTGTGAGGTAAAATATCTATAGAAATAATTAAACCATTGAATTTAAAATCATCCAATGCCTTTGCCATACACATCGCTGAAAAACCTCTTGCAGTTCCTGTCTCAAGAATATTAATTCTTTTATCTTTATTTAGCCCTTCTAAATATTTTGCCAAAACACAATACAGCACCCTTCCATGTGCGTAATTTAGTTCAGATTTTTTTATAACTACTTGAGTATGTAAAGCTAAGGATTTAATCCAGTCTCTACTTATTGCATATCCAGTTTGAGTTTCAAGTTTATCTACATCTTGAATACTATAGGTGTTTCTTTCAGCATTTAAAGCTAGTGAATAGTAAACTTCTTTATTTGCAATAGGCTTTTTAGCAAAAGGTTGATCAAAGTAATAAGAGTAAGTAAATTTATCAATATAAGGTAAAATAAACTTTTTTGAAATTTTATGTAATATGTTTATCATTAGGGCTTTTATATTACTCGTAAAGGGTAAAAATTTTTTCATAATTTTTTGATATTAATTTAATATTATTTTTTTTTAGAGAAGCAATTAAATTTCTGTTCATACCCTTATTATTAAGTAATTTGAACAATTTTTTTTTCATATCTTGAACATCTAAATTTTTAACTAAATATCCATTAACTCCATCTTGGATAATCTCGCGTTGTCCCCCTAAGCTATTGAATGCGATGACTGGAGTATTTAAAGATATAGATTCAATTAATACATTTGGATATCCCTCGTATAAAGAAGTAAGAACGGTAGCTCTGGCATGCAAATAATAAGAAATTAAATTTTCTTTAAAACCCTCAAAATCTACTTTATTAGTTACATAATAATTTTCAGCTGTTTTTTTTAATTCATTTAATAAACTACCATCCCCTAAAATTTTAAGCCGTAAATCTGGGAATTTATCTGTAATCCCAGCAAAAGCCTCTATAGCAAAATGAAACGCTTTCTGTTTTTCAAGTCTACCAACACACAAAATATAATTTTTTTTTTTAAAATTATTTAAATCATTTGTTTTTATAAAATTTTCTATATGTAGAGGAATTGGATTAAAAATGATGCTACAACGATTTGAAAGTTGCGGATATACTTTAAGTAAATCATCTTGCATATCATGACACTGATTAATCACATAATCTGATTTTTTATAAAAAAAATTAAGTAGATTGTAAGTAATATATTTAGAAAAAATATTTTTTTTTTTCATAAGATTAATTTTTATAGAAATTATATTAATATTTCTTGAGTATACTTTAAAATTTAATCTTAAAAAAAAACGCAATATTAATAAAATTACTGACAATTCATAATTAAACACCAAAAACTTTTTTGTTTTGTGTATCACAATGTATTTTAATAATGCAAAAATTGAAAAGCGCGCATGATTTTTATTCAGTATAATTAAATTTATTTTAGGTGATAGTTTGTCGTAGTGCACCTGTTTATTTAAATTAAGCACTACTAAATCAACTATCCACCCTAAATTAGAAAGAGAGTTGGCAAGATTTACACATACTCCCTCTGCGCCACCGCCTTGCAAAGAGCTAATTAATAAAGTAATTTTTTTATTAATTTTCATTTTTTGGTTTTATTTTATTTAATTACAATTATTCGTTTTTAAATACTTTATAAAAAATTAACCATTTTTAAGATAATTTGAAATTAAATAATCTAATTCTTTATAATTAACTGAAATACCTTTTTTCTCTAATGATTTCGCTTCACCTACGATATCTTTATACGTTTCATTCTTATTAAGAAAAAATTTAAATAACATTTTAAGTATATTTTTAATTTTATCAGGAATAAAATTTGAGATCTTAGCTTTTAACTTTTTTTTAAAAGTTTCTTGTTTTAGAAAATTTTCAAATATTTTTAATATTTGTTTATTAGAAATTTCTAAATGTTTATCAGATGACAAAATTTGAAAGGCAATTTTTATCCTCTCAATAAAATCTATTTTTTCACTTTTCATCGAATTGTCAATCCACCAATCATCCATTATATAATTTGGTTCCCATGAAGGATTGGTAT
>ENA-UOXV01006809-UOXV01006809.1-marine-metagenome-genome-assembly--contig:-NODE-6809-length-11804-cov-5.531364_pt1 | contig 11804 bp, 11 predicted proteins | sample MGYA00238165_ERZ766961 | MGnify/ENA primary metagenome ERZ766961 (study PRJEB28924, sample SAMN03173240) | marine metagenome | biome: Marine; feature: Water; material: Subsurface seawater | place: North... | reverse complement strand
ATTTGCAGAAGGAACATTTAATGCAGCATTCATACCCAGTTACACATCTGCAAAAATTAAAGATAAAAAAAAGGGAAAAAAATTTGCTGACGAAGTTTTAGGTTTTTTATTATTAATTCTATTGTTTATACTTACGATAGCAGAGATTTTTACTCCATACTTAATTTATATTATTGCACCAGGCTTTTTAGACGATCAAATCAAATTTAATTTAGCTGTTGAACTTACAAGGATTACATTTCCATTCTTATTATTTGTAAGTCTATCTTCCTTTTTTGCTGGAATACTTAACTCCAATAATAAATTTGCCGCTGCAGCTGCTGCACCTATCATTTTAAATGTAGTTTTAATTATAAGTTTAATTTATTCTTTTGCTCAAGGATTAGATTATGCAAAACAGCTTTCTTATGGTGTTACTATAGCGGGTATAATCCAATTATTTTTTTTAGTATACGTAACAAATTTTTTTTATAAACCTGCTATAAATTTTAGTTTAAGACTAAGCAGTGAAGTAAAATTTTTTTTCAAAAAACTTTTACCAAGTGTTTTATCTTCGGGTGTTACGCAAATAAATATTTTAGTTGGAACAATCATAGCTTCTTTTCAAACAGGCGCAGTATCTTATCTTTATTATGCTGATAGAGTTTACCAAATTAATCTTGCGATAGCAGGAATAGCTGTTGGCACTGTTTCTTTACCGGTGCTTTCCAAAGCTTTTAAAATGAAAAATGTAAAAAAAATTTCTAATATTCAAAATAAATCTTTTGAGCTCTCACTCCTATTTTCAATTCCTGCTAGTTTTGGATTAATATTAGCGTCAAATGAAATAGTTAACGCATTATTTGGATATGGATCTTTTTCTATAAATGATGTTAAAATGACAGCTGTTGCTTTAAAGTTCTTTGGATATGGAGTGCCAGCATTTGCATTAATAAAAATTTTATCAAATTTCTTTTTTGCACGAGATAATACCAAAACACCTTTCTATATTTCAATATTTATAGTTTCCTTAAATATTTTGATAAGCGTAAGTTTTTTTAATGAAATTGGATTCATAGTCATTCCAATCGCTACATCTATTTCAACTTGGGTTGGAGTTTTTATTTATATTTACTTATTAAATAGTAAAAAGATTTTATTATTAAAAAATCAATTAACGATTAATTTTATCAAGATATTGATTTCGACAATCATTATGTCGTCCATATTGCTGTTTTGCTTAGATAAGTTCGCAAATTATTTAGACTATAACTATAATTATAAAGCTGTTTATTTAATATCAATTGTTAGTTTTGTTGGTATGTTTTATTTATTATCATGTTATTTATTGGGAATATTGAAACTTAAAAATTATAAAACAAATTAATGAGTAAAAAAAAATTAGTATTTTCAGGCGTACAACCAACAGGAAATCTTCATTTAGGAAATTACTTAGGAGCGCTTAAGAACTTTGTTTCATTACAAAAAGAGATGGAATGTATTTATTGTGTTGTTGACTTACATGCTATTACTGTTTTTCAAGATCCAAATCACTTGCATGACAATGTGTTAGAAACTACGGCGAGTTTTCTAGCAACTGGTTTAGACCCTAATAAAAGTATAATTTTTAATCAATCTTCAGTTTCTGGTCACGCAGAACTTGCTTGGATTTTAAACTGTGTTTCAAGAATTGGTTGGTTGAATAGAATGACACAATTTAAAGATAAAGCCGGATCCGATAAAGAAAAGGCTAGTGTTGGCCTTTATATCTATCCAAATCTTATGGCTGCAGATATTTTACTTTACAAAGCTACCCATGTTCCAGTTGGTGCAGATCAAAAACAGCACTTAGAATTATCTCGTGATATAGCTCAGAAATTTAACAACGATTTTAATTGTAAAGATTTTTTTCCTCTACCAGAACCATTAATAGCTAAAAATATTTCTAGAATTATGAGCTTAAGAGAAGGAACAAAAAAAATGAGTAAATCTGAAGAATCTGATTATTCAAGAATAAATTTAAAAGATACCGCTGATGAAATAAATAGAAAGATAAAAAAAGCCAGGTCAGACTCCGACTCAATACCTGGGGAGATAAAGTTACTAGAAAATAAACCAGAAGCTTTAAATCTTTTAACCATTTATTCTGAATTAACTAAAAGTAGTTTAGAAAGAATTATTTCAGAAATGGCTGGAAAAGAGTATTCTTTTTTAAAAAAAAAATTAGCTGAAGCTTTAATTAATGAAATAACACCAGTTGGCAAAGAAATTAAAAAATTACTCAAAGATAAGTCTCATTTAAAAAATATTTTAAAGAAAGGTAGTGAAAAAGCTAACATAATTTCTGAGGAAAACCTAAAGAATATACGTGTAAAGGTAGGTCTGATATAATATAAAGCTCTAATGATACAAACAGAATTTACACCCAATCCAGACTCCTTAAAATTTTTGTCAGAAAAGACAATATCAGCTGTGGGAACTGAGGAATTTAAAAAAGAGAAACAGAATGAAATAAAAATTCCTTTTGTAAAAGAATTATTAAACTTTAAAGGCGTTGAATTGATTTTGTTATCAGAAAAATTTCTTTCAGTAAAAAAAACTAAAGAAATCTCTTGGAATGATTTAAAACCCATGGTGATTTCTCATTTAAACGACTATTTTGAGAAAAATGATGAGCCGATATTAAGAAAAAGTAAAAAAACTGAGAAAAATATTGAAACTGACAGCGAAACTGTGAATAAAATTATTGAAGTTTTAGATACTAAAATACGTCCAGCTGTGGCAAGAGATGGCGGAGATATAAAGTTTAGATCTTTTGAAAATGGAGTTGTAAAAGTGCAATTGCAAGGAAGTTGCTCAGGCTGTCCAAGTTCTTTAATGACTTTGAAACAAGGGGTTCAAAATCTTCTAAAACATTATGTTAAAGAAGTTAATTCTGTTGAGGCTATGGAATGAAAAAAAAATTAAGCTATAGAGATAAATTAGTTGAGCTAGCCTATATCTACGACGTTAGAGAAATCAAAGATTACGAAAAAAGTAGAAAAAACTTAACTACCGGTCAATTAGAATTAATTTTAAAAAAAAATAAAATTATTATTCCAAAAGATTACAAATCAAATTTTCTAAGAGATAATTTTGTTAAACCTATTTCTAGAATTAAATCTAATTTTTCAGAATATAAAGAAAATAAAATAAAAGATAAAAACAAAGCAATAAGAAAATTAGAAAACTTTAAACTTGATACGAGCAGAAAAATTGGAAGAGCATTTAAAGATACCTGGAACCAACTTGGTAAAATTGGATTAAATTTTTTAAATATAATCCCAAAACTTGGCAAAGTTATATTTGAGTTTTTTGGAGCTTTGTTTACCGATTTATTCCATGGAATTTACAAACAACAAATAGAACCTCACAAGGCTAAAAAGGTAATTATCGCTATAGCAACTGTTACAATTGTCACAACGATCGCATTCAGTGGAGTCAATTATTTTTCTGAAAACGAATTTGCTAAAAAATTAGAAAATAAAAAAGAAATTAAAAAACCAGAAGTTAAAAAAGAAGTAAAAAAACCAGAAGTTAAAAAAGAAGTAAAAAAACCAGAAGTTAAAAAAGAAATTAAAAAACCTAAATTAGAGGTTAAAAAAAGAAGTGTTGATGAAGTAATTTTGCCTAATTTAAATTTAAAAACAGAGACTGTTTTAAACCTTTTTAAAGATGTTGATTATGATTTAGGGCGAGTACGATCTCAAAAACTAGTGAAACCCATATACTTTACCCAATTTCCAACTGATCTTAATGAATTGCAAAGCACTAAACTAAAGAAAGAAACTTTTATAAAAATTGTTTTACCGCTTGTTGTAGCAGAAAATGAAAAAATTCTTGCTGATAGAAAAAAATTAGAAATTTTATCTGTAAAAAAAAATACAACAGATTTAGAAAAATTATGGATTAGACAAAAATTATTAGAATATAAAGTAAAAAAAGGTGACTTAAATGAATTATTAATTCGAATGGATGCGATACCAACATCAATTGCATTAGCCCAGGCAGCCAAAGAAAGCGGGTGGGGAACATCTAGATTTGCCTTAGAAGGCAACGCAATTTTTGGTCAATGGACATGGAGCGGACAAGGAATTGCTCCATTAGAAAGAGATAGTAATAAAAAACATAAAATTTTGAAATTCCCAATTTTAAGAGCTTCTGTTAAAGCTTATCAAAATAATTTAAACACACATAAAAGCTATATAAAATTTAGAGAAAAAAGACTTATCTTGAGGGAAAAAAATAAAATAATTGTTGGTTTGGAATTAACAGGCACTCTTAATAACTACGCACAAACAGGCTCTGAATACACTAAAATTTTAAATCAAATTATTACACAAAACAGGCTAACAGATTTTGAACCAGTAAGATTAGTTAATTCAGTTAAAAACATAGAACTTAGTTCTTAGGTTATTTATCACTTATTACAAACTGAATACCTAACCAGCGCCAGAAACCACTTGCATGTTTTAAAGAGCAGTTGATACGCCCTCTTTCACCAATAAACTTGTCATTTATATTAATTTGCAATGTGCTTGGGTTAGTAAAATTAATATCAGACTGTCGCCATTTACCACCTTCATTTGAATAGCAACCTAATGATTCAAGATTTTTTATATTATCATAAAATTCTATTTTAACTTCAGGAGGATTTTTGTTTTGTAAAAGATATTTTTCTTCAGGTAAAATCTTTTTATATTGAAAAGGCAATGTTTTAGTCAGAGAATTAAATCTTTTAATTTCTCCATATTTTTCATTTATTGGGAACCTTGGTAATTCATAAAAATCTTTAGTTTCGTCTATTACTCCAGAGTGTTGTCCAAAAGCGTATTTAAAACCAAAGGATTTGATTATTTCTTTAAATTCTAAGCTGTATTCACCAAACGGATAAGAAAAAAAAATAGAATTTCTTCCTAACTTCTCCTTAAAAATCGATATTGATTTTTCAATATCTTGTTTTATTAAATTTTTTTTTTTATCAACAAGATATTCGTGAGTATGACTATGGTTGCCTATTTCAACAAAATCTTCTTTGCTAATCTCTTTTATTTGATCCCATTTCATATAATTAAAAGAGCCAACTTCGCGTGTACTTACAAATAGGATAAATGGTATTTTTTTCTCTTTTAGTATAGGCCAAGCATTATTATAAAATGATAAAAAACCATCATCAATAGTAAGAAGTATTTTTCTCTGAGATTTATTACCTTTAAGTTCCTCCTCAAAATTTTTTGGGTTAATAAAACTTATTTTATTTTCTTTAATTATTTTTAAATGTTCTTTAAAATCATCCATCCTAATATTGGTTGATGGATATTTATTTTCTTCAAATCTATGGTACATTAAAGAGATTATGCCAAAATCATCAATATTTTGTATTGTTGAACTTGAATACAAATTGTTTTGAAAAGCTAAAATAGCTATAAACAAGCTAATGATTAAAGATTTTTTAATTTTAAATTGCATTGGAAAAAATGATATGATTGGAATTAAAGTTGATGGTAAATTTTATATTCATAGTTTTGATCAAGCAATTAAAAAAAATGATCAATTAGTTTCAAACATATTAAATCTAATGAAGAAACACAAAGTAAATTTTAAAAATAATTTTTCAATACTCGTTAATAGTGGCCCAGGCAGTTTTTCCTCTATTAGAGTTTCTTTAGCGGTGGCAAAAGGAATTAAAATATCAAAAAAAAATAATCTATTTGGATTTAAAAACACAGATCTTGCTCAATTTAACCTTGTTAATATTGAACTTTTAATTAAAAAAAATTTATTAGAAAAAAATTTGATAAAACCTTTATATTCTAGTTAAATTAAGATTATGAGCACTTTAGAAGAAAAATGCAAAGCCAAGGGAGTTAGATTAACTGATCAAAGGAAAATTATAGCTCAAGTTATGTCTGACTCTAAAGAAAAATATGGAAGCAAAGATCATCCAGACGTTGACGAGTTACACAAAAGGGTAAGCGAAGTGGACAAAAAAATAAGCATCGCTACTGTTTATAGAACTGTAAAGCTATTTGAAGAGTCGGGCATTGTTGAAAAACATGAATTTAAAGGTGGAAAAGCAAGATACGAACAATCTCCAGATGAACACCATGATCATTTGATTGATATTAATAGCGGTGAAATTATAGAATTTGTTGATGAAAATATTGAGAAACTTCAGAATGAGGTTGCAAGAAAATTAGGTTATAAGTTAGTTGATCATAAACTAGAACTTTATGGTTCAAAAATAAAAAAATAACTTGCAAAAAAAAATCTTCATTAAAACAATGGGTTGTCAAATGAATGAATACGATAGTAATCGTATTTTAGATTTAACAAAAAAAATTAATTATTCTATTACTAGAAATTTAAGCGAGGCTAGTTGTTATGTCTTAAACACTTGCCATATAAGAGAAAAAGCAACACATAAAGTTTATCATGATATTGGTAGGGTTAAAAAAGAGTTTAGAAATAAACCTAAGCCAATTGTCTTAGTAGCGGGTTGTGTAGCTCAAGCTGAAGGAGATGTTTTATTAAAAAAAGAAAAGTATATCGATGCAGTTGTTGGGCCACAGTCGTACCATCTAATTAATGATATGATTTTAAAGTTAGAGAGAAAATCAAAACCAATTAATTTTACAGAGTTTGATGTAGTAGAAAAATTTGATAACTTAAACTCTCTAAGGAATTCTAATAACAAGATTTCATCATTTTTAACCATTCAAGAAGGATGTGATAAATTTTGTAAATTTTGCGTTGTTCCATATACACGAGGTGCAGAATTTTCAAGGTCTATAAAAGAACTAATAATAGAAGCAAAACAATTAGTAGAAAATGGTTCGAAAGAAATTACTCTTTTAGGCCAAAATGTAAATGCGTATAATTTTGAAAAAAAAAGACTTTCAGATTTAATCACAGAAATTTCTCAAATTAAAAATTTAAAAAGAATAAGATACACCACATCACATCCTAAAGATTTTACTCAAGATCTAATTGAAGCGCATAAAAATTGTGAAAAATTAATGCCTATAGTTCATCTTCCCGTTCAAAGTGGTTCAAACAAAATCTTAGGGGAAATGAACAGAAAACATAATATTAATGAATATTTAAACGTAATAGAAAAATTAAAAGAAGTAAAACCCAATATTAAATTTTCAAGTGATTTCATTATTGGATATCCAGGTGAAACAGATCAGGATTTTGAAAAAACACTAAAGCTAATGAATGATATAAAATTTATAAACTCATACTCTTATATATTTAGCCCTAGACCAGGAACACCAGCATTTAATTTAACTACTATTGATCATAACGATGCAAAAAAAAGACTAAACAACTTCCAAACGATTGCAGAAAAAATCAAAGCAGATTATAGAAAAACCCTAATTAATAAAATTTCCCTCGTATTATTTGAAAATAAAATTAAAAATGAAAATAAATTTTTTGGTAGAGATGAGTATTGTAATTCTGTTATTGTAGAAAGTGACGAAGTTTTAACAGGAAAAATTAGAAAGGTTAAAATATTAAAAAGCAATCAGAGCACAATGTTTGGAGAAATTACCTCAAATTTTAATCAAAAAGATTGCGCAGCATAGACAAATGTCTGAAATAAGTAAATTAGAACAAAATCTAACTATAAAAAAAATTGACAAAGAAACAGTAAATATTTTTATTAATAATAATGAAATGCTGATGGCAATTGTCGGTCAATTCGACCAAAATTTAAAAAATTTATCAAAAAAGACAAACACAAATGTTTATTTCAGAGGTAATTCTATTACCTGTAAAGGTGAAAAAGAAAAATTATCTATATTTTGTGATGCTATAAAATTTCTAATAAACAAATATTTTTTAACGAATATTATTGAAAAAGAAGATATAGTTTTGTCTGTGAAAAAAAATTTAGAAATTGAAGAATCTAATGTCAAGAGTTTTAAACAGTTAATAAAAACTCCAAAAAAATCAGTTATCGCTAGATCTGAAAAACAATCGGAATATATTAAAGCCTTGAAAGAAAATGACATTGTAATGTCTCTTGGACCCGCAGGAACTGGAAAAAGTTTCTTAGCAGTCTCTGTAGCAGTAACTTTGTTAATTGAAAAAAAGATAGACAGAGTGATCTTATCAAGGCCAGCAGTAGAGGCAGGCGAAAAGTTAGGTTTTTTACCTGGTGACATGAAAGAAAAAGTCGATCCATATCTGAGACCCTTATACGACGCACTATATGAACTTTTTGGGGCAGACAAGATAGATAAAAAAATTGAAACAGGTGAAATCGAGATTGCTCCCTTAGCTTTTATGAGAGGAAGAACACTTAAAAATTGTTTTGCAATTTTAGATGAAGCACAAAACGCTACAGAAACACAAATAAAGATGTTCTTAACTAGAATAGGAGAAAACTCTAAATTAGTTGTGAATGGAGACCCAAGCCAAGTAGATTTAATAAATAAAACACATTCGGGTTTAGTTAAATCAAAAAATATTCTCAAAGAGATAAAAGAAATAAAGATAATAGAATTTGATCATCAAGACGTCGTAAGACATCCACTTGTTTCTAGAATTATTAGGGCTTACCAAAACAAAAGCACTGATGATAAAAATTAATGTAATTACAAATAATAACAAATGGCTTAGTTATATTGAAAAACCAAATATTTATATTGATAAAAAGATTAAAAAATTAAATTTAAAAAAGAAACAATTTAAAAAAAATAAAATAATTTGTTCTTTGTTACTTTCAGATAATAAAGAAATTAAACTTCTTAATAAAAAATTTAGAAAAAAAAATAAAGCAACAGATGTACTATCTTTCCCATTTCAAACTAAGAGCGAACTAAAGAATAAATTAAAAAAAGAAAAAGAGATATACCTTGGCGATATAATTATAAATTTGAACAAAATCAAAAGTAAAAAAATTTTAAAGAATTTTAAAATAGAATTTGACCGCTTATGGATTCACGGATTAGTACATTTATTTGGATATGACCATAAAAAGGAAAAAGACTTTTTAAAGATGAGCCGAGTTGAAAAAAATTATATTGATTTAATTAATGCTTGAGAGATATTTAAATAATCGTTTTTTTATATTGTATTTAATTCCTTTTGTTGCTGGTTCGTTAACAATATTGTCTTTTCAGCCATTTAACTTAACGATAATTAATTTAATAATTTTTCCTATTTTTTTTTATCTAGTAGTTTATATTAATAAAAAATCTAAAGCAGTTTATCGTAAAAAATCTTATAAAAAAAATTTATTTATATTTGGATTGTTATTTGGTTTTGGTTTTTATTTTACAGGAATATCTTGGATTACAAACTCACTTACATTTGATGAAAACTTCAAAATTTTAATACCATTTGCATTAATAATAATACCTTTTTTTTTAAGTTTGTTTTTAGCACTAACGATTTTATTTGTTGGTCCATATTTAAGATTTGATTTTTCTTCACTACTTCTTTTTTCAGGAAGTTTAGCTTTCTCTGATTATTTAAGATCAAAAGTTCTAACGGGTTTTCCATGGAACTTGTGGGCATATAGCACTTCTTGGGCGAATGAAATCTTGCAAATCCTAAATGTTGTAGGATTGCATTCTTACAATTTATTTTTAATAACTTTTTTCACATTACCAATTATTTTTTTTTATAATGCTAGTAAAACAAAAAAAGCACTCTACTTCATTTTAATTATTTTTTTGATTTTAAGCCTATTTATTTTCGGAAATTATAAGATTAATAAAAATAAAATAGATTTAGATAAAATCAATGACACAATATTTGTTAAAGTTGTATCTCCTAACTTTGATTTAAAATACGGTTTAACTAAAGACCAAATTAAAGAGAGATTTAATAAACTAATTAGATACAGTGATCCAGACAAAGATAAAAACACTCTATTTATTTGGCCTGAGGGAGTCTTTAGCGGATTTAGTTATGATGAGATTCTAATTTTTAAAAAAATGTTTTTAGAAAATTTTTCTACAAAACACTTAATAGTTTTTGGTTCAAGAAAAATAGACCCTAAATCAAATAGTTCATATAATAGCATGTTAATGGTAAATAATAATTTAGAGGTAATTCAGAGTTATAATAAAAGAAAACTTGTACCATTTGGAGAGTTTTTGCCGTTTCAAAATCTCCTTAATAGCTTAGGTTTAAAAAAAATTACTGAAGGGCATGGTTCTTTTTTAAAAGGAAAAAATAATAATAATCTATTATTTAACAAGCTAAACATTTTACCTTTAATTTGTTATGAGGTTATTTTTACAGATTTAATCCAGATATCTAATATAAATACAAATCTTATTATCAATATTTCTGAAGATGGATGGTTTGGTAACTCTATAGGTCCAGACCAGCATTTCGCAAAATCAATTTTCAGAGCTATAGAAAATAATACTTTTTTTCTAAGATCAGCAAACAAAGGAGTAAGCGCTATAATTGATAATAAAGGTAATATAGTTAAACAATTGAATCGAAATGAACCTGGAAATATAGAATTCGAAGTACCGTTAATAAAATCAAATAAAATCAAAAATGATTTGATCTTCTTTGTACTTTTAATTACATATCTTTTTATCTTTCTAATTAACAAAAAAAAAAATGCAAAAAAATAAATATTTATTTACAAGCGAATCAGTTTCAGAAGGACATCCTGATAAAGTCTGTGACCGTATTTCTGATATGGTGGTAGACTCTTACTTGTCAAAAGATCCTGTTTCTAGAGTTGCTTGTGAAACATTAACTACAACAAATAAAGTTATTTTAGCTGGAGAAACGAGAGGCCCTAAAATTGAAAAAGAAGAATTAATTTCTAAAGTAAGAGATTGCATTAAAGATATTGGTTATGACCAAGATGGTTTTAGCTGGAAAAATGCAAATATTGAAACATTTCTTCACGAGCAATCTGCGGATATAGCTATGGGGGTTGACTCCAAGGATAACAAAGATGAAGGAGCGGGTGACCAGGGTATTATGTTTGGGTATGCTTGCAATGAAACAGGTGAATTAATGCCAGCCCCAATTTATTACTCTCATAAAATTTTAAGATTAATGGCAGAAGACAGAAAACGTGGAAATTTAAAAGGCATTGAACCAGACTCTAAAAGCCAAGTAACGATGCTTTATGAAAATGAAAAACCTGTAAAAGTCACATCTGTTGTAATATCAACCCAACACTCTAAAGATCTCAATCAAGAAAAAGTCAGAGAAGCAATAATTCCATATATAAAAAAATCAATACCTGAAAATTTATTAACAAATCTTAATGAAAATGAAATTTATATAAATCCAACCGGTCAATTTATAATAGGTGGACCAGATGGCGATACTGGATTAACTGGAAGAAAAATTATTGTAGATACATACGGAGGTGCAGCGCCACATGGCGGAGGAGCATTTTCAGGTAAAGACCCAACAAAAGTAGACAGATCAGCTGCTTACGCTTCAAGGTATTTGGCAAAAAACATTGTAGCGGCCGGTGTATCAGAAAAGTGTTTAATACAACTAGCTTACGCTATTGGAGTATCAAAACCTTTGTCAATCTTTATTAAGTTAGCTAACGCAGATGAAACAAAAAGTGATAAAGTAAAAAAAATAATTGAAGATAATTTCGATTTGTCACCCAGAGGCATCAGAGAAATGCTAAAATTAAACAACCCCATTTATGAGGTTACCTCGGCCTATGGCCACTTTGGAAGAAAGCCCACTAATAAAGGTGAATTTACCTGGGAAAAGACAGACAAAACGGATTTATTTAAACTGTAATCTTGAAAAAACCATAATTTTCTTTT
>ENA-UOXV01006808-UOXV01006808.1-marine-metagenome-genome-assembly--contig:-NODE-6808-length-11804-cov-61.701336_pt1 | contig 11804 bp, 6 predicted proteins | sample MGYA00238165_ERZ766961 | MGnify/ENA primary metagenome ERZ766961 (study PRJEB28924, sample SAMN03173240) | marine metagenome | biome: Marine; feature: Water; material: Subsurface seawater | place: North... | reverse complement strand
CCATCGTTATTATAATCGTGGAGTTTGACAATTCTTCCTCGAGTGATGGCAGTAAGAACGCCATCCACGACTTTCATGCCGAGCGGTTCATAGAGACCAGCGGCAAATCTCTGCCAGGTTACTTTATCCAGTTCATCATTAATTCCGCTCACGATCCATACATCTCCGGGAAGGGTCCCCACGGCGAGACGACCATCCGGGAAAAAGGCGAGGGAAGAGGTACGCATCCATGAGTTGTAAGCGTTCTTCAGAGGCACGGTAATACTGTCCATGGTGTACCCCTGAAAAGTTGATGTGGCTAATCTTCCTTTGACCGTATGCGTGGTATTCCATCTGCGTGGCCCCCCTTGGGTCTTATCAGAAAGATTGATCACTTGATCGGTGGGAGCTTTGTCATGTATTGAATCACTTTCGTCGTGAGCCAGAGCCACATTCAAATGAATGGGTTTGCTACTTGCGGGAATTCGCAGCACGAGTTTTCCGTTTTCACTGGCTCGGAATTGGACCCCGTCATCTTTTGCCTGAAGCCAGGCAATCGAGTGACCAATAGTGGCAATCCTGCCCTCGATCTTCGGAATGTCATCGAGAACAATTAATTCCAAGGGATTCTTGCCGGCATTGATCGTCAATCGGTGATGAATAACCGAGATTCCTTCGATTTCCTCGAGTCTGGGGCTTTCTAAAACCGGGCGTCCCTGCACGGAATAGGAGATAACCGTTTCATCTCCGAACGGATAATGTCCGTTATAGCGCAATTGTTCCTCCGGCCATACAGTCTTTGGGAAAAGGTCAGGAATTGGGTTCTCCGCTTTACCGTCCCATGCCCACTGCCAACCATCGGACCGCACGATTGATTCAAACCGGGCACTGGGCAAGCCTCCGGCCCGTAGCCGGTGATGCAGGGTTCCACTGAAATCAAGGAATCCACCAGCCCATGCTCCAATCGTTCTCATGGTTCCCAATTCATAGGAAATGGTGGTTTTGTTGCCCAGGTCCAGGGTGAGTGCGTTATTGCTTTTGACATTTCCAACCACTGGGGAAATGAGTGCCCTCCCGTAGTCGCGCAGGTAGCCTGAGCGGGCGAGTTGCTCAATTCTTTCCGCTTCATTCCCGGTGCTCTCCGGACTTTTGGGCATAGTGTATGTGTTGGACTGATCAAATTTCACATATAATTCAGGAGCCTTTTCACGGATAATTTTTTCCCGAAGATAATGAATCACTTTGTATCGGTCGGCTGGGTTTAACTGAACCGAAGGCATCATGTTACGAAAGCCGTAAGTTAGGGTCTTAAACATGCTCAATGGATCACCGCCATTTTCCATTTTGTTTTTTGTGAATGAACGGGCGAGTGGATTAATGGGAGGTGTGGTTCCATCCTTACTGTGGCAGGATGTGCAGTTTTGAAGGTATAATTTCCGTCCCGCCTCGAGGTAGTCATCATCCGGTTCACCTGAATTGAAGTAGGCCAGTTCACGATGGTTTACATTTTCGAAATCGTTCCATGCAATCAAAGATCCTGGGAAAGCTTCCCCCTGGTTCAGTTTACTGATTTCCTCCCCGTCAAATGGACGGTTATGGAGTTCGAAATCATCAATCTTCCCATCGAAGTAATCCCCGTATTTTCCTTTCCCCACAACCGCTGCACCGAAATGGTAATGATCAAACTGGGTGGCATAGCCCATCTGTCCACGACCCCCCTGCGCTTTTTTTTCGGCATTTAAATAGAGGGTTGGACCGGTTGCCTGACCGTAGGAAATGACCACATGATTCCACTGCTCTTTCTTGACCCCGTTCACAACTAATTTCCAGGGTCGTTTTTTCTGTTTCGGATCACCAAAGGAAAGGGAACCATTCTCATAAGTTAAACGATAAGCCTCCCCGTTATTTTCATTCCGCACGATCCCCAATAAATCTCCTTTTTTATCGGAGCTTGCCTCAAACCAAAGAGAAAGGGTCCATCCGGAAAGTTCTCCCATCGGAGAACCCCGGTAATACCCCTTGCTCATAGCGAGGCCGGATCCGAGAGTTGGGAGGTTGTTTTTGGGTAGCGGTGTGCGACCACCTTCGAATTCAACGGAGATCGCAGGAAGAGATGAACTTATCAAACCGATGGCAATAAGGAGGGGTTTGAAGAGGGAAACGATGGAAAGGTGATTTTTCATGAATGACCGGGCTTAAAAATATGAATTTCGGAGGCAGTTTCTATTTCCTAGGAACAGGCTCTGTAAAACGCAAGCCATACGGCAGGTTTCCCCGCTTATTTTTTACCGTGATCTGGATCGTTCCGTCCGTCAAAATACTTCTCGCGAATCCACTTCGGTTGCCAACGGTCCAGTGTTCTCGCGTCATTATTGTAGATGGGTTTGAAGGGCAATCGTTTTTCCGACTTTAAGGGGTAGGGGTCTTTGAGATTTGTTCTCCATGTAATCATTAGTTGCTCCATTCTTTTTTGTTGTTTGGAGAAGTTTTGATTCTGGGCGAGATCCTTTATCTCATGCGGATCTTCCTCCAAATTGAAGAGGAGTCGATGATTGATTTGCGGATAGATATGGAGTTTCCACTTTCCGTCATTCACGCTCCTTTGGTTGTCCTGAAAGGGCAGGAAGAGAGATTTTCTGACCTCTTTGGCATTTCCCCGGATGATCTCAGTTAGATCTTCGGAGTCGATTTTATTTTCAGGTTTAATCTTAGCCAAATTGCAGAGCGTGGCATAGAGGTCATGCACATAAGTAAAAGCATTGCTCGATTTCCCTTTGGGTATCCCCGGTCCACTTAGGATAAGGGGGCATTGCATACTTTGTTCGTACACATTTTGTTTGCCGAGCAGGCCATGACTGCCCATCGCGAGGCCATGGTCCGCGGTGTAGACAATGATGGTGTTGTCGGCATGGCCACTTTTTTGCAGGGCCAATAAAATCCTCCCAACCTGTTCATCAAGATGGGTGATTAATCCGTAATACTCACAGAGTTGATCGCTGATCATTTTCTTGGTGCGTGGCCAGGGAGCCAAGCCCTCGTCCCGTCCGGAGGTAGCTTGTGGCGCATTCTGAAAAGGATGCTGTGGGAGAAAGTTTTCGGGCAGGGGAGGCCGATTCTTGTAATAGATCTCCCGATATTTTTTGGGCGGGTTTCGAGGATCGTGGGGTGCCATGAAAGAGACATAAAGAAAGAACGGATTTTCTTTTTCTGCCTTTTGGATGAAGGATATGGCATCGTTTGCAAAGACAGTGCTTGAGAATTCTTCTGCCGGTCTTTTCTCGCTCAGCTTTCCATTCTTCAGGTCCTGCACATGGAAATCAGTGTGATCCGCCATGCCTCCCATATAAACGGATCGTCCATTGGAAAAAGACTGATCCAGGGTTTTCTTTCCATTGTGCCATTTGCCAATGATGAAAGGCTGGTAGTTTCCACTTTTTTTAAGCAGGGCGGGGAGCGTCTGGTTGGACCCCCAATTTGCCTGAGGCTTTTCACTAGGCAGGGTCATCCAGTGCTGACCGGTCATCAGCATGGCCCGACTGGCCACACAAACCGCCCCACTGAATGAGCCGGCACAATAGTTTTTACGAAAGCTAAATCCTTCCTTGGCCAATCGGTCTAAATGGGGAGTCTGGATATGAGGGTTGCCGTGGGTGGCAATCGTATCCGCCCGTTGGTCATCCGCGAAAAGAAAGAGTATGTTGGGCCTTTTCTTGGCCGGCAGGAAGGTGCCAGAAAGAACGAGAGCCAACAATAAACGGATCATGGATCAGCTGGCTACTTTTTCCCGATAGGATTCCACTTCCCAATTTTCGATGAATTCACGTGCCCGGTCGGTCATGTATTCCACACTGCCAAAAGCTTGGGAAAGCTTAAGGACTTGAGCACCATCCTGAGCAAAAAGCAGGGCAAGCCCGGCATTCTTCTGGGTTTTACCCAGCCCATAGATACGATCGCCATGTATAAGAACTTTAGGAGCAAACCCGTGCTTGTTCTGGTAGGCGTCGGCATTTTCCTGAGTCAATTCATCTGAAAAAGGAAAGGCCCGTGCATAAACGAGATGATCCGGGGTGATCGGTCCGGGAACGCAATCGAAATATCCAGAGGATTCAATGAACGCGGCATCTTCCCCGAATATTTTCTGAATTGTAGACTCTGCTTCGGAGTCTCTGGCACCCTCGGAGATACCAAGATCTTCGGTGATTCCGAGTTTTTCATATTCCTCCCGGAGTGGATTCATCACGCTGGCATAAAGGGAACGGATTTCCTCCGCGGTATCTCCGGATACGAAGATGCCGTGATTTTTGAGCATGATGATCTTCGGAACACGGTTGAACTCGGCTTTATAGGCATCGATACGATCTTTCAATACCATGCAAAGAGTGTACCCGGCATCGATGTACTCGACCCAAAGGGCATCAGGGAAGAGTCGTTTGCACACGGACTCGCCATCCTTCGCACAGGTCATCCCATTCACGAGCAATGCATGCGTGTGAACCACAAACTTAGTTTCAAGAATGTTGTGCAATGGCGCTTCCACGGATGGGCGACCGGCATCGTTGAGAACGGCTTCGCCCATAAAGTTTTTAACCAGTTCCTCACGGGCATGAGATTCTTCGGGTGTTTCCACATCATAAAGTCCGTTGACCTTGGCTCGGTTTAAAGTGACGAAGGTATCCTCCTGCAAACCGGCCAGAGTGGTGCCCGATGGTTTTACCCAAAGTGTGGATTCATCTTTGTAGGAAGTGTTACCTCCTCCGCCCTTAACATATTCCGGCGTTCCAAATTCGTGAGAGAGTTCGACAATGGTCTGTAGGTCTTGCATGATGGTTGTATAAGGAAATCTTTGATTCCCTGCGAGTGGAAACTCGAAAAATAAATGAATAAATTTCCGATTGTTTGCTTGAAATCATAATAGGATAATTTGATAACTAAATTATGTTTTTTGGTGCTAAACTTTTCCTGTTTGTTTGTGTTCTGATGGGATCCGTACTGCATTCGAAAAATGCGGAATGGTGGTCAAGGACGCCCCTTCTTCAACCTAAAGTTCCCAAGGCAGAAAAATGGGGGAGAAATCCGGTTGATCGCTTTATTCTTCAGAAGTTAAGGGCCCATGACCTGAGCCCGGGTTCGGTCGCTTCTCCGTCGGTTCTGATTCGTCGTTTGACCTACGATTTGACCGGATTACCCCCGAGCCCTTCAGAGCTTTCGGCATTCGAAAAGGAATATGCTTCTGACCCAGAGCGTGCTTATGAAGAATTGGTCGACCGCTTACTGTCGTCTCCAAGGTATGGTGAACGATTCGCCCGGCACTGGTTGGATGTGGCCAAGTATGCGGACACCTGCGGATACGATAAGGATAAATTACGACCCCATGCCTGGCCCTACCGGGACTATGTGATTCGTTCCTTCAATCAGGATAAACCGTATGCCCAATTTGTGAAGGAGCAGATCGCGGGTGATTTTATCTATCCGGACACGGAAGATGGGATTCTGGGTCTTGGATTTTTAGCAGCTGGGCCATGGGATTTTATCGGGCATGTGGAAGTACCTGAATCCAAGACTGATGGTAAAGTGGCACGTAATCTGGATAGGGATGATATGGTATCCAATGTCTTCAACAGTTTTTGTGCCACCACGATCCAGTGTGCCCGTTGTCATGAGCATAAGGGGGATCCGATTGGGCAGGATCACTATTACAGTTTGCAGTCGGTTTTTGCGGCGGTCGACAAGGCGGACCGAATATATGGGCTCGATCCAAAAGTGGCCCGCAAAAAAGAACAATTATCAATCCAACAGGGAACTCTTGCCCGGGAAGTCGCTTTGGCAGAGAAGGAATTGAAAAAGAAAGGAGCGGGAGAACTTAAGAAATTGAATGACCGCCTCTCCAAACTTCAGAAGAGTAATGGTGTTGCGACTCGGGTGCCAGAGCATGGATACCACAGTCAAATTGTTCAACGCCCTGACTCAGTTAAATGGGTGCAGGTGGATCTGGGAAAGAGGCAGAAGATCAAGTCCGTTTTATTACATGCATGTTACGATGATTTTGCCGGGATCGGTGCGGGTTTTGGATTTCCCAAGCGATTTAAAATTATTGCCTCGAATAAGGAAGACTTTTCCAGGAATCAAATATTGCTGGACCGCACGAAGAAAGACTTTGCAAATCCCCGCCTTGAGCCTGTTTCCTTTAACGTGAATTCCCATGCCCGTTATTTGAGAATTGAGGCAACCAAATTGGCGGAGAGGAAGAACGATTATATTTTGGCATTAGCTGAACTTCGGATCCTCGATGAAAATTTGGAAAATCTGGCGATGGGAAGAAAGGTCACCGCTCAGGACAGTATTGAAGCACCGATTCGTTGGCGAAAATCGAACCTGACGGATGGGAAATGGTCCAAAAGTAAAGATCCCGAGAATTCCAAACAACTTCATGCTCTCCAAAAGGAACGCGAAATATTTCTCTCATCCTTGCAAACAGATAAGGAGAGGAAAGAACTGGCTAGTAAAAAAAAGGAACGGAAGGAAGTCGAAAAAAGCCTCAAGGCCTTGCCGGAAGGAAAAATGGTCTACGCCGCGACCACGCATTTTAAACCTCGCTCAAATTTTAAACCCACGAAAGGCAAGCCGCGGAGGATCCATGTTCTGCATCGGGGAGAAGTTAACCAACCACGGGACCCTGTTCGCCCTGGTACGATTCCACTTTTAGCCAAAGAAAAATGGGAGTTTGATCTGCCGGAGGTACATGATGAAGCGGAGAGACGGGCGGCTTTGGCGGAATGGATTGTCCGCGAAGATCACCCGCTCACTTGGCGGGCGATTGTAAACCGCGTCTGGCAATGGCATTTTGGTCAGCCGATTGTGGGGACGCCCAATGATTTTGGTCCGCTCGGTCAATCACCGACTCATCCGGAGCTTTTGGACTGGCTGGCAGTTTACTTCCGTGATTCTGGAGGTTCGTTCAAAAAACTCCATAAGCTTTTGGTGATGAGTGAAACCTATCGGCAATCCTCGCTGGAGGACGGAGATAAATCGAAAATTGATTCGAGTAACCAGTGGCTCTGGCGAATGAACCGGAGAAAACTTTCGGCGGAGGAAATGAGAGATGCGGTTTTATTGGTGAGTGGTAAACTGAATCTGGAAATGGGAGGGCCTGGGTTTTACCTTTTTAATTTAGAGCAAACTGCTCATTCTCCTCATTATTACTATCACAAATTCGATCCCGAAGATCAGAAAAGTCATCGTCGTTCGATCTATCGTTTCGTGGTTCGTTCCCAGCCCAATCCCTTTATGACCACCTTGGATTGCGCTGATTCCTCCCAGAGCACCCCGAGGCGTAATGAAACCCTGACCGCGTTGCAGGCACTCAGTCTGCTTAACAATAAGTTCACGCTTGCGATGTCACAGCATTTTGCCAATCGACTGGCCCAAGAAGGGAAAGGGAGCGGTTATCAGATTAAAGCCGGCTTTAAACTGGTTGCCGGTCGTCTGCCAAATCCCGAAGAATATCAGTTGCTGGTGCAGTATGAGGAGAAGCATGGTATGGCCAATCTTTGCCGGTCCCTGTTCAGTCTGAGTGAATTCTCCTTTATTGATTGATGATGAACTTATCTCCGATTTCACGCCGTTCCTTTGTATCTCAATCCACGATGGGAGGGTTGGCCCTTGCGTCAATGTTATCAAGGGAACCCTTACAGGCTGGAGTTGGTTTGCCCGCCGGCCTGCATCATCCACCACGGGCTAAGCGGGTGATTCAATTATTCATGGCCGGTGCGGCCAGTCATATTGATATGTTCGATCACAAACCGGAATTGATCAAGAGGCATGGGGAAGAGTCAGATTTTGGTGAGCATGTCGAAGCTTTTCAGAATGGATTGGGTCCATGGATGAAGTCTCCATTCGCATTTAAGAGATACGGGCGATGTGGAAAGTTACTGAGCGAGATCGTGGAGCCCCTCGGTGAAGTGGTGGATGATATTTCATTCGTACATAACATGGTGGGCAAGACGGGGGTGCATAGTCAGGCCACTTACTTACAGTCCACAGGTTTTCAATTGCCCGGGTTTCCCGGTGCCGGTTCCTGGGTGAGCTATGCGTTGGGTTCGGAAAATGAGGACTTGCCGGCTTTTGTAGTGCTACCGGATCATCGTGGGTTTGCTTCCAATGGCCCCAAGAACTGGGGGAGTGCATTTCTACCGACGCACACGCAGGGAACCACCATTTTTCCCCAGCGTTCGAATCCGATCGAGGATCTGCATCCTCAGGCAGATTTTGTGACCAAGGAGAGTCATGGTGAAGGAATAAACCTCATTAATCAACTGAACCGGATGCACCAGCAAAAGCGTCCCCTCGACCCACGATTGGATTCCCGTATCCGAAGTTACGAACTTGCGGCCCGGTTACAATTATCAGCCACCGATGCCCTCGATCTTTCCAATGAACCTGACCATATTTTAAAAATGTACGGGTTGGAAAATCCAAAAAAGGAGTATCCCAAGGAGATTAATCCGGAAGAGGAAACCGAATACTTTGGCAGGAAATGCCTGATTGCCAGAAGGCTGATCGAGCGGGGCGTTCGTTTCGTTCAGGTATGGAGCGGGAATGATAATGGATTTCCCCGTCGTAACTGGGACAGCCATGAGGACATGACCCGGGATCACCCATCTCTTTCCCTTGGTATGGCCCGGGGGACGGCTGGTCTGATTAAGGATTTAAAGCAACGCGGTTTGCTTGAGGATACCATTATTCACTGGACCACGGAGTTTGGACGGATGCCGAGCAGTCAGGGAAGCAAGGGGAGGGATCACAATCCCTTCGTGTTTACCAACTGGTTTGCAGGAGGGGGCTTTCAAGGGGGAATGACACACGGGGAGAGCGATCAGTGGGGATACAAACCACTAGACCGAAAGAATCCCACAACCGTGTACGATACTTACGCCACCATGCTTCACCAACTTGGATTTGATCACGAGCGATTGACGGTGCGGCACAACTCGATCGACCGGCGCCTCACGGATGTTCATGGCCATGTGGTCACGGATATTCTTGCTTAGTGTCTTCGATTCTCAAATCCTACTGGTATGAAAAATTTAATGCCTTTTCTCGTTTTTGTTATTCTTTCAAGTTTTGTCCTGGGTGCCAAACCAGTCTCTTTATTTAATGGCAAAGATCTAAGTGGCTGGAGAAAAGCCAACTATGTGGTCGAGGACGGTACAATTGTCTGCAAGGGAGGCAATCTGGTTTCGGAGAAGGAATACTCAAATTATGTGTTCGAGTTTGAATTCCTTTTGCCACCCGGCGGTAACAATGGGTTGGGTATACACTATCCCGGAAAGGGAGATGCGGCTTACGCGGGTATGGAATTGCAAATACTCGATAACTCTCACAAGCGATATGCGAAACTCAAGGATTACCAGTACCATGGATCACTCTACACCTTAGCTGCAGCCAAGCGTGGCCATCTTAAGCCTGTTGGTGAGTGGAATCGTCAGAAGGTAACGGTTAATGGCCCGCTTATCAAAGTGGAACTGAACGGAACGGAGATTCTTAGTGCAGATTTGGATGAGATCAATCAAGCCAAGCCCAAGCATAAAGGAGCCAAACGGCGTAGCGGTCACATCTGTTTCTGTGGTCACGGAGCACCTGTGAAGTTCAGGAACATCACCATCCTCGAGTTGCCCGAGGGCAAGTAATTCGTTGTCCCTCCCGCTTGCCGGGATGCGATCCTTTGTTTAGCCGGACTTTTGGGCTAGGTAGACAGTTCCCTTCGACGTGTCTTCGGTTATAGGATTATTAAACTCTATGGTATGACCTTCAGACGACTCAAAGACTTTGCCTAATCGATCGATGAAGGATGATTCTGGTTTTCCGTCTGCCCAAATCGCAAAAACTCCCCCCGGTTTCAAGTGCTGCTTGAGTTCATTCAATCCTTCTTCGGTGTAGAACCGGGCATTGGTCTGGTACAAAACATTGCTTGGCGTATGGTCAATATCGAGAAGAATGACATCGTGCTTTTTTGCTGGATTTACAGAATTGAAATGATTGTCAGTATCTTGAGAAAGAGCGAAAAAATCGGCATGAATCAAATGGCACCGATGATCACCAGTTAAAGATTCGCCCAAGGGAACCAACCCATTCTTATGCCATTCGATTACGGGTGCTAGGTATTCGATAACGACAAGCGAGCTTACTCGTGGATCTTCCAGTGCTGCGACCGCAGTATATCCCAACCCGAGGCCTCCCACCACTACATCTAGATCGTCTCTTTCCATTAAATCAAGCCCGAGCTTGGCGAGCTGATGTTCTGCTTCATGAAATAGACTGGACATTAAAAAATCGTCACCCAGTTTGACTTCATAGACATCAATATCCCCCAGTTTCGGTATTCTTCTGCGGCGCAATACCAAGTCACCTATGGGGGTGGAATTAAAGTCCAGTTCTTCGAAGATCAAAATCTTTTTCCTCCTTAAAATTAAAGAATTATACAGTACCTAGCGTCTGAGCTTGCGGTCGTAAAACTGTTCATTTTTTGGGCGACGGATCGGGAGGGAAAGACCACTGGTGGAATCGAGTTCATTAAATAGTTTTTCACGAAGTTCTAGGATACGTTCCTGGTAAGCGGGTACATGGATTAGATTATGACGTTCATGTGGATCGGAATTTAGATCATAAAACCCGTTCCGGTCCCACACACCATGATAAAAGACGTATTTTTCTTTATCTGTACGGATGGCGAGGGTTGTCGGGGTGGCTGGGAAATTCCATTCCCAGTGGTATTCATAAACGAAATGATCACGCCATTTATGCTTTGGCTTCTTTCCCTGAAGTAATGAAAGGAAGGAGTCTCCGTCCATCTTGGGATTGGCTGGTAATGCAACTCCCGCGTATTCCAGAATGGTGGGAGCAATATCCACATTGAGAGTCATGTTTTCAATGCGGGCACCCGGCTTGATCAACTTGGGATGGCGGGCGAGCATGGGAATGCGGATGGATTCCTCGAAGGCATCGCGTTTGTCGTAGAATCCATGCTCTCCGAGGGCGAAACCATTATCCCCGAGATAAATAACCAGGGTGTCTTCGGTCAGTTTGAGCTTATCCAACTGGTTGAGGACTCGACCAATATTCTCGTCCAATGCATGAACGGTCTCGCAAAAATTATGATACAGTTCATCGAAGTCCGGGACGGGATCTTTATCCAACGCACCCGTTTGCATATGGTCGATCCCATGAATTCCATACCTGCGTTCACGAATCCAATTGGATTGCGTTTGATAATTCTCCTCGGTGTTTGCCATGGTTTCCGGGTAGTCGATCTTTTTGTCCGAATAGCGTTCGGCATGGCGGGGAGGGGGCTGGAAAGGGTAGTGGACTGCCTTGTATCCGATTTGGAGAAAGAAAGGTTTTTTCTTTTTATTGGGCTTGGATACTTGGTTGAGCCAACTGATCGCCTGATCAGTAAGCAGATCGGCATTGTATCCCTTGAATGATTTCCTCTTGCCATTAATGTTGAATGTGGGATCGAAATAAGTTCCCTGACCGGCAAAACTAACCCAGTGATCAAAGCCTTTTCGGGGGGTGTCGTCTTCATGCCCCATATGCCATTTTCCCACATACCCAGTTTGGTATCCTGCATCCTGTAAATACTCAGGGAAAAACATGGTGCCTGGCGGCACGGGCCGCTGGTTATCAACCACCCGATGATTTCGCATATATTGTCCGGTGAGAATGGAGGCCCGGCTGGGAGAACAGAGAGATGTGGTGACAAAGGCATTGGCCAGATGAGCACCCTCAGTGGCAAGGCGATCCAGGTTGGGAGTCTCCAGGAATTCAGG
>ENA-UOXV01006807-UOXV01006807.1-marine-metagenome-genome-assembly--contig:-NODE-6807-length-11805-cov-7.307064_pt1 | contig 11805 bp, 12 predicted proteins | sample MGYA00238165_ERZ766961 | MGnify/ENA primary metagenome ERZ766961 (study PRJEB28924, sample SAMN03173240) | marine metagenome | biome: Marine; feature: Water; material: Subsurface seawater | place: North... | reverse complement strand
TCTCGTTCCCCTTTCACGAGTGTATTCAGTAGTATGGGAAGTCGCAATCTCTCGTCGTATGCGCTTGCTATCAGTGCATGAGGCGCAGCGTCCGCTCTGGCAGATCATGACCTCAACAACGCAGAATGCCTCTCTCGACTCATCCCCGCGGCGCGGCGCGCACGACGCGGTGGGTCACCTCCTCACCCTCCGCGCCACCCTTACGCATCTGTCCACCGCAACGTTACCCCCCCTGCTCGTGAGAAGTGCTCGTGGCAGGGCTGGGCCAGCAGGGCAGGGCGGATGCGGCGGGCAAGGGACCGTGAGATTGACGGCGGAGCCCGGGAGCCCGAGGATGTGGCTCGCGAGCTGGGCAAGGGGAAGGGCCGCGACGGGCGCGCCGTCGACAGCCAGGAGCAGGTCGCCCACAGCAATGCCCCCCGAGAGGTCAGCGGCACCTCCGGGAACCAGCCGCTTCACGCGGAGAGCCAGCTGCTCTCGCGTCGCGGCCTCTTGCCCCGACTCGCGCGCCCCCCCGTCGCCTCTCACCCGCCCGTCGTCCTCCTCTTCCCGGTACACTGGCTCTACCAGCATACCCAGCCCAACCTTTTCCCCGCTCGCAGCAGCATCCCCAGATTCACCGCGCAACCGCCTAGAGATTTTCGTCGACGCCTCCTGCTCATAGACAAATCGAAGATTTCACACGTTCTGGCACACCCTATGCAAAGATTCTTGTTTCCAGCTGTCTGCATGTCGTTTAGCAATTCGGTTGAGCAAAGCTAGGAGAAGATTCACTTGAATCATAGATGAGAATGACAGGAGTGCGGAAAACACTAAATCTGTAACAAGTGGGCGGGGAGGGAGTAGGGCCGAAAGACCTCCTCGTCCTCCTCGTCCTCCTCGTCCTCCTCGTCCTGGTCTTCCTCATCTTCGATCCTTCCATCTTGCCGGGCTGCGCTCTGAGCTGTCGAAGCGCGTCCTTGACGGACCGCGCCGGCGTCTTCTCCCCCCTCCTCCTCCTCCTCCTCCTCCTCCTCTTCCTGTTCCACCCACAGCATGTCAACTGACATGCCCATCGACATGGGCCAAGCTGTATGCGGGGCTATCAGAGCACATGCTAAGCCATGTGTTACGCCTACCATTTCTTCCTCGTCTTCGTCCACATCATCGCCACCCCCGCTCGAAAATCTACGCTTCTTCCTCCTCTTCGCTCTCTCGTCGGCACGTCGCAGCTCTCGAGCCTGCCAGTGACAGGCTCAGGTGCGCCCAAAAAATGCATTTTGCGTTCTGCGCGCCACGTGCAGCATTTGCATCCGGCCAGGAAGTACCTTGTCCGCGTCGACAGCAATGCGCTCCGGAAATATGATGTTGAGTTTCAAAACAAGGTTGCCGAACTCCCCTGGCTTCTTATGTAACGGCATGCCCATACCGGGCACTACATGTTCTTGCCCAGGCTGCGTTACCTCAGTCCGAGAAACTTGAATCATTCGTCCGTCTAGATGCTTGATTTCGCGGGAGAAGCCGAGAAGTGCCTCCATGAGCGTAATGTTCTCGTGCTTGATGAGATCGTTCCCTTCACGCTCGAAATGTTCATGTTCTTCAGAATAGATGTGCAGGATCACATCCCCGGAAACCGCATCAGGAACCTGCTCGGCGTGTTCTTTGAATGTGAAAGCGTGCCCCTCGAGCATGCCTGGCTCCACATTGACTGTTACCGTCACCTTGCCATCGAGTGTTTTCTTGCCGCTGCAGCGTGGGCAAGGTTCGCTCGCCAGCTTGCCCGAGCCTTCGCACTTGCGGCAGTTGACCGTCACAGCATGGTCAAACCCTGTGTACTCGCTTGCTTGCGCCCGCGCGTATTTTGCGTGGGCCGCTCGCCAGAACGATTCGCGCGTCGTCTTTCCAGCGCCTTTGCATGAATGGCAGGTGAGCATCTCGGCAGTCTGCGAGGCGCCCGTGCCGTTGCAGAAGGGGCAGAGCTCGCTGCGAACGATCGAAACATCCATGTTGAACCCTGTGTAGAAGCCGATCATGGGAATCTTGATGTTGTGATGCACGTTCCCAGTGCTTTTCTGCTGCCCTTCCCTGAACCTGTATACCGAAGTGTTTCCTCAGCAGGCAGCATCGCGTGTTGGCTGGTGGCACCGGGCTGCAGCCGGGAACACTTCCTTCATCCCTCCGAAGGGCGTCGATTCCCAAAGAGGAGACGCAGCAGGGGTCACAGGGCGCTCACCCGAAGTCCATTTTGAACGATCCCGTCGCGAATGTCATCTCTAGTTTGTAGGGGTCGCGCAGAGGGTCGTCGAAGCGCGGACCAGAGCCGGGACCGAGGCCCCGCACCCCTCGGACCTCGTAGCGTCGCTTCAACACAGGGTCGCTCAGAACACGATAGGCTTCTGTGACGGCCGCGAAATCGTCCAGACGCGACGCCAACCGCGCGTCAGTCGGCTGCTGTCCAATTTCGCCGCTTGAACCGAGGCCCTCTCGACCTCCTTTTCGACCCCTCTTTCCACTCGCTCTCCCACCACCTTTGGATGGTGCCTCCTTCCCAATGCTCGCTGTCATTGCGGGGTCCTTTGTGGCATCATCGCGGCTTGCCTTTTTGGCCGCATCTGCCTCCATTGTACTATTGGCAGTAGCGTTCCTGGTGACGTTGTGCAGCGATGCACGGAAGGCTGAGCGCGGGCAGTTGTGACAGCCCATCAGTGCATCCCGGAATTTGCGAGCGCGGTCGCGGAAACCTGTCCGGACCGCTGCCAATGACGAGAGCCGTCGCACTCCAACCTGCGAATCAAAATGGGATAATTGCATGGCCGTTTACGCCTACACATGTGGCAAAAGTAGCCGGGGGGCATGAAAGGGGCGCGACCTTGTCAAAGAATCCTCGATCGTCGCTGTTCTCCACAAGCTTATACGGGAGCCGCTTGATCGTAAAAGGTCTGCGATCGACACACACATTGTGGGATCTCAATGATATGGTCTCTCGATCGATCTGATTTTCAATTGCCATGTCTAGCGCTCAGTGCTTGGGTCTGATCACGACCCACCAGCCAGTCGGAGGGTAAAAAAGGGACACACCCGGGAAATTCCTCAGGCGGCTCTACAAAGGGCTGACTATCGTCTTCATCGTCTTCTTCTGCATCTTTTGTAGCCTTGTTTCCAGCCTTGCCGTTTCCTTCTCTGGCCTTGCCGTCGGCCAGTGCAACGTGGGCCACGCAGAGCAGGAAAACCAAGAGCACCACCAAATTTAGAATCGTCCTGCGCCCTCGCCGCTCCCCACGGACCACATTCGATCTCGGTGAGGTTCCTTGGCCTCTGCTCCCGGCCAGTGGCGCGCAAGATCCGGGGTACATGCGCGCCAAAGGTTGCCCAACCATCAGGATTTCCACGCAACCTCACCTTATTTAAAAGTGTACAGAGTGTGATCTCGTACCTCAAAAGTTGCGGACCTGAACAGCATCCTAAGCCCACCGGAGCCAGCGCCATCGGTATGCCGCACATTGTAGGCTGGCTGGCCATAGGCTGCAAATCTGCGCAATCATCACTTCGTAGAGGCGCGTTTTCCCTCGGGGATGCGGCGTGTGCAAACCTACAGCGTGTCACTCTGACATCTCCATCGCGAACTCTGCATGTGCGTACGTCGAACTGGTTGTGCGGCACCGAAGCAAATCAGCGGACTGGGTCTCGGTTGTGGGGTTGCGGGATCCCCACGTGGCAGCGGCAGGGCGAAAATTGGCGTTATCTGTGCGGGGCTGGACGCTTCATGTCCACGGAGGCGCGCAGGAAAGCAGCACAAGCAGCGCGGGAGGCAAAACAGCGGGCTAAGAATCGCCAACTGGGCATGTACATGGGCGGCGTCACCCTTTTCGCGATCTCCTTCACGTACTATCTTCAGCACTGATATGACAGCATGATCCTCGTGAAACACTGACTTTAATGTTGTTTCCGGTGCGTTGGTGTTGAGTGATGCGTTGTGATGTGAACGCAGATATATTTCTGTTCCACTGTACCGTGTCTTCTGCCAGAAGACAGGATTTGCGGGCACGGTAGCCCCCACGCTCCTGACAAATTCACGCGTGCGAGCTCCCCCGGTGAGGCAATGCGGAAGGCGTTGAACTGGGCCAACGCGTGTGGTGCGTTGGGCAGGTGAAGCGTCCTGAAGACGTGCAGTACGAGCAGCTTGCGCACCCGGTGAGAAATCAGCGTGGCATGACGCTGAACCCAGCTCGTTGGTAGACAGAAATATGCATATCACAAGCTGCAAGTAGTGCCGTTCGGCACTGCTTTGAGAGACTGAGTGGGAGCGGGCCGTCGTAGGTGTCGGGGAAGCGTGTTCTGACTATCAAATTCAACGCTGATGTCTCGGACCGTATGCCATGGAAGTTTCAACCGCAGCAGGTGTATACAGCCTGCGTGCCTCCTAGCTGCGAGCGTGGTAAAACTGACTATCAGATGCACGATGGATGGGCAGCATGAGGTGAAGGTCTTGCCTGGAGAAGCGGCGCTATGCTTCTTCACGGCCCAGAATCGGACAAACGACCCTATCATTGGTGTTTCTAGCTACAACGTCACACCTGACGTCATTTCATTTCCCAAGCTATTCTGAATCGCGAGGGTGCACGCGTGGCTGGTTACCGCTCTTCTGGCTTTTGTAGCTGCTGTGGGGAGTACTGAACAGTGAAGGTGTGGCCCTGCAGGGGGCTGCACTCTACTTCAACAAGATCCAGTGCTTTTGCTTCGAAGAACAACTTCTCAAGGCGCGCGAGAAGATCGACATGCCAGTCTTTTTCTTCATTGATCCGGCGTTCCTGGAGGACAAGGCCATGACCGGCGTTGACACCATCACCCTCTCTTACACCTTCTTCCGGGCGGGCGACCCTGATGCCCCGGAAATAGCTGGCATGCTGGACCCCCATCCTGTACGCCACTCCTCAAGGGCCACTGCCACTGTGTGACGCTGAAGTTTTGTATCGCGATGCGACATTACTGCAAGTGCCGGCAGAGATCGACGGAGATCGACATGACACTGGGGTCTGCAGCTGAGGGCCGAGGACCGACAACTTCAGTCTTAATGTTTCTGAGGCGCACGTCGTAGGGCAGCTAAAAATTCACGTTCAAAGGAATCGGATCGATCGAAAGTGAACATTAGAATCCACTCTGACTCAGCCTGTGTCTTCGAGACACATAATCAGTCTAAGTCCGCTAAACGCTCGCTCCAACCAGTCTTGGACGTAGCTCATGTGTCACTCAGGAACGCTCAATAGAATATGCCTGACTTGTTGCTGGATTCTTGCCTCAGTCTCCCCCAAACCCTCTCCCCACTTGCATCTCGTCGCAAAGCTCTCCACTTCCCGCAACTTGCGCGCCATCACGTCGCGCTCCAGCCGCAAGCCCTGGATCGTTACCTCTAGCACACGCTCCTGGTCCAGTGTCTGCTGGTGTAGCCGAGTCATCCACTGCATCAACTGCCAGGTGTCCGCCCTAGTCAGAAAACGTGCGACATATTTCAATTCTTGCATCCTTCAATTCTTGCATTGCACCTGGGGCTCATTTTTCAGCCACTCCTCCCCACAAACAACCCATTGGACCACAAGTTTTGGCCGGAAGGGTCAGACCTCCCGGTCGCCAGGCGTCAGCAATGAAGCTGTGGTGTCGCCAAGGTCTAACAGCCTGTATGCTGCCTCCCAGGGCGCCTGAGCCTCCGTCCAGCCCTCGAGGGGCAACAGGATCGGGGAATCTGCCTGGCACATAATTTCGTGCCGTGTTTGCCTGTAACCAGCGATATACGACAGCTTGCCGTAGCGCCTTCAACTTCACAGTGGTATCGCGCCGAAGAGCGGCCGAACCGCACCTTCTTTGGTCAGAGCGACTGCCCCCCGGAGCGCGAAGGCTCACCCAATTTAACGGGCCGGAGCGCGGGAATTCGGGACGTGAAGAACTTGTCGTGTCCGTTATATTCACTCTGTGAAAGTGAAAGTGAAAGATTCCACCACTCGTGTGCAGGGGCTCCGGCAGGTGCACAGATGGGGGGACAAACTCAGCGTGCCGCTGACAAAATGGGGGAGGGAAAAGCGAAGCCCCAGGCCGCAGGTGCATCAAGGTTACCGCATGTTCTACTGATTCTAACGGTCGTGGCATGTCTGGGTGTGACTGGCCTCTACTACAGCGGAGGCCTCTCGGCTTTCCGGGTGGCGCTGCCCAACCTCGGGGGAGCCATGAAAGGTGTACCTGGCATTTCTGCAGAGCATATCGCGGAAATGAACCTCAAGTTCGAGGCGCTTCCTCCTTCGGAACAGCCGGAGGCGGTGCTGCGCTGGGTGAACGAAAACTTCGAGAGCAAGCGATGGGCGCAATTTACGAGCTTCGGACCGACGGGGATTGTGGTGACACACATGCTCAAGAAGATGGATCTGATTCCTTCCAGGGCAAGGATTCTGACGATCGATACACTTCACCTCTTTCCCGAGACCCATGAACTTGTTGAGCGCTGCAAGAGCTTCTTTGGTCTCGGGGACGTCGTGCAGGTGAGATGCGCTGATGAATCCAAAGTTGGTTGCAACAAGCAAGCCCTGATCGCGAGGTGTTTCGGACAGGTGTATCGTGCAAAGAATCTGGCAACGCGGGCAGAGTTCGAGCAGAACTATGGCCCGCGATCCTGGCGGGTCGTCGGCAATGTTTTCGACTACGTGACCAAGGTGGAGCCGACTCGGAGGGCGCTTGAGGAGAATGGCGTGCAGGCGTGGATCACCGGGCGGCGGCGTTCACAAGGAGACGCCCGCGATAGCATGGCGATTTTGGAGGTGGACGCAACGGACGGGCGCGTCAAGGTCAATCCGATGGCGAACTGGGCTCTCGAGGATGTTTGGAAGGTGGTGAAGCGGGAGGCGCTGCCCTACAACGCGCTGCATGACCAGGGCTACGCATCAGTTGGCGACGTAGTCTCAACGGTAAAAGTGGCAGCTGGTGAGGATGAGCGTGCGGGGCGGTGGAAAGGTTTGTCCAAGTCCGAGTGCGGGATGCACGTCGCGGCAGACTCTGGATCGCTCAAGGACCTGGAGAAGACAGCGCGCCGCATCACGGAGGGTTACAAGTGGGACCAGGGAGCTGAGGCGCGTGCAGCAGCAGCTGGTGTCGTCAAGGTGACAGAGGAGACGTTCGAAAACTTTGTACTCGGCAGCGCAGGTAATGTACTGCTGGAAATCTACGCGCCGTGGTGCCCGCACTGTCAGGCTCTCGAGGGAGCCTACAACAACCTGGCGCGCAAGCTGGCCGAACAAGGCGGGTCAGGGGATCAAAAAGCCAAGGTTACGCTTGCACGCATGGATGGTTGGCAGAATCAGCTCCCGGATGCTGCAGCAGAGGCATTCAAGTACGGAGGCTATCCGGCGCTTTTTCTTGTGCGGCCCTCGGCGCGCCTGGATCCTGTCAAGTACGAGGAGCGCGGCCACGCGCTTGACGACATGGCAGCGTGGCTTACAAAGCACGCTGACTCCCCGGAAGTTTGCAGATCTTTCACGCCAGCAGCTGCCTGATCCTCAGCTGCTCTTCCAGTCCCAAGTGCCATGTTCTGGTCCGAGTGCACGGTCTGTAATATTACAATTTTGTCTAGACCGCAGAGACATGTCCCAAAAGAGCTAGGCGCGCCCACTTGGAAGTAGAAGTGTAGCAGGCTGCGGCAGTGCAGGTGGCTGTGCGGTTCCTGAGGTCGTAATCGCTTGCCAGGGAAGAGAGATTGCGTGAAGCGCCTCATCTCTCACCTCCTGCACTAGCCGATGCACTGACGGCCCAAATGTCGCCAGACCGTCCGACTGCAGACGCTGCGAACCAACACAACGCCAATCTTGGGTTTCAGCTCCAAAAAAGAAATCGTGGAGCTTTTCGGACGCATGGCCAGTGGATGGCCGCGGGGCTTGCCTCTGCGGTTGGCATGCGGTCGACAAAGTTGTGGATTGGCCGCGGCATGACCACACGCGCCAGGTTGTTGGGGTCCATCGTTTCCCTGCCCGCTTCTCCATGTCAGCCTTCGTACGTATCGCTAAACCAGTATTTGGTGGCACAAGTGTGATGAAATCGAACCTGAATTGCGCGAACGCCGTGAGTCGCCCGTCGCTGGGAGCCAGCGCCCGCGATTCAGACCGCCGTTGCGTCACCCAACCGCCTGCCACCCGCGACAGCAGCAGCACTGTCCGGCAGACTGGACACGTGGACGCGGCGTTATTGGCTGCGCACGAATCTAACCAGCGTCCAAGGCATCGTGAGTGGAACCTGTTTCGATGGGTGGATTAGTGGTTGGACCCTTCATGAGAAGCACAGGATCGTTAATTCAGAGAAAACTGAGGCGACATGGAGGATTCAGGCGCAAACCGGTGAGCGCAAGCTGTCGCCATGATGTCGCTCTCCAGGTTGGCGTGACAGATGGCACAATCTTCAACCACAGAACCTGCTCTCGCTTCAGGTTCTGACCTGCCATTGCCTCTCTCCTTGGGGGACCCCTTCACACGCGAACCTCTTTCCGGTGGTGGCCGGGCTGGCACAAGCGTCAGGTCGTGCGTGCGGGAACCATTGCGAAGAGAGCGTGAAGTGCCATTAATCTCGCTGCCAGAGGAGGTGGAGCGTCGTGGCCCCCCGCGAGGAAGTTCATTCGATGAAGAAATACCGACTTCAAGGTTTGACGCGGTCTGCGGCGAGACACTGATACCATCTGGAGGAGTTTCCCGGGGCGAAACCCCAGCAGTGACCCAAATTTTCCGAAGTGCCTGCCGTAGCTTCTTCATTGTGAGCGGCGGCGCCGTCGGGTCACTGGCGCAATTCGGAGTAGCTTTACTCACTCTTTGCTGCCATTTCGAAAACGCGGTGGTTTGCCACGATGCGCCGAACGCTTCGCAGCAATTGAGGGAAGGAGGCAAAAGGTAGCGGAGCTTCCCCACCATCTTTGGGAGCGCTGACGTGGGTGCTTTCACGAGCCTTCTTTGAGTGTCCGGATCGCTGAGAATCAAATCTGTCGTCCTTGGGTACAAGGATGCCTGTTCCAGCGACGATCGAGGCAGATCCCCAGTCCTCCAGCAGAGAAAGCCTGTCGTCACAACCGCATTCCTGAAGAGACACGCGCCTCACCTGCGCGTACAGCTCGGTTGATCCATTTCCGATGAGCTACCAGCTGATGAGGCACGTTGGGTACCCAGGAGTTCTGCCAGCACCATGGGCTTCTCGAGCACCTGCCACTGATGCGAGAGAACGAGGTTGACCTGGACGTGGTGCGCGAGCTGACACGAGCGGTACACTAGCCTCTTATGTATGCACGCTTCTCATCGATGCTCCGCGTGTGGCCTGACGAGTGTTCTGTTGCGCGCAGGACTGGAAGGAGATGGGCATGCGCGACCCGGACATCGAGCGCCTGCTTGCCGGCTGTCGCACACTCCCACCCGGATCCTACCGACATTGGGGTGTCAAAACTTCGGTTGGCACTACTCCCGCGCCCTGGAGTGTGCGGCTCGAGCGAACCAGCCACAGAGAGGGAAAATGCGAATTCTGACATGCGCGCAATCCTCAGGTGGCCGAAGCTGTGCAGCAGGCGATGGCTAGAAATGACAGTGCAGCAGCGATGGTCAGAGCCGCAGATGAGAAACTGGCGCTTGAGCTGGCGAAAGGGCAGGCAGCGCAGCAGAGCCACAAGTCTGGAGCTAGCAACAAAACGGTTGTCCGATTCGGGGGAAAGCCGGCCAAGGGCGGAAAGGGCACCTCGAACACTGCGGGTGCGGCAGGACTTGAGGAGAAAAAGCGCACTGGCAGGGTGCACACTGTGCTTCTGGAGGATCTTGCGGGGGCCAACATGCATCGACCAGCGACAGCGATCGGGGAGAAGCAAGAGATGGCCAAGGATCTAATGTCTCAGGCTGCGAAATGTTCCCAGGATGGCCGCCACGACAAAGCGATAGCGCTCTACTCCCAAGCGCTTCAGGTGTTCAAAGACGTGAACGACAAGGATTCGGCTCTCGATGCGGAGATCAAGCTGGGACAGGCAACGCACGCGCGGAAGATGGGGCAGCTGATCCAGGACAATGAAGACAAAAAGGTGCGAGAGAGCCTGGAAGAGGGACAGGCAGCGCTCAAGGCGGGAAAAGCTGCGCGGGCGGCTGGGTGCTGGCGAAGTGTGCTTGCCATCTATGCAGAGCGGGGCGCTGTGGGTGCTGCTGCGAACGTGAGGCGGATGATAGCCGAAGCGGATCGCCAAGTGGCCGCAGAGCAGGCGGCTTCACAGACAGCGCACGGACGTCCGCCAGACGACGGGCGGCAGAATGCGCAGAATGAAGATGAAATAGATGTGGCACAGCATGCACGTGAGGCTCGCGATGCGCGTTTGCGGCAAATCGAAGAGCAGGCGCTTCTTCACGAGCAAGAGGCGCGGCGGGTCCTGCAGCAACGCCCAGGTGTTCGAGCCAGCAACCAGGGCTCTGAAAAGACTTTGTTGAAGAGCGAGGACGAGCGCGCCGTGGAGATCGCAGCGATGCAGGAGGAGCGGCGACAGCAGGGAGAGGCTCGGCGGCGGGAAGAGAGAGAGCGAGAGGCTTTGCACCGGCAAGCGTATCAGGAGACTGTCAAGCGCCAGCTGGCGTTAGGGCTGGGTCTGGAGACTGCCGACCCGTCCAATCACGAGGACACAGTGAGCAATGTGCCCCTGCCTGCTGAAAACGTGGTTGGTCATAGACAGCGGGCGCGGTATGATCCAAGCCAAGGCTCAACAGAGGTCGAAGTACCGGGTGGGGAGAGCAGGGGTTTGCCAGGAACGTTGAGAGAAGACGGCGAGTGGAGAGTAGAGGGCCAGCAAAAGAAAGAATTCACGACACAAATGGCCGCGTCACCGGTGACAGATTGGCAGGGGGCAAACAGAGCGAAGGACGTATTGGATGAGCGTGAGGACCGTGCAGGAGAGGTGGAGAGGGGCAGCAAAATCGAAATGATGCAGCAGGAGGTGACAGACACAGGCAGTGCGAAGACTGAAGTCATCCAACAGGTTCGCAGGCAGGAGCTGACAGCAGGAAGGGAAAGTGGAGGACGGCGAGAGCAGACAAATGAGGGTTCGGACGACTACTTCAAGAATGGGAAGTCTATGCAGCAGACAGTTGCAGATGATGCAAGGGGCGATATTATTCGTACGCAACCTGCACAAGCCCGAGATCCCCATCCTGCGGGTGCTAAGCCCCGACGACAGAGAGTGGGGGTACCAGTGAATGCAGACGATTCGGAGACCGCACGAGCGTCCGGGCAAGACAGGGCTGCAGAACAGGCAATGGTGCTGGAGGAAGCTGCAAAGGCCTCAACACAAGCTGTACTTTCGCCCCCTCCCGCTCCTGAAACGGCTGAACCCGCTGCAACGCAAGTGTTTCCGTCAATGGCTCGCATTCCCGCGGGAGGTTCAATCGACAACCATGGTCTTCGTGGAGATGTACCAAACTCTGAGGTTCAAGGTACCGCAACTCCAATTGGACCTATTGTCTCCTCCCATCTTGCACTCGATGTGAAGCTTGCACGAGGCGAATCATGTAACAGAGCGGACGAAAGAATATCTCCTAATCTCGGTCTTAACACACTGCCAGCACCGCCGTCTACCTCAATGGCTCTGCTTCATGCGCGACATGCGCCGCCAGCCTCCAACATGCCGCCGTCATCGCGTGCACCGCCGCCAATGTCGGCCTCTTTCAACGAGCTGGCGGCGCGGCAGGGCGCAGCCCCGGCTCAGGAATCGCCTTCGCAGCGGGCTGATCCGAGCGGCTTGCCAGCACCGCCGTCTACCTCAATGGCTCTGCTTCATGCGCGACATGCGCCGCC
>ENA-UOXV01006804-UOXV01006804.1-marine-metagenome-genome-assembly--contig:-NODE-6804-length-11808-cov-6.372330_pt1 | contig 11808 bp, 10 predicted proteins | sample MGYA00238165_ERZ766961 | MGnify/ENA primary metagenome ERZ766961 (study PRJEB28924, sample SAMN03173240) | marine metagenome | biome: Marine; feature: Water; material: Subsurface seawater | place: North... | reverse complement strand
TATTTTTATTTTTATTTTTATTTTTATTTTTATTTTTATTTTTATTTTTATTTTAATATTAAAAATATATATTAAAATATACTATACTATAATGAATAAAACTTTTGAAGATAAATCTTGGAATATAGTAAATAATTATTTTGATAACAATAATAATTATTTAACTAAACATCATTTAGATTCATACAATGATTTTATTAATGATAAATTACCCCAAACATTTAAACAATATAATCCACAGATTATTTATAAAGAATATAATAAAGACTTAGAAAACTATAATTATGAAATTTATATATATTATGGTGGTAAAGCAAATGATAAGATATATTTATCTAAACCGATACTTTATAAAGAACAAAATGGCAAAGAAGAAAAATCTCAACTATTTCCTAATGAAGCACGTTTACGAAATTTAACTTATTATTCAACTATTTTTTGTGATATAGAAATTGAATATCATATAAGGAAGCCTGATAATTCCGTTGATATAATAAATAAAGAATTTAATAAAATTAATATTGGTAGTATTCCTATTATGCTTCAATCAAATTTATGTATTTTAAAAAATGCAACAAAAGAAATGAAAAAACAAATGGGTGAATGTCCATTTGATCAAGGTGGATATTTCATAATTGATGGGCAAGAAAAAGTAATTGTATCACATGAACGTAAAGCAGAAAATAAATTATACATTGTTTCTTCCAATGATTCGCTATATTCATTTTCCGCACAAATTAAATCTGTGCCAGAAGATTCATTTAAATATGCAAGAACTACCGTTATTAATGTTAATAGAAATAATAATAAAATAACATTACGACTACCAATGATTCATAAACAAATACCATTATTTGTATTATTTAGATTATTGGGCATACAAACTGATAAAGAAATATTAGAATATATTTTATTAGATTTAAATTCAAAAAAATCAAAAATTTTTATGGAAGAATTAAGACCCTCTTTGGAAGATTCTGGATTAATTTCCGATCAAATAACTGCTATTAAATATATGTCTAATTTAACACAAGGGAAAACAATAAGTCATTTATTGGATAATATTAATACTGATTTATTTCCCCATATTGGTGAGAATTATACTACTAAAGCATATTATTTAGGATATGTTGTAAATAAATTATTAGAAGTTAAATTGGGTTTAAAAGAACCAACTGATAGAGATAGTTTTATATATAAAAGAGTAGATTTATCAGGATTTCTTTTAGCGTCATTATTTAGAGAAAATTATAGACAATTACAAAGAGATGTAAAGATTGCGATTGATACAGAATATCGTTTTAATAGTAATGAATATCAAAATGAAAATTATAGTAATATTATTAATACTTCTAATCTTATAAAAATTTTTAATTATAAGGTAATTCATACAGCATTCATGAAGTCATTTAAAATAGGCACTATATTAAACAAAAAAGGTTTGATTCAATCATTAAATCGGCTGTCTTCAGTTGGAACCTTATCACATTTAAGAAGAATAAATACTTTAGGAGATATGATAATGATGGGACAACGTAAATTGCATAGTACTCAATATGGTATTATTTGTCCTGCCGAAACACCCGATGGAGGTAATATTGGAATCAAAAAACATATGTCGGTATTAAGTCAAATAACATTCGGATGTAGTTCGGAACCTATTATAAAAATGTTATTTGAAAATGGGGTGTTACCTATAGAAGACTTATTACCCGAACATATATTTAATAAAGTTAAGATTATGGTTAATGGTAAATGGATAGGTATACATGAAGAACCAGTAAAACTTCATGAACATATTAAATATTTAAGACGTAATGGATTAATAAATGTATTTACATCAATCACATTTAACTATAATGATATGGAAATAAGTATATTAACAGATGGAGGTAGGTGTATTAGACCATTATACATAGTAGAAGATAATAGTGTATTAGTAACAGAGGAACATATGAATAGCGCAAAAGATAATAAATATACATGGGAACAATTTATAGGAGGATTTAAAAATAAAAACACTAAATTAGATAATTTTAACTGTAGTTATTTAGAACCAGAAAAAGAGAACTTTGATAAAAAAAATATATTGGAAGATCTCAAAAAACACAGTGGTATAATAGAATATATTGATACGGATGAAGCAAATACGTGTATGGTAGCAAATAAATTAAATAGCATTCAAGAAAATGAATATAATTATACGCATATGGAAATTCACCCAAGTCTTATATTAGGATTTTTAGGATTCAATATACCATATTCTAATAGTAGTCAGGCGCCTAGAAATGTATATGGAACTGGTCAAACCAAACAATCCGTGGGCATGTATATTAGTAATTTTAGAAATAGATTTGATACTACGGCATATGTATTAGGTAATCCACAAAAACCCCTGGTGAATACACGTTTAACTAATTATGCAATGGTCGAAGATTTGCCTACAGGAATGAATGCTATTGTTGCTATAGGTTGTTATACTGGTTATAATCAAGAAGATTCTATTATTATCAATAAAACTTCATTAGAAAGAGGCCTATTCAGGTCTTACTATTTTAAGACTTATGACACTTATGAAATGTATGATTCCAAAGATAATATAGAAGAAATTATTGATAATATTAATAATGTTGAAAATGTTGATAAAAAAAAGGAATACAATTATTCTAAATTAAATAATTTGGGTGTTGTTAATGAAGGAGAGTATGTTCAAGATAAGGATGTTTTAATTGGAAAATATACTAAAAATAATAATGTCAATATAGATTCAAGTGTTTCTGTAAAAGATGGTGGTGAAGGTGTTGTTGATAAAGTATTTTTAGATTATATGAATACCCATAACCACAGATTATGCAAGGTTCGTATATGTACAACGCGTATTCCAGCATTAGGCGATAAATTTGCAAGTAGACATGGACAAAAGGGTGTAATTGGTATGGTAATGAATCAGGAAGATATGCCATTTACAAAAGACGGTATTTGTCCCGATTTAATTATTAATCCACATGCCATACCAAGTAGAATGACATTGGGACAATTTATAGAATGTATACAGGGAAAAATATGTAGTCAAATGGGTTTTTTTGCCGACGCGACACCTTTTACTGATATTAACAGCGAAGATGTGTCAGATATATTAGAAGAAAAATGCGGATTTATGCGTTACGGCGACGAAGTATTATACGGGGGTATTTTAGGTAAACAATTAATTAGTAAAATATTTATAGGTCCGACTTATTATCAACGATTAAAACATATGGTTAAAGATAAAATAAATGTTAGAAGCACGGGTAAATATACACTTAAAAATAAACAACCCCCGGCTGGTCGTGCCGTGGGTGGTGGATTACGTATAGGAGAGATGGAACGCGATGCTATTTTAGCACACGGGGTTGCTGGATTTTTGAAAGAATCATTATTGGAAAGATCGGATAAATATGATTATCATATAAGTAATAGAAGTGGATTATTATCGGTTGCTAACAAAACTAAGAATAAATTTATTTGCCCATCAATGGATGGTCCTTTAAAATTTAATGATAATGAATTTATGGAAGATATCAAATTATTAAGTAAAAATTCGTCCGACGCAAATATATTTCCAATTAGAGTTCCATATAGTACAAAACTATTAACTCAAGAATGTGAGGCCATGGGTATTTGTATGCGATTTGTTACTGAAGATATTCCCAAAATTAAAATACTTGAAGTAAAACAATCTGAATTTAAACCACAAATACAACAAGACAAACCCAAAAAACTCAAATTAAAATTAGATTTAAATTTAGAAGAAGATATTGCTAAAGTAAATGAAGTTAAAAATGAATTATCATTAACAAAAGTTAAAACATTTTTAAATAAATCACTAAAAAGTTTTGATGTAAAACAATTCTTTAAATTATGTAAAAATGCAAACGAGAGTTCATTAGCAAAATTATTTGATTTTTTTAAAGGAATGTTATATGTAAAAAAAATAGGTGCAAATGAATTTATTATAGCAAATAATGATATAAAAGAAGAATTTATATCGGATAGTGAATTAAAAGAAGTTAAAAATATAAATACCATTGTTGATATTGAACAGGAAGAAATAAATAGTATTATAAATATAATATCATTATTACAAACAAAATTACCTGATTATAGTAGTATATATTATTCATATGATGAATACGAACCTTACGGATCAGGTAAATCAGTACAACCTTTAAATTCTCCGGATTATAATCCATATGCTAATAACGCACCAAATTCCCCCATTTATAAACCCCAAACACCAATTTTATCTACTCCTAAATTAACAGATACGAATATGTCATATTATGAAAAGGGCGATAAAGTTATATTTAAATATGGACCACCCGGTAAAATATATATAGTAGACACGATTGATGAAAATCAAGTAGTATCTGTTAAAGAAGAACAGGGCTCTAACGAAATTAAAACATTTGATTTAGAAGATTTAAATCCATATTCCGAGTTGGAATCAGAATCAAAATCAGAATCAAAATCAGAATCAAAATCAAAATTAGAATCAAATCCGGAACCAGATACTAAAATTATAAAAATAACACCTAGTATACAAACTGAAGTACAACCAAAACCAAATGAAATAAAAGGGGATGCCTTTTTTCCTGAAGATTTAAAATTACAAGAAGTCAAATTAGATATGTCTAATATAGTTTAATTATTATATTTTTTTTATTTATTTTTTTTTAAATGGATAAAATGTATTATTCATTAAGTGATTATGTAGTAAATAATAAATTAAGTAAAAATATAGTATTAAATGATATTGATGCATACATAAATAATGAAAAATATAATTTTGTATACAATAAATTATGGCTTTGTAAAAGTCAAAATATTTCATGTGCCCCTATAGGGGTTTATCCAAGTGAATTTCCAATAGTATTTAAACCAGTTTATAATTTATTTGGAATGAGTAGAAGTTATTACAAAGTAGACACATTTGATGATTATGAAAATTATAAAAAAGATGGATTATTTTGGATGCCATTTTATTCAGGCGTCCAAATAAATTTAGATATTGTTTACGATAAAAATAAAATAGTTTTTTATAGTGCATTGAAATCATACCCTGGTGAAAACGGAACATTTAAAATGCATCAATCCCATAACTCATATATTATTTCAGAAAAAATACTTAACTGGATACATAACTATTTCAAAGATTATAAAGGTTGTATTAATTTAGAGTTAATTCAAGATAATATAATCGAATGTCATTTGAGATTAAATGGTGATTTTCATTTATATAATAAAATCTTTAGTAAAAAATTATCAAAATTTTTAGATAATAAAAAGGTTGATTTTAATTACAATATTCCAGAAATATGTATGTTTCCATTTTTTATATATGGAAAAGATACAATTCATTTTGAATCAATTAAAAAGGATTTAAAAGACATATTAAACAATGATCAAAATGTTTTAACCTATTATTTTGATAATATAGATAGTGATTATCAATCTGATTATAAGAAAAGAGCATTGATGTTCAGTTGTAATGATTTTATTAATGGAACTAATATAATTAAAATGATAGATATTAAATTTAAATTGGAATTAATAAAATAAATATATTTGTAAATATTATATGGGTTTCGGGTGGTGTAATTATCATAACCATAACCTAATTACTAAATTGAAGAACAGTGACAAAATCAGCGCCACGTAAGTAAATTGGGTTGAATTTTAATCTATTTTAACTTAATTCGGATAAAATTTATTTTATTTTTACATATTTATTTACACATAAAAAATAATGTTTGCCATCTATCTAAAGATTTATTCTTTCTTTCTATTTTTATTGCATTATCCTTAGTTATATTTTTTAATTTTTTTATATTTTCATTAGTGTCTGAACTATATTTCTTTATTTTATATTTTAACTCCGAAAACACATGTAGCATACACTTTAATACTGGCATACCACCTGCTATTACAACCTTTACTAATTCAGACTTTTTCTTTTTTTGACTCATTAATATCGTTTCTCTTAGTAAATTATTACACAATTTGAGACCTCTATAATTTTCATCAACAAACACATTCGTTATTAACATAAATTCTACACCATCCTCTTCCTCATCAGCCATCTCACATATTCCTATTATCTTATTCTTATCCATTAAAATCATACCCCATTTTTTAGGAGTTTTTTTTATCATTTTATAAGATAGGATAATTGAATGATTAATTACAGCTAAATTTTTTTTAGGTATTTCTGATAAAAACTTATCTTTAGTTGATTTGCTAATATAAATATAATTCATTTATAATATATTAATACTATAAAAAAAACGTTAATGTTCAGTTGTAATGATTTTATTAATGGAACTAATATAATTAAAATGATAGATATTAAATTTAAATTGGAATTAATAAAATAAATATATTTGTAAATATTATATGGGTTCGGGTAGCGCGAGTGTTGTAACTACAAAAGGAGGTTCATGTAGATGTGGTAAACAAACCACAACTAAAATGCGATGTGGTAAAGTTTGTAAAAAAAAAATAGTAAAACGTTCAAATAAAAAAAATAAGAAAAGTATTTCTAGGAAAAGGTCAAAAAAAAAATATAGAGGTGGAAGTTTATTTAACTATATTAAAAATTTATTAAAATAATATGTTTTATGATTTGCGTTTAAATTTTATTTTTTAATTTTCTTTATTTATATAATAAATATAGTTATTTACATATGACTACATTAAGTAAAAAATTGATATATGATATATTAGATAAAAGAATATTATTTAAAACTAAAGAAGAATTAATATACTATTTGAAACTTACTAAAGATAGATTTTTTAAATATTCAATAAATAGTAAAAATGAGTTAGGAAATGATAAATATATTAATCCACTACAATGGCAATTAGGACATATCACTTTTTTTTATTCAAATTTAGTATTAAAAAATCTTAAAAATTGTAAAAATATTGATTATATTGAAAATTATAATAATTTAGTTAATTTTTATGATTCATTTAAAACACCTATTGATTATAGAAATAGTAATAGTAATAAATATTTATTGTTAAGTTCCGAAGAAATTTATAAATTATATGATGAAATTATTCACATATTAATTGATTATATAAAAAGTCAGTTTATATCAAATGTAGAATCATATTTGATTTTTATTGGCATACTTCATAATGAAATGCATAATGAAGCATTTATTTTCTCAAAGTTAAGTTTAACAAATTTTATAAATTTTGAAATTACTATTTGCAATGAAGAATTAATAGAAAATATAAATTTTATAAATTATGATGGTGGCAATTTTAAACAAGGAATTGATGATAATTGTAAATTTTTAATTTTTGATAATGAACGACCTTCATTTGATAAAAAAATTAATAAATTTCAAATAAGTAAATATAAGATAACAGAATATCAATTTATTCAGTTTATTAAAGATGGGGGATATAAAAAAAAAAATTTATGGTGTATAAATGGTTGGTTATGGAAGGAGAAAAATAATATTAACCTTCCATTATATTGGAATTATAAAAATGATCACTATTATAAATTAATTAATAATCAATTAATATCGGTTTATACTAATTTGCCAATAGTTAATATATCTTATTATGAGGCAAAGGCATTTTGTAATTGGAGTGGTGGAAGATTACCTTTAGAAGAGGAATATGAGTATTCGGCTACAAATGAAGGAACTACTTTCTTTCCTTGGGGAAATGACTTTGAAAAAATAAAAAAATGTAATTTAAATTATAAAACATATATTAAATCAGTTAAATTTGGTAATGAGTGTAATAATAAAAAAGGCATGAGTCAACTTATAGGAAATGTATGGGAATGGTGTGAAGAATCTATTTATCCTTATGATGGATTTAAAATAGATCCTGTATATAGAGAAATGAGTTATCCATTTTTTGGATTTAAAAAAATATGTAAAGGTGGGTGTTTTGCCGTTCCCGATTTTTTAATTCATCCTAAATATAGAAATGCACAATATCCAGATTGTAGAATTCAATTTATAGGTTTTAGAATATGTAAAGATGTTTAATTTTTTATTTTTATTTTTAATTTTATTTTTAATTTTATTTGTATACTAAATATATGGGCAGTAGTGGAACCAGTTCAGTGAATACATCTAATATTGCAAATACAATTAATGCGTCATTATTAAAAAAAAAAAAGAAATCAAAAACAAAGGGTAAATGTAGATGTGTAAAAGATACAAAAAAACAATTAATATGTGGTAAATCATGTGTTAATAAAGGTAAAAAGTGTTCTAGTGTAAAAAAATGTAACAACATAAAATCCTTAAAAGGAGGAATGGTATTTAATTATAATGACATGAAAAGCCCACAGAGCCGCGAAAAGGCATTAGAAATAGGTAAAATGTACGGAAATCCTGCTAGAATTGAGCGTTTAAATAATGGTAATATATTTAAAGTTACTTGGTTAAATATAGAAGGTCATAATGAAGTAATAGTATATAACGATATATATAGAAAATTTCATCCACATAAAGCCGTCGTATATGTGGAAACTAAAAAATTGTTAAAAGTTCCAGAGCATTTATTTGGGCCATTAAAATATGCGTCTGAAACTATAAATATAGAACAGATTCATACAGACAAGAAAGAAAATCAAAAATATGGAAATACTGGAATAAAGGGGCGTTCTATGGTTTCTGGTTCTTGTGCATCAATTACCATATCTGCAATAACTGTTAAATTTGTTGAGGATATGTGTAAACAACATAAAAAAAGTAATCCTACCATATCTTTACATAAAGAATTTAGAAAAGAATATGATAACCGTGTTGATAATTATTTGCGTGGAAATGGAATAGTTCCCAAAATACCGTGGTATCCTAATAAATTAGAAAAAGATATGGCTAATACAAAGTTTATATAAAAATTTATTCATATTCATATTTATGTTTATTTAAATGTCAATAATGATGTTAATAATATTATAGTTATTATAATTATTATTAAAATAATATTTATATAAAATAGTTTATTTTTAATACGACAAATACCAAAATCAATATTTGGGTCTTCTATATTATTTACAACACATTGTGTAAATAAAGGCGCATACATAAATCCAGAAAATGATCCCCCTTCTAAATAATGTATATTATTTTTTTTATAATAAAATGGATAACCATCTATAGATACTGACCTTTTTCCTATAAATAAATTTTCAATATTTTTACATTTATATTTCGTCCAAATAATACTATCTTTAATTTTATTTTTCAAATTAAAATAATTGTTTGAATTTTCAGTATGATATTTTCGTCTATTATTGTCTATCATAATACCACCTTCTACATTGAGAAATTCTTTATTATTAATAATTATTTTAGATACTAATAATTCATCGTCTTTGGATAATTGATTCGGTTTTAATTCAGAATCAATTATCATTTTAAAACCATATATTGGTTTTGTATATTTATGTTTTTTCTTTGACCCTACACATACATATATATTATTATACTTATCTGTATTTTTTATATTATTTACATTAATATATGTATTTTCTATAATTTTTAATTGGTTAGATTGTATATATTTCGGAAAAATCACGTTTATTATATAATCAATTGTTTTATTACCATAAAGTAATGTTATTTTATCTTTTTCATTAACATTAATATTATATTTTTTTAATATAGTTAAACATTTATTGTATATATATTCTTTGTTTTCATAGTTATTTAATATATAACCTCGGGCCATATAAAACCAATCATAAATACTATACGCCATTATATATTTAATATAATTAACCAAGTCGAAATCTATATCTACTGTTCTTTTACTTAAATGCACCGTATAATTATAACTTATACTGTCTTGTAATTTATTATCTGTAATTAATAATACTTTACTATTTTGCGACAGTAATTCTAATGTAGTAAATATACCAAACACACCACTACCTATAACTAAATTAGTTTTCATTTTATATTATATTATATTATATTATATTATATTATATTATATTATATTATATTATATATCTATTATACGTTTATTATTTATTTAATAATAATTAATTTTCGAAGTATTATTTATATGAGTATGAAACAAGTTAATTTAATGCATATATTTATAGTAGGACCACTATTAATGTATATAGGAAATAAGAAAGATAAAACACCCCAAATTGCGTTTAATATGCTTCTAACATTAATACTTTTATTACCATTTATAGTAAGATTTCCAAATTTTAATAAAATAACTTATACAAATATTATAAATTCATCTCATTATTTAGTATGGATACCATTATTTGGTTACATAGCATATAAAGGAAATAAATTGGATAATTATTGGTGGACCCTACTTTCATTACTTGGTGTAACTGTTATATCAATACATATATTTTTATTATTGAATAAATTTGGATATGTAAAATTATAAATTATTTACCTACATATTCGCCATGTTTGGCAATATTTAATAATAATTTATTATCAGATTTCAATTCGTCTGCTAATAAATATGTGTGCATCATATCTTTTCGTAATTTTTTTATTTCTTCTGAAGTAGCCATTTGATTTGTATTAACATTTATAAAATTAAATAAATTGTTATCCATCAAATAGTATAATGACCATTCATGAAATCCTCCTGCATAATCTACAATTTTTGATGTTTGGGCTCCTTTTCTAACTATTTCTTTGTAATATTTATAACCAGCACCACAACTGTAACTTGCACATAGTAATATTACTAAATCTATATTATCTGGTATTCTATTATTATTTTGTTTTAATATACTATCAAAATTATCTCGTGTAATACTATTATTTACTAATTTAGTATTTGTGTTGACTATATATGGAATTTTAGGAGATAATACATTCACTATTAATATATTTTTAAATTTAAATGCACCAATAAGAGATTGGGGTGAAATCTTCTTCATTTTTTGTGGTTCAGCATTATAAAAATAATAGAATAAAGCACAAATAACAAAAATAATTAATAGCAATCCGCGTTTGTTCATCATAATATATGAAAAGATATTTTATTTTTTTTTTTATTTAAACTTTTATAAATAGTATAATCTAATCTAATATGATAAGAAATTTTGGAGTTCTAATTTTAATTATCGGAATATCGGCAAGGGTTCCCGAATCAAATTATCAGTTATCTCCTAAATCAAAATCTATTAAATCCATAAATGTAGATGAATATTCTGGCGACGATTATTCTGGTGACTTACCTATTATTATTCCGAAAACTAACAAACATTTAGAAAAAATATATTTCGATAAAAAACATAGTAAAAATAATTTAATGGGGAAAAATGTATCTTCGCAAACACTTTTAGATAATGGACCAAAAAATAAAAATAAAAACAATACTAATACTAATACTAATATTGCATTGGGTATATCGGGTGGAGTAGCACTTACTATGGTTGCCTCATTACTTGCCTATAGAAAACATAAAATGAAATTGGGACATAAATTAATTAATACATACGATAATTATAATAATTACAATACATTATGATACACTATAAAATTATAGTAATTATAATGCTTATAATTACTTAAAATTAATAAATTATTTAGATAAATATACATGTTTTTAAAATTGTTTCTAACTAGTCTTATTGCTATTATTGGAAAGGAATCTTCTATACATGAATTATTTGATAATTTTGTAAAGGAATACAATAAAAATTATAATACAAATGAATATAATTATCGATTTAATATTTTTACACCCTTGAAGATTTAAAATGAACATATTATTTAATCTAATTATATAATA
>ENA-UOXV01006799-UOXV01006799.1-marine-metagenome-genome-assembly--contig:-NODE-6799-length-11813-cov-5.570165_pt1 | contig 11813 bp, 13 predicted proteins | sample MGYA00238165_ERZ766961 | MGnify/ENA primary metagenome ERZ766961 (study PRJEB28924, sample SAMN03173240) | marine metagenome | biome: Marine; feature: Water; material: Subsurface seawater | place: North... | reverse complement strand
GGGGGGGGGGGGGGGGGGGGGCGGGGGGGGTCGCCTGCTGTATATCTGCACGCATCTCCTCCAGGCCAGGCACTCGCGGCAGCCCCTCAGCGATTAGCGCGCGTGCACGCTCCAGAGCCTCGGCATCTTCCTCCTCTTCTTCCCACCCAGATTCCCCTTCCCTCTCCTCGCCAGACAGGTAGTGGTTCCCGAGAATTTCCCCAAGAGGACCGTATTCGGCGGGCTCCGTGCGGGCAGATTCTGCGGGTGCATATGGACGGTTTTGCCCTACCTCTTTTCGGTGCCCTTCGTTTCTTTGCTTCCTTGCACCGGACTCAGTGTCGGAAGCTCGGAGCCTTGCGATCCTTTCGTCCAGTTCCTCCAGAGCTGCGTTCCTGATACTCGATTCGTTCCCCAGGTTGCCGAAGGGCAAGGAAAGATTTGCATCTCTGAATGAGGAGCCGTCCCCACTTGCGAGCATTCGCTGTTGCTGTTCCGCTCGATACAGTGCCTGCTCCTCGTACCGGCTCTCCAGTTCCAATGCAGACTCGGCACTCACAGCCAGCATCTTCTCTTCATCATCGATTCGCTTTCGTCGCATCGTCTCCCGCATCCCTTCCGCATCCTCCGTGTTACATCCTCCACGCAGGTTTAGACGTTTTAGGGGGAACATGCCAGACATGCACTGCCGGCACGCAGACGCCGTGCTCCGCTGCCTGTCCGGCAGCCGCGGGGACGAGACAGTAATGGAGATGGCCCCTACCATGCACATCAGGGTCAATTTACAAGTACGCTGCGATCGCGTGCTCGCCTGCGTCATTGAGTTCTCCTTCGGGGACACGACAACGAGGCGCCTAGCTCCCACGCTCCAAGCCAATACGACTGGTCGCCCCATCGAGTCTCGTCCACTACTTGTTGTCCAATCCAATCAATTTGAGAGTTGGTCAAAACGTTGGCCTGGCGCCCGGGCCCCTCTTCCCGCGGCGCGGGGGCGTGGAGCGCCATAATTTCGTATCTCCCAGGATGCTTGGGTCGCTCAGCGACGGCCGTCACGCTGAGGGCAGCTCCCGTCATCAGGGTGATCCTGCTGTGGGAAGCACCTCGGTGACCCCATACTCCCTGCCACCCAGCGCCTTGGAGGCCAACTACGGCTCGTACCGAAAACAAACGATGTCGGACGGCTCGGAGCTGCGGGCCAGAGCTGTTGCAGCTGAGCAGCGGGCAACACGACTAGAACAAGAGCTTTTTGCAAGCACGGCAGCCATGGAGCGGCTTGCGCACCAGTTGGCCCTGCTGAGCAACGAACTCGACAATGAAAGAGCCGCGGCAGCTGTGGCGGTGCATGTAGCCAGAGAACAGGTCCAGGAGCTGCGCCAGGTAGATTCTGCCCTTGTTCACTCTGTCCTCTGGCACGCTTACGCACAGCGCGCTCAGTGTGCTTCGTGCAACCCAATCAGTTGCCCCCATGACCTTGAAGTGCACCTCCAGGACCGTGCAAACTTCCTGAAACAGGCAGCGCAAATGCGTCGCAACTCCCGCAAACGGGATGATAACGACGGCGGCGTTGCACTGAGGCTTCAGTTAGGAATGAGCCATTCCGCAGGATACCGACAGGTTCACAAGACGCGTGAGGTTCATCCGGCCGCGGGGCGGCCCGACCTCGCTACATCTGATAGCATGCCGTGGCCTATGATGCACGAAAAAGATGCTTTCGCCGCAAAATCTCCGGTAGCTCCGACGGGATCCGTCTTCGTGGGCCTAAGTCGCACCGGTGGTGCGCGCAGCCCTGTCCCGTGGCGCTCGACTGTCGTCCCATCGCCCAAGTCGAACCGAGTGCACCCCCTGCCGACAGCGCAGGGCGAGGCCAGCGCGGGCGATCCACCCATTTGGCAACACCAATCTGAGGGGGACGTCGGAGACGGTGCTGGGGGAGGCGCCCGTGAGGAGCTGCTGCGGATCGCAGAAGACGACGAGCTCGCAGCGTCGTTTCGGGGGCTTGGGCCGCGGCATGGCCCGGGTGCGCATTTCTCGACGCTGCGGCCTGTTGGAGCGGCGTGCGCACCTTCGGAAAAGTCGGTCGGATTTGAGGAGGCAACTCGGGAGCCATCCGGTGCACCGAGCTTGGACCGCCGGGCATCAGGGGCGTATCTACTGGACCAGAGACAGTGCAGGAGCGATGTGTTGCCGATGGAGGACGGCTCAGCAGAGGATGCGGAGGACGCGGAAAGCCCAGAGGGTGCAGTGTCAGCTGAACTGCTGAAGCAGCTTGAGCATCACAGAGGCGCGGCACAGGGTCTTGATATCATCAGCAGCAGGATAGTAGGGAACATGAAGTAAGAGTCTCTCCGTGAACCCTGCTCTCCCGCAGCACCAATTCTTGACTCTTTTGCCCCCCGTGTGCCCGCATGTCTGTAAGGGCTTCTAACTCATGCCCGCCGGAGCAGATCTACGAATGTAGTCCGGAAGAAGAAGCAACACATGGCCGACACTGATCTACCTGACTGGGCGCTTTCGCGCAATGCGATCTTTGACCGGTAGCGTAACATGCCTTCACCCTCCGAGGCAGCTTGTCCGCAAGCTGCCCACACTCTTCGGCCTTAGCGCTGATGTACGGGCTCTGACAACTTGTCTAACTACAAGAGCTACCCTCTTTGCGTTTTTTGAACCCGGCCGGCCCGCTCATGTTGTGATCTCACACGAGCCCCGATCCAGGTACGAAAGATTCTGCCGCTACGCTGCCCTCTCTGGGCTGATCTCCATCACCCTCCCATTGGTCACCTCTGAGCTGCTCATCCGGGGAAGGCCACCTACCGAGACGATGCCCAACGTTCTCAAAGGTGTGAATTCGGCGGTCTGCGCTACGACAGCTGTGCTCGTCCTGCAGCGACACGTCACCAGTGTCGCCGCAGAGCGCCTGCAAATTCGCCGTCGGTACCAGATCGAAACTGCCAAATGGCGTGGAGTCGCGCTGACTGCAATAACGCGCCCTGTTTTCTGGCTGGAAACTCTCGTTGTCCTCCTGCACTTGCCTCCCTACTGTACCTTCGTCTTCTCGGCGAGTGTGTCGGGCAACATAGTGTTGTATCGAGCAGAGACACTCGAGTGCGCCTTCGCGCTCCTGAGGATCTACCTCTTCTGGCCGCTTCTCGAGCAGGTTAGCCCGCAGTATCGGGTCTGACGGCCTTCCCTGCGCTCAAAGCCTCTGACTGCAGACCCTCGCTGCCTGTCTCTGACGCTTCGCGATTTTGCCGTCACGGCAACCCCGGGGCGTTTTGCGCAGATCGTGTTCAGGGGCCAGCCATATCGCCACGCAATTTCATCGTACACCAACGTCCCGGTCCAGGGTTTCTTTGCACTCAAGCTCATTCTCAATTCGTGATGCCCATTTTCCTGCCCCCCTCTTCCCCATTTGGAAGCAAACTTGCACCTGCAGCGACACGCTCAGGCCGTTGGATCACTGAAACCGCATGGGTCAACGTACGCAGTTTCAAGGCAACTCTGCTAGTGGTTGTCGTGTGGGGCTTCATGTCGCTCATTCTCGGGATCTGGTTCCGTCTTAGTGAGCTTACGGCGTGCAAGAATTACTCCGTGGAAGTAGATGCTGCAATCGCATTGCAGAACGGTGTCTCGCATATATGCCATCAGCGTGCAGCCAAGGAGTGGACAATCGACCAGACAACATTCTTCACTCAAACCAATGAGCTATATTTACAAAATGCGATGTGGATGATCATTGCAACTTCAACCACTGCGGGGTTTGGCGACAAGGTTCCCTCTACCATCCTAGGGCGTATCGTCGCCGCGATGGCTGCAATCGTACACCCCATGCCTGCAGGACCTACGACTTGCGTTCTTCAGCGAGGTGATTGTAGTAGCGTTGCTGTCACGTTTACGACTTGTGACTCATGTGGTGGCTTCTGCTCAGGCGGGAATTGTGTTGACGGCTCTGATGACGGCCACGCTCTCGAACGCGCTAAAACTCTCGCCGGCGGAAGACGAGGCATTCCAGTTACTTGAGCGCACGACGCACCGAGACCGCGCAGCAGAGTCGGCATCGATCTTCATTCAGACCTGGTGGCGGCTCAAAAGGTGCGGGGGTTGGCGCCGCCACGAGCGCCTTGTGCGGGCACGCACGCGCTTTGAGCTAGATGTTCTCCGCTCTTCTGAGGTTTATCGCTTTTCCGTATCGCATGTAGATTTTGAATGCACAGGATCTGTCCTCATGGAGAATTGCGGCGCGTCTTTTCTAACGAAGGTGCTCTGCATATTCCGAATGAAATCATGAATGCCGCTGCAGGATCTCGAGCATCTCTCGCATGACACCAAAAAAATTGGCACGATACGCTCGAGGCTGAATCACTCTCTTGACCGCGTAATCCGTCTCGCGGACAAGTGGCTATCAGGGCACACAGCTGAGCGGGGCGACGCTTCGCCACTCGCCTCTGCGCAGCGCCCGGGGCCTGCGGGAAGCTCTCCATTGGCACGGGCGGCCCGGGAGTCTGCGCAGGCGGATAAGGAGTACGAGCAGTCGCTCGACTCCGGCTGGTCGGGGGCGGAGGCAACTTTGGTCAGCGGAGGCAACTTTGGTCAGACCGCGGGCGAGGGCGAGGCGACGGACCATGCGGGGGGAGAGCCGGTTTCACGCTCAGGCGGCGCTCAGGAGAGGGCCCCTACTCAGCACATGCTGATTCGCACGCATGACCCCTGTGCTCCGTATGTGCTATGTGCCAGCGTGAAGTGAAAACCGCCGCGGCAGGCCCCCATCGTGGACCGTCTCGCGCGGACGAGCAGCCATAGTAGCACACCGATATCGCAGGCAAGCCCGTCACGGCGTGTGCACGATTCATCTGCGCTGAGTGTGCAGCAACGGAGAAGCCTCCTTGCAGCGCGCAAGCGGCAAAGCGCGGGCAACTGGGACATGCTGGGATCCTCGCTCTATCAGGAGGTGAAGGTAAAGCATCGTGTACGGCGTGACGCCGAACACCTCACGCTAAGTCGGATAGCGCTGGTCTCCGCGATGTTTGCGTGCGCAGGGGCAGCCTGCGCAATCGCACAGAACGAGCTGCTCATGGCCGGCTTCATGCCGGGGGAGAAAATCATCGATGCCTTCAAGATAGCCAATTCCGCGTGCTCAATGCTCTCTGCATTTACCGTGTTCGCGCTCTACAGCAAGCACATCTCATTTGTGCGCTTGCAGCTCCATCTGGAAACGGGGGAGCAGGACAGTGATGCCTCATTTTCAGCGGATTTGCGCCAAGTTTCCGAGCAGCCGTTGTTCTGGCTCGAGCTGCTACTATGTCTCATTCACCTTCCACCTTATTGTACGTTCGAGTTAAGCACGAAACAGATGGACAATGTGATTGTATACCGCGCGGAGGGTGTCTTTGCGGTTGTGAACACGCTGCGCGTCTATCTTCTGGCGCGTGTCTTCAAACATGCCTCGCTCAGCCGATTTAAGCGCCTGCATCAGGCAACCCCCCCTTCCCGCAACCCACTACTTCCCAACGATCGACGAGAAGATGATTCCGTCTTGCGTGAACCATTCACGATGCCAAGCGTTTCCCGGAAACCGCCTATGACGCATCTGGTTGCATGTGCTACGCAGGTTGCATCGGCCACGTCGACCGAGCTCGGCTACGGCTTTGCGATCAAGCGTGCATTCGTCGGGCGAAAGGAAAGCCACGAGCCAGCGTCAGGGTGCGGGGACCACTCTTCTCTTCACTGCATCTGCTGACTCTCTGCTGCCATGCTGTCAGGCGATTTACTCGGTGTGCTTGCTATGGGTTGCGATGCTGCTCATCACCGCGTTCTGGTACCGCGTAGCCGAGACGCAGGTCGGGCGACCGGGCCCCGCCCTCCTGGCCCCGCGCTTTGCCTCATACGAGCGCGCCAGCTGACTGGCCATGTCTCGGATGGTGCGTTCGATGCAGATGTGCAATGTTCCATCCGTGACGCACCCAGACTGCTCTCTGCAAGCGGCACGTGCGTGGTCGGTGTATGGATCCCCTGTGCAGCAGAGCTCCGGAGCATACTTTATGAATGCGGTCTCCAAAACATCCCGCGCCGTGCACGCGCCCGGGCAGCAGCGGCGCGCGCTCCGCGACCGCCCGCGCCCTCACCCGTGCAAGCGCGCCTGCAGATCTGGCTGGTGTTCATTGCCTCCACGACCGTCGGCTACGGCGACATCTACCCCGTCACGCACGCCGGGCGCATCATCGTCATCGTCGCGGCGCTCGCCGGCGTATCGCTCGCCTCGCTCATGGCCGCGGCGTGCAGCAATGCCATCGCGTGGTCCGAGGACCAGGAGCGGGTGCTTCTCATGCTCCGCCGCCGCGCCGCGCAGATCGACCTCCTCTCCAAGGCCCAGGCGCGGCGCACTCCGCCCTCCCGCTCCGCGCCGCCGCCCCGCTGCGCTGCCCCGCCGCCCCGCAGTGCCGCCGCCCCGCGTAGTGGGCTGAGGTGGTGGGGGGTAGGTTGTGATCGCCGTGTGGTTTCGTGCGCGGAAGAGCGGCCAGCGCCCGGGGACGAAGATGCGCCGCGCGCGGCGAGAGTTCAGGGAGCTCAAGGTTCCTCTTCCCTGCGCCCCCATGGGGCTGCGCGGCGCTGCTGAGCCGGGCACCGACCTGCGGCGTAGACGCATCCTGCTGTGCTGTGGACGGGTCGTCGCTTGTGCGGCGAACAGATGCAATGTCGCTGACGCGACTGAGCCCCTGTTGCGAAAACAGGCGATATGTCATGCAGAGCTCGACCACGGCCTTCTGAACACGTCGCAGGTTTCTGCCCGCCTAGCAATTCACTGCGCAACCGTGCACACATCGCGACGGACCTGCTGAGGCTCAGCGGATTCCTGCAGATGCTCAATACTCTACTGAGGATCACAAAAAGTCTCGAGACAGAAGTCTCCATCCTGGAAGACGGATTGCAGCATCCGTCAGGCGCGACAGCGCTTCTTCGCTCCGTCCCAGAGGGCGGGGCGCCCGCAGAGTGTACATGAGAAGCCCCCTGTATAGACGAATTCCAGACACGACTAGATCCAATTGTACAGTACCGTACTGCCAGTACGACCTCTTGTTCATGCTACAATCGATTGTAATGAATGTCATCAGCTGATGGCTCGCGAAGAAACAGATGCGCGGACAGCATCGCAACGCATAAGCTTATCTACACGTGAGCCCTCTGCGCCCCCTGTGCAGGCGCCTACGCCACACCCGGGGCGCGGTACCGTACACGCGCCTCGCGATGGGGCGCCCACGGCTCCGCGCCCGCCGGCCGCACCGCCAGCACAAGCGAGTCGCCCCGCGGGTTCGCAGCTTCGATGTGCTGATACACCTGCTAACAAAGACAGTCAGCGCCGGCTCGCGCGCCCCGCGCGCCCGCGGGCGGTCGTCGCCCGCCACCCACCCGTTGGGGCGCCGACCTGGTCGGAGGAAAGGCTCTTGAACCACGCGCAAGAGCGACCCGCGACCGCGCAGATCACCTCCTTGGCCGCGAGCGCGTGCCCTTCGGCCGCCACCACCTCGAGCGTTGAGTCTTCCTGCAACCCCCGATCGGACGCGAAGTCACTCGAAGAGGAACCTTCGGGCACGGAACCACCGGGAAGGAAACGGCGTTGCCGCGCCCATGCTAAAGCAGCATCGTCTGCGGGGAGGGGGGGCGGCATGCCTGGACCGCAGTGTGCAGGCCGGTGAGGACCAGTAGCGCCTTGCTGAGGATGGACGCGCCCGCGATCTGCGCGCCCGCCTCCCGCAGCGCGCGCGTCTCCGTCTCCTCCAGGCCAGGCATCGGCGGCGGGATCTCCGCGCCCTGGATCGCCGCGGCGGCGCGCCGCGTGAGCACCGCAACGCCGATGGCGGCCAGCGCCAGCTCCTCAACGCGCGTCCGGAGGTCTTCGTGCGCAGCTGGGTCGTACGGCTCCGAGCGGACGAGCGTCCCGTTCTGGTAGCGCACGAGCGAGGGGGTCCCGCCGGGCGAGCTCGTCGAGACGCCGGCGCCGTGCGCCTTGCCGTGCAGCCACTCGCCCTGCTCGGCGCGGAAGCGGCGGGCGTGATGATCGTGCAGACTGGGGGTCGGGGGCACGGTGCGCTCACCGGCCACGACCACCGCCCGCCATGGTTTCCGCAAATCTACTATCAGGTGGCATGGCTACACATCTACTATCAGGTGGCATGGCCACACACGCAGAGGGAAACAGGTGCCACGGTGACACAAGAGGAGCGCAGGGCGCAGCCGCCGGGGCCCGACCTGGTACAGCGCGCCGTCGACGGTGAAGTAGGCGCCGGCGCCCGAGAACTTGTTGTCCTTGAACTCCCCGCGGTACCCGCGCCGGTCGGCAAAGGTATCGACCTGCGCCGACCCCCCCGCGCGCTTAGAACTGTGCTATCGTGCCCCCCCCGCGCAGTGTCTTCCCTTTTGGGGGATCGATCGCCTCCGCGATACCACGCGCGGGGGGCCTCCTCAGTGCCGGGCGGCGGCGGGCGGCGCGGGGCGGCGGGCGGGGCAGGCGGGGCGAGCGGCTCACCCCCAGGCCGTGCTTACGCTCGTTGGACCAGAGGCCCTCGTAGACGTCGCCGCTGCCGTGTGAGTAGCGCCCGAGCCCCGAGCGCTTTCCCGCAAGCCATTCGCCGTCGTAGCGGTCGCCGTTCAGGTACGTCGCGGTGCCCTGCGCGTGCGCGCCCGCGCGGCCGTCACGCCATCGCGCGCGCCCAGCTGCAGCTACGCCATGCTGTTTGTCCGCAGCTACGCCATGCTGTTTGTCCTCCCCTGCAGTGTATTGCGAGGGGGTGGCGCAGCAATGTCTGCATCGTCAGCCACGAGGGCGGAGCGCACCTGGCCATGCATGACGCCGGCAAACCACTCTCCGACGTAGGTGTGTCCCTGGTTCGGCCACGTCGCGGTGCCCCTCCCGCTCGGCCGCCCGTCGACAAGCTCCCCAAGGTACTCGCCATCGCCCGCGATGATCATGCGCCCCTCGCTCGCGAGCGGCCGCGTGCTGGTAACCTCGACCTCGGCGTCCGCGTGCGACTCGCCCAGCTGGAGCCGTCGGAGCTGCACCTCGGTGGTCTGGCGCTGCTCAACCTCCTGCATGCTTCCCAGAGACGCACTCCCGTTCACGCCCAGCGGCTGCCCTGCCGCATCCTCCGGCTTCTCTGCTGCATCCGCGATCGCAGGCGGCGGCGATCCTGTCTGGCCCTGCATTGCTGGCGAAAGCGCATGGGATGCGAGGAGAGGCGACTTCTGAGGGAACGCGATAGCCCCGCCCTGCTCCTGCTCGGCTACGAGCGTGCCCTGAGCGTGCGTACTCTGACTATTCGAAGGGGACGCTGGAGCGCCCTCGGCGCCCTCGGCGCCTTCGGAGCTTCCAGAGTCTGCAGATTGTTCGCCCCCCGTCGGCACGGCACTTGGGACGGCGTCTTCGTCCACAGACTGTTCGCCCCCTGGCGACTCGGCAGTCGGGACCAGGACTTCCTCTGCAGGGCCCTCATCTGCGCCAGCAGTTGTGGCCGGCCGCTCGGCCTCAGCAGAGACCGCGTCTGGCTCGGGGGCAGGGCTGGCCCCGTCGCGCCGCAACAGGACGTGGCGGATGGGCAGCCCGAGGCCCTTTTTGAGGCCCAGCAGCACCTCGGCGCCGGAGCTCCCCGCAAACATGCCCGGAAGGAGGTTGGGCGGCATCCCAAAGATCACCTGGCGCGGCAGAGGGTGAGTCCGCGCGGGGCTGGGTGGGGGGGCTCCGTGCGCCAGCACCCAAAGGGCGCGAGGCGGCTGCGTGGCACGCACCTTGTCGTCGATCTCCCACAGGTACTCGCCCGGCACGAGCGCGCCGCACCGCGCCGCAGGCGACCCGCGGACCAGCGCTCGCACCTTCCAGGCGCCCAATTCCCCGCCCTGCCCAGCTTCAAGCACAATGCCGAGCCCGCCTGATGAGTCGCCGGTATCGACCAGGCCGATGCCGATGCCCTCGTGCGCCTTGGGGTTCCCAGCATCGGCAGAGAGTGGCGCCGCCGGGGCGCCCGCAACCTCTTCACCTCCCGCGTCGTGCGACGCGGAGGTGGGTAGGTCGGCAGTCTCAACGCCGCGCCGTGGCTGCCCATGCGATCCCCTCGCAAAGGCGCTGACATGCGCCTGCGGAGCCTGCAGCGACTCCACGAAGGCGGCGTGCACGGGCGCGCGGCGTGGCGTCATGAACTCCGTGTCCGACTGCTGCGCCGCTCGTGCTGCGGCGTCAGAGCTTTGCGCACGAAGCACAACCGCCTGCCGCGTTGCTCCGGCCAGGAGCTCAAGCATGGCGGCCTTGAGCGCCGACGCCGAGCCGCGGTGATCACGGTCCGCCTGGGAGCGCCGCGCTGCTGGTCAGGGACCGCATCCCGGCACGCATACCGCCCGCCCTATCGGAAGTGAATCCGTGTGTGGGCGACGCTGAGGCGGGCAGTTGGGGTGGGGCGGGCACCTGGAGGTGGGATACGAGCAGCTCCCGCGCAGGAGGGCCGTAGGCGTCGATGAGCTGAAGGTTGAGCGCTTGCAGGCTGAGGGGCTCGCCGCCAGCCGGCCGGAGCGTCATGGCGTCCCACATGATGCAACCGACCGCCCAAATGTCGGAACGTGCCGAGTAGTTCAGTGCGGAGCGCACCTCGGGCGCGTGGTACGTCGCGGTGCCGACGATCTCGACTGCCGGCGGGAAGCTGACGAGCGCGGCCACACCGAAGTCGCCGATCTTGACGTCGAGGTTGCGGTCGAGGAAGACGTTGCGCGGCTTGAGATCGCGGTGGATCACGCCCTTGTTGTGGCAGAAGTCGACGGCGTCGAGGATCTGGTACCACCACGAGTACACGCGCTCGACGCTGAAGAGCGCGCGGCCCTGCATGATGGCGTGCTCGATGTGCCGCGCGAGGTCGCCCTGCTCGCAGAACTCCATGACGATGAAGTAGTTGGAACTTTTTGGGTAAAAATCCCGAAGCTCCACCACGTGCGGGTGCCGCAGCACGAAAAGTAGCCGTGTTTCGTGGAGCGCGTATGAAGCCTTGGCTGCGCTGTACCGGTCGCCGATGCATACGATCTGTTTGGCGACGTGAAAGAGCCCATCTGTCTTCCCCCTCACTAGAAATGCCTTCCCGGACCCACCTTTGCCCAATTCCTGCACTACTGTGTACGACTGCGGATTCGCACTCGCGCTCTGCATCCACAGAGGCGGGGGCATCTGCAGGAATCGGATGAGTCAGACACTGGATCGCAGCCCCGCAAACTAGGCCGCTGCAGAAACAAAATAGAGTGAAATCATCTGGGTTACGGAAGTTATAACCTGCACATCGCGTGTACTGAGAGGTCGGCTTGCCCTGTTCCCTGCGGCGGCACCACCCAGCGATGAATCCATGCTGGAATCGGCCGGGGATTGTCCGGGGATGCTGTGTAGTTGCCCGCCATTGCGGCGTGGAACTACGGTCGCCGTGCCCTGAGGAAAACCGGGATTGGCAACACCCCGATCACCGCTCCAGGCAAGAAAAGGATCGCCCTCTGGCACCAGTCCATGCTGTCCCATTCCGACGACCGGAAAGGGTTGCTGCATTTGCCCTGCGAGCTGTCCGACTGGCGGACCGTGCCAGACCCTCCCATTGAGCAATTCCGGTGCCTCTGAGGCAGAAGATTGTCCACGAAACAACGGTGCCGCCATTGTTCCTCTCCTGCGATGAGGCCCAGGCTCCCGCCAAGCGTGGGCTCTCCAGCTGGCTGCAATTCGACCTAAGCAATAACCTGTTCGCCGTCAAAGTTCGTGGAAGTGTAATTACACTTCTGAATGTTTCAGACAGCGGCGCCGCGCGGGCATCCCCAGTCGCATGCTAGCC
>ENA-UOXV01006788-UOXV01006788.1-marine-metagenome-genome-assembly--contig:-NODE-6788-length-11825-cov-5.376805_pt1 | contig 11825 bp, 7 predicted proteins | sample MGYA00238165_ERZ766961 | MGnify/ENA primary metagenome ERZ766961 (study PRJEB28924, sample SAMN03173240) | marine metagenome | biome: Marine; feature: Water; material: Subsurface seawater | place: North... | reverse complement strand
TGGGGTCGGTACGTCGGGTCTCACCTCCACGCGCTTGGCGTACGCGTTCAGTTTCCTTTTCTGAGTCTTGAGACCGAGCACCTGTCGGTCCACCTCGGTGACCTGATCCTGCGCGCGCTTCGCGGCGGCCTTTGACTTGGACGCCTTCTTGGACTTGGAGCTCGAGGTGCCCATCTTTGGCTGCCGGCTAAGATCCCCCCCCGCGTCCCGCGTCCCTATGCCTTCCAGTGAGGACAATCGCGTGGCTATTCACGTCTCGAGCGAGCGTCCCTTTGGTGCCCCGAACGCGACCCCGGGGTTCGTGGATGGGTCCTTCGACCCCGCGCGACCGCACAGTGAGCGGGAGGGCCCGCCAAGTCATCACGAGGAGGCGAACGGCACCAAAATCGGTCGGGCCTCTTTCGACCAGCCGTTTCTGATGGAAATGCCGCATTTGGCCGCCGCGAGGGTTCGACGACCCTACACTCCGCCGTGGTTCCCAACGCATCGCCGCGGGTTCGCGCGCGTTTCCAGCATCGCGGCGATGGCGGCGAACCGCCTGTTCGCCTATCTCGGCGCCGGTGCGATAAACACGCCCGCACGCACCACGTTCGCACACGACCCGATGTCAACACGATTCGGAAACGCCCTCGTCAATATTATTTCACCTCGATGCCCCACCGTCCCCCCGTCGCGTCCGCAGGCTTCACCGGATCGTTCCTGTACGATAACATCGACGACGTAACCCGCGTCGGCGGCGGCTTTCTTCGTGCCCTGGCGCAGCAGCGTCAAGGCGCCCTGACCGCCGCCGTGACCGACCCGTCCATCCGGGAGCTGCAGCTGCAAATCGCCGCCCTCGCCTCGCAACTGTCGCATCCCAATCGCCCCGACGTCCTCGCGCACGCGTCGAGCTCGCCCGGCGCGGTGGTCACCATCGGCGCGGGTGCCGGCGCGGCGTGCCTGTACCTCGCGGCGTCCGGCGTCGCGCTGACCGACCTCGCGTGGGTCACACGCGGTGCATTCCGCCGCGCCTCCAACGCCCTCGCGACCGGCCTGAAAGATTTATCATCAGCCTTGCAAAGAGTAAGGGAAGAGACGCGAGCCAAGCTCGCGCAGCTCGCCACGAAGCTCGACGACGTCGACGAGTGCGTGAAGCACACCGCGGAGATCGCGTCGAGACTGGAGATGGACATCGCGGACCTGCACGCCAAGGTGGACAGGGTCCACGCGGCGCAAGGAGTGACAAACGCCGGAGTCAGGCTTCTCTGCGCCGCCGCCTCCGGAGACGACGCCGGTAGGTCACCGCTTCCCAAGGTGCCGGGTTCCCTGCCGTGCAAAGAGACGGACCTCGACGCGGAGCTCGTCGCGCTCGAGACCACCCTCCGCGCCATCGCCGCGCCTTGACCCGAAAACGGACGTGTGTGTACGACCGGTTCCAGAGTAACTCTCACGAAGGTACCTTAAATATACAGGCTAGCTCAGTAGTCGTAGGATCCCCACCCCGCGTCGTTGTGCCTCTCCCGCATCCGCCCCCGCCCGCCCTCCATCCCCGCGGGCGCGTCGAAGAACTCCTCGTTGGACTCGTCCTCGTCCCCGCTCGTGACGGCGTCCCCGCGGTGGCCGCCCTGGTCGTTCCACCCCGGCGGCCCGCGTCGACCGACGGCGTCAAAGTACGCTTCAAACCCGGGCGGGTCCTCGTCCGCGTCCCTGTACACCGCGTTCTTCAACGAGCTCACACTTGCGGTCAGCGAGCTGCCGGGTAACCGCGCACTCACCGGCCTGCGCAACGCCCTGAACCTGTCACTCTCCGTCCCGATACGTTTGCCGAGGTTGAACGGCTTGGGCTTGGTCACGCGGTTTTCCCAGTTTTTTCCGTCGTGTTTGTATAGCCTCGCGACCTTCTCCTGCTCCTGGATCCGCGCCTTTTGCACGCGCTCCAGGTGGAGCTTCTCGAAGTAGTCCGGCGATACACCGCCCGCGGACAAGTCGTCGACGCGGTCCGGGCTCTGGATCTTCTCATCTTCCAGCTTGTCCACCTCGTTGACGCCCTCGTCCCTGCGTTTGTAGTGCGAAGACGACGAGTGGAGCGGGACGTGGCCGCTCTTGCGCGTGGACCGCGCGCGCGGGTGGTCCGCGGGCGCCTGCGGGAGCACGATCCCGTTCACCACGCGAACCTCGGTGCCAACCTCCACGAGCGCGCCGTTCACGCCGCCGGGTGTCTCCCACGCGGCGAAGATCCCCGGGGTGGTTGACGGGCGCCCGGTCGACGCGCCGACGGCGCCCGTCGGCTCGTCCGGGTCGTAACTCGCGCCGAGTGACTCCTCCCACTTCTTCGGGCGCTGCGTCGGGGGAAGCCAGCCTTTGGATCGCGACGTGGCGGACGCGATCGCACCGCCGAGTCCATCCAGAAGGTCATCCGGGTCCTCCGGGTCGGCTCCGGCGATCATCATCTTCTCGGCTCGCTTCTTCGCGGCGATGCGGCGGACAAACGCGGGCGCGTTACCCGCGGTTCGCGGCCGGAACGTGCACTCGCGTTCCTCCTCGTCCTCCCTCGCCTTGGCCTGCGCGGCGATCGCCCTTTTCTTGCGTTCCTGCCACTCCAAACCGCGGTCGTAAAAGTTGGTGTGCTGCAAATAGGGCGTATTCCGCACGAGTTCTCGAGTCGCCTTTGACAGCGTCGGCTTGAACGTGCACCCCTCCGCGATGCGATCGTCCTCAGCCTTGCGAATCGACCGGACGTACCGGTCCCCCGTCTTGGACAGGCGGCCGAACGAGTCCATGAACCACTCGTTCGGCGGGACGGTCCTGACGTCGCCCGCGGATCGATCGGGATCCATCAAAAGTCCGTTTTCGTGCTTTCGTTCGCGGAGCTCCTCCGTGCCCTTCTTGACCAGAAACGCCACGCGGTCCATGCGGCCGGACTCGCGCGCGTGAACCTTGGCGCCGATCGCGAGTGACTTTTTGGAGATTTTCGGTTTGAACGTCTCCTCCGGGTCCTTGTCCGGGATCTCCTTCTTCTCGTTGTACAAGCGGGTGTAGAGCGCGGACGCTTCCTTTTCCGACAGCTTCGGCGCGACTTTCTTGGGCATCTCCGGCGAGTCGTCCTTGTTCTTGCCGCCCCACCCGAAGGAGAAGGACAGGAACGCGGGGATCGAGCCAGCCTTCTTGGCGGAGCCGAGCCGTGAGGTCCTCGACGGGGATTTGCGCCCCGACGACTTGAACGAAGAGGTGGGTTGATTGGTCATAGACGCGTGCGGCCGCCCGCCGCTTCCCGGGGACCTGCTTCGGCTGCTCCCAGGCGCGGAGGACTCCGCGGTGGTCGTGGCGCCGCTGGCTCCGGCCTTCTCGGCCTTGAGCACGGCGGTGAGACGGCGCTGGGACGGTGACTTGGCTCGCCGCGAGCCAACAGGGGATGATTCGGTGATTTGGCCGTCAGAGTCGACGGTTCGATCGACGAGTGAGGCGTCGCTGGTTTCCGGGCCGAACTCGGCGTGCTGCTGCTCGAGGTGCATGCTGTGCTCGCGCAGACGTTCGCGCCTGTCGTGGGTTTCGGGGTGGGGTGGATCGATGGGTCAGCGGTCGGGTCGTGGTCGGGGTTGACGGAATTGATTGAATTCCGCCCGCCCGGTTGTTGGATTTCATCGGCGCGCGGTCGGGTCGTGGCGCGGGGATTTGGGGTTCGGGCGTCGCGGTTGAGTACGCACATGAGCTTGGTCAGTAGCGGGTGCGGCTTCATGTCCCTCTTATCTTGACCGGGCCTGTTCACGAGGGGGTTTTAGGTGGGGACGGGGAGGTCAGCGGTTGATCGTCGCCGTGAATATCACCGCGGGTTGAAGAATCGCCCGAGAATTTGTCCCGCACGTGGGCTGAATGGGCCCGTCGGAGTGGACGCGCGGCTCACCTGTCCTTGATCGCCATGGTCGACGCGCGTGTGGATACGCGCGGGTGACCGTGGATGCGACGTCGGGGTCGACGCGCGGCCTGTAGTGCCCGGGAACGTGGGTCCTCTCATCTAGTCTTGACAAGACCGGAGCCAAATCAGGCTGAAGTGAAACTCGCTCGGCATCGGCGCGCGGCGCTGTAGCACATTTGTCGAGGAGATTAAACCGTCGATTTCTTGAGTCATTTATACGGGCCGGAGCGAAAGGATAGAGAAGATATAGACGTCGACGTGGCCAAGGTGCTCACTCTCGATACTCACCCGACATGGCATCATCCGTCCCGGTCGCGTCGTTGGCCCCAGGCCGCGTCGCGCCCCGAGGCCGATCGCGCAATCCAGGCCGGCCCGCGCGCCCGATCCCCCGCGGCAACGCGCGATGCGCCGCGGTGCCGACGGCCGAGGCGGTGGACCTCGCCATCTCGCTCGCGGCCGACGCCTCGAACGTCGATACCTTCGCGGCGTCCTCGATGGCCGACGCCCTGTCCGATACCGGCATCCCCGAATGGCAGATCTACTACGGCTTCATCGCGGGGCTGTCCCCGTTCGTCATCGCCGCGTACGAGTTCGGCAAGCGCATCTTGATCCAACGACAGTGCGAACTCTGCGGCGGAAGCGGGCTGATCCAGAAGGGCCGGTACAGCCGCAAGTGCACCAGCTGCGGCGGATTCCTCCCGTGGCAATCATGGGAACTGTTCTTCACGTCAGAGGCTGGGAACGGCAGCAGGGTAAACGCACCGAAGGGGCAGACGAGTGTCTTCTACGACGTCGACGCGGCTAAAAAAGATTCCGTCGAGCAGGCGGAACGAGCTCGCCAACGGGAAGCCGCCGCGGGCGCCGCGAAGGCCGCGGTCAAGCCGTCCACGCTCGCGTCGATCGATTTCGACGATGACATGTTCGTGGGCGCGGACACGGGCGCGCCCGAGCCCGTGATGCAGACCTGCGACGAGGACGATCAGGCCGCCATGGAGAACGTGCTGTTCGGCTTTGGCGCAGCGGAGGCTGAGGAGGACGCCGACGAGGCGGAGGATGAGGAGGCATCCGAGCCCGCCGACGCTCCCACCCGCCCGTCAACGCTCGCGTCCATGGACCTTGACGACGGGTCGTGGATGAACGCCGACCTCTCGGTGGGTAAGCCGCCCGCCCCCGAGCCCGTCATGCAAACGTGCGACGAGGACGACCAGGAGGCAATGGAGTCGGCGCTCTCCGCCATCAGCGGCGGCGCGAAGAAGGAGGAGGAGGAGGAGGAGGAGTTTCGCAGGCCGTCGACGCTGGCGTCCATGGACCTTGACGACGGGTCGTGGATGAACGCCGACCTCTCGGTGGGTAAGCCGCCCGCCCCCGAGCCCGTCATGCAAACGTGCGACGAGGACGACCAGGAGGCAATGGAGTCGGCGCTCTCCGCCTTCAGCGGCGGCGCGAAGGACGAGGAGGAGGAGGTTCGCAGGCCGTCCACGCTCGCGTCGATGGACTTCGACGACGACATGTTCGTGGGCGCGGACACGGCCGGCCCGGATCCCGTCATGCAGACCTGCGACGAGGACGACCAGGCGGCGATGGAATCGGTTCTTTTCCGCTTCAACGCGAGGAACGAGATCGAATCCGTCGAGGAGAAGCGCGCGCCGTCTACGCTGGCGTCGATGGACTTCGACGACGACATGTTCGCGGACGCCGCCGGCGAGGACATCCCGGAGCCCGTGATGCAAACCTGCGACGAGGATGACCAGGCGGCCATGGAGTCGGTGCTCTCGACTTTCGGATCGAAGAAAGATAACTCGGATGACGACGATGACAACGGCTCCCTCGGCGGCGGCAGGCGCGACCTTCTCGCCGGCTGCGTCGCGCTCTTCTCCGGCCTCGCCCTCGGCGCGCCGGCCGCGGACGCCGCGGACATCGTGGACACCGGCGGGTACATGTCCTTCGAGGAGCTCGAGGCTAGGGCGAGGGCGGCGTACCGGGGTAAGCGTCTCGACGAGGCGAAGGATTTATTAACCCGGATCATCGGCATGGAGCCCGAGGACGGAACCTGGCGCGAACGCAGGGCGCAGGTGCTCGTGGACCTGAAGCAGTTCGAGGCGGCGATCGAGGACTTCAACGCGGCGGAGAATCTGTACGATTCGGATTACAAGTCGCTCGGGTTGTTGAGCAACCGGGCGCTCGCGCACGAGGGACTTTCGGATTGGAACGGCGCGCTCAAGGACTACACCGAGTGCATCACGCTCTCGAGGGAGATCGGGGGCGTCCCGCCGTACGTTCTGAACTCGCGGGGTAACGCGTTGTCCAGCCTCGGGCGATACGACGAGGCCCTGGTGGACTACGACGAGGCGGCGAAGACGTTCCAGGTGATGCACAACTTATCGGGCGCCATCTACGCTAGGTCAAACGCGGCGTTGACCCTCGCCGAGCTCGGGCGCGAGGACGACGCGATCCGTGAGATGGAGGCGGTCGCGCGGCGCGCGGCGGGGAGCATCGACATGCGCGCGGCGCTCGCGGCGATGCACTGGAGCCGGGGCGAGCAGGACGCCGCGGAGCGGGATTGGAATTGGGCCTGCGAGAAGATCAACTCCGGGGTGCTCGCCGAGGGCGGACCCGCGCTGGACGGGTGCGCGCTGTACCGCGACAGTGACTGGCTCGGGCGGATTCGGAGGTGGCCGCCCTCGATGGTGACCAAGATGGACGACTTCATCCGGCTCCGTAAACCGACGAGCGCGTGAGTGACTTGTACTAGACTGATTCTTTGTGAAAGATCCGACGATTGACATTAAAAAAAGCGACGCGCGTTAGATCATACCGGCAGCCTTCGCAGCCTCCGCCTGATTCTTCTTCATGCGCTTCTTGGCGTTTTTCTTGGCGTTCTTACCCTGCCCCGCGGCCGGGGTGTTGTTCGACGCGGCCGCCATCTTCTCCTCAACCTGAGCGGCGGCGGCGGCGGGGCGGTGGCGGTTGCCGGCGTCAGCGTCCTCCGCAGTGTCAACCTTGCGCTTCCGCCCCGGTTTGTTGTCCATGTTGTGCTTACCCCAAGCCTTGGGGGCGAAAGAAGCCTTGCGCTCCTCCACGGCGGCCGCCGCGGCGGCGTCCGCGTCCTCGCCGTCGCTGTCGCTGTCGCTGTCGTCGTCGCCGCCCTTCTTCTTTTTCTTCCCTTTGTTCTTTTTCCGTTCCTTCGCGCGTTTCGCATCTTCGGCTATGAACTCGCGAGCCATGCGCTGCGCCCTGGCCTTCACCTTAACGTCGGTCTGCATGTCGGAGTCGTGCCTGTACGGCGCGAGTTTCTTCAGCGGCATGATCTGCGTCAGTTGCCTGTCGCTCATCGCCAGCATCTCCTTCGTGCTGAGTCCGTACATCGACGGCGCCACCTGCTTGTACTTGAACCTGCACGGCATGTCGTCGATGAAATCCTCCGCGTCTAGCTTGTAGTACTCCTCCATCTTGGCCATGAGCTCCTTCTTCCACCGCTTCGCCGCGCGTTTGCTGAACTTGTTCCCCGCGTTGGGCGCCTCCTCATCGCCTTCCTCGTCAGATCCGTCCGATCCGTCCGATTTGTCAGATCCGTCGAAGGCATCCTCGGGTTCGTCTTCGTCGTACTCGTCGTCGATGTCGTCGCCGCCGTCGTCCGCGGTCGCCGTGAGCGCCTCCCTGAGCTTCTCGAGCTTCTCGTTGCCCACCGCGGCGTTACCCGCGCCGTCGACGCCGCCTTTCCCGACCAACGCGGCGACTTCCTCGTCGAGGTCGCCGAAGACGGGTTTTTCGAGCTCCTCCTCGTCCTCCTCTTCCCCGGCCGCCTCGTAGTACTCCTCGTCGTACATCTTCGCCATCAGCCTGTCGTGCTCCTCGGGGTCGAACTCTTTGTTGAGGTTCGCGGCGGCGACGGCCTCGGCGCCGGCCAGGCCGCCGACGCTGGCGATCTGCGTCATCTTGCGCTGAATCTCGTCCCGTTTCAAGTTTTTCAACCTCCGAACCTCGGCTTTGAGTCGCTCCTTCTCAGCGAGCTTGCGCTCCTTGCGCTCGCGCCTCTTGTCGCGCCTGGAGGTGTCCTCTCTGCGCACGGTGCCTTCGATGCGACGCGCGTGCGAGACGATGTTGGCGCCGTCGGGCTCCTCGAATCGGAAGTTGTAGTCCGCCTCGAACTTCTCCGCCTCCTCAACCTCCTCCTCGGACGAAGACCCGTGGCCGCCGCCGATGATGTTGAGCTTCGTCTCGTCCTCCTTCCACTTCTCGTTCATGATGAAGTCCCGGAGGAAGGTTTCCTGTTTAGTGGCGCCGTCGCCGGCCTTCTCGGCGTCGAAGTATTCCCCGTACGCCTTCTTAGCCTCGTCGCCCATACCTTCCGAGTCCGAGTCCGAGTCCGAGTCGTCCTCGCCGGCTCTCTTCTTCACCCTCAGCCCGCCCGCGGAGTCCGAGTCGGAGTCGGACGATTCGTCGTCGCCGTCGCCGACGCCGCCGGCGTCCTTGAAGGCGCGTTTGAGGTCAGCCTGCTCCTCGACGTAGCTCTTCTTTCCGTCATCCTTCGGCTTCATCGAGCCGTCGTCGTCGTCCTCGAAGGCGCGCGCGCCGCCCTCGAGGAGCTGGTTGGCGACCACCTCACGCAGCGTCTGCTTCTTGAGCTTCTTCTTCTTCGTATCCCCCTTGCCGTCGTCGTCCGAGCCGGAATCGTCGTCGTCGGAGAAGAGCTTCGCGTCGGGGCGGTAGATGGAGGGATCTCGCCTTTTGATCTTCGCGAGCGCCCGCGCGAACTGCTCCTCCATCTTCCGCGGGATCTCGCCCTCGTCGCTCTCGCTCGAACTGGTGCCGGAGTCATCGTCGGACCCGCCGTCGCCGATGATGTACTCCCGCTTGAGCTTCTCCTGCAGCCGATGCGTCTCCTCCCGTCGCTTGTTGTGCTCGAACCTCGCGGCGAACTTTTCGTTGATTGTGAACGAGTCCTTGGCGCCCTTGACGTTCTCGCCGCTGTCCGAGCCGCCGCCGCTCCCGCTGTCCGAGCCGCTGCTGCTCCCGCTGTCGGAGTCCGAGCCGCTGTCGCTGTCGCTGTCGCTTTCGAACATCTCCTTCGCCTTCGCCATCTCGGAAGACGTCAGTCGCAGTGGAGACGTGCGTGCCGGAAATAAATGACCGCCGCCCCCCAGCCGCCGCCCGTCTCGGAGAAATCAGTCCAAGCGCTCGAGTCCCTCTGCCACACCGCGTCACGCGTCGACGCGCGTCGTTCGCTCGTTTCGCATCGCGGGACTCTAATCGGAGGACCCCTCGACGCACCCCGTCCAGTGCAGGCCGTCGGCGAGGCCCTCTGCACAGTCGCGCGGCTGAGCAGCCAAAATGGGCGTCTACAGCAAGGGCACCAGGAGCAAGGGCGTCACTCGCCAGTTCAACTCCGCCGCGCAGGTTGGCAACCAGCAGAAGAGCAAGAAGGCGCGGGTGGATGCGTACCTGAACAAAGAGGCGTTCATGAAGGAGGCGCTCGCGCGGCACATGGCCGTCGAAGAGGCGCGGGTGCAGGCGGCGCTCAACCCCGACGCGGCGGCAGCCACGGATGCCGGCACGTCCGCCGACGTCGTCGCCGCCGCCGCCGCTCCGGCGCCGGTCGCGTCCATCAAGCCCGCGCCGAAGACCACGCCGGGCGGCGGCAAGCTCCGCAGTAAGATCGGAGTGGAGTACATGCAAGGCGCGATGCGATGGGAGGGTAAAGGGAAGAAGGGCGGGGGCAAGGCGGAAGCCATCGGGCATCTCATGAAGCCGCTCAAGGGCGACGAGGAGGAGTTGGGCGGCGGGCGGGGAGGCACGGTCGTGGACACCGAGACCAAGCTGCCGGTGTACGCGCGGGGTAAGGCGACGATACAGAAAAAGAAGAAGAAGAACAAACGGAAGAACGCGCGTGCCGCGAGAGGCGCGGATTGAACCGGTAGTGTCGTCGGCGTTGTCAAATCTATTGTACTAGAGTCTCTCGTAACCAAAACTCAGTGTCAGTGTCGCCGGAACCGCTCGACGTCGCCGCCTTCGTCGAACGCCCGATCCCCGAGCATCACCCTGCTCTCCAGCACCTTACCGGCCCTCGCCTTGCGCCGCGTGTCGTACGCGGTCCACCCGTGCAGCTCCCTCAACTCCTCCATAGACACCGCGTTGTCGTGTAAACTGAGCTCGCACAAATTGGCGCACTCAGTCAACAGCCCTGCCGGGATCCCGCCTTTGCCAACCCTGTTGCCGTCCAACAGCAGCGACCTCAGCCGTGGCATTCCCGCGTACGCGACCGGGATGGACTCGATCGTGTTGCGCCGAGCGTCGATCCTGTCCAGTCGAGCACACGACGCGAGCGAAGCCGGAAGGGTCGCCAGACGATTGCCCGACAATCCCAAGCGCTCCAACGCCGACATGTGTAAACCGAACGAATCGGGCAGGACGGCCAGCGCGTTTCTGTCCAGCGAGAGCGTCTCGAGCTTCGCAAAGTGCCCGGGCTCGATCGTGGGCAACGCGGCGATCTCGTTATCTTCGAGACACAGCGTGGTCAACGCCGGAAGCGACGCCAGAGAGTTCCAGAATTCATCCAGAGCCGTCACGACGTTCCCGCTGAGTCGCAGCTTGGTGATGCCGGTGAGCGTCGCGAGCTTCGGGGCGGGTAAAGTCGCGATGCGGTTGCGGTGAAGGTCCACCACGCGCGCCGTGGAGCCTGCGACGTGCGTGCGGAGTGTGTTTGTTAGTCGGTAATATCTGGGTTAGGGCCGCGACGGATGTGCATGAATGAAGATTCAGGGGACACGCACCCAGATCCCAGACCTCCCGTGGGACCTCGTCGAGTCCCGCCTCTCTCAGCCCCACGACGCCGGTCTTGCCCCACGCGGCTTTCCTCGCGGTCTCGGTCGCCGCGAAGGCTTCCCTCGCCTTCCTCGCCCGTGTCCTGTCCTCGTTGGTGACCATCGCCTCGAGCCCATCTTTCCTCGCGTCGGCGAGTTTCGCAGCCTTCGCCGCTCGACTCGCCGCGAGGGCAGCCTCCCCGGCGGTCATCTTCGGCGCGTTGCCGCCGCCGCCGCCCGCGCTCGCCATCAGCATGACCGTCGCGCGGCCACCCTTGGGCTTCATCTGCGACGCCAGCGGCACGTCCGCCTCGAGCACCTTCCCTTTCGCCAAGAGCTTTTGGTTCTTCTGGAGCACGCCGGTGATGTCGAGGAGGCGGTCCATGAGGTCACGCGCGGTCGTGATGGATCCATCGTCCACGGCGATCTCGTGCCGGTCCTTCCCGTGCTTCACCTCCACGACGCGCAGCGCATCGTCGCCGCCGGACGCCATCGCGCCGTCCTATCGTGCGCGGCGTGAATGAGACGCAAACGACTACTTGTACCTTCGATCAACAGGGTGCCTACTGCTACTAACTCTTACTCTCTGTGCTATCTAAGCCTCGGCGGCGCATCGCTCGCACGCGCAGTCGAACGCGAAATTCTTCCGCAGCCTCTCCCGCCGCTCGCTTCTACCCAGCCGCGTGTCCACGTACGGTATCGTGAGCTCCTCGTCTTTGCTCACGGCCCGCGCCGTCTCCACCACGATGCACCCGTGCGAGTCGAACGATTGGCGGCAGTTGGGCGCGCAGCTGTGATTGGTCCACGACGCGGATGGAAACACCCCGATACCGACGGGCCTGTGCCCCCCACTTGAGCCCTCAGCCTTCGATGCGGTCATCTCGAACCCGTTGAGTTGTAAGCGCCCGAGCATCCGCGCGCATTCATCGAGCGACGCCCTGCACGCGGTGGCGACGAGAAATTTGCATTGCTTGGCAACCTCCGCGATGGTGGCCACCGCGGCGTCGGGGAGTTCGCCGTCGTCGCCGCCGTCCATGCCGCTCATGAGTCCCTCGAGGGAGTCGTAGCCGTCGACGATGACGTCACCGTCCTCCGCCGCGGCCGCCGCGGCTGGATCGTCCTCCTCGTCGGAG
>ENA-UOXV01006783-UOXV01006783.1-marine-metagenome-genome-assembly--contig:-NODE-6783-length-11833-cov-4.788334_pt1 | contig 11833 bp, 14 predicted proteins | sample MGYA00238165_ERZ766961 | MGnify/ENA primary metagenome ERZ766961 (study PRJEB28924, sample SAMN03173240) | marine metagenome | biome: Marine; feature: Water; material: Subsurface seawater | place: North... | reverse complement strand
TAGGCTCAGCGGGCAAAAAACCAGATACTAAAGGAGCAACAATTACCGCAAGAAGCAACGCAAAAAGCAACCGTAACCTGGCAGGAACATATGCTTCTCCAATACCAGGCAATAGCATTACAGTAGCCGCCAAGCGAGAAAAGACAAGTAAAAATGCATAAACCTGTAAAGGCAAGAATTGCTCTAAAGGCACAATACTATTTCTTTTCCTTAATTTTCAAAAGACTTCACCAGAACATTTAGTCATCTTATTTCTATTCAACCCAAACCTATTATTCTATCTGTTAAACTGGTCATGTAGTTGGAAAGAGTAGTTAACATAAACGGTAAAAAAAATATCAAAGCACCAAAGACCACTACTATTTTTGGCACAAATACTAATGTCATTTCTTGCAATTGCGTCAATGCCTGAAACAAGGCAATAAGCAGCCCTACAAGCAATGCCACTGCCATTATTGGCATAGACATTGTTAAGACTATCATAATTGCCTCTCGGCCAATTTCTACTGCTTCAACCTCATTCATCTATTTATTTTCAAGTGATAAAGGTAAATAGGAACTTAAATAGGCATGCGTATTATTTCCTGATAAGCTTGGATCATACGATCTCTTAGCGTGGTGACCAACTGCAATGTGGCTTCAGCACTATTAACAGCTGACACAACATCAGTTAAATCTGCCTCGCCACTGATTCCTTTAATACTCATCGACTCGCCTTCCTTCAGAGTATTAACCGACTCCTTCGCAGCATCTTTCATAAAAGAAGAAAAATCTTGCCCAACCTGCCCGCTCGAAACATCATTATTAGTTGCAGGGCTCTTTGCTATATTTGATAAGATTTCACCTACTTTGTTTATCATCAGAGACCTCCTCACTATTTTAAAAAGAAATTATCAGAAAATTACACTTTCAGCCAGCCCGTCTTTTAACTTCTCAGTAAATCTATTGTCCGTTGTATCATTTTCTTGGAAGACTCTAAAACTGTTAAATTAGCCTCGTATGTTCTTTGAGCTTCACGCATATCCATCATTTCTATTAAGCCATTCACATTTGGCCGTTTAATATATCCATTTTCGTCTGCTAAAGGATGATATGGTTCGTATGATATTTTAAAGTCACCATCATCACGACCTATCTTTGACACTTGAACTAAATCGACCCCTAATTGCCTATCCATAACATCCTTAAAAACAATAGTTTTTCGTCTGTAGGGATCTGCACCCTCAGTTCGTCCCACAGAGTCTTGGTTAGCTATATTCTCCGATATAACTCTCAATCGAGTACCCTGAGCTTTCATTCCTGATGCTGATATTTTTAATGCATTACTGAGATCTACTGCCATGTTTCTTATCCCTTAACGTCTTTTTTTATCGGCCGCTACCATTAAGTGCCATTTTGAACATTAGTAAGTTTTTACTGTATATAGAACTTGCAAGCTTATAGTTAATGCTGGACTCGCTTACTTTCATTAGTTGCTCTTCCATCACCACTGCATTTTCATTTGGACTAACCTCGTAGACATCCTTATTTCGCTCTTTAATTACACGAGCATCTATTTTCGCCCCTGCACCAACCATATGCCCCATCGCGGTCTTGGACATCTGCATATTAACATTGCCATTCATTATTTTTGAGAAAGTTGGAGCTTTTAAATCCTTTGCTCGGTAATTTGGAGTGTCGGCATTCGCTATATTTTGCGCTAGTACAGTCTGACGTTGGTTTAACCACCCCATCTTGACTGTAGCCGCACTAAAAACGTTTAAATTTCCCAGATTCATAATATCCCCTAAAAATCCAAATAATAATTAATTACGCCTTATGAAAACCTTTTAAACATAACGTAAAATGCTCTTTCACAAACAATGCAATTACTGTACCATTTTAATATAAGTACAGTAATTACTCTCTAAGCAATTCTCTTTTTAAGTAGATTAATATCTCTATATAAAAATCTTTTATTTATCTTTTAAACGAGGCAATTATGTCGAAAAGGCCTGTAGCTTTCGCAATCAAAGATCAAAAACAGCACGGTTCTGCGCCTATAATTGTGGCAAAAGGGCATGGAGAAATCGCAGAAAATATACTTCGTCTGGCGTTTGACAATGACATTAAGGTCCGAACAGACGAAGATTTAGCAGAGATTTTATCCGTTGTAGACGTAGACTGCGGGATACCGCTAGAAGCTTTCGCAGCAGTAGCGGAGATTTTAAGCTATGTTTACGATGCTAATTCCAAAATTAAAGAAGGCAAGAAGAATAATGGGGATGCTTCCTAATGACTATTTCAGACGCTGGAATATTAGAGATTGAATTAGAAAAGGTAAAAAGTTTATTAACGAAATCTGAGTACTCCTTGCAAAAAGATGGTGCAATACCAAATTCATCAGAGATCGAGATTCGTATAAATAAATTATGCAAACAATTACCTACAATCGAACCACAGGAAGCTAAACGCCTTGCTCAACAACTTCCATATCTAATAAATTCCCTAGATAAAATTGCTGAAATTATCAAGGAACGAAAAAGTAATGATATTTTAACAGATAAAACTTTAATTACGAAAGCGTCCAAAGCCTATCAATCTGCCTCAAAGTATAAACGCGGATTTTAACTTTACCATCAAGATTATTGGTTTTATTGATATATCCTTAATTTATTAATTGGCATAAAAATGGAACTAAGTGTTTATCTGCGATTTCTTTCTGCGTTAGTTTTTACGTTATCGCTCATCGGTCTGCTATATTGGGGCATCAAAAGATTCAATTTGATAAAATTTTCGAATAATAAAGTTTTAGGAAATAGGCTCTCTGTAGAAGAAACATTAAGGATTGATGCTAAAAACAAGCTGGTCTCCGTTAAGAAAGATGCAGAAGAATACTTAATATTAATAGGACATGATGGTAACCTTTTAATAGATGCTTCAGAAAGCAGAAACAATAAGATTGCTGAGTTTAGAGATGAACTCGAAGCTCAAGATAAAAAGCCGCAAAAGTTGTAAATATTCTTTTTTCTGGAGACAGTTTTTGAAGCATAAACAAATAAAATGGACCAGAGTATGTTCATGGTCCAAAGAGGTCGGATTGCTATTTTTTGTTGCTCTAGTTTCAGCAACCATTTTTGGAACGACTGAACCTACTTATGCCCAAACATTAACATTAGACATAGGAGAGCCAGGCGGATCAACCACAGCTCGAATATTACAGATGGTGGCCCTAGTGGCCGTGCTATCTTTAGCGCCAGGCCTATTGGTCACCATAACATCGTTTACTCGTATTGTAGTCGTTCTATCTCTCTTGAGGACTGCTTTAGGCACCCAACAATCGCCTCCAAACGTAGTTATGATTAGTTTGGCACTTTTTCTGAGTGCGTTTATCATGGCTCCAACATTTGAACAGGCCTGGAAGACGGGAATTTTACCGTTAATTGAAGAAAGAATAGATGAAGCCGAGGCTTTTGAGAAAACAGCGATACCATTTCGAACATTTATGTTACGGCAAGTAAGGGATAAAGATCTCTCTCTATTTGAAGGTATAGCCAAAGTGGAACCTGAACAAACAGGTCCTAATGCCCCCCTGCAAGTTCTTATACCTGCATTTATGATAAGTGAATTGAGACGAGCATTTGAAATTGGTTTTTTGATTTATTTGCCCTTTGTTATAATCGATATGGTTGTGGCCTCTATTTTAATGTCTATGGGCATGATGATGGTCCCTCCAATTATTGTCTCACTTCCTTTCAAACTAATCTTTTTTGTTTTGGTCGACGGCTGGTACCTTATCTCCGGTTCATTAGTCAAAAGTTTTGGAGCAGGGTAGTAAGAGCATCCAGTTATTAACTAAATTAGAAAAATAAGTTTCTAATTCATCTCACTGAGTAACTTTGTCTTTAGTTTTTCTCTGTAAGTTGTCAAAAATGCTTGAAACCGCCCTATTTCTTTAAAACGGTCTGTCAAAGTTCGAAAATCTTGAATGTCCCCATCTGTCTTGTTAGTTATTAATCGGAAGGCCTCTCGATATTGTGTCATGTCCATCTGTAAAGAGTAAATTTGCCGCACTTTATTTAATGCTTCTCCCTGCTCACTCATTGATAACGCAACTACCCAATTTAAAATTAAAGTAGCAGATAAGTCATTAATTCGTCTCCCATCTTGACCATCATTTCCAAGCAGACGTTCAAAAACCTTACCTGCACTTACCCAATTTCTAGTTCGCCAGAAAATATCAGCCCTTAAAAGATCTGCATCCCGTTCTTTATCAGCATTTATCAATTTTAGCGCAGTCTCACTATCTCCTAGTTCAAAAACACTACGAGCACGAAGTCGCTTTCGTTGAAGTGCTAATTTAGGATCTAACCCTGGTGCCACACTTTCATCTAGAGCCTCTAAAGCTGTACCGGGCTGTCTGTCCAACAGCCTTATTAATGCCAATCTACCTCCAACCTGTGCTTTTTGAACCCCCTGTAACCTAAAGCGAACTTGTCTATCTAGGAGAATTGAGGCCCTATCTAACAGGTCTACCTCTACCAAACGGTCAGCAAGGCGTTGAATAATCTTATCTCCTCGCCTTCCAACTGGCGTTAGCTCGCGAAATTGATCGTATAATGCAAGCGCAGTCAGTGGTGTCATAGCATCTGAGGTTCCATCTGTATAAATACCAGAGAAACTTTTAGTCATTTTCTTAGACACAGCGCGCGCTGCAATATTATTAGGAAAAAATGTCACCGCTTGCCGTAATGACTTCAGCCCAGACGGAAAATCTTTTTCTTCGATATAAAGTTCCCCCAGCCGCCTCAGCAAATCAAACTCTAACTGATCCCCTCTCCATGCAAAACGCAACTGCTCCAAACTCTCTATAGCTTGCAAACGAGTTATTATGTTTGTTCTTAATTTATGTTCTATCAAGGCTCTTTTAGCTCTTACTCTTGCCCATCGATCAGACCCTTGGGTTAATCTTCGCCAATAATTCAACGCTGTCGTTGTATCGGAAGAAGCATAGAGAACCCTACCTCTCAAATAGTTTAACCTTGCTTGTTCTCCAATAGTGGGCCGCCCTTGTGCTATTGCGTCCAAAAAAACTCCTGCTCCTCGGTAATCCTCCGCTCTAATTGCAGCCTCAGCTGCTAATAAAGCGAGTTGAATTGAAAAATTTCGTGGATAGTCGCCAGGTATCTCTCCTGCTCTGGCAAAATGTTCAATAGCTGCCGTCCACTTCCCTTGGGCCGCATTTGAAGCTCCCCTCCATAACTCAGCTTCAGAAAACCCATTTAATACCTTATTATCAAGCTCTTTCTCAGCTTCTAAAAATCTACCTAGTATAAAATGACTAGCCCCACGCAAAGCAATAACATCTGGCCTTCGCGCCATTTCGTCATCCGAATCAGATATAGTACGCAATAAGCCCATTGTCTCTGCGGCAAGACCTTTGGAAAAATAAAATTGAGCTAGTCTCAATCTTGGCCCTCCACGCGCGATACTGGTCGCTTGTGAAATTTGTTGTTGAATATTTTGCTTCATTTCTAAAAACTCTTCCGGCTTCGTATTCTGTCGCCAAGTTTCTAGATTAAAAATTCTTCCCGGTTCTAACCCCTTTGGCAATCCATCTATTTGTGACCCACCTGATATTGTTTGCCCCGATACTATTTGTCTTTTGGATACTTCAAGCCCCTTAAATTGGCTTGCAGTAATTGCTACACCATCAGGCATTACGCGAATTTCTAATTCATCAATTAATGGCCTCACAATAAGGCCCTGTGCAGATCTTAAAATCTCAAACTGAGCAAATTTTCGAGACATTTTTAAACCTCTACTCAAGGGAGAAAGTGGAACTATAAACAATCTGTCTCCCACAACAGGGTCATATGTCTCAATATATTTTCCTATGCCATCGGCTAAAACAAAAACCCGAGGTCCTTGTGGGCTTGTTTGTTGTGTGACCAACTCCAGGTCAACGTCAGGTCTAGTTATTCTAGCGGATAAATCCACAACCCAAGAACTACCTTTTCTCCATACTGCTGGAGAAATACCTGGCGCTATTTTCGCCAAGATTGCAGTCCCACCTTTAACAGACAACTGCCTAAAATCGCCAATTATTCCTTTTTTAAGATTTTGAACTCTCGATAGATCAAATCGGGCCTCCTCCCCAAAAACGACCCACAAATTTCCCGCTCGAGTGAAGACTGCTGCCGGAACATCTTTTCCCCAATCAACGAATAATGAATCTACATTATTATTCTTCAGTAACCTTACCTTAACATCAGGACCTGATAATGTATTCTTATCATCGCCCGCTAATTTGTTGACCAACCATTTAGATGGATTAAAGATTTGAGATGGGGCTCCATCAACAACACTTAATACTTTTTCCGCTTGAGTGCCGGAATCTCTCAATAATACCCCGTCATCAGCCTGTTTCCCGGTTATCATGATATTTTTTTCTGATTTCGAGACTTTCGACTTTCTTTCTGATAGACTTCTACTGTCCTGGGATTTTGGTGATGACAAATCTTCTTTTTTAGGGTCATTGCTTATAAGGGGCTGGATTGATTCTTTTTCTGGCTTTTCACCATTTGTTTGTTGGACTTCTTTCAACCCCAATTGCTGCAAAAGGAATTTTTTATTTTCGTCTTGATTATTGCTTGCATCGCCGGTGCTGATATTTGGCGACAACTTTGTATTTTTAGACTTTTTATTATCGCTAATTTTCTGTTTAAAAAGATCAACAACAATCTTTTTACCCGCTAAAAAATGCCGAAACTTACTTCCCTTGACCTTGGGTATTGATACAACGAGGCCACCATCATTGGACTTTCTAGAGTTAATTCCTAGAAGATTGGCATTAGCTTTCTTTGTCTTTAAATTGCTATCTAATTCAAAATACTCATTAAAAAGCAGATCAATCTGCATTTCTGAATCTTGAACCTTGTATTTTATCAGAGCAGGTAATTCGAATACAATACGTCTATAGTTTGGATGCTCTCCCACTCTAATCACTACTTTTTTATCTGTTGATCTTGGGCTTTCATTTTTGCTCTTTTGGAGCTTGTTTATCTTCCTTGTCTGTTCCAAACGTCCAACTTCTACACTAATTGAGTTTTCTATACGGTAAACCTTATATTTATGCCTTGCAGTAAATTGAATTACTACTTCCTTGCCTGCACTTTGAATTTTTGCGCTTTTTATAAACTGCCCAAGTTTCTGCAGCGCGGCTTGCATATCTCCTGTAACAGGTTGATCAAACTCTATTAAAAGCTCTAACCCAAAACGTTGGACAGAATATTTAACCTTAGACTCCCAATCAAACACCAATCGATCAAAGTCCTTAGCTTGCGTTGCGTTAATTTTTGCAAATGAGGGGGCACTAATAGCTATCAAAGCAGCCCAAATGAAAGTTAATAAATAGGTAAAAACTATTTTTTTATCAGCGTATTTATTCATCCTTTTTCTCGCTTAGAGTAAATAACAATATCGACCCTCCTCCCCAACTCATATTTTTTTTGATTGTTAAAGGAAGAGTGATCTTGATAAATTTCGGTGTCTCCAAGACTCAGAATATTTAAAGGCTTCCTATAGCCCGACGCTGCTAGGGCATCAGCAACAGCTGAAGCTCTGATCAAGGATAATACCCAATTATTTTTATATCTTCCAGAGGCACTAACAGGTGTGGTGTCAGAGTGTCCGATTAAAGCCACACGATTCTTAATATTAGAAAGTTTTTCCGAAAGAGAAAATAAAACTGCTTTTCCTTTGGGCAGTAAAATGGCAGAACCTTTTCGGAAAATTAAACTAGAGGGAAAAGATAGTATTAATCTATCCTTTTCTTCTTTAAATTCAACGAGTCTTAGAAGCGGGTCCGTTATCGTCTCTGCCTCTAAAATTGTCTTTAAATATGATATTCCCAAACCGTCCGAGGTTACGACAGGAAGTAACGTTGTTACTTCTCTCTTGGCACCAAACTTTTTTCCTTCTTCAATAATTTGTTTTTTATCAAGAGATGCAACAAAACTTGACCAATCAACTTTTTTAATTGAGGACATCGAATAAAGCATCAGGAAAAAAGCTAATAATAGCGAAATCAAATCAATGAAAGTAACTAACCAAATTGGATTACCCTTGTTAACCACATGATTAATGAGCCGTCTAGAATTTGGTTTTGATTTCTTATTCCATCTTTTTTTAATAGGGTCGTCTTTCATTAAGGAAAGTCCAAGCGATTTAGCCGACCATTTTTTGATCTTGTAGAGATTTTGAACCGAATATGCTTGGTGTCTCGAGGCTCTAACCCTATTGAGACATAGCCTTTAGGAGCGTTAGCATGAATTAGTGTCTCTATTAAAAAAATTAGTTTGGTTTGCATCCTATCATTTAATTTAACTCCCTTTGATGAAGGATCATAGCTAAAAAATATTTCCATTGCCAATCGATAAGTATCTCCTTTTTGTTTTAAAATTTCTGCTATATTACGCAAGAACACAGGAGCGTTTTTATTTGGTAAACCTGAAGAGCCATTAAAAAGGGACTGCATTGGAACGCTGATTTCAACGCTTTCAGATTGATTGACCTTCTCTAATTTCATATTTGGTAAGATCAATTGGTATGCATCTTCAATAAGCTTGAGAGTATCTGGTTCTATCTCATTGTTTTTATTTTTTCCCGAAACGTTATTGTTCTCGCCTTGTGACATTAAATTTGGAAAGTGCGCACGTACGCTTTTAGCCACATCATAACTTTTCTTCTCTTCATAAGAAGAAATCGAATTAAGAAATACAAAAAAGGCTAATAACAACAAAAACAGGCTCAATAAAAGCTGAGAGAGTGATGAGCCATTATGCTGTTGTTTAAAAACTCTTTGCGACATTTTTAGTTATGTTCTCTATAGTGTAGGTAAAATACCTAATTAATGATTTTCCATTTTTTTTATTAAGCAGTATACTCGCAAAAAAAGTGCACACACATAACAATGTGTTACAAATTGCAATGCTTTCAGTTGCCTACAACTATTTCTTTAGGCCTAATTCTGGCATTTCTCTACTATCAGCTATCCTAGAAGTTATCTCTTTTGCTCTTGCTGGCTTCATTTTGGCTAAAATTGAAGCTGATTTGGATGATTTCATCCGCTCAAAAACCTCTAATAGAATTTCTATATCAAGCTCATCAAAAATTCGAGCAGAGTCCTTTGGTTTCATTTTCTCGTATATAGCCACTAGCCCCTTAAATTTTTCCTCTTCTTGCGCATTGTATTTTGTGATTAACGTTTCTATGTCCGTTTTTATGAGCTCTAACTCATTTATTTTCACCTCCAGTCTACTCTCGGTAGCCATCAGCAAACCCTCCCTTTGCACAATAGCCCTCTCGCGACCATCTAACTCTTTCCGCCTTTTCGAAAGCTCTTGTAATAACTCAATCTCTGATCGTGTGAATAGGACAGGATCCAATGGCTTCTCTGTTTTTTTATCGCCTTCCACCGCAGCTTTATTAATCTTTTTATTAGATACTGATTTTGTTTTACCAGGCTTTGCAACTGAGTTTTCTTGTGCCTCTGCGAAAGCAACAACTCGTGTATCAGTCAAAATAATTTCAACCGCTTGATATATATTTGGGACTTTTATGACCAACAGTAAACAGCCTACTAAAACGACAACAGGCAAGACCCTCATTTCAAAAGGCTTAACAAGTTTCTTTGCTTTATGGATAGTACTTTTTGGCAATACCTTCTCAGTTTCTCTGCCTTCCTGAAGAAGATCGTTTTTATTAATTCTTTCCAACCTCTGATGCAAAACTGTGTCCAAAGAGGCATTAGTTTTTTTTGACTGAACAGCACGTCCATCTTTTGCGTATGCCATTCACCTGCCCCTTTTCAACGCGCTAATCAATTCTAGTTCGGCTTCAGACGTTTCTAAATTGCGCTGAGGGTCTTGATTAAAATCATCTTGCTTGGCATGGGGATCGATATGTTCAAAATCTATAATCGAACTCCCTATTGATGGCCCTTCCGAGACAAATTTCTTATTTTGAAAAGCATCATTAACCTTATGGCTATTTGATTGAGCAAGTTTATCAGCACTTGCATCTGCCCGCTCTATTAGAAAAACTAGCTCGTCTCTCATAGCTTGGCTTCTTTGGGTCGCTTCATCCAAGTCTCTTTGTACTTGCTCCGCAGTTTCTCTAAAGCCGTTTAGGCTGGAACCAGCTCTCTCAGTTACTATTTTTAACTGGTCTGTCAGTTTCTCTAGTTGGTTTTTATCAGACCGTATAACTGATAACCGCTTGTTAAGCCGTATAGCGCAATAAATGGTAACTAATAAAAGAGCTACTAAAAAACCTTCTATAATTAAAGACCAAACCATTAGGCTATTAAATCCCCTCTACATTTTTCGAAGCTTCTTATTTATTTTTATTGCCATATTTCCATTTTTTTGTCCCATTCCACCAACAAATAATGGGATCTCTCCGCATCGTAGACCAATAGGCGAGGATGGAACAGCGTTCAACAGAATTTGTGAACCGGGACGCCAATTCATGACTTCGCTCAGAGATACGACCACCTGATCTAAAACAGCGTCGAGTTCAACATCAGTATTCCAGAGTTCATTCGCCAAATGAGTCTCCCAAATAGAATCGCGCCCGAACTTTTCCCCCATAAACATTTGCAATAGAAGTTCTCTAACAGGTTCCAGAGTAGCATACGGCAGCATCAATTCTATACGCCCTCCTCTATCTTCCATATCTATTCTGAGACGAGCTAAAACGGCAGCATTAGCTGGTCTCGCAATCGTCGCAAATCTTGGATTAGTTTCTAGACGGTCAAAACGAAACGTCACCGGGCTAAGTGGGTCAAAAGCAGCAGATAAATCACTTAAAACTACCGTTACCATCCGTTCAACAAGATTTCTTTCGATAGTGGTATAAGGTCGTCCTTCAATACGCATAGCCGCGGTTCCGCGCCTTCCACCCAATAGCACATCTACTATGGAATAAATAAGAGCAGAATCAACTATCATCAAACCATAGTTATCCCATTCCTCAGCTTTGAAGACACTTATCATAGCCGGCATAGGAATTGTCTCGAGATAATCTCCAAATCTTATAGATGTTATACTATCCAGAGAGACCTCAACATTATCTGAGGTTAGATTACGTAGACTAGTAGACATCATTCTAAGAAGTCGATCAAAAACAATTTCCAGCATAGGCAATCGCTCGTAAGATACCATTGCCGAGTCAACAATGGCCTGCATGCCGGTAATCACTCCTTCATCGTCATCGTCAACGCCCAGTAGACTATTTATTTCAGCCTGGTTCAAAACAGGTTCAGAAACCTGTCCAGCACTCGGTTCACTGTCATCTCCAACAGATTCCCATTCAGCCGCTAGAGCCTCCTCATCAGTCGCCATTTCTACCTCACTGTACTAACATCTCTTTGAATAATACGTCTTTGACCTTAGCTGGTCGCACAGCAATATTTACTCTTCTGAGTAATTCCTCATGAAGCCGGTACATTCCAGCTGACCCTTGCAGATCTTCTATGCGCAACTCTCTAAGATAAACCTGAAAATTATCTACAATTCGAGGTAACATTTGATTTATTATATCGATATCCGCTGGATTAGCGATTTCTAACGAAATTTTTATCTTCAAAAAAGCAGATTTTCGACCGCTAGTATTTAAATTTACTATCAAATCAGGGATTTCAAAAAAAGTAGTTTGAACAGTTGGCACTACAACTTCTTCAACTTTTGCTTGTGATTCGTCGTCGATCGGTGGGGGTTCTGCGCTAAATACTCCTAGCATCACTGATGCGCCTATCCCGACACCAAGAAGCAATAGTATCGGCAAAACG
>ENA-UOXV01006782-UOXV01006782.1-marine-metagenome-genome-assembly--contig:-NODE-6782-length-11833-cov-65.691713_pt1 | contig 11833 bp, 10 predicted proteins | sample MGYA00238165_ERZ766961 | MGnify/ENA primary metagenome ERZ766961 (study PRJEB28924, sample SAMN03173240) | marine metagenome | biome: Marine; feature: Water; material: Subsurface seawater | place: North... | reverse complement strand
GGGTATATTCTTCTAGGAAATGGGGGTTTTGGACTTCGCAATGGTCGAGCAGGGCGGTGAACTGAGTGAATCTGCCGCCCCAGCCGTGTACGAAAAGAATGTGTTTAGGTCCTGTTCCTAGCGTATACACCGGATAGGTCAGGCCGCGGGGATGAGTGAACAGCTCGGGAGTACCAAAGCGCTCTTCCATGAGACGTTCGCGTTTTGGTATTTTGAACGGGTAGGGGGTAAGGAACCAACGCCAAGCAATCTTTGCGGCAAGCGCCGTGCTGATGCGTTGTGTGGTTTGCGCTGTGCGGCGCATAACGGCAGGAACTTGCAGTGATGCGCGTTCCTGTGATGTGTTGGGTTGGGGTTGGTCATTCATGGGTCGTAAAACTACGGAATGACAGATAGAAAACTGTAGTGCCCAGAACAAGATTCGAACTTGCACGCGATTACTCGCACCACCCCCTCAAGATGGCGTGTCTACCAATTTCACCACCTGGGCAAGGTGTAGTTAAAGCTACACATTTAAGTGTCTTCTTTAACTGTAAAAAAGAAAACCACCTGGTGAGGTGGCTTTCTCTTAGTGATCCCTCAGGGGCTCGAACCCTGGACCCATACATTAAAAGTGTATTGCTCTACCAACTGAGCTAAGAGATCAACCTTATTCCGCTTTGCGGGCTGCAAATATACAGAGGTTTCCTTTTTTACCAACTAAGTGAGAGAAAAAAATCAAAGGAATATTTAGGCGTTCTGTTGGGGTAGGGTTTATACCTTTGAATACCAAAATATTTGGGCCATGAGATATTTTCTTTTAGGGTATATGGGAAGCGGAAAAAGCACACTAGGTAAGGCATTGAGCCAGCGCTTAGGGGTGGGTTTTGTGGATCTTGATGTGCGAATTACTGAGCAGATTGGGCAGTCCATAGCTTCATATATGGCGGATAAAGGGGAATTGGCCTTTCGAAAGGTGGAACACAGCGTGTTGGAACGCCTATTGGCTGAGGATCATGACAATGTGGTGGTTGCTTTAGGCGGTGGAACGCCCGTATTCTATAATCACATGGAGGCGTTGAACGCCGCAGGCACGACGGTATTTTTGGACGTGAGCGTTGTGGAATTGGCCCATAGGTTGGAAAAAGATATGGATCGTCCACTCATTAATGGGAAAGACGATGTCGCAGAATTTGTGGCGAAACACCTCTTTGAGCGTCGACCATTTTACAGTTTAGCGCAGCACAGGGTGAAGGGCGATGCCCTCACTGTAGAAGCTATTCTTGAAGTTATAGGGTAGTTAGACGAGCTTTACGTTGTTGGCGACGCCGTTGACTACGTTTAATTGGACCGTGTCCTGAAGCGTAGTGCTCAAACTCAATCCTTTCAAATCTGCCTTTACAGGGTAACGCTTATGGCTCCGGTCGACAAGTACCGTTGTACTGAGCACACGTGGACGAAAGCCCATCAGTTTTATCACCGCCCACAGTAAGGTACGGCCGCTGTTGAGTACATCGTCTACCAGTGCAAATTCGCCGCCTACCGGGAGGTCAATCATCATTTCCTCCAGCACCGGTGCGTCTTTATCCATGACAAGGGGATGGAGCGTAATGTTGATATCACTGATTTTGCGCAAACGCGTGACCAGTTGCTCTGCGAGCCAGTACCCATTATCCTTTATTCCCACGACGTGTAAATCAGTCGCATTATGGTGACGGTCGTAAAGTTCCCACGCTAGGCGTTGAATCTTGTGCTCGATGGCGGTTGCGTTCAGTATTTCAGTAGTGTTGCTCATGATAGGGTGAAATTAGGCTTTTAGCACCAATTGGACAACGTTTTCTATATGATGTGTCTGTGGGAACATATCCACTGCCCGGCTTTGCTTGACTTCGTATTTTTCAGTGAGTAGCCCTAAATCTCGTGCTTGCGTAGCAGAGTTGCAGCTTACGTAAACGATTCTAGGAATTTCAAGCTCGAGCAACAAGGCTATCACATCGCCGTGCATTCCATCTCGTGGCGGATCTGTGACTAGAACATCGGGCTTGCCGTGCTTCGCAATGAATTCGGCATTAAATACCTCTTTCATGTCGCCCGCATAGAAGGTTGCATTAGTAACGCCGTTGTTTTGAGCATTCAGTTTTGCATCTTCAATGGCTTCAGGGATCAATTCAATCCCGACCACCTCACGCGCTTGCTCCGCCATGAAAAGTGCGATGGTACCTGTACCGGTATATAAATCAAAGACCAATTCGTCTTTCTTGATCTCTGCCATATCCATTGCCACCTTATACAGTTCGTACGCCTGCTCAGGATTCGTCTGGTAGAAGCTCTTAGGACCTATTTTAAAGCGCAGTTCACCTTCTCCACTATACTTTGGCATGGCTTCCTCAATGAAACCCGGACCGCTGTACGTGATGATGTCTTGATCGTAAATAGTATCGTTTTGTTTTGTGTTGATCACGTATTGTAGGGTCGTAATCTCAGGGAATTTCTCGTCCAATTCCTTCAGCAAATCCTCGCGCGCCTCCGCATGCTCTTCTTTAAACTGAATCACGACTAAAACTTCACCCGTGCTGGCTACACGAATCATTAGTGTTCTCAGCCAACCTTCTTGACTACGCGCATTGAAAAAAGGCATGTCTCTTTCAATGGCCCAGTCCCGAACGAAATTTCGAAGGGCATTCGACGGTTCCGGCTGCAGCAAACATTCGTCGATGTCTAACACCTTATCCCAGAAACCTGGAATATGAAATCCTGCACCGCGGCGCTCTGGAAAATCTATACCGCTGTCCAGCTGCTCCTGGGTCAACCATTTGTTATCAGTAAAACTAAACTCAAGTTTATTTCTATAGCGGTACTCCTTTCCACTGCCTAGAATGGGGTGAAACTCTTCCGGAACCACGTGTCCAATTTTGCGCAAATTCTCGCGCACTTCCTTCTCCTTGTAGCCCAATTGCTTCTCGTAGCTCAAATTCTGCCACTTGCAACCGCCGCACACACCAAAGTACTGGCACTGCGGTTCCACACGGTCCGGACTGTATTCATCTACCTTCACCACCTTGCCTTCAAGATAGTTTCGACGCTTCTTAGTCACTTGCACCTCGACGACATCGCCGGGCACGCCACCGCTCACAAACACTACCTTTTCGCCGTGTCTGCCCACTGCTTTTCCTTTGTTTCCTATATCCGTGAGCCGTACTTGCTCAAGGTTCGCCATGCGGTTTTTCTTTCTTGCCATAGGCCGCAAAAATAGTTTATAAAAAGAGAGGGCGGCCTCCCGGCCGCCCTCAATATTCTAATGCTAAAAAAGCGGGTTACTTCACGATCACAGGCTGTGCATGAGAAGCGCCCTCAGTAGTAGTGATTAACAGGTAGGTACCTGAAGCAAGACCTTCAGTAGAGATCTGTATTTTCTGACCACCTGTGAAATCTGCTTGCCCTTGGTATAGTGTGCGTCCTGTCATGTCCATAAGCTTCAATGTCGCTGCAGCCTCGAAATTACCTTCTACAAAGAAGTCGCCGCTCGTTGGGTTCGGGTATACATTGATTTTGCTTGCAAGCGACTCTTCGAATTGACCGATAGTGTAGGTTGCATCAACACTTTGTAGGACCTCTTTAGTCGAGATGTCTTGCACCCACAGTATCACACCAAGGTTTGTGAAATCTTCAACCGTATGTTCTACACTGAGGTTTGCAGGGCTCTGTGCATTCGCTGGCAACGTATAATTACCATTGAACGTGTAGCTCAACGTTTTGGTAACACTCTGTCCTGAAGTCAAAGCGCTCAATGTTTCACCGTTTTCATTAGGCATCATTTTCTTAACCACATTGAAGAATTCTGTTTCGCCATTCGTTTTTACGTTGGCTACATCGAGGTGCGAATAAATCACCGCGAACAACCTTAAGTTGTTTGAAGTAACATCTGCTAGCGGTGAAATAGTAACCTCGGTCTCAACACTTTTAGTGAAGCGGCTCCAAGTAGCACTCATTTCAACGAATGCAGGAACATTCTGGTACTGATCGTACAAGGCCTGAGTAACACCATTACCGTTACCGTCCCATCCGCCGTCAATCTCAACGCGTGGTACAGAGTTTACACCATAGAACGTTCTTCTTGCTCCACCTTCTAACGTGTAGTAAGGATCTCCTGTACCAGGCCAGCTCATCTGGTATTTGATAGAGTTGTGTTCGCCTGGATTATCGTCAAATACAGCCTCCATGGTCGCGTTCGCTGGCGTACAAGGTGCACAAGTAGACGAAGTAAACGTCTCGTATAGTGGGTAGCGGGTAGTTAACGCAGTAACGACTTGAATATCCAAGCTCACCGTGTCGTTCGCTGTATTTGCATCCACATTACTTCCGTTGAGATTACTCAACCAAGCTTTAACTGTGTACAATCCTGTGCTTGATGGGTTCCATGTACTTCCTGAAGTAAGCGTTCCTGTAGATCCACTAGGAATACTGATGCTCGACAAACTTGAAGTTACTGGAGTACCACCGTTGATACTGTAGTTGAATGTTGCGCTCGTTAGGTTCTGTGCGCCATTATTCGTAAAATCTGCTGCGATTGTAAAAGGAGCTACGTTGAGACCTAAATACGGACTTACATTTAAGCTGGCCCCTGCCAATTCGTAATCTGGTTGTACCCCTTGAATAAAGGTGTAGTAGGTGTTATCTAGATAATCAGGTGCATTGGTTGAATTGCTTCCTACACTGGTGATTTGGTCGTAAACGTTGGTGCTGTTGACGCGTACACCAATAGTTAAACTTGGTGTTACACCAGCATTGCGTTGATCGACGATGTAGATGTTGTTCGTGGTTTCTTCCAATACAATAGACCAGTAGCTCCAGTGGCTGCCCGAAGCTCCAGTCACACTGTAAGAAGAGAATAGAATCCATTCTTGGCGGTTTGGAGACGTTCCAAAGGTTTTGCGCGCCACTTGATCGTTGGTACCACTACCGTTCAAACCCAATACACAGATGGAAGAATCTGGAATGGAAGAATTCGTAATGGCTTGAGCAGAGCCCACACTGTGGTTGGCTGGATTTGTTTTTCTCGAGAACGTAAGGATACCGGTATTTGATACTCGGAAAGAGTCAATCGCAGCTCCTTGAAGCTTAAAGGTAAACGGAAGCGTTTGAATGCTTGAATAGGTTCCTGCAGTTTGTGCCGCACCTACAATACTGGTCCAATCCGTTGGGAGACCACTACCAACAGGATATTCGGAATTTTCCTGATTTACGTTGTTCGGATTTGAGCCCGACACCGGTGCGGTATGGTAATATTGCGCACTGGCCGTTATACTAAAGGCAAGTGCTACTAGTGAGAGTAGAAATTTTTTCATAAGTATGATTAGATTTAAGAGGTTATGAAGTTATTACTTTTCATCCTAATAGTCGTGAATTCAGCCCTTATATTTGTGGTAACCCAAAATTCAAAAGTACTATGGCTCAGTCCTCTGCATCATTAATGGCCCTCGAAGAAAAGTATGGCGCTCACAATTACCATCCCTTACCGGTCGTTCTAGACAAAGGAGAAGGTGTTTACGTATGGGACGTTGAAGGAAAACGCTACTATGATTTTTTATCGGCCTACAGTGCGGTCAACCAGGGGCATTGCCATCCAAAAATTGTAGGGGCTATGGTGGATCAGGCGCAGACGTTGACATTGACCTCACGTGCCTTTTACAACAGTAAACTTGGGGAATACGAGAAGTACATGAGCGAAACCTTTGGATTCGATAAGATCCTTCCCATGAATTCTGGAGCAGAGGCAGTGGAGACGGCGCTAAAAATCGCACGTAAGTGGGGTTATGAGAAAAAAGGAGTCGCACAAAACAGCGGTATTATCGTGGTATGTGAGGGCAATTTCCATGGACGTACGACAACCATCATTTCGTTCTCTGACGATCCCGATGCCCGTAACAACTTCGGTCCCTATACAACTGGTTTTGTCACTATTCCTTACAATGATATTGCCGCGTTAAACTTTGCGTTGATGAATGAGAATGTCGTTGGTTTTCTAGTCGAGCCTATTCAAGGCGAGGCGGGCGTGAATACACCGGACGCAAACTTTATAGCAGAGGCAGCAGCATTGTGTAAAGAGCGCAATGTTTTGTTGATTGCAGATGAAGTACAGACCGGAATTGCCCGCACTGGGTCACTTTTAGCGGTTTGTGGCGATTGTAGTTGCGGCAACACTTGCAAGCGCGGTACAACCTACACGAAGCCCGATCTCTTGATCTTAGGAAAGGCTCTATCTGGCGGCGTTTATCCCGTGAGTGCGGTACTCGCGGACGATCACGTAATGGAAGTGATCAAGCCAGGTCAGCACGGTTCCACTTTTGGCGGTAACCCTATTGCGGCAAAAGTTGCAATGGCGGCACTTGACGTGGTAAAAGAAGAAGGACTGGCGCCGCATGCGCGTGCTATGGGTGAACATTTCCGTGCGGAGATGACTAAAATCATTGGCGAAACAGCATTGGTCACCAAAGTACGCGGTAAAGGATTGCTGAATGCCATTATTATCAACGATACGCCCGACAGCTCCACTGCTTGGAACATTTGTATGGCATTGAAAGAAAACGGTTTGCTTGCAAAACCAACACACGGCAACATCATCCGTTTTGCACCGCCACTGGTAATGACAAAGGACCAGTTGGACGAATGCATCGCCATTATCCGCACCACTTTGCTGAACTTTAAAAGGTAATGCGCTGGCTCCAAGCCTTTTTTCCAAACGATCAACATCCTGATCATCACAAACCGCTTGATGGTTTGCGGGGTATCGCCGTACTAATGGTGGTATTTGGTCACGGATACAATCAAGGCCTGGGCCCCTTCGGTGAAAGCAGTTTGTTGATCCGGGGAAAACTTGGGGTATACCTATTCTTTGTGCTTTCCGCCTACCTTCTGGACCGTCAAATCATCAAGATGCTTCAGCAGGGACGCGCAGATTGGGACTATTGGTTGTATTACATCTCTCGCCGCATCTTACGCATTTTCCCACTCTTTTTTCTTGCGCTCATAGTTTTTAGAATGGCCAATGCCAGCGGACTAAAAGTAGTAATGCACGACTGGGGAGATGTGTGGCAGCACCTTGCACTTCAGCGTGGCGATCATATTTTTTGGTCCATACCGGTTGAGTTTAAATATTACCTCATTAGCCCTATAGTACTTTTCGTATTTCACCGCCTGTTTCGTTGGAACGGGTATGCCATTGCTTGCACATTAGCCGTATTAATGGGTGCGTCGTATTGGTTTGTACTATGGTGGCAGCCCGAGGGAACAAACACGCTATGGTTCCTCAACATCTTTTTGCTCGGCACCGTCGTTGCTCTTATTGAGCGTTTACGTCCCCATTTCTGGAACACCCTCACCCAATCTTCCTTCACCACCTATGCCGGCTGGGCTGTCGTGCTCATCTTTAGTTTTTGGTCTTGGAAATCAGATGACTATACTCATATAGGTACGTTTATCCCGGCGGCATTGCTATGGTCCGTTGCATTAATAGCCTCCTTTAAACCCGGCCTTTGGGCATCGCTATTAAGCTGGAAACCCCTGCGTTGGGTCGGCGCCGTCTCCTTTAGTATGTACCTGTTTCATATACCGGTATTAATGTGGGTAAAATCTTTTCCAATACCCTCAGAAATCGCTTGGCTCATTTACCTTGCGCTCACTTTGGGCGTCACGTCACTAACGTATTTAGTCGTCGAACGACCTTTGCAAAAATTCAAACCATTCGTTTATGGATCAGCGGGAACAAAACCTACGTCTTAAAGAAGCTTTCGAGCGAGGCATTACCTATAAATCGTACAGTGAATTGCTTCAGCAATATGCCCGCAAAGGAAAAACATCTGGTGAGCAGAAAGCGTCTTTTATCGAATATACCAAACTGGCTGCTGCACGTCAGCGCCGTTGGGAAAAGACGTACCGTCCCGAAGTAAATTTTATCGATGCCATTTACGATTGTAAAGTAAAAGGCGAGCAGTGGTTGGTTTTTACCGAAACGTGGTGTGGCGATGCCGCTCACGCCTTGCCGTTTTTTAATGAATGGGCCATTGCGACGAAAATCCCCCTGCGCATCGTATTTCGCGATGAGCACCCAGAACTCATGGACCAATTCCTCACCGACGGTGGCCGTTCCATTCCAAAGTGGGTACGACTTAACGATCATTTTGAAGCAGTCACCAATTGGGGACCTCGTCCATCAGAACTCACCGAACACTACAAACAGTGGAAGGCTGAGCCAGATTTTGATAAGTCTGAATGGTCGCTTTTTGCGCAAGATTGGTACAACAAAAACAAAGGTCGCGCACTAGAAAACGACATCTTTGATTTGATGCGATAGTTATTCTTTTTGCGAAGAGGTATTACTTGTTGTTCTTGAGATTCAAAAACATCTTTTCGAACGTACTGTAGACTTCGTCCAAAAAGGGTTGAGTCAAGGCTTCTTTGACTTCAGCGGTAGAAGGATGTGATTCTTTCATGAATTTGAACCCCTGCTTCATTGGCCCGGCCTCAAATTCAACGTAGTGCCAGCGTTCCATGGCGTAAATGGTGGTTTTGAATTGTTGGGTACTCCAAGTTTCGACAATGCGCATATTAGAAATCCACGTGGACTTTTAAGTTGAGTAATCTGTTGGTCATGTAATTAGGGACGGCGTATTGTCCTGCCGCACTAATATCTTTTACCCAAAGGTAACTCACAGTATTTCTTGCTTGCAGCAGGTTAAAGATTTCCGCGCTGATCCAGATTTCATCAAAGCGATCGGTCCATTTCCCACCCAATACCTTGATAAAACCGATATCTGCCCGACGGTAGGGTGGGCTTCGGAAAAAACGGTCCTCGGGTTGCGCTATTTCGTTGCCAGTACCGTCCGGTCCAAAAGGAAATCCACCGCCCAACATAAGTGTAAGTGACAACCGTGTTGTGGGGTCGTTCGGCAAGTAATCTTGGAAGTACACGGCGAAATTGAACCGAGTGTCCGTCGGTCGGGCGTGCCACCCCTGTACCAAGCTTGTTGTACTGCGCTCCTGAGCGCGGAACAAACTAAAAGTGAACCAACTGTCGGTGCCTTTTACAAACTCTCCATTGATGCGGGAATCAATCCCGTACACTCGCGCCAGTCCATCGTTGTTGCCTTGGTAGCGGATGCGCACATTTTCCACATCGAACAAATTCACGCGTTGCAATCCTTTGTAATACGTTTCAAGTGTCCATACAAAAGGGCGGTTCCACAGTTCAAAATCTTTGTCTTGACGTACGATCAGGTGCAGGGCCTGCTGACTCTTCACGTCCGTATTTAGCGTACCGTCCTTAAGGCGCATTTCACGGTAGAAGGGGTATTGATCGTACAATCCTGCAGCAAAGGTCCACCGGTAGGCAGCAAGCAGTCCTCCATCTGGTATAAAGTTGAATCGTGCACGTGGGCTGATGCGAACTTCGTTTGACAATTGGGCCCACTGCATGCGTGCACCTATATTGTAATGCCAGATGCCCTTATCTAAGGGAATAGAACCCTTCGCGTTGATCCAACTCTTCGCTCGAGTGTTGAGCAACGTTTGAGTCGCTGCTACGTGGGTATAGAGTTCTAAACCGTCCGCCGGTGTGCTGAATAATCTTCCATCGATAACGCTATCAATGGTGCTGCCTGTGTTTGGTAGGCTGTAGCCGGCACTATCGATGCGTTCCCACTCTTTGTAGCGGTCATAGATGTTTTCTCCTTGCAATTGTACTCCCCAGGTAAGGTCAAACCTGTTAAATCCAATCAATTCCTCATATTTTACATTGCCGATGTAGGCATCGAGGAAATTTCTTCTGAAATCCTGAAAGGCACCAACGCCCCGTACTAGGCTTATTTCACCAAAGTCATCGGAGCCTAGATCATTGTTGAGTTCGTTCAGTCTGTAGTAGCCAATCACATCGGTGATTTCCAATTCCGTGGTGTGAAAACCGGTCGCGGAAAAGGTACGTACACCGCCTCCTGCAACCTGCGTAAGTGTTTGATATTTAGCGGCTAAGAATTGCGTATCGTAACCAAATTCCTCCTTGCCGTCAAAAAATACATTCAAGCGCAGCGCCTCCTGCAAAGAGCCAAAATTGGTTTGCCGGTTTTGAGGGATTTGATTCATTCTGTTGTGTGCAACGTGTGCAAAGATTTCTACACGCGAGGTGCCCACCTCATTGGGGCCGTTGCCTAGGAGCTTGGTCAGCAATAATTGGCCGTCGGCATTCACGGGAAAATAATCGCTCTGTACATCAGTAGCATTAAGCAGCAGTGCATTATTACGGTAGCGGAGTCCACTTGCAATAGTCCATCCCTTCGTATGATTTTTCGAGGCCCAACTGACGCCAGTTAGCGAAGTTTCTACGATCAAGTCTTTAAGCTTTGGGTCTCGGGTGTATTCGTATTTCACATCTAGAACGGAACTGAGTTTGTCTCCTTCTAAGGCACTGAACCCGCCTGCGCTAAAGTTGATGCTGCTGACTAAATGAGGGTGGATAATACTCATGCCTTCCTGCTGACCGGCACGTGCTAAAAAGGGTCGAAAAACCTCGAAATCGTTGATATAGACTAAGTTTTCGTCAAAATTACCTCCGCGCACATTGTACTGCGAGCTCATTTCGTTTCTAGAGCTCACCCCAGCAAAGGTTTTTACTACGCCTTCCACGCCACCTTCTGCGCCAGTAGTGAATCGGATATCTTTTCCTAATACGTTCGTGCCTTCTTCAGAAACGCGTTGCGATTCCACGTCAACTTCATCGAGAAGGGTTGAATCCATGATCTGTGCGTGAAGCCCAGAGGTGAAGAATATACCTATGAAGAATAGTTTTTTCAAAACCAATTACCGCTTCAGGCTTTGAAATAGCTCTGTCCAAGCGAAGGGATTAGAAAGGGCACCTAGGATGGCGGATGCACCATTGCCGCCGTAATAACGTCCTTCATTGTAGAGTTGCTGGTTCTGCATCGTAATGAGGTAATCCTGCATTTCAGCAGCATCATAGCCCATCGCCGCCGCGCGGGCACGAAGTTCATCTAAAGCAAGGTTGCGTTGAGCAATATCCATTTCTGTGGTTTCAATTTTCATCGCAAGGAATTCTTCCTTGAAGTTCTCCTTTGACGGCCATGGGTAGACAATAACGGGGTCTAAGACTTCGGTATCCCATTCCAAAACAATGCGCGCAAGAAACTGCTCACCTTCTAACGTATCTGCCACCCAAAAACGGTTGAGGCGGAATCCTATGTGCTGAAAAAGCACGGTATCTCCTGGCATTGCCACGAACGAGAAAAATCCGTCGCGGTCACTTACGGTCATTTGCCCGCGACTTTTTACTAAAATCTGGACGTTAGGCAATAATTGAATTAAAGAATCATTGCTGACAATAATCCCATGAAGTTGCACCGGCTTTTTTCCTTCTTGAGCTGAAGCCTGAAAAGAGCAGGTAATGAATAGAATAAAAAATAGTGCGCGTTGCATCATAAAGTGATTGTATACTCTTCTATGGAGGTGTTGCCGACACCATCAATTACGACAACACGCAAATTATGGCTTCCTGCGGGTATTTCCTTGGGAACAATCACTTTTAACATCGCGTTTTTATAATCGAAGTCAATTCTTGCAAAATCACCGTCTAATCTAGCACTATAACGGTCCACACCGGTCTTGTCGTCGGCAACCCGCAGGCGAATCTCATGATAGGCGCTATTGCTGCGTGCATATGTGGTGGTTTTCAGCAAGCTCACTTCAGGTTTTTTCAAATCTTGGTCCAATTCATAGGTCCCCGTACTGCGGGTCTTAAAAGTCATCACATCACTATTACGCTTTCCGGTGATCGCACTCTTCTTGCCTT
>ENA-UOXV01006779-UOXV01006779.1-marine-metagenome-genome-assembly--contig:-NODE-6779-length-11838-cov-6.271068_pt1 | contig 11838 bp, 11 predicted proteins | sample MGYA00238165_ERZ766961 | MGnify/ENA primary metagenome ERZ766961 (study PRJEB28924, sample SAMN03173240) | marine metagenome | biome: Marine; feature: Water; material: Subsurface seawater | place: North... | reverse complement strand
TCGATGGGCGCTCAAGTCGTCGCCCGTGCCTGGACCGATTCTGAATTTAAGGCGCGTCTGCTCGAAGACGCCAATGCAGCGTCCGCAGAGTTGGGCATCGATGCGGGACATATTCCGATACGTGCCGTCGAAAATACAGACGATGTTCATAACGTCATCGTATGTACGTTATGTTCGTGTTACCCGCGGCTACTCATTGGATTGCCACCAGATTGGTACAAATCCCGCGCCTATCGCAGTCGCACGATCAAAGAACCGCGTGCGGTCTTGTCTGAATTCGGTACCGATCTTCCAAAGGATATCGAAGTCAGGGTCCATGACTCGACAGCTGATTTACGTTATATGGTGCTCCCGAAACGTCCGGATGGCACTGATGGTTGGGACGAGGAAGCACTTCAGGGACTGATCACGCGTGACAGCATGATCGGTGTCAGCCTTCCAAAATCTCCCGACTAAGCATTCGCTGACGACCAAACACGCCCATATTGGGCCCAAATAAATATATAGAGGATACGATGGCACAAACACCGCAATTCCAGTGGGAAGACCCATTCTTGCTTGAAAATCAGCTCTCTGACGAAGAGCGCATGATCCGCGATACGGCACGCGATTATGCCCAAGATAAGCTGATGCCCCGCATCCTAGAAGCGTACCGCAACGAAACTTTTGATGTCGAAATCATGCGCGAGATGGGCGAGCTTGGCATTTTAGGCCCAACGATCCCCGAAGAATTCGGTGGCGCTGGTGTCAATCACACCAGTTATGGCCTGATCGCCCGCGAGATTGAGCGCGTCGACAGTGGCTATCGCTCCGTATTCAGTGTGCAGTCATCCCTGGTCATGCATCCGATTTATGCCTATGGCAGCGACGAGCAAAAAGCCAAATACCTGCCAAAGCTGGCACGTGGTGAATACATTGGTTGCTTTGGTCTGACCGAACCTGATTTTGGGTCCGATCCAAACGGCATGAAAACCAAAGCTGAAAAAATCGATGGCGGATATCGTATTTCCGGCTCGAAAATGTGGATTTCCAACGCCCCCGTAGCGGATGTATTCATCATCTGGGCGCGTCTGGATGGGGTCATTCGTGGCTTTATTCTGGAAAAAGGTGCCAAGGGTCTCTCGACCACAAAGATCGAAGGCAAGCTGTCTTTGCGTGCATCGATCACTGGCGGCATTTCCATGGACAACGTCGAAGTCACCGAAGACGCGATCTTACCCAACGTCGAAGGCCTCAAAGGTCCCTTTGGCTGCCTGAACAAAGCACGCTTTGGGATTGCATGGGGCGTGATTGGTGCCGCTGAATTCTGCTGGCATGCAGCGCGCGACTACACGTTAGAGCGTAAGCAGTTTGGTCGCCCCCTCGCCAACAATCAGCTGATCCAAAAGAAACTCGCCGACATGCAGACCGAGATCACGCTTGCACTACAAAGTGTGCTGCGCGTTGGTCAGTTGCTGGATGAAGGCTTGTGTGCGCCTGAAAATATCTCGCTCGTGAAGCGGAATTCAACAGGCAAGGCGCTGGATATCGCACGCCTGTCGCGTGATATGCACGGCGGCAATGGCATTGCTGATGAATACCACATCATGCGCCACATGCTGAATTTGGAAACTGTGATCACCTACGAGGGCACGCACGACATTCATGCGTTGATCCTGGGTCGCGCCCAAACAGGCCTGCAGGCGTTCACAGGATAATTCCACTATGATACCACCGGGGAATTTCCCCGGGCCGATATTATGTGCCAGAATGCTACCAACTTTGCGTGTATAGCATTCTGGCCAATCGGGAACCGGTTATGCAATTGAACGTCATTTTCGACACCGTATGTCCGTGGTGTTACATCGGAAAACGCCGCCTTGAGCGTGCGCTCGCGATGCGGCCAAAACTCAGCGTGACGATCCAATGGCATCCGTTTTTACTAAACCCGGATATGCCGCCCAACGGCATTGATCGCACCGCATACCTGATCAAAAAATTTGGCAGCGAGGCACGCGTACGTCGGATTTATGGTGCCATCGGTGAGGCTGGTGAATCCGTCGAAATCGAATTTGCTTTTGATCGTATTCGACGAACACCAAATTCTATCTTATCTCACAAATTAATCCGATACGCCTCGGAGCGGATTGCCCCCGATAGTTTGGTCGAAGACATCTTTGCCGCTTATTTTATCAAAGGATCAGATATTGGCGACATCCCGGTACTGATGGACTTGGCCGCACACCACGGTCTTAACCTGGATGCGCTTGAGGAGTACCTCGAAAGTGATCTGGATGCCGACACGGTCTATGAAGAAAATGCCCGCGCCCATCGCCTGGGGATCAATGGCGTTCCCGCCTTTAATTTTAATGGCGGCATGGTGATTTCCGGTGCGCAGGAACCCGAAGTGCTGGTCCGCGTCATGGACGCTGCGAGCGCAACGGGCGACGCATTGGAGGCTTATTCGTGAGTGCCCTGCATCAACTGACGATGAGCTATATCCCCGAACAGGATAGAATTCTGTTCCGCCTTTCGACCAAGGACAAAACCGAATATCGGATGTGGCTGACCCGGCGTTTCGTCACCGTATTGTGGGGCGCGCTCGGCCAGACGTTTTCAAAACGCCCTGAACTTGCCGAGATCATCGATAAAGACGTCCAGGACGCCGTGCTTGGCATGAAGCACCAAGAGGCTGTGCAAAGCACCGATTTTGAAACGCCACCTGTCGAAGACAACGCAGACGTGACATCCAACACAGGTCCCCTGCTGATCACGGGCGGCAAAGTCCACCCGGGAAAAAACCTCACCGGTATTTCATTTCGGAGCGAAGACGGCGCCGACATTCGCTTCAATCTGAATGAACAACTGATGCACGCGTTTTGCCACCTGATCGTTACCACATCGACCAAGGCAGACTGGCGCCTAGATTTGAGCGTTGGCGATGGTCAGGTCGTGGTGCCCCAAGGCGAAGCCCTCGTACATTAACTGCGCGAAGCTTTGGTCCACTGACCATTCTTCAGACTGGGCTTAACCCGCACCTTCATTAATTTTCGCCAGTTCTTTGGCCAGGTATGTAACACCCGTCAATCGATCCTTTGGCGTATCCCATAATCGCGAGAACACCAGTTTCTGATCGGGACGAAGCTTTGCCGTACCGCTTTGCGACGTGATCCATTCGACGAGCGCAATCGGATCTTTAACCTGGTTGTCCAAGAACTCGACAACGGCACCCTTTGGCCCGGCATCCAGTTTGGCAATCCCCGCCGTTCGGCAGAATTGTTTGATTTTGACCACATCCAATAAGTTTTCTGCCTCGGATGGGATCGGCCCAAACCGGTCAATCATCTCTGCGGCAACGTGTTCGATCTCATCGTTGGTCTTGAGCCACGCAATCCGGCGATACAGCCCCATACGCACGGTCAGGTCTGCAACATACCAATCAGGGATCAACACAGGCATACCGATGTTCACGTTTGGTGACCAATCGACGTCTTCAGCATTCTCGCCCAGGCCGCGCGCATCGGCGACGGCTTCTTCAAGCATCTGCTGATAAAGCTCAATCCCGACCTCGCGAATGTGCCCGGATTGCTCGTCACCCAGCAGGTTCCCAGCACCGCGAATATCCAAATCATGACTGGCGAGCGTGAAGCCTGCGCCTAAGCTATCCAATGTCTGCATGACTTCCAGTCGTTTTTCAGCGGCCTTGGTCAGGGTTTGTCCCGGCGGCAACGTGAGGTAGGCATACGCTCGGGTCTTGGACCGTCCGACACGCCCCCGCAGCTGATACAGCTGTGCGAGGCCAAACATATCGGCCCGGTGGATGATGATCGTATTCACCGATGGCAAATCAAGGCCGCTTTCGATGATGTTGGTCGACAACAACACATCATACGCGCCGTCATAAAACCGCGAGATGATATCTTCCAAATCCTTCACCGGCATTTGCCCGTGGACCATCGCGAACTTCGCCTCTGGGACCAGTTCCGCTAAACGGTTAGAGACTTTTTCCAAATCATTGACCCGTGGGCAGACATAAAATGTTTGCCCGCCGCGATACTGTTCACGAAGGATCGCTTCGCGGACGATGACGGGATCAAATGGCAACACGAACGTGCGCACAGCCAGACGGTCAACGGGCGGTGTTGCGATGATGCTCATTTCACGCAAACCGCTCAGCGCCATTTGTAATGTTCGGGGGATCGGTGTCGCGGTCAGCGTCACCACATGAATGTCAGATTTCAGCCCCTTCAGGCGTTCCTTGTGGCTCACGCCAAAGTGCTGTTCCTCATCGATAATCAATAATCCCAGATCGCGGAACCGAATATCCTTTGCCAACAAGGCATGCGTGCCAACGACGATATCCACGTCGCCACGTTTTAAGCCTTCTTTGGTGGCCGCGGATTCTTTTGATGTAACCAGACGAGACAGTTGTTCGACCCTCACCGGAAAGCCCTTAAATCGGTCTGTGAATGTCATATAGTGTTGGCGACACAACAATGTGGTTGGCACGACTACGGCAACTTGTTTGCCTTCCATGGCGACGGCAAAGGCAGCACGTAACGCCACCTCGGTCTTTCCAAATCCGACATCCCCACAGACCAAACGATCCGTCGGGCGACCTTTTTGTAGATCGCTAAGGATCGCACCAATGGTTTCCAACTGATCCTCGGTCTCGTCGAACGGGAACCGCGCGCAGAATTCTTCGTACGCCCCCTCGGGTGCCGAAAACCGCGCCGCTTGTTTCAATTCACGCGCGGCAGCGACTTTGATCAACTCGTCGGCGATGGCTTTGACACGTTCTTTCAGTTTTGCCCGGCGGGCCTGCCACGCGGCTCCACCCAGCTTATCCAACTGAACGCCCGCATCCTCTGAACCGTACCGCGTCAGCAGATCGACGTTTTCAACGGGTAAGAACAGTTTGCTGTTCCCGGCATATACTAGGCGCAAGCAATCGTGGGGCGCGCCGCCGACCTTAATCGTTTCCAAATCTTCAAACTGGCCGATCCCGTGATCGACGTGCACGACAAGATCACCGGGCGCCAACGATGAGACTTCGGCGATAAAGTTTTCAGGACGAATACGGCGACGTCCCGGACGTCCCATACGCTCGCCCAGCATATCGCTCTCGGAAATGACGTGCAGATCGCCGCTGATAAAACCGTTGTCCATGCCGACAATGGCAATCGCCGCCGCGCCATTTTTGATGTCCGGACCCGATACGACGGGCAAACTGGCCCCACCGTGATCAACCAACAAACCGCGCAAACGTTCAGCCGACCCATCGCTAAGAGCCGCAATCAAAACCCGCTTATCGGCTTTTGTTAGTTTTTCGATTTCCTGAACGACGGCTTCGTAAACATTCGCACTTGGGTCAACGCGCACATCCGCAAAATCCCGGCTGGCACCGCCTGCATAATCCGTTCCACCGGTTTGGAACGGCGTCAGATCAGCAACAGAACATTTCGAAAGCCCTGCATTGAATTCATCTTCTTCGACGAACATACGGCCCGGCGGCACCGGACGGTACGGCACGCCGCTATCCGCATCTGAAATGGTTTGGCGCGCCATATAATATTCAGCGATCAGTTCACGCCGCGATTGCATGGCCGCATCAGCTTGATGATCAAACAGGACCACAGCATCGGGTGCGTAATCAAAAACGCTTTCAAGCCCATCATGGAACAGCGGCAGCCAGTGTTCGTGACCTGGGTGACGGCGCCCTTCGCTAACGGCCTCATACAACGGGTCATCGCCCCCGCCCGATTGAAATAATTCATGATACTGGGCACGGAACCGCGCGATGGCCGCGTCATCAAGAGGTGCCTCGCTGACCGGGGCCAGCAACGCCGACGATATCTCGCCCGTACTGCGTTGCGTCGCTGGATCGAACGCACGCAGCGTATCCAATTCGTCACCAAAGAAATCTAACCGCACAGGACCACCCGCACCCGCAGGATACACATCCACGATACCGCCACGCACGGCGAACTCACCGGGCTCTGTCACCGTTTCGATCCGGTTAAAACCAAAACGTTCTAATTCCCGGATCATGTCATCAGGATCGACGCGCGTGCCTTTTTCAAGCGTCCGTCCGGCCCCCTGCAGATACGCACGCGGCGGAACCTTTTGTAAGATTGCAGACACCGTCGTCAAAACCACACGCCCCTTTGGGGCTGGTGCCGTCAATTGACCAAGAGCGGCCAAGCGCTGCCCGATAATGGCCCGCCTCGGCGAAACCCTGTCATATGGCAGACAATCCCACGCTGGCAGTTCGACGATATCTGTACTCGGGGCAAAGAACGCCGCGATGGACGCACGTCGCGACAGGCCAGCGTCATCTCGCAGCACCAATAATACGGTCTTGCCCGAAGATGCCAGTTCGGATGCCAGCAGCACATCGACGCCTTCGGGCACGCCACCAACATCCCGGCGGCCGGGCTTCAAAATGTCTTCGATTTTTAGAGTCACTTGGTGCCGTTGTATTTCTTAATCTGCCGGAGCACGTCGCTATCGACGATATCAGGTGTGGGCTCTTTGCCCGTGATCCAGTTATAGAGATCGTTATCGGTATGATTCATCAAGTTTTCGAACATATCCAACTCGTGCTCAGACATGTTTTCCACGCGCTCATTGGCAAAACGACCAATCATAACGTCGTTTTCCTTCATGCCGCAGTGGTTTGACCGATAAATCAGGCGTTTTCTTCGCGCGTCCAAGACTGTGACCTTTTCGACGATGATGGGACTGCGTAGGATATAAATCGTCGCGAGCCAATTGTCAGCGTCCGAAAAGACGAAAAATGCGCCCGGAAATTTTATTTGCCCTATTTAAGCCGATTACGACCCTCAAAGGGATCGGTGCGCGTACGGGCGCGCTGATTGAAAAACTGGCAGGGCCCCACGTTATTGACCTGGTTTGGCACCTGCCGAGCGACGTCATAGACCGCCGCCACTCGCCCAAAATCGCTGATGCACAGCCAGATACCATCGCAACGATGGAAGTCCGCGTCACCAAGCATTATGCCCCGCACAATAAACGCCAGCCCTATAAAATCACCGTGATGGACGATACCGGGGCCATGTCATTGGTGTTTTTCCGCGGACGTGCCGATTATTTGAACAAAACCCTGCCTGAAAACGAAATCCGGGTGATTTCTGGAAAATTAGAGCGCTTTGGCGATGGATTACAGATGACCCATCCTGATTACATCGTCACCCAAGCCGAGGCCGAAACCGTACAACGGGTGGAGCCCGTCTATCCATTAACCGCCGGGGTGTCGTTGAAGATTCTGGGCAAAGCCATCACTGCGGCGGTCGCCGTAACCCAGGAATTGCCTGAATGGCTGGATAAGCCGCTGGTTGCGCGAGAAAAATGGCCGACCTGGCATCAGGCCATCGTCAACGCCCATACCCCTGAGGATATTAGCGATATCGACCCCACCACCCTGCCCCGGCGCAGGCTGGCCTATGATGAATTGCTGTCGAACCAACTCGCCCTCGCGATTGTGCGTAAGCAAATGAAACGCCTGAAGGGTCATCCCCTTGTTGGCGACGATACACTCCGGAACAAAGTCTTGGATGCTTTGCCATTCAAAATGACCAACGCGCAGAACTTTGCGATTGGTGAAATTGATGGCGATCTGAAATCCAGCAACCGAATGCTGCGCCTGCTGCAAGGCGATGTGGGTTCGGGGAAAACAGTGGTCGCGTTGATGACGATGTTAAGTGCCGTCGAAGCGGGCGGACAAGCTGCCCTGATGGCACCAACCGAGATCCTGGCCCGCCAACACATGGAAAGCCTGACAACGCTGTGTGAGGCCGCTGGCATCCAGCCCGTGCTGCTGACAGGACGCGAACGGGGCAAACCACGTGAAGCTATTCTATCGCAATTGGAAACAGGGGCCGCACGCCTGATCATCGGCACCCATGCCCTGTTCCAAGACGATGTCGCGTTCAAAAACCTGCGCGTTGCTGTGATTGACGAGCAGCACCGCTTTGGCGTGCATCAACGACTGACCCTCGCGAACAAAGGAAAAGCGGTCGATATGCTGGTGATGACGGCAACACCGATTCCACGCACGTTGATGTTAACAGCATACGGCGACATGGATGTTTCGCGACTGATGGAAAAGCCCCCCGGACGCCAACCGATCAAAACGGTTCTGATTTCGAATGATCGTATGGACGAGGTTGTTTCAGCGGTCAGTCGCGCACAAAAGTCAGGCGCACGGGTTTATTGGGTTTGTCCGCTGATCGAAGAATCAGAAGTCAGTGACATGGCCGCTGCCGAAGATCGCTACGATCATTTGAAATCAATTTTTGGCAAGCGCGTTGGCTTGGTGCATGGACGTATGAAGGCTGCCGACAAAGATGCCGCGATGCAGGCCTTTAAATCGGGTGAAATGGATATTCTGGTTGCCACCACCGTGATTGAGGTCGGCGTCGATGTCCCAGAAGCGTCTATCATGGTGATTGAGCATGCGGAGCGATTTGGCCTCGCCCAACTGCATCAGTTGCGCGGTCGCATTGGCCGTGGGGCCGAAAAATCGACTTGTTTGCTGATGCATACTGGCCATTTGGGCGAAGTCGCAAAAGCCCGCCTGAAAACCATGCGCGAAACCGATGATGGGTTCGTGATTGCAGAACGTGATCTAGAACTCCGCGGTGCTGGGGAATTATTAGGGACGCGCCAGAGTGGCTTGCCAACATTTAAGTTGGCAGATTTGGCTCTGCATGGCGATCTACTGCAGATGGCTCGCGATGATGCGGAGTTGATCCTTCTCAATGATCCGGAATTGCAATCCGAACGGGGCCAGGCACTACGTACTCTCCTCTATATATTTGAGCGTGACTCTTCTATAAAAAATCTAAGATCGGGGTAACTGCTGGCAATAAAAGCCATCCATAGGGGAACCAAACAATGAATGCTCTAAAAGCAAAGAAACCTGTCTACCAACTACGGCTAAAAATTAGCTGTTCCATCAGCGCTATTGAGGAATGGATGGAAGACAATTGCGAGGGTTCTTATTCGTATCAACTCGAAGGTATCAACGAGACAGAAGCTGTTTTCAATCAGCTAGAGCTGCTGTTCGCTTTTGATTTGAAAGATGACCGTGATAACTTCAAAGAAGCGGTTATGTACGGGACATTCTAATCAGGCCTCAGGTATCACCTTAGGTTTCGTCGGCCTTTGATTTCGCTGCATCTTGGCGATCTTTGGGTCGGCTTCCAGTATCTACCAGAACCTTCGTTCCTTCACCTTCTCGCACCAAATCCAAATCTTCGTACGTTTGTGCAGAAACAACAGGCGTTGCCTTTTCTGTTTCTGAACGCCGATCAGGCGGTGTCACGATCCCGCCTGAAATCACCATTTTGATGGCTTCTTCGACACTCATCGATAAGTGCGCGATATCTTTTTTCGGCACGAACAGCAAAAACCCAGAAGTGGGGTTCGGTGTCGTCGGCAGGAATAAGTTGATGCATTCCTCTTCGGTCATGTTTTGCACTTCACCTTGTGTGGTGCCTGTTAGGAACCCAATGGCCCATATGCCGCGACGCGGATATTCGATCAATACAGCTTCACGAAATGCATTGGATTGTTGCGCTAGAACCGTTTCCAAAATCTGTTTAATCGCGGAATGAACATTCCGAATAACAGGCATCTGGTTAAGAATGCGATCGCTGACACGGCCCCATAACCGTCCAAAGAATCCAGCCGTCAGTGCCCCGACCAGAATAAGGACAATCAACAGGATAATCAGTCCCAGACCTGGCAGCGCAAAAGGCAGATACGTTTCTGGGTTGTAGTAATGGGGGATCAACGGTGTGATTTTGCTATCTACAAACGTGACGAACAACCACGCCAAATAGAACGTGATAAAGATCGGTGCCGTGACCAAAATACCTGCAAACAAGTAGGCACGCAGGCGCTGCGAAAACGTCATTTGACGACGGATACTCTTTTGTTCTTCGCTATGTTGTGGTGCCATCTAAGCGCTAAACCTGTTTCATAAATGCGTTAATTTCGCGCCATGTTTCATCGGGGGTTTCTTCGGGAAGAAAATGCCCAGATGGTAGCGCGCGACCAGACACAACCTTGCATTTTTCCTGCCATGTCGCCAGCACATCATATGTCTTATGCATCAAGCCCGCCTCACCCCATAACACCAATGTGGGGCACGTTACTTTTTGGTCGAAATCGGCCTCGTCGTGTTCCAGATCAATCGTGACCGCTGCGCGGTAATCTTCGCACGACGCATGTATGGTCGCGGGATCTGAGAAACATCGAACGTATTCCGCCATGGCAGCTGGATCGAAGACCGCATCTGCAGAACTCCAATGCCCCATTTTACAGGCCATGTAATATTCAGGATCAGCGCCAATCATTTTCTCGGGCAACGGTGCGGGTTGCGCCAAAAAGAACCAATGATAATACCCCAAGGCAAATGCCTTGTCTGTGCGCGCGAAAAGCGTGTGCGTTGGAACAATATCCAGAACACCAAGCCGCTCAACTTTTTCCGGATGATCAAGTGCCATTCGGTGCGCGACACGCCCGCCTCGGTCATGGCCGAAAACAGAAAATGTATCGAACCCAAGCGTCGACATAACTGCCACCATATCGGCGGCCATGGCGCGCTTTGAATACAATGAATGATTAGGAGCACCAGTAGGTTTTGAACTATCCCCATAGCCGCGCAAATCGGGAACGATCACGGTAAAATTCTCTGCCAATTTTGGGGCCACCAAATGCCACATAACATGGCACTGTGGATAGCCGTGCAGAAGCAGGATCGGCGGTCCGTTTCCAGCCTTACGGGTGCGAATAGTTACCCCGTCAGTGCCCTCGATATCTAAGGTCTCGAAACCTTCCAGCAATAGATACGTCACTTCGAAGTATCTCTGACCGTTTCAACCAAAATGCGAAGCAACGCACGAATAAATGGATCGGATTTTTTGAGTTTCTCGGAATACATCGATTTAGTGATGGTCACGATGGTCGCACTTCCCTTAACTTTTGCTGTCGCCATGCGTGGCTGATCGTCAATCAACGCCATTTCGCCAAAAATGCTGCCCGGGCCAATAACGGCCAGTTCATGGTCTTCACCATTCACATTGCGGGAAATCGCAACGTTTCCTGACTGTAAGACAAAAGCACTGCTGCTCTGGTCTCCTTCACGGAAAACGGTTTCACCATCGTTGTACGATTTGCGTTCAAGAATATCGCTCACAAAAAATCTCGCGTTGTGGAGTTAATAATATTGGATCACGTTACCATAAAGATATCTTAGTAACAGCACCGTCAAATGGAAGTGATGAAAGACACAAAAATGGCCCTATCAGATCGCAGAGAATTTCCACAAAGGCCGTTGGTCGGGGTCGGCGCAGTTGTGTTAAGTGATGCCGGTGTTGTGTTAATCAAACGCGGCAAGCCGCCGCGTGTCGGTGCCTGGAGCCTGCCTGGCGGTGCCCAAAAATTGGGTGAAACGGTTGCCGAAGCCGCCCACCGAGAAGTCCTCGAGGAAACAAATCTGGATACGGAAATCGCAGGCCTTATAGACGTCGTAGACAGCATCAATTACGCCGATGATGGTCGCATTCAATATCACTATACATTGGTCGATATGCTTGCCGTGGCCTCAGCTGATGCCATCCCAAAAGCGGGCGCTGATGCGTCCGATGCGATCTGGGTCCCGATTGAAAAATTACCAGACTACAAGCTTTGGTCAGAAACAATTCGGATCATCGAAAAAGCCCATCAGATGTGGCTAGCCCGTTAACGTTCACGGAACGACGTCGAGACCGAGCTATAAACCGGTTTCAAGAGATATGAGAACAGCGTCTTTTTACCGGTCTTGATATC
>ENA-UOXV01006778-UOXV01006778.1-marine-metagenome-genome-assembly--contig:-NODE-6778-length-11839-cov-4.880092_pt1 | contig 11839 bp, 8 predicted proteins | sample MGYA00238165_ERZ766961 | MGnify/ENA primary metagenome ERZ766961 (study PRJEB28924, sample SAMN03173240) | marine metagenome | biome: Marine; feature: Water; material: Subsurface seawater | place: North... | reverse complement strand
CACCTTCATTGACAGGTGAAAAACAAGCGCAAATGGTGATTGATCTGTGTGGTGATGAAATAAGCGATGGGGCTAAAAACTTCATCGCGATTCTTGCGGATAACAAGCGTATAGGCTTGATGCGAGAAATTGTAAAACTGTTTGAAACACTGAAAGCTAATCAGGAAAAGAAAGTCGACGTAAATATAACGTCTGCCTTTGAGCTTTCGGAAGGCATTGAGGCCAAGTTAACAGCATCTTTGAAAGAGAAGCTGCAGCGTGATGTGATTTTGCACAGCGAAATAGATAGCACCCTGATTGGCGGCGCGATTATCCGAGCCGGCGATCTTGTTATTGATGGCTCGGTGCGCGGAAAACTGTCCAGGCTTGCTGAAGCCATGAAGAGCTAAAAATAGCGATACGAACAAGAATTAAACGAGCTGAACAAACAAGTTAAAGGCAAAATTAAACTCACTAGATACCCTTAAACAGGGCTTGAGTTGAGGAAACAAAAAAATGCAACAACTGAATCCTTCAGAAATTAGCGAAATTATTAAAGAACGCATCGATAGTCTTGATGTGTCTGCACAGGCGCAGAACGAAGGCACAATCGTCAGCGTATCAGACGGCATTATCCGTATTCATGGCCTTGCCGATGTAATGTACGGTGAGATGATTGAGTTTGAGGGCGGTATCTATGGTATGGCTCTAAACCTGGAGCGTGATTCAGTAGGCGCGGTAGTTCTTGGAGACTATCAGAGTCTTGCCGAAGGACAGACTTGCCGTTGCACACAAAGAATTTTGGAAGTCCCGGTAGGCCCCGAACTTGAAGGCCGCGTAGTTGACGCTCTGGGTAATCCAATTGACGGCAAAGGCCCAATCAATGCAAAAGAAACCGATGCTGTTGAAAAAGTAGCCCCCGGTGTAATTGCCCGTCAGTCAGTATCCCAGCCAGTACAAACAGGCCTGAAAGCTATTGATGCGATGGTGCCAATTGGTCGCGGACAACGCGAATTGATTATTGGTGACCGCCAGATTGGTAAAACAGCGGTGGCTATTGATGCCATCATTAACCAGAAAAACACTGGTGTTAAATGTATCTATGTTGCGGTTGGCCAGAAGCAGTCTTCTATTGCCAGCGTGGTGCGTAAACTGGAAGAGCATGGTGCAATGGATCACACCATTGTTGTTGCGGCCGGTGCTTCTGACCCAGCTTCCATGCAATTTATTGCTCCTTATTCAGGTTGCTCCATGGGAGAGTACTACCGTGATCGCGGTCAGGACGCCCTGATCATTTATGATGACCTGACCAAACAGGCCTGGGCTTACCGTCAAATTTCATTGTTGCTGAAACGACCACCAGGTCGTGAAGCCTATCCAGGTGATGTGTTCTATCTCCATTCCCGTCTGCTTGAAAGAGCTGCACGTGTTAATGCTGAATACGTAGAAAACTTTACAAATGGCAAAGTAAAAGGACAAACAGGTTCTTTGACTGCCCTGCCAATTATTGAAACTCAGGCTGGTGATGTATCGGCCTTTGTACCAACCAACGTAATTTCCATTACGGATGGTCAGATCTTCCTGGAAACCAACCTGTTTAACTCAGGTATTCGTCCTGCGATGAACGCCGGTCTGTCTGTATCTCGTGTAGGTGGTGCAGCGCAAACCAACATCATTAAGAAACTCGGTGGTGGTATTCGTCTGGCACTGGCCCAGTATCGTGAGCTGGCTGCATTTGCACAGTTTGCATCAGATCTTGATGAAGCTACCAGATCGCAGCTGGAACATGGTCAACGTGTGACTGAACTGATGAAGCAGAAACAGTATTCCCCTCTGTCAGTTGCAGAAATGGGCGTCGTGCTTTATGCAGCGAATGAGGGTTTTCTGAAAGAAGTTGATATGGATAAGATTGCTGATTTTGAAGCGGCTCTGTTGTCCTATATGAATTCTGAATATGGCGACCTGATGAGCAACATCAATGAAACAGGCGACTATAGCGAAGATATTCAAAACTCCTTTAAGGAAGCATTGGACAAATTCGTCTCAACCCAGAGCTGGTAATAAACAATGGCTGCCGGAAAAGAAATTCGCAATCAGATCGGGAGTATTAAAAATACTCAGAAGATCACCAGCGCCATGGAAATGGTTGCTGCGAGTAAAATGCGTAAAGCTCAGGAACGCATGGAGCTGGGTAAACCCTATGCACGAAATATTCGTAATGTGGTAAGCCATCTGGCTAATTCCACCCCCGAGTATCGCCATATCTATATGAAAGAACGCGAAGTTAAGCGTGTTGGCTACATTGTTGTTTCATCAGATCGTGGCCTATGTGGCGGCCTGAATATCAACCTGTTCAAATCCATGATTAACTCAATGAAAGCCTGGCATGATGAGAATGTCGAAATAGATGTGTGTGCAATTGGCTCAAAGGGTGCTGCTTTTTTCAGCAACTACGGCGGTAATGTTGTAGCGGCGATCAGAGGCGTTGGTGATAAACCTTCGGTAGAAGATCTCGTTGGCGGCGTAAAGGTGATGCTTGATAATTTTGCAGACGGCAATATCGACAAGTTGTTCCTGGTCTCTAACGAATTTGTTAATACCATGACGCAACAGCCAAACGTTCAACAGGTTTTGCCTTTGCAGGCGGCTGAAGATGAAGCACAGAAACATCACTGGGATTATCTGTATGAGCCAGATGCCCGTGATTTACTCGATGGCTTACTGCAACGATATATAGAATCCCAGGTTTATCAGGCCGTTGTTGAAAACAATGCCTGTGAACAAGCTGCCCGTATGATTGCCATGAAAAGTGCGACGGACAATGCCGGAGAACTTATGGATGAGCTTCAGCTTATTTATAACAAAGCCCGTCAGGCAGCCATTACACAAGAATTATCGGAAATTGTTAGTGGTGCTGCTGCCTTATAAAAATTGCAGCAAAGCACTAGTGAAACAACATTAATTAGTTAATAAAAAGATAGATTAAAGAGGAACCGGACATGAGTAGCGGTCGTATCGTACAAATTATTGGTGCTGTTATTGACGTGGAATTTCCACGGGACTCTGTACCCAAGGTTTATGATGCCTTGGCGGTGGATTCAAGCGATATCACTCTGGAAGTACAGCAGCAGCTGGGTGATGGTGTTGTCCGTACTATTGCTCTGGGTTCCACTGAAGGTCTGCGTCGCGGTCTGAATGTCAGCGATACTGGAGCAGCAATTAGTGTTCCAGTGGGTGAAGAAACTCTTGGTCGCATCATGAACGTACTGGGCGATCCAATTGATGAGTGTGGACCAATTGGTGAAAAAGAGAAAATGCCTATTCATCGTAAAGCCCCTGCATATGATGAACAAGCGGCTTCCGAAGAATTGCTGGAAACAGGTATCAAGGTAATCGACCTGGTATGTCCTTTTGCGAAAGGCGGTAAAGTTGGTCTGTTCGGTGGTGCCGGTGTTGGTAAAACGGTAACCATGATGGAACTGATTAACAATATTGCTACGGAGCATAGTGGTCTTTCCGTATTTGCCGGTGTAGGTGAGCGTACTCGTGAAGGTAATGACTTTTACCATGAAATGCAGGAAGCCGGTGTAATCGATACCGAAACTTTCAGCAAATCAAAAGTATCAATGGTATACGGACAGATGAATGAGCCTCCTGGAAACAGATTGCGTGTTGCTCTTACCGGACTAACCATGGCGGAAAAATTCCGTGATGAAGGCCGTGACGTTTTGTTCTTTGTTGATAATATTTATCGATATACTCTGGCGGGTACCGAAGTATCAGCACTGCTGGGTCGTATGCCTTCAGCGGTAGGTTATCAGCCAACACTGGCCCAGGAAATGGGTGAGTTGCAGGAACGTATTACTTCTACAAAAACCGGATCGATTACTTCCATCCAGGCGGTATACGTACCTGCGGATGACTTGACTGACCCATCACCAGCTACAACCTTTGCGCATCTTGATGCCACCGTTGTACTGTCGCGTGATATTGCCCAGCTGGGTATTTACCCTGCGGTAGATCCACTGGACTCAACATCACGTCAGCTGGATCCTCTGGTTATTGGCCAGGAACATTACGAAGTTGCTCGTGGTGTGCAGTCAATTCTGCAGAAATATAAAGAATTGAAAGACATTATTGCTATTCTGGGTATGGATGAGTTGTCAGAAGAAGACAAACAAGCGGTAAACCGTGCACGTAAAGTTGAACGATTCTTCTCTCAGCCCTGTACTGTTGCTGAAGTATTTACTGGAGCACCAGGTAAATATGTATCTTTGAAAGAAACTATCAGCAGCTTTAAAGCGATTCTTGATGGCGAATATGATGACTTGCCAGAGCAGGCCTTTTATATGGTCGGCGGCATTGAAGACGTGGTAGAAAAAGCGAAATCAATGTAAGTATTGTTGTAAAAAGTATCGTAGTTAGAAATATTGTCTAACTGACGAAAAAAGTAGCAAGAAGACTGAAACAGGAATAAAACGGAATAATCATTATGGCTATGACCATGCAGTGCGATATCGCCAGTGCCGAAGAGCAGATTTTTTCGGGTACTGTTGAAACCCTGGTAGCTGCAGGCTCTCTGGGTGATCTGGGTATTCACCCGGGCCATGCTCCATTGCTGACAGCATTGATTCCAGGCCCTGTTCGCATCGTCAAAGAAGATGGTGAGGAAGAAATTTACTATGTCTCTGGTGGTTTTCTGGAAGTTCAGCCAGGCACAGTGCATATTCTTGCTGATACCGCGGTACGGGCAGATGATGTTGATGAAGCCAATGCACAACAGGCCATAAAGGAAGCGGAAGAGGCTATCCTGAATCAAGGCGCAGAGATGGAATATGCGGAGGCTGCCGCACAGTTGGCCCAGGCTGCTGCGCAAATCAGAACACTGCAGCAATTACGCAAAAAACTGGGTGGATAAATCGTCCTGACAGGATTCACCATCTAATTAAAAGGCAGCTTTCGCTGCCTTTTTTGGTATTCTAGACACCTACAAATCACCTGCGGGCCTTATCGTTTTGAAACTCAATGTTGTTGTACTGGCAGCTGGAAAAGGCACAAGAATGGCGTCTTCAATGCCAAAAGTGCTGCATAAAATTGCTGGTAAACCCCTTCTTTTACATGTGCTGGAAACTGCGCATTCACTGGAATGTGAAAACCTGCAAGTCGTTACTGGTTATGGTTCTGTAGCAGTCGAACGCGCAATGGATAAATGGGCAACTCGTTTCGTGCTTCAGGAAGAGCAACTGGGAACAGCGCATGCTGTTATGCAAACAGTAGATACTTTGGATGAAAATGCTGTTGTATTAATACTCTATGGCGATGTGCCTTTGATAAAAAAAGCTACACTGGAAGCTTTGCTTGCCCAGGTAGATGAAAACAGCATGGCGGTACTTACCTGTGATGTCCCTGATCCTACAGGGCTGGGTAGAATTATTCGGGATAAAAGTGGTCAAATATCCAGAATCGTTGAAGAAAAAGATGCAACGATTGAGCAAAAGTCAGTTATTGAAATAAATACCGGTTTTATGGCTATCCCGGTAAACAGATTGAAAACATGGCTGCCTAAAATTGAAGCCAATAACGCCCAGAAGGAATACTATCTGACCGACCTGGTTGAAGTTGCTATTGCCGGCGGCTGCCGTGTCGAGACCAGCAAATGTCAGGATCAAAAAGAAGTAAGCGGAATAAATGACAGAATCCAGCTTGCAGAACTGGAAAGGAAATATCAGTTGGAAATGCATGAAGAACTTATGAAAAAAGGTGTCTCTCTGGCTGATCCGGCCCGCTTTGATATCAGAGGCAATGCAACGATTGCTGCCGATGTTGAAATTGATATTAATGTCATTCTTGAAGGTGATGTCACTATAGAGCCCAATGTAAAAATTGGCGCTGGCTGTATTCTAAAAGATTGCCATATTGGTTCAGGTACACAATTACATCCATACACCATGATAGATGATGCGGTTATTGGAAAAGACTGTCAGCTAGGTCCTTTTGCCAGAGTAAGGCCCGGTACCGAGTTAAAAGATTCCGCCAAGCTAGGAAATTTTGTAGAAATAAAGAAAGCAGTGATTGGTGAAGGCAGTAAAGTGAATCATCTGTCCTATGTTGGTGATGCTGAACTTGGTAAAAATGTAAATGTTGGTGCAGGTACAATTACCTGTAACTATGATGGTGTAAATAAATTTAAAACCATCATTGGCGATGGTGTTTTTATTGGCTCAAATGCGGTTCTTGTTGCACCAGTAGAAATTGAAGCCGGCGGTTTTGTGGCTGCCGGATCCACCATTACCAAACCGGTTAAAAAAAATCAGCTGGCAGTAGGGCGAAGCAGGCAATCAAATATTGAAGGCTGGAAACGGCCGGTTTCCAAGAAAAAATAACTCCAAAAGAAGAAAGATATGTGCGGTATTGTAGGTGCCATTGGGCGCAGGAATGTAAGTGGAATTCTTCTGGAAGGTCTTAAAAGGCTGGAATACAGAGGCTATGATTCTGCCGGTCTCGCTGTAATAAGCAGAAAAGACAAAAACCTGGCCTGTGTGAAAGCAGTGGGTAAAGTTCAGGCCCTGGAAGACAAGGTCAAAGAAAGTCCTGTAGATGGCGCAATCGGTATTGCCCATACGCGCTGGGCCACTCATGGCAAACCTACCCATGAAAATGCACATCCCCATTTGTCTCATGATCGCCTGGCATTGATTCACAATGGCATCATTGAAAACTTTCTGATTCTGAAGGAAGAGCTGCTAAAAAAAGGTTACCAATTCAAAACAGAAACAGACACAGAAGTTATTGTGCATTTAATTCATATGTTTCTCACCGAAGAAGAAATGCCATTTTTTGATGCGGTAAGCAGAACAATCAGCTTACTTGATGGCGCCTATGGATTGGCTGTGATAGATAAGGAAGACCCGAAACGTATAATTGTGGCACGCAGTGGTAGTCCGCTGATAATAGGTGTTGGCATTGGCGAAAACTTTATTGCTTCGGACCCTGCGGCACTAGGGCAGGTTACTGACCGGTTTATCTATCTTGAAGAAGGCGATATCGCGGAAATAAAAGCCGAGAAGATTAGAATCTTTAATGGCGGAGAAAAAGTTAAACGTGAAATAGTACGCTTAAACCAGAACCTTGAAGATTCCGTTAAAGGTAAGTATCGCCATTTCATGATGAAGGAAATTTTTGAGCAACCTGAGGTTGTCAGAAATACGCTGGCTGGAAAGCTCAGCAAAACACATGTCCTTGAAGAAGCCTTTGGCATCAATGCAAAAGAAATTTTTGATAAGACTAAACGAGTACAAATAGTTGCATGTGGCACTAGTTACCATGCTGGCATGATTGCAAAATTCTGGTTTGAAAATATTGCGCGCATGCCCTGCGCTGTTGATATTGCCAGCGAATATCGTTATCGCAATATGTTGGTCCCTGATGATTGTCTATTTGTTACCATCTCTCAATCTGGTGAAACTGCCGACACCCTGGCGGCATTGCGCTACGCTAAAGCAGCGGGTTATGTTGGCTGTATGGCGATCTGTAATGTTGCCAACAGCTCAATACAGCGCGAGTCTGATTTTTCAATCATGACGCTGGCAGGCAGAGAAATAGGAGTAGCATCAACAAAAGCTTTTACTACACAGCTAGCGATACTGACGCTGTTGTGTATTGTATTGGCCCGACGCAATGGGCTTAGCGATGAAAATGAGCATGAACTGGTTGAAAACCTGCATGAGCTTCCAGAGATTTTGCAGAAAACATTAGCGCTGAGTGAGCAAATAAGAAAAGTATCACTGGATTTTGCAGACAAGCGCCACTCACTTTTTCTGGGAAGAGGCGTTCAGTATCCGGTCTCCAAGGAAGGCGCATTAAAGCTGAAAGAAATTTCATATATCCATGCAGAGGCTTATCCGGCCGGTGAATTGAAGCATGGGCCGCTTGCACTGGTAGACAATGAAATGCCGGTAATCGCTGTAGCACCTAATGATGAGCTATTGGAAAAACTGAAATCGAATTTACAGGAGGTCAGTGCGCGTGGCGGACAGCTCTATGTTTTTGCCGATGCGGAAGCCGGTTTTAAAAACGATGAAAACATCACCGTAATAAATGTTCCTCACTGCTCCGAATTCCTGGCTCCCATTATTTACACTATACCGCTCCAACTCTTGTCCTATCATGTTGCGGTTATTAAAGGCACGGATATCGATCAGCCAAGGAACCTGGCGAAATCAGTAACAGTTGAATAGGGTTTTGTTGCTGCTATTACGCTCGCAATCTCTTCGTTATTTTATTTTTTTAACATGCTCATTTACAAAATGTAAACTCCGCTGTTAAAAAATAAAATGCCTCGACCATGCTTCGCTCATGATGCAGCCTGCTCGATACCCTTTTTGAGGACTTTGGAAGTTCGTTCCTGTAATTGGGAATTTTCTCAAATAAATCTTAAATATTGTTAATCGATTATTTTTCGCTTGCTGGAGCGCAGCGACTTTAGGCTTTTGTTCAAGCGCTTCAGGTGTTCCTGCAGTAGTCCGCCACGAAGTTTTGCTACGCCCATGGCTAATACATCTATCACTACCAGGTGAGCAATACGTGAAGACACTGGTGAAAACACATGTTGGTTTTCTTCCACATTGATGTGAATAGGTATCGCACAGAGCTCTGCAACCGGCGTATTATCTGGCACCAGGCCGATAACCGTAGCGCCGGCCTCTCTGGCCAGCTTAACGCTTTGAATGAGCGCCGTGGAACGACCAGATTGGGAAATAGCAACGACGACATCATTACGCTTCAATGATATGGCAGACATATGCTGTATGTGCGGATCAGTGTATGCTGCTGCGGTAACCTGTAAACGGAAGAATTTGTGCTGTGCATCGATAGCTACAGAGCCGGATGCCCCAAAGCCGTAAAATTCGACCCTTTCAGCTATTGCTAGCGCCTCGATAGCGGATTCAAGCGCAGTAATATCCAGCTCTTCCCGAACGGCAATAAGGGAGCCAATAGTTGAATCAAATACTTTTTTACTGACATCAGCGATGGAATCAGCCTCACTGACGGAAAACTGACTGTATATACCGCTGCTGCCAAGGTAGCGAGCCAGCTGTAATTTAAAGGACTGAAATCCGTCATAGCCAAGGGCGCGACAAAATCGTAGTACTGTGGGCTCGCTCACCTGGGAATGGTTGGCAAGATCAATAATACGCATATTCAGAATAGAGGCTGGATCGCTGAGGACATAATCAGCCACTTTACGTTCCGATTTTCTGAGTTCACCAAGAGCTTCAGCAATTGCCTTGATCAGGTTAGTGTTTTCCAGAGCAACGTCCTCGTTTCTCACAATCGTGGATATTTGTTGAGTCCAATATAGACCATCAGTATAAATTGGCCGGAAGGGTAAATGTAAATTATTACACTGAAAAAGGTATACATATCCAGGCGAAATCAGAGAATTTGCGCTCTATCTCAAATGATTAAAATTCAATACAGCTTTGTGTGCTTTGTGCTGAAGTTTTTCACCTGCATGTCATGGCATTTGCTAAAATTGTAGGCCATGGATATATCCCACATTCTCAACTCTCTCAACGATAACCAACGCAAGGCAGTCACATCCGATCCAGGTAATCTTCTGGTGCTGGCCGGTGCCGGCAGCGGAAAAACGCGCGTGTTGGTTCACCGCATTGCCTGGTTAATTCAGATGGAGGGCGTTTCCCCCCATGGCATTCTGGCGGTGACATTCACCAATAAAGCGGCCAATGAAATGCGTCTGCGAATAGAGGAGCTTCTTGAGCGTCCAGCGGGTGGCATGTGGGTCGGTACTTTCCATGGCCTGGCGCACCGTTTATTGCGTGCCCATCACCAGGAAGCTGGCTTACCCGAAAAATTCCAGATCCTTGATTCAGATGATCAGTTAAGGCTGGTCAAGCGAATCTGTAAAAACCTTGAGGTGGATGAATCCAAATATCCGGCCAAGCAGTGTCAGTGGTTTATTAATAAGCAAAAAGACGAAGGGCTTCGCGCAGCAAACCTGGAAGATTTTGGTGAAGAATTCATGCAAATCATGATTCGCATCTATAACGCTTATGAGGAAGCCTGTGACAGAGGCGGCATGGTAGATTTTGGCGAATTGCTCCTGCGTTCTCATGAATTGTGGTTAAAGCAGCCAGCTTTACTGGAATACTATCAACACCGTTTCCGCCATATTCTGGTCGATGAATTCCAGGATACCAATACTATCCAGTACGCCTGGTTGCGGATGCTGGTAGGACAAGCCGGCTTTATCACAGTTGTCGGTGATGATGACCAGTCAATTTATGGTTGGCGCGGTGCTCGCATAGAGAATATTCAGAATTTTGACAAAGACTTTTCTGACGCAGATTTGGTAAAGCTTGAACAGAACTATCGCTCTACGGCTAATATCCTTAATGCGGCAAATAGTCTTATTTCTCAAAATACGGGCAGGCTGGGCAAGGAGCTCTGGACTGATGACAAAGATGGCGAAAGCATTTCTTCCTACAGCGCATTCAACGAACAGGATGAAGCGCGGTTTATTTCAGGCCAGATAGAAAAGTGGGTTAATTCCGGCAACAAGCATTCCGAAGCAGCCATTTTGTATCGTTCAAATGCACAATCCCGGGAACTTGAAGAAGCCCTGCTCAGGGTATCCATGCCCTACCGAATTTACGGCGGTTTTCGCTTTTATGAGCGCCTGGAAATCCGCAACGCATTGGCTTATATGCGCCTGGTGGCCAGCCGTAATGATGATGCAGCCTTTGAGCGAGTGATCAACACGCCGGTAAGAGGGCTGGGTGCGAAAACCCTCGATAGTATTCGACAGTTGGCCAGGGCAGAAGGCTGTTCCATGTGGCAGGCCGCTATAAAAGTTGTGCAGGAATCGCTTCTTCCGCCACGGGCAGTATTGAATGTTTCAGGCTTTATGTCTTTGATTGACGCCATGGAAGATCAGGTATATGGCGCGCAGCTCTATGAATTAACGGAATACATTATTAAACAAAGCGGACTAATTCAGCATCATGAAAAAGAAGGTGGAGAAAAGGCGCGCACCCGGATTGAAAACCTCGATGAGCTTATTAATGCGGCAAAAGCATTTGAAGTAGAGGATATTCCCAGGGAAGAAGAATTTTTGTTTAACCAAGGCTCCAATGAGCAGTTGAGTGATTCGGGTGAACAAGTAGAAGAAAAAGAGATCACTGAACTTAATATACTGACCGCCTTTCTTGATAAAGCCGCACTTGATGCCGGTGATGCCCAGGCACAGGAATTTGAAGATGCAGTACAGTTAATGACACTGCATTCTGCTAAAGGTCTGGAATTTCCACTGGTATTCATAGCCGGCATGGAAGAGGGCTTATTCCCCCATAAAATGTCCATGGACGATCTGGCCGGTCTGGAAGAAGAGCGTCGGCTTTGTTATGTGGGCATAACCCGTGCCCGGGAAAAGCTTTACTTTACCCATGCTGAATCAAGAAGAATGCATGGTGAAGAAAACCTCACCCGGCCATCACGGTTTTTAAGAGAGGTGCCTGAAGAGCTTATTGAAGAAATACGGATGAAAGGCGATGTCCGCAGGCCTCGCCATTATCCGGGTAATGCGCCAGAAAACCATGATATTATCGGCGCTCATTCTATTAATAGCGGAACTAAAGTAGCTGGTTCTGATATTAGTCTGGGTCAACGGGTCAAGCATCCCAAATTTGGCGAAGGGGTTGTTTTAAATTATGAAGGCAACGGAACCAACGCCAGGGTGCAGATAAATTTCGATAATGTTGGTGGCAAATGGCTGGTTATGTCATATGCCAAGCTGGAAATTATTAAATAAGCAAAAATAAAATTTTGTAGGAGGGGTTTC
>ENA-UOXV01006771-UOXV01006771.1-marine-metagenome-genome-assembly--contig:-NODE-6771-length-11844-cov-4.238952_pt1 | contig 11844 bp, 10 predicted proteins | sample MGYA00238165_ERZ766961 | MGnify/ENA primary metagenome ERZ766961 (study PRJEB28924, sample SAMN03173240) | marine metagenome | biome: Marine; feature: Water; material: Subsurface seawater | place: North... | reverse complement strand
TCCGCGTTGCGAAAATAAGTGTCGTAGGAAATTTCAAAACGGAAGAACGTATTGTTTTAATCGTGTCTGATTTAACCATCAACCAACGCATCCCAAAAATGGATTTAGCACTTCAATTGGAGACTGCAAAAAACAACATTCAAAATACAGACCTTTTTAACACTGTTGACATTACTCATTTTCCTATTAATGATTCGTTAACTGAAATTATTATAACCGTTTCTGAACGATGGTTTTTTTGGCCTATTCCAATTGTAGAAAATGCGGATCCTAATTTTAACACTTGGTGGGAGCGAAAAGATTTTAGCAGGCTCAATTATGGGCTTATGCTAATGTACAATAACTTGAGAGGCAAAGCCCAAGGAATTGGAGGACTCATTCAGCTGGGATATTCGAAGAGGTTCGCATTGCTATACAACATCCCTTATGCCTCATCCAATGGAAAATTAGGCGTCTCCTTTTATGGTGGGTATGATCAGCAGCATGAGATAACCATTGCCACAAACAATAACAAGCGAGTATTCTATACGGGATTAAATGGCAATACCAAAGAACATTGGCAGTTACAATTTACTCTTTTAAAAAGACATAAAATTGTTACCACCCACAGCTTAAGTGCCGCATTTAAAAGTGTATCTGTGATACCAGCTGTAATTGCCTTAAAACAAGATTACCTCGGAGATTCTTTAACCAAAATTGGATATTTAGAGCTCTCCTATCTTTTCAAAAAAGACAAAAGAAACTACAAGCATTATCCCCTTACTGGACATTATTTAGACCTTTTAATTAAACAAAACGGATTGGGGATAAACAATAGTCTCTTTCTAACCACCTTCAAAGGCTCAGCAAGTAAATTCCTTAAAGTACACAACAGATTATATGGTGCCATTGGCATTAAAGCAAAGTTCACTCCTCAAAATAAAATTCCATATTTTTTGCAACAAGGTTTGGGCTATGATGACAATTTAAGGGGATATGAATATTACGTTCTGGATGGAAATCATTTCGGGATGTTAAAAACTAATGTTAAACTGGAGCTAATTGAGAAAAAAACGTCCGTTTTAAAAAGAATCAAGAATCAAAAATTCAATACGTTTTATTATGCGCTGTATCTTAACTTTTTTGCAGACCTAGGCTATGTAGATAATCAATTCTCAGCACAAGTTAATTCTTATTCGAATGAATGGCTGTACAGTTCTGGTATAGGACTGGACTTTTTAACCTATTACGATTCGGTATTTAGACTTGAATTCTCAATTAATAAACAGAAAGAAAGCGGTTTTTTCTTACATTTCACCCAACCAATCTAGAATCATGGTCTTAGCAATTTATGGTAGAAAATTTGAAGACAAGTCTATTTCGATGGTCAATTTGGTATTTGATGAGCTGGAAAAAAGAGGTGCTACCCTATGGATATATGATAAACTCCATGTATTCTTAGAAAAAACATTAAATCGTGAAATTATTGCAGAGACGTTCGCAAAAGGCTATGATATCAGCGAAAATATTGAAGCCCTAATTACCATTGGTGGTGACGGTACAATTCTAGATGTTATTACAGAAATCCAAGATAAAGGAGTCCCTATTTTAGGCATGAATACTGGCAGGTTGGGTTTCTTGGCTAATAACTCAAAAGAAGATGTTAGCAGGGCAATTTCATGCTTATTTTCAAAGGATTATCAAATTGACAAACGATCGTTAATTGAATTGAACTCTAATCAAAATTTATTTGAAGGTCAAAACTTTGCTTTGAACGAAGTTTCTATTCATAAAAAAGATTCATCCTCAATGGTTACCATTAACGCATCTGTTAATGATCAATTTTTGAACTCTTATTGGGCAGACGGTTTAATTGTAGCAACACCTACAGGTTCTACAGCATATTCATTGAGTTGCGGAGGTCCCATTTTGGCGCCAAATTCGAATAATTTTGTAGTAACTCCTATTGCTCCGCACAACTTAAATGTTCGGCCTTTTATATTAAATGACACCAACACCATCCAATTGCAGGTTGGAGGCAGAGAAAATGAGTACTTTGTTACGTTAGACTCAAGGTCTGAAACAATAACGAATGATACTATTTTGACACTGACCAAAGCTAATTATTCAATCAATTTAATTCAATTTGAATGGCAAACATTCTTTGAAACAATAAGAAACAAGTTACTTTGGGGTATTGACAAGCGTAATTAATAAATCACCCCATGTCTTAAACAATATTTAGTCTTTTAATCTGTTTTTATGATTAATGAAAATCATACAATTGTACTAACTTTGTGTTAATTATGAGACCCCTCTTATCAATTGTTCTTTTTCTTGCCTTTTCGAATATAGGTAATTCGCAATCCGAAGAAATTGGTGTTTTTGGTGGCGGAGCGTACTACCTTGGAGAAATGAACCACGGCCAGCAATTTTACAAAGCACATTTCACGCCTGGTTTATTGTATCGTTATAACTTACAAGATAAGCGCTGGGTGTTGCGTGTACATTTTGCATACGCGAAACTTGAAGGAAGTGATGCTGATTCTGAAATTCAATCTAATATTGATAGAAATTTAAATTTTCAATCAACCATAATTGAAGCAGGTCCAATTATGGAATTAAATTTTATTGAATACGAAATTGGTGGCAGAACTAAATTTGGAAATAAAAACAAAAATAATGGTACCGCGTACATTTTCGGCGGTATTAACTTTTTTCACATGAATCCAAAAGGCACTTTAGACGGTGTTGAAATTGAACTACAACCTTTGGGCACAGAAGGTCAAGGATCTAGTCAAAATTCTAAAAAGCGTTATAATCTTAATCAGGTTTCGATTCCATTTGGACTTGGCATTAAATTCAACATAGGAAATCGATTCGCCTTATCTATGGAATATGGGCTTAGAAAGACCTTTACAGATTATATTGATGACGTAAGTGGCACATACGTTGATCCAGATATATTGGCAACAGAGAATGGCATATTGTCAGCGCAAATGGCCAATAAAAGTATAGATGGAGTAATTTCCACTGGACAACAAAGAGGAAATTCCAGTAATAAAGATTGGTATGTAATTGCTGGAGCTATTCTTTCCTACCGATTAAAAAAAGCAACGACTTGCAGAAAATGGTAACCATCATATCGTGAGACTTTTATCCCTTTTAAAGAAATAAATGGCTTTCCACTTCCATAGGTCAGTTTTTCTTAAGAAATTCGCACGCTGTCATTTTATGAAAATACAGACATCACTGAATACCCGTTGAGTTATAAAGAACAAATAGAATTAGATAAGGTGCCTAGTCATGTTGCCATCATAATGGATGGAAATGGGCGTTGGGCAAAGCAACAGGGTGAATTAAGAACTTTTGGCCATACAAGTGGCGTAGAGGCAGTAAGAGAAGCATTAACAGCCGCTGGGGAAATAAGAGTGAAGCACCTAACCCTTTATGCTTTTTCCACAGAGAACTGGAATCGGCCACTGCAAGAAGTGAATGCCTTAATGGATTTGTTGGTCTCTACGATAATGAATGAAATCGATTCATTACAAAAAAATGAAGTAAAGCTAACGGCAATAGGAAATATTGAAAGTTTACCAAAAAAATGCCAACAAGAGTTAAAAAATGGCATTTTGGAAACAGCTGGTAATACTGGTGTTAATTTAAACTTAGCTTTGAGCTATAGTTCCAAATGGGAGCTTACCAATGCTATTAAAAAAATTGCGCTTGACGTACAAGAAAAAAAACTAGGAGTCGAGGAAATAAACGACAAATTAATTAGTTCTTATTTGTCGACCTCAAATTTACCTGACCCCGAACTAATGATTAGGACGGGTGGTGAAAATAGAATCAGCAATTTTATGTTGTGGCAAATTGCCTACAGCGAACTCTATTTCACTGATATTTTATGGCCTGACTTTCAAAAAGAAGATTTTTATAAGGCTATTTTAGATTATCAAAATCGAGAACGAAGATTTGGAAAAACAAGTGAACAAAAACATACTACATAGCCTAGCAATTCTCGCAGTATTAATTTGGACAGGTCAAACTACTGCTCAAGTTACTTTGGGTGGATCTACTTTTGATTACAATTCTCCAAAAAGCTATACAATCGCTTCCATCGAATTCCCTGGACATGGAGAACATGATCCTGATTTACTTAAAAACTTAACAGGCCTGCGCGAGGGTGAAAAAATTAAAGTCCCGGGTGATGATATTTCCTTGGCTTTGGAAAAAATATGGAAGCTAAAAGACTATTCTGACATACAGATTATTGCGGTCAAGACAATGGGAACTGATATATGGCTAAGGGTTCAGTTGAAAGAAAAGGAAAGAATGAGTCGCTATAAATTTACAGGTGATCCTAGTAAGTCTGATGTCGACAATATCAGAGATGGTCTTACACTAAAAGCGGAGATGCGCATTGATGCGTCTACCATAAACAGAATAAAAAGGGTTACTCAAAGTTATTACATCAACAAAGGGTTTTACAATTGCAAAGTTTCTGTAACCAAAAAAATAGATGAAATTCTGAACGATCGTATTCAACTTATTATTGACGTTCGCAAAGGTGATCGTGTAAAAATTGAAGACATCGTTATTGAAGGCGCAACTGAAATTTCACCAACTAAGCTTCTTCGTAAAATGAAAAAAACGAAAAGAAAAAAATGGTATCGATTTTTTGCTGCTTCCAAATACCTTCCAACCGAATATAAAAATGACAAAAAAAGTCTAGTTGATTATTATTATGCGCAAGCATATCGTGATGCGAAAATTGTAAGTGATAGTGTTTATGCGTCTTCTGATAATACCTTGAGTATCAAAATAAAAATTGATGAAGGTTCGAAATATTTTATCAGAAACATTAGTTGGATTGGGAATACAAAATATAGAAATGGTCAATTGGATACTATTTTAGGTATTCAAAAAGGCGATGAATATAGTCAAGATGTTATAGATACCCGATTATTTATGAACCCGTCGGGTTCAGACGTATCTTCATTGTATATGGATGATGGCTATCTATTCTTCAGCGTAAATGCCGTAGAAACCTTAGTGGAGAATGACAGTATCGATCTGGAAATGAGAATCTATGAAGGAAAACAAGCTCGTGTGAATCGAATCATTATTAAAGGTAATGACCGGACCTCAGAGCATGTAGTTAGAAGAGAAATTAAGACCCGTCCTGGCGATTTGTTTAATAGAAATGATGCCATTAGAACACAACAGCTTTTGGCCCAATTGGGATATTTCAATCCTGAAACACTCGGTATTGAACCTACTCCAAATCAGCAAGACGGAACAGTAGACATCGCTTATACTGTAGAGGAAAGACCTTCAGATCAAATTGAGCTTTCTGGAGGCTGGGGTGCTGGACGTATTGTTGGAACACTTGGAGTATCGTTTAATAACTTCTCTCTTCGAAAACTATTTACAAAAGATTGGAGACCACTCCCTTCAGGTGATGGTCAAAGATTGAGCATTAGAGCTCAATCCAATGGGATATTTTTCCAATCCTATAATTTCTCTTTCACGGAGCCTTGGTTAGGAGGTAAAAAACCTAATAGCTTCAGTTTTACGGGTTGGCATTCAATTCAATCGCTAAACGGATTGCCAAAATCTGACCCTGGCAGATCCTTTATTAAAATGTACGGTGTTTCTACTGGCATCGGAGTTAGACTAAAACGTCCGGATGAATATTTTAATTTTTCCACCGAAGCATCCTATCAATATTACATACTCCAAAACTTTGGAAGCGTCTTTACATTTACTGACGGATTTGCCAATAATTTAAGCCTTCGTTTTACACTTTCAAGAAGCTCCATTGACCAACCGATTTACCCACGGTCTGGCTCTAGTATTTCACTCTCTTATAAATTTACGCCGCTACCCTTCTCACTTTTCGATGGTATTACAGACTATTCAGACGTAGATGATCAGCAGAAATTTAAGTGGTTAGAATACAATAAAGTAAAGTTCAGCTCTTCGTTCTTTACCTCCCTTTCTAAAAATCGAAAATTAGTCCTAAATGCCAAAATGGGCTTTGGTATTTTACAGGAGTGGAACAGAAATTTAGGGCCATCGCCATTCGAGCGGTTTTATCTTGGAGGAAGTGGTCTTACAGGATTCAATCTGGATGGAAGAGAAATTATTGCATTAAGAGGATACGGAGACAACAACGTGTCGCCAAGTCAGGGCGGTTTGCTAATCAGCAAATACACCATGGAATTGCGCTATCCAGTTTCCTTAAACCCCAACGCTACCATTTATGGATTGGCATTTGCCGAAGCTGGCAACACTTGGAATGAATGGAAAAAGTACAATCCTTTCGAAGTAAAACGGTCAGCCGGAATTGGTGTAAGAATATTCTTGCCGATGTTCGGTTTAATGGGACTTGATTACGGATGGGGCTTTGACCAATATGATAAAGGTGCTCAAGGTTACGGTCAACAGACACTGGAAACGATTCGAAAAGGACAGTTTCACTTTACAATTGGCATGAATCTTGGAGAACTGTAATCAAAGTTATATTTTCGGACGAAATTTCGAAATGCGAGGCAATTAAGAAATGAAACATTTAGCACTCATATTAGTAATTATTCTTGGCTCCACTGGTATTGGATTATCCCAAAAATATGGCTATGTAAATACCAATTATATTTTAGAGCAAGTTCCAGAATATGCCGAAGCACAAGAAGAAATAAATACCATTTCTAAAGAATGGCAAGAGGAAATAAGTCTACGCAAAAATACAATTGAAGAAAAAACAGCGGCATTTAAAGCAGAAGAAATATTACTGCCGGAAGAAACAAAAAAATCAAAACTCGCAGAGTTGGATCTTTTGAAGAAACAAGTAAGAGCCTTACAAAAACAACGGTTTGGTGTTGAAGGTGACCTCTTCAAAAAACGTGAAGAACTCATCCAGCCGATTCAAGAAAAAATATTTAAAGCCATAAAAAGTATCGCAAAAGATGGGAATTATTCCTTCGTTTTTGATAAGGCAAACTCTTCTAATATTCTCTATGCTGAAAGCAAGTATGACATCAGTAATAGAGTATTAAAAAAAATGGGCTATAGCTCTTCTAAATAAACTTAAATAAGAATTTAAATTGAACATAATGAAAAAAGGAATACTACTGGTTTTAGCAACGATAAGCATTTCAATTGCTGCTAATGCGCAAAAATATGGCCATGCAGATGCTCAAAGCATGCTAACGGAACTACCGGATTACAAGCTTGCTGAAGACTCCCTTAAGAAGTTTGCTGCACAATTAGAAGCAGAAATGGAAAGCCAAATAAAAATGTATCAACAAAGAGTTGCAGATTTTGAAAAAGCAAAAGCCGCAGGTCTTTTTAGTCCAGAAATTGAGCAATCAAGAATTCAAGAATTGCAAGAGAAACAACAAAGGATGCAAGAATATCAAGTGAATGCTCAAAACATGATTCAGCAACGTGAATCAGACCTGTTGGAGCCGATGATAAAAAGAGTAAAAGACGCCATTGAGAAAGTAGCTAGAGATAACAAATACAATTACATTTTTGACCCAAATGTTTTGTTATTTAGCGCTGGAGGTGACGATATTGGACCATTAGTCAAGAAGGAATTAGGCGTTCAGTGAAACGATCAGTAAAATGAATTTAAAACCTCTCAAGTTCTTACCTGAGGGGTTTTTTTTTGACTTGGCTTATTTGCATAACTTTATGCTGTGAAAAATATGCGTACTCCCATTGGTGTTTTTGATTCTGGGTTTGGTGGTTTAACCATTCTTAAAGAATTGCATGAAAAGCTGCCCGATTACGATTTTATTTATTTAGGTGACAATGCTCGAACTCCATATGGTACTAAATCTTTTGATGTAGTTTACACTTATGTTAAAGAAGCGGTAAATAAGCTCTTCTCGATGGATTGCCCTTTGGTCATTTTAGCTTGTAATACAGCTAGTGCAAAAGCACTTAGAAATATTCAGCAGAAAGACCTACCACTAATGCCGGATCCAACCAAACGTGTTCTAGGAGTAATTCGTCCTTGTGCAGAAATTATTGGCACCTTAACTCGATCTAAACATATTGGCATACTTGGTACGACAGGGACTATCAATTCTAACTCTTATCCGATTGAAATCAAGAAGTTCTTCCCCGAAATTCAAGTTTCTCAATTAGCTTGTCCAATGTGGGTGCACTTGGTAGAGCATAATGAATACAACACTGAATCCGGAAGGCATTTCATTAAACAAAAAATAAATGATTTAAAAGCTAAGGATGATTTAATAGATACCATTGTTCTGGGGTGCACACATTATCCTTTTCTAAAAAACATCATTGAAGAATTTGTCGGACCAACTATAAAAGTAGTTGCGCAAGGTGAAATTGTATCTGATAGCCTAGTGGACTATTTATCGCGACATCCCGAAATAGATTCGCGTATTTCTAAATCTAGTCATACTTCTTACTATACTACTGAAGAAGCTACTAATTTTACTGAAAAAGCATCGCGGTTCTTACAGAAAAAAATTCAGGCAGAACACCTCGTTTTATAAACACGTTTAGGATCCTTTTAATAGATTAATGCTTACTGTAGCTAATTCAGAATTGGGGAATTTAGTAAACACATTCTCATCAGAAATTAATCCAGCTTCAGCACATACTTTGTGAAACACCTCTATTTCAAGAATGTATTGGTCTGAAAAACCATGAGTCGCGTCGTATGCAGTGGCAGCAGTTTTTCCAAGTGAACGAGCAACTATATCTGGTGATACGGTATGTAATTCAATAAGGAGTAATCCAAACTTTCTAACATAAGGTGCCCATTTATTCATGTGTTCTAATAGATTATCCTCCACAAAACGATTTTCAATACGTCGTCCTCTATGAGCAAATGCACCTGATGATAAACTCAATCTATTCGGATCAATATTTTCTGGGTCGTGCCAAATCCTATTGTGATCTAAAAAGGTTCTGACATTTAAAAGTTCGCTTAAATCAATGTTGTAATTCTCTTTTAAGTTAGTCGCAAGTAAATCGGGCTGACCAATATCACCCCAGATTATTTTTGCCCATATATCGGCTTTAATTAAATTTCTTCTGGTCACTTTTAAAGCTGCTTGATTAAAATCTGCACCAACTAAAAATAATGGGTGACTATCCAATACTGAACCTCGAATCGTCTGCCTTTCGATTACAGTGAACAAGTGTTCTAAAAAAGCACCATTACCACACCCCATATCAAGAATTCCCTTTGGTTGTTCTTCGATTGGTTTATTAAAAAGCTCCAAAATAATTTCATCAACTACTTTGAAGTAATTTGAATGCGCACCTCCACTGCCCCAAACATTCATTTCTCTGTCAACGTGAATTTCATCTGAATTTAGTTCATTAGACCTCATCGATTCAGGATTCCCAAAAAGCAATATGTCCAAATTTCGAAAAGTAGGCATATAAGAAACCGTCACTCCATATGCAGAAGCCCTTTTAGCGAAAAACAAACCTGTTTCAGTAAATTCATAAGTGCCATTCTTTTCCGTAAACCAACCTAAATAGGCTAAAAAATCAAGCAACTTTTTAAAACTCTCAGGATCTTCATGAAATTCATCTGGCCTAAACGAAGTTTCCATAAAATATTTATGAAACATTCCGCTCATACCCAGGTGAACAAGTGTCGGTCCGACAAGGCATCCTTCAATATGCGCAAGAATTTCTTCTTGTACTTTACACTCTAATTCGGATGCAATTAAGTTCAACTCAAACTTGTTTTTGAATTGATTGAATAGCACATTAAGTGCTTGAAAAGGCTCGATCTCAAATTTTCTAGGATGAAAATTTCCCGACATTTTCATAAGAGCTACTGCGCCTTTGTATACCTCTACATTGGCGAACAAAATTGCTCCTTTTGCAGTTAGCGAAAACTGAATGTCGCCCTCATTAGATGTCTGCTTTTGAATAAGAAGACCTTGAGAACAAAGGACTCTTAAAGCAACATTCATATACCCTTCATTGGCACTAAACTCCTTAACTAGATTTTGGAGATTTACCTGTTTCTTACCCGTGATATAGCTGATTACATCCGCATCATAAAGTGCGATAAGAACTGGTGCAGTAACCAAACCATCTAAATGCCTAAATAGCTTACCTCTTAACTTCCCTTTGTTTATCATTCTCCTATCAATTTAACAAAAATTCAGCTACTATTTAGGACATGAACAACACGGAACATTATTAATCTTTGAACCATTCGGCATATTTGGTGTAATTGGCTGCAATTCTTTCTATCTCTCCCGACCGCAGATCGTTACTTACAGGTTTGATGAATTTTGCAGGTACACCCGCATATAAACTACCTGCTCGAACATGGGTTCCTTGAGTAACAACGGCACCAGCACCAATGATAGACCCTTCTTCTATAATACAATCATCCATCACGATGGCCCCCATTCCAATAAGTACATTATCGTGAATTTCGCAGCCATGCACAATCGCATTGTGACCAATTGAAACCTGATTACCAATAGAAGTTGGTGACTTTTGGTATGTACAGTGAATTACTGCACCATCTTGTACGTTAACGCGATTTCCCAATTTAATAAAATGGACATCTCCTCTAACTACCGCGTTAAACCAAACACTACATTCATCTCCCATAGTAACTTCACCTACAACCGTAGCATTTTCTGCTAACCAGCAATTTTGTCCGAAAACAGGACTTTTTCCTTTTACATCTCTAATAAGTGCCATAAGTTTTAATTTGTCCTTAAATTTGCATAAAATTGAGACAATGAACGAATCAAAAATACCAGTAACTGTATATTCTGAAGTAACACCTAATCCAGCGGTTATGAAATTCGTCGCCGACAAAATGCTTATAGCTACAGGCGAAGTTGCTGAATACCTGACCATTGACTCTACGAAAGGCTCCTCGACGATCGCAGAAGCCTTGTTTCAGTTTCCTTTTGTTGAAGGCATTTTCATTGCAAGGAACTTTTTAGCTATCACAAAAAATGAAACCATCAGTTGGGACTTAATTCATAGCGAAGTACGCAGTTTTATCACGGAATTTTTGCAAACGAATGAAGTTGTAGTTCAGTCAATACCTCAAATGTCTGCTAGAGAAATAGAATCAGAAATCAAAGGTGAAAAGATTGAGGTCTCTATAGAGCCTGAAATTAATACAGAGTTGGATCAAATGATTGTTACCTTATTAGAAGAATATGTTCGACCGGCTGTTGAATCGGATGGTGGTGCGATTCATTTTAAAAGCTTTAATGAAGAAAACGGACAAGTTACTGTAGTTTTAAAAGGAGCGTGCAGCGGTTGTCCATCATCTACAGCTACTCTTAAAGGTGGCATCGAAACACTATTGAAAAGCCACTTACCAGAGGTCAATGAGGTCGTTGCATTAGAGGGATAAAGTTCCTATTTGAAATTTTTTGTTCTACTTTATGGAAAATAGATGTTTTCGCATCTAATCATTGTAAACGGAAGTAATTCCATACTCAATAATTTAATTTAACAATGATGAAAGCAACTATTCAACTTATCTTATCCCTATTAATACTCTTTTCAAATTCAGCTATCAGCCAAACTGGACCTGGTGAAATAAAAGGAAAAGTTTTCAATGACTTAGTTGAACCAGAACCCTACATTGAGGTTTGGGTAGACATAACCGGCACTAAAAAATTAACTACAACAACAGATGAAAAAGGAAGTTTCACCATCAAACCATTAGACCCGGGAACATATGTAGTTTATGCTACTGGATTTGGATATGACACAACTATCATCAAAAAAGTGAAGGTAACTCCTGATCACATTACTTATCTGAATGACATTGATATTTCTGCTGCTGTTGTAGCAGAGCGAAAAACACCAATA
>ENA-UOXV01006765-UOXV01006765.1-marine-metagenome-genome-assembly--contig:-NODE-6765-length-11852-cov-5.528524_pt1 | contig 11852 bp, 9 predicted proteins | sample MGYA00238165_ERZ766961 | MGnify/ENA primary metagenome ERZ766961 (study PRJEB28924, sample SAMN03173240) | marine metagenome | biome: Marine; feature: Water; material: Subsurface seawater | place: North... | reverse complement strand
TTTCGAACTCAATGTTCTAATATTTCCATAAACCATCGAAATCCTAAAGTAACTTGTCCGGTTGAGGTTAAAGAGTACTCTCCCTTGCTTGCTATTTTCATTCCTTCCTCATAATCCAAAAAACCGCCTCCTTTGCTTGTTCCTTTTTCTTGAATCATTTCTGCAGCATTACCGGACATATTATAAATATCAAGTTCATTTGGCCAGTAGGCATATACTGGAGTTAAAATACTAATATTAATCGAATTCTCTTCTGTCGAATTTGAATCCGGTTTATCACTTCTTCTGAAATTTGCTCTATAAGATCCATTTTCAGTTCTCATTGAATCGCCATCCCAAGGATAAATGGCCTTTTTATTTCCTGCTTTCGCAGCATTCACCCATTCCTTTTCAGTTGGGAGTCTGAAAATAACTTTTTGAAATTTTCTTTTTGGATTAGAATTATATTTTTTAGTTAACCACTCGCAATAAAGCACGGCTCCTTCATATGAAATATTCACCACAGGATAAGCGCCGTATGCTTTATGAGTGTGGTAGTGTTTCACATAAGGTAAGTTGTAAAAATCACCGACCCACTGATTACTGTCAATTATAGCGGTTTTTAGTTTTTTAGTTTCGCTATTTTGTTGAAGATCCAATATAAAATAGCTGTAGTTTTTATTCGTTACTTCAACCTTAGATGCATACAACAAGTCAGTAATTTGAGAGCTATTTTTCTTAATTACTTTAGGATTTGCAGGAAAGTCTTTTGCTTTCTGAGCTAAAGAGTTAACCTGTAAGGCCAATATGAAAATAGACGCAATAATTATTTTAGAATGTTTCATGATTGAATTTTAACTTAACTACCGAAATTATAATTTACTGCTCCTTAGGGATTTAGAATTATTTCTTTGGACCCGTCAACTTCCCACAAGTTAATTCCTTTTGGAGGTTCAGTTCTATTATTAATATCAACATTTCCAACAGCTGAAACATCATCTGTGATTACTGTTCTGATAATTGCTTCTTGTTGGGATAGAATAATCCATTTAAACTGATATAAACTTGCCGTCGCTCTAGTCCAATCATGGCTAACATCGTTTGTAGCTTTTAACCCCCATGCTCCTTCACCAATATAAACAGTTCCTAACTTATCATTTCGTTTAAATCCAGCTTCTCCATTAGGATCTGGGACAATTGGCCAAGTTACTTTTGTGACATGTCCATCACATTCAACCACAAGTTGCACTTTATACTCATAAAACAATGGAGCCCACTGAGTATATTGATCTGTTTTTACTTTCTTTCGTGAAGAATGAGGTACAATAGGGTAATGGTATTGGGCAAACCTCCAAGTAAATTTATTTTTTGTTTGTTCTAAGTCTTGAGCGAACCATTTTGTTTGATCACTATTTACCACAGGCGCAAGGCTATTTAAAGTATAAAGCCGCATTAAGTCACCACCAAAATTTAAGGCATATACTACTTCCATATTGGGTACATCGAATAGATTATAAATTGATAGATTATCCTTTTCGTGATTGCCCCTTGTGACAACGATTGGTGTTATTCTTCCACTTGAATCAATGGATTGTTGCCAATCTTCAAACCAAATTTCCCACAGTATAGGGGTGTCTAATAAAGTGAAGTCACCGCCAAAAGCAATAAAATGTGCTTTTAATTTGGCTACCATTCGGTTAGTTTCTACTCTAGGTGCCCAGCTGTTTTTTCCGTATCTTGTTCTTCTTGAGTCCCCACCAGCAATAATTGATAGTTTTTCGGAGTTTTCATTGGGTAGAGTCTCAAACCAATACCTATCACTAATACCTTCACTATCTTTAATAATAAAAGAGTATTTCGTATTTGGTTTGAGTCCTGACAGACGTACAAAATGATTATTCATTTTTTGATATTCAACTATTCTAGTAGGTTTAATTGTTATGCTATTTTGATCATTCAGATTTCCTTGGTTTCTAATTTGGTAAACTAACTCAGGGTTTTGGCCACTTTCTTGATCCCACCCTATACACATTGAAGTAGAAGGGTCATCTCGAAACATCAATCGGTATTTGCTGGACTTGGCTTGAGTTGATTGACAAAAAATCAATGAACTTAATGTCAAAAAGATATAAAATTGCAATGATTTCATAATATATATTCCTTGCTTCAAAGTAAAATAAATATTCAATTGCTTTTAAAATGGTCTTGCCTATTATTATTCATAGGCAGTGCACTTAAAAATTATTGGTTTTTCCCTTCCTATTTTGATGTGCTTTTTTTTAACGACTGGTTTGCTGAATTCATTATTAATGGTATTTCGGGTGATTTATCAATTTTCATCGAATCATTCAATAAGTACACCTCCATTATTATAAATGGATTATTAATACAAGCTGTTTTACTGGGTTTTTTAAAAAAGGGATTTTCAAGTGTTAGTTTAATGCTAGGTTGGATTTCGGTCCTGGTTATCTTTATGGCAGAATGGAATGGGCACAATTATCAATTTGGTTTTTTTTTAGAAAATCTATTGAAGATTGGGCTTGTCCCGGTATATATCTTTCTTGAACTTCGGAACAAGGATATTTATAAAATACTGTTGCTTTTTGCCGCGTGTACATTTGCAGGACATGGGTTGTATGCATTAAACATTTTACCTAGACCAGGCTATTTTGTGGATATGATAATGAAAGTATTGCCGGTTTCAGAAGCCAGTGGAGTTTCAATTTTAAATCTAATTGGAGTTTTTGATTTGATGGTTATACTCCTTATATATTTTAAGCCTTTACAGAAATGGGTTATCTTATATATGATTGTTTGGGGTTTTTTAACCTCTTTTGCAAGACCTCTAATAAATTTTTCTTGGGTATTCCTAACTGATTCAATTTTAGTTTGGATTCCTGAGTTTGTAGTCAGAACTTCTCACTTTTTAATCCCCTTTGGACTCTACCAAAGTTTGAAAAACGAAGATTATAACCACGAATAATTCTGTGATAATTTTACATCTCCCAGATTAATACTCTTTTTCGATGTCTAATAATGGGAAATTAATCTGATCCCTGACAATAAATGCATCTGGAAAATTCTCTTTAATTTCAAGGTAAAAGCGTTCTGCATCTAATCGGGTTCTATAGTCCCCAATCCTAACCCTAAAACTTGGCTTGATATGAATAACATAAGCATCAATATCAGGGTATATTTTTAAAAAATCAGCTTGTACATTATTAGCTCTTGTCCAACTATCTGGACCCGAACTTGAGAAGAGTTGTATTCGATATCCATCTAATTTCTTTTCTGCTTCATTTATTCTGATATACTTTTCTTCTAATTTTTTGATTCGATTATCACCTTTTATGGTGACATTTTTATTTTGTTTTAGCACTGGTTCTTCAGCTATATAAGGGGTTTGACCTGTAATATTGAATGGCAAGAAGCAAAAAAATAGAGATAGAAAAAGTATAAATGCCTTCATGAAAATAATTAGATAAAATATCGGGCCAAAGATGAGTTTTTTATTTTTTAAATAGAATTAACTTGCTAGAATTGTTAACATTACTTCTTTTCCTTATTTAGACTTGTTCTAAATTATTTAAGCCACTTTATTTTTTTTATAGCCAATTAGTCTATGTTAACGTTTGTTATACATTTGCGCCTTTAGTAAAAATAGGTTAAACGAAAAGATCTTTTTAAACCTTAATTATATGGGGCTTTTAAGCAAGTTGAAAGGAATAGCTTCCTTTTCGATTTCATTATTTTCAATCTTAATTTTCTTATCCGGAAGCATTCAGGCTCAGGACGGGGAAAAGTTGTTTAAGGCAAACTGTGCTTCTTGCCACAAAATCGATAAAAAACTCATTGGACCTGCGCTTGCAGGTGTTGAGGATAGGTGGGAGTCTCAAGAGAACTTGTACGCTTGGATTAAGAATTCGCAAGATTATTTAGCGAAAAACTCGGGTGATTCTTACGCTTCAGAGTTATTTGAAAGTTATAACAAGAGTGTAATGACTGCACAAGCTCTTTCTGATGAAGAGATTGGTGCTGTTTTAGATTACATTAAAAATCCACCTGTTAAAGAAGAGAAAGTAGCAGAGGTTTCTGCTGCTCCTGTTCAAGGTGAAGATTATAGTGTTTATTGGTTAATCGGGCTAGTTGTTGTGGTTCTTGTTGTGATTAAGATTTTACTTGATGTGAAATCTTCTTTAAAACAAGTTAAGTCGGGCGTTACTGGCGAGACGGTTTCAGAACCAGGTCAATTGACTCAAATAACTAATTGGATTTCTACACATAAAAGAACTACTGTAGGAATTGTATTGTTCCTGATTGTATGTGGTGCGGTTGATTCCTTTTTTGGAGCAAAACAAATTGGAGTATATAAAGGCTATGCTCCAGAGCAACCAATTAAGTTTTCACACGAAATTCACGCTGGAGACAATGCGATAGATTGTGGTTACTGCCATGGTTCTGCCTATAAAGGTAAAACGGCTGGTATTCCTTCGGTTAATGTTTGTATGAATTGCCATAAAGGTATTTCTGAGGGCAAGCTTTGGGGAAGTGAGGAGATTAATAAAATTTATGCGGCTGCTGGGTTTGATCCCGAAACGCAACAGTACTCTAACGAGCCAAAACCAATTGAATGGGTTAGAATTCATAACCTTCCTGATTTCGCTTATTTTAATCACTCACAACACGTAGTAGTTGGTAAGCAAAAATGTCAGACGTGTCATGGTGAAGTTCAAGAATTTGGTTACCCAATGAAACAGCATTCTGATTTAACAATGGGATGGTGTGTGGATTGTCATCGTGAAACTAAAGTTGCTATGGAAGGCAACGAGTATTACGATAAAATTCATGAAGAATTAAAAGAAAAATACAAAGACAAGCCTATTAAAGACTTTACCGTGGAACACATTGGTGGGTTGGAATGTGCTAAATGTCATTATTAATAAGAACAACGAGATAGTTTACTTTAGAGCGACTATGAGTGATAAAAAATACTGGAACAGTTTAGATCAGCTTAATGGTGATTCTGCATTCGTAGAGGAAACTCAACGTGAGTTCAAAAAAGAATTACCAGTTGATGAATTCTTAGCTAAAGAATCGTTAGTTGATACTTCTTCTTCACGAAGAGATTTCTTAAAATTTATGGGATTTAGTTTAAGTGCAGCAACTCTTGCAGCATGTGAAACTCCCGTAACTAAAGCCATACCTTACGTAATTAAGCCAGAAGAAGTAACACCTGGTGTTGCTAACTGGTATGCTTCAACCTATAATAGGGGTGGGGGTTTTGCTAGTGTTTTGGTAAAAACTCGTGAAGGTCGTCCTATTTTCATTAAAGCAAATGATGCTTACCCTGAAGCTCTTCGAGGTGTAAGTGCAAGGGCCAATGCATCTGTAATTGAATTGTATGATGATAACCGATATGGTGGACCTTCCATTGATGGTGAAGATCAGTATTGGGAAGATATAGATTCTAAAATATCTTCTAAGCTTAATGCCATTGCTGCTAAAGGTGGGAAAGTTCGAATTATATCTGCGTCAACTTCAAGTCCTTCTACACAAAAAGTTTTTCAAGAATTTTCTAAGAAATTTGGAGGTGAAGTAGCAGTAGATGTTTATGATGAAAATGGTGAACTGATTGGAAACGAAAATGTAAACGATCAAGTTGTTTATTATTATGATGCCCAAAACTATGAGGGAATCGTAAACGCGAACAGAGCTGATTTTGGTGTTGCTGGGGTTCCTTCATTTGACTTTACTAAATCTAAAGTTGTAGTAAGTATTAACGCTGACTTTCTCACAAGCTGGTTGGACTCAACTGCTAACTCAAAAGGGTATACTCAGAAAAGAAATCCTGATAATGCTTGGATGTCAAGACATTTTCAGTTTGAGACTAACATGACTACTTCTGGTTCATCTGCTGATGTTAGGGGAGCAATAAAGCCTTCTGAAACTGGTGAAGTAGCAAAAATGATTTATAATGTTCTAGCAAAAAAAGCTGGAATAGCTTCGGCTCCTTCTGGTGTTTTAGCGAATGATGATAATAATGTAGCTATTAAAGCGGAGCAAGCGGCAAATGAGCTTTGGGAAAACAAAGGAGCTGGTTTGGTGATTTGTGGTTCTAATGATAGCAATGTTCAACAAGTTGTAAACGCCATAAATAACCTATTGGGTAATTATGGAAATACAATTTCTTTAGCTAAAACAAATAATCTTTACAATTCAAATCAAGGTATTGAGAGTTTAATTGGTGAAATGAATTCTGGTGCTATTGATGCTCTGATTGTTTATGGAACTAATCCAGCTTTTTCTTTGCCTGAGTCTTTAGGTTTTGCTGAGGCGATTTCAAATGTTGGACTTACAATTAGTTTGGCCGACAGACCTGATGAAACATCTGAATTGTGTAATTATATATGTCCAGACCATTTTTATTTAGAGTCATGGAATGATCATCAACCTTATTCTGGGATTTATACAATGGCTCAACCTACTATTAAACCATTGTTTAATACTCGGAGTGCACAGTCTTCTTTATTGACTTGGGCTGGAATGGATTCAGACTATTATTCTTTTATTAAATTGAATTGGAAAACTTCAGTAATTTCTGGAGTTGCTGATCAATTGGTTACAGAAGAAGCATTTAATAGAGCCCAACAAAAAGGAGTTTATCTAGTTGCAAATACGAATAGTGAGCCTGTATATGTAGGTAATGTTTTAGCTGTGGCTAAAAATATTAACGTGGCAACAGGTGCATGGGAAGTACAAACGTATTTTTCAAATGCTATTGGTGATGGAACTCAAGCTAATAATCCTCACTTACAAGAATTGCCTGATCCAGTTACAAAAATATCTTGGGATAATTATGTGACTATGGCTCCTTCGGATATGAGGGAAAAAGGTTGGGAAACAAGAACGGCTCAAGAGACACCTGCAAATCTTATTAATGTAACAATTAATGGCTCAGGTATGAGACTTCCTGCAGTGGCATCTCCTGGACAGAAAAAAGGAACAATAGGAATTGCTTTAGGATACGGAAGAAGTGTTTCTGGGAAAACAGGAACTACTGGAGTTAATTCTTATTCAGGATTAACATTTGAGAATGGTACTTATAACTATTCTTCTAACGATGTAAGTCTTGAAGATGCAGGGACTACTTATCAGATTGCTTCTGTTCAAACTCATCATACAATGATGGGTAGAAAGATTGTTAACGAAACGAACATTGCCACCTTTAAATCGACGGGTAAAAACGGCGACACTGAAAATGAAGGTTGGAATAAAGACAATGTTTTAGCTGATGGATTTGGAAGAATCACTCCAGTTAAGGAAATGAACCTTTGGGATGATCATGGTATTGAACGAGGACATAGATGGGGTTTAAGCGTAGATTTAAACGCGTGTACTGGTTGTGGATCGTGTGTTACGGCTTGTCATATTGAAAATAATGTTGCCGTCGTTGGTAAAGATGAGATAAGAAGAACCAGAAGTATGTTTTGGTTAAGAATTGACCGTTACTATTCTAGTGACATGTCGAAAGACATCGCTAAAGAAAATGGTACTGGAGTTATGGACATGTATGCTGAAATGGAAGTCCCTTCGGATTATCCAGATGTTGTATTTCAACCAGTAATGTGTCAGCATTGTAATCACGCACCTTGTGAAACAGTTTGCCCTGTTGCGGCTACTACGCACAGTGAAGAAGGCATGAATCAAATGGTTTATAACCGTTGTATTGGTACAAGATATTGTGCGGCGAACTGCCCTTACAAAGTACGTAGGTTTAACTGGTTCAATTATAACAAAGATCCAAAGTTCACAGATGTGAACCCTACTCAGAATGAACTTGCTAGAATGGTGTTAAATCCTGATGTTGTTGTAAGATCAAGAGGTGTCATTGAAAAATGTTCGTTTTGTGTTCAAAATATTCAAGCTGGAAAATTGGTTGCCAAAAAAGCAGGTCGTACAGTTCAAGATGGAGATGTTGTTAGTGCTTGCGCTACTGCTTGTCCTACAAATGCAATATCATTTGGTGATTTGAATGATTCTGAGTCCAAAGTAAGATCGGACTTTGACAATGATAGGGCTTACTTTATGATTGAAGAAGTTGGTACACAACCTAACGTGTCTTATATGACTAAGGTTAGAAATAGAAAAGCATAATTAAAAGAATTAGAAAAATTAATCCATGCATAAGGAATCCGAAATACGATACCCCCTCATTTTAGGAGAAAAGACGTATCACCAGATCACGGAAGATGTTTGCGCTCCCTTAGAAGGAAGAGCAAATAAACTGTGGTATGTGGCTTTTAGTATTGCGGCAGTAGCTGCTGTTTGGGGTCTAGGTTGTATCTTATATACCATTGGTCGAGGAATAGGTGTTTGGGGTCTAAATACTACAGTTGATTGGGCTTGGGATATTACAAATTTTGTTTGGTGGGTTGGTATCGGTCACGCAGGAACTCTTATTTCTGCCGTTTTATTATTGTTCCGTCAAAAATGGAGAATGGCAATTAACCGTTCTGCAGAAGCAATGACCATTTTTGCCGTAATGATGGCTGCTTTGTTTCCAGGAATTCATATGGGACGAATTTGGATGGCATACTGGGTTTTACCAATACCAAATCAATTTGGATCTTTATGGGTGAACTTTAACTCACCTCTTCTTTGGGATGTTTTTGCAATATCTACCTACTTTTCTGTATCTCTTGTTTTTTGGTACATTGGTCTTATTCCGGATTTTGCTACTGTAAGAGATCGCGCAACAAGAAAAATCCCTAAGTCAATCTATTCAGTTCTTGCATTTGGTTGGAGTGGAAAGGTAAAACAATGGATTCGTTTTGAAGAAATATCTTTAGTGCTTGCTGGGTTAGCTACTCCATTGGTATTCTCTGTACACTCAATTGTATCTATGGATTTTGCTACTTCGGTTATTCCTGGATGGCATACAACGATATTCCCTCCATATTTTGTTGCTGGGGCAATATTCTCTGGCTTTGCAATGGTTCAAACATTGCTTATAACCGCTAGAAAAGTGGTGAATCTTGAGGCTTATATTACAAGAAAGCATATAGAGTATATGAATATTGTAATTGTAATAACAGGTTCAATGGTGGGTATAGCCTATTTAACTGAGTTGTTTATTGCTTGGTACTCAGGTGTAGAGTTTGAACAATATGCATTTTTAAATAGAGCAACTGGACCATATTGGTGGGCTTACTTGTCAATGATGACATGTAATGTTGTTATTCCTCTGACATTTTTCTTTGAAAAACTAAGAACTAATATTGTGTATTCTTGGATAATTTCAATATTCGTAAATATTGGAATGTGGTTCGAAAGATTTGTGATTATCGTAACTTCTCTGCATAGAGATTATATTCCTAGTAACTGGACAATGTTTCATCCGACATTTGTTGATATTGGGATATTCATAGGAACTATTGGAATATTTGGTGTACTGTTTTTATTGTATGCTAGAACCTTCCCTGTTTTGGCTTTGAATGAGTTGAAAACGATTTTGAAGTCTTCAGGTGAAGAATATAAAAAACAAAAACATTAATAGGAGCACTGTAATGAGCAACGGAATGAAATTGTACGGGCTTTATAACGATGACGCAATCCTTGTTGACGGGGCAAAAGCACTTGTTGAAAAAGGGATTAAGATAAATGAGGTTTATTCTCCATTTCCTGTTCACGGCATCGAAAGAATTATTGGGGTTAAATGGACTAGATTGGCTATTGCAGCTTTCCTTTATGGAATTACTGGAACTACTCTTGCCTTGACAGGAATGTCATTTTTTATGATACAAGATTGGCCAATGGATATTGGTGGTAAACCGAACTTCTATTTTTTACTTAATATTCCTGCATTTATACCGATTACGTTTGAATTCACAGTTTTATGTGCTGCACACGGAATGGCTCTAACTTATTTTTTAAGAAATTGGACATTGCCAGGAGTTAGAGCAAAAAACCCGCATCCAAGAACAACTGATGATCATTTTGCAATAGAACTTATTCCAGAAGATATTAAAGATTTTTCTAAAGAGGATTTAAGTGCCTTGTTAAAAGAAACTGGAACAGTTGAAGTATTTGAAAAGTAATAAGATGAAGAATATTAGAATGACGATAAAATCTTTTGCTTCTATTTTAGGATTACTGATCATAGGAGGTATTGTATTGAATTCTTGTAAATCAGATCCAAATAGTCCGGGTTACGAGTACATGCCTGATATGTATCGTTCACCTTCTTATGAAACTTACGGGTCAGGTTTAGAAGAAAATGGTATGTCTGCAAGACAGCCTGCTGAGAATTCAATAGCTCGTGGCGAAGACAATTTGCCGTATGCTTATCCAAACTCTTTTGAAGGTTACGAAGCTGCTGGCACGAATTTAAAGAACCCATTGGCCAATACTGAAGAAAATATAGCTAAAGGAAAAGCTGTGTACATGAGATTTTGTGTTCATTGCCACGGTAAAAAAGGAAAGGGTGATGGAACCGTTCCTACAAATAGTGAATTTCCTGCTGTACCTGCTTATGATGGAGCTGGATTGAAGGATTTACCCGAGGGAAAAATGTTTCATTCTATACATTATGGAAAGAACTTAATGGGCTCACATGCATCACAACTGACTAAGACTGAAAGGTGGGAAGTTATCTTGTTTGTACAGACCCTTCAAGGAAAAAAAGAAGTAGTAGTTGAAGAATCTGCTCCAATGGACAGTACGGCTTTAAATACGGTAGGACAGTAGTTATCGATCATAGAACGAAGAAAAGAAAAAATTAAATGGAACACTTTACATTTTCCAGTAAAACAAAAAGGCTTACCTACATTTTAATGGCTTTAGGTGTAATTGCCTTGGTTTATGGTGTTGTTATGTCATTAGGTCACGGAGAAGAGGCGCATATTGCTCAAACTCGTTTATGGACTAATATCCTTATCAACGGATTCTTTTTTATGGGAATTGCGGCGACAGCTACATTCTTTTTTGCGGTTAATTATGCTGCCGAATCTGGTTGGTGGGTTGTAATAAAAAGAATTTTAGAGGCTATTGGTAGTTTTCTTCCTGTAGGAGCACTTATACTTTTTATCGTATTAATTGCAGGTGTTGCTCATCAACATCATATTTATCACTGGATGGATGCTTCAGTATTGGATGAAAGCTCTGATCATTTTGATGAAATCCTTGCTGGTAAATCTTCATATTTAAATTGGATTTTTATGGCCATTCGCCAGTTGGTGATTTTTGGCTCATGGTATTTCATGTGGACAAGATTTAGAAAAAGATCCCTTGAGGAGGATTTAGGATATGATAGAAGTAGACATTTTAAAAATGTTAGAGATTCTGCTATATTCTTAATCATATTTGGTTACCCTATTTCAACTTTTGTTCCTTGGGATTGGATTATGAGTATTGATGCTCACTGGTTTTCAACTTTGTTTGGATGGTATGTGTTTTCTGGCCTGTGGCTAAGTTCACTTGTAGTTGTAACACTTATGGTAATCTGGTTGAAAGGACAAGGTTATATGAAAGAAATTAATGGAAGTCATATTCAAGATTTAGGCAAATGGGTATTTGGAGTTTCATTCTTATGGTCTTATTTGTTCTTCTCTCAGTTCATGCTTATCTGGTATTCTAATATTCCAGAGGAAGTAACATACTTTCAAGTACGATTTGAGGAATACAAGATATTGTATTGGTCAATGTTCTTTGTGAATTTTGTATTCCCAATGATTGCGCTTATGGATAGAGACAAAAAGAGAAATTATGGTTTCCTTACGGTAGTTGGTGTAGTAATATTTATTGGTCATTGGGTTGATACGTATATGTTAGTTACGCCTGCGACTATGAAAACACATAGTCACTTAGGACTTTTT
>ENA-UOXV01006764-UOXV01006764.1-marine-metagenome-genome-assembly--contig:-NODE-6764-length-11852-cov-13.075189_pt1 | contig 11852 bp, 10 predicted proteins | sample MGYA00238165_ERZ766961 | MGnify/ENA primary metagenome ERZ766961 (study PRJEB28924, sample SAMN03173240) | marine metagenome | biome: Marine; feature: Water; material: Subsurface seawater | place: North... | reverse complement strand
TCAATAATAAAATTTGCTGATTTAAGACCAATGTTTGACCAGACCAAACTACTTAATTCTTTTCCACTATAAGACAGATTAACTCTATGTTCAGTACTTTTATATTTAGTTTGAGTGTACTCATTGCCAATCATACCAAAAGACCCATTTGCATTTTTTGATAAAACAGGTTTAATTAAATTAACTTTTTGTAAAAATGAACTCCCTTGTTGAATTACAGTGTTACCCCAACCTAAACCCGAATTTTGAGGATTTTCTAGATCGGTCTCTAAATGAATATAGCTAAGTCCAAAATCAAAAATTTTAGTTCCTGTTTGAACTTTATTTGCTGTTTTAATACGTTTACCTCTCAAAGTATTATCTGATGGAATTAGTAACCAATAATTAGATTCTGTAAAGTATAAGTTTTGATGCCATACCATATTGTTATTATTAAAATTAAATCCACTGGGTCCCTGACCATAAAAATATAACATATCATCGTTCTCAAGATTTCCATCAGATTCTCCATTAATAGCAATTGAAATTTCAACTAAGTTATTTGGAATAGAGGAATCTTTTGAGATCTTTTGACTTAAGTTATATGTCCGATCTCTACCAAGTGATGAACTAGTAAATAACATAAGACTCCTTGGGTCTAAGTTCACATTCAGCTGTATTAAATCTAATATTTGGTCTCCTTTCAATTTATAGATTCCATCTTTAGATACAGTGAATTGAATCCATTCCCCATTTGGTAATTGAGGTTGTTTTTTTTCTGAGTTCAAATTTGGCATAATCCAATTCTTAGAAATATGCCAATTTATTATTTTTGGTGATAAAAGTATTTTTTGTAAATCAGAAGCGATGCTAAACTTTCTTGTTATCCTTTCAAATGATATTTTGAGGATTATTGATTTATAATAAGAGCTTTTTGTCTTTATTGGTGATATTCTAAGAGTTCCAGTGTTAAGGCCATTTACTATTTGACTATGGATCCATTCTGTTTTAATTATTTTTTCAATTTTTATTGTTTCAATTTGAGACTCTTCTTTGGATTCTAATTGAATATTTGGGAGTGTTTTGCTGGGTAACCCGATTAATATATCAAAAGGCTTCAAATCTTCGTTCGAAATTAATCTAGTATTTACCTTGATGATTAATTGATTAAAATTAGATGAAATAATTTCTATTCTTTTTTGAGTAAAAACATATTGGAATAATAAGATTCCAATTATTAGTGAAATTTTAAGGCTTCTCATAAGTACAAAAGTTAGTATTTATTATTCGTGGAATTGTGAATCACTTTTATTTTTTTTTAAAAAACTATATCTTTTATAGATCGTATAGAAATTGAAATAGAAGTTAAAAATATGTAATTTCAACCTCATTCTTATAAATATTTAACATAAATATGTTAATTGTTTCCTACTTGAAAGGATCCCTGTGTTTGATATAAATATGATTAAGGCTTTTTATGATAGAATGCCCGATAAAATTTCAGCGGCTAAAAATATCATCCAACATCCACTTACATTAACTGAAAAAATATTATTTAGTCACCTAGCTGAAGGTGATACAACTGTAGATTATGACAGAGGTGAATCTTATGTCTCTTTCTGTCCTGACAGAGTTGCAATGCAAGATGCTACTGCTCAAATGGCTTTATTACAATTTATGATGGCTGGTAAAGATAAAGTTGCAGTACCAACTACCACGCATTGTGATCACTTAATTCAAGCAAAAGTTGGTGCTGAAAAAGATTTAGAAATAGCCAAAGATATAAATACAGAAGTTTATGATTTTTTAGAATCAGTATCAAATAAGTATGGAGTAGGGTTTTGGAGGCCCGGGGCAGGTATTATTCATCAAGTTGTTTTAGAAAACTATGCTTTTCCTGGTGGTATGATGATTGGAACTGATAGCCATACTGTCAATGCCGGTGGTTTAGGTATGATTGCAATTGGTGTAGGTGGAGCTGATGCGGTTGATGTAATGGCTGGTATGCCATGGGAATTAAAGTTTCCCAAATTAATAGGAGTTAAGCTTACAGGACAAATGAATGGATGGACCTCAGCTAAAGATGTTATTTTAAAATTAGCTGGTATTCTTACTGTTAAGGGTGGTACTGGTGCGATTGTAGAATATTTTGGTGATGGTGCTGATAAAATTTCATGCACTGGTAAAGGTACAATTTGTAATATGGGTGCAGAAATAGGTGCAACAACATCTATTTTTTCTTATGATAAAAAAATGGGAGACTATTTACGATCAACTGGACGAGAAGAATTAGCCTTATTAGCAGATAATCAACAAGAAAATTTAAAAGCAGATGTTGAAATTAATGTTAGTCCTGAAAAGTATTTTGATCAAGTTATTGAAATTAATTTATCAGAATTAGAACCTCACCTGAATGGTCCATTTACACCTGATCGAGCGACACCTATATCACAGATGACTAAAGTAGCAGAAGAAAATAATTGGCCAACCAAAGTTGAAGTAGGTTTAATTGGATCTTGTACAAATTCATCGTATGAAGATATTTCTAGATCAGCATCAATTGCTCTACAAGCAGTAGAGAATGGTTTGATTACGAAATCTGAATTTACAATTACACCTGGCTCTGAGCAGGTTCGTTATACTATAGAAAGAGATGGCTTTATTGATATATTTAATGATTTAGGTGGTAGTGTATTTGCGAATGCTTGTGGCCCTTGTATAGGCCAATGGTCTAGGCAAGATTCAGAAAAAGAACATAAGAATACAATTGTTCACTCATTCAATAGAAATTTCGCTAAACGAGCTGATGGAAACCCTAATACTCATGCTTTTGTTGGTTCTCCAGAACTTGTTACTGCTATTGCAATTGCAGGGGATTTGACGTTTAATCCAGTTAAAGACACACTCTTAAACAGTGAGGGTAAGATAGTAAAGTTTAAGGAACCTATTGGCTCAGAATTGCCAGATAAAGGTTTTGACGTTAAAGATAATGGATACCAGGCACCAGCAAATGACGGTAATGACATAGAGGTTGTTATTAACCCAAATTCTGAAAGATTGCAATTTCTTAAGCCTTTTGAAAAATGGAATGGTAAGAATATTTTAGGGGTGAAGCTACTTATTAAAGCTAAAGGTAAATGCACTACAGATCATATTTCTATGGCTGGACCATGGCTTCGATTAAGAGGTCATCTTGATAATATTTCTAATAATATGCTTACAGGAGCTGTCAATTATTTTAACGATGAAACAAACTTAGTAAAAAATCAATTATCAGGTAGTTATGGCCCAGTCCCTGAGGTTCAAAGAGACTATAAATTTAATCAAGTTTTAAGCTTAGTAGTTGGTGATGAAAATTATGGTGAAGGTTCCTCTAGAGAACACGCTGCAATGGAGCCTCGTTTCCTTGGGGTTTGTGCAGTATTAGTTAGGTCTTTTGCGCGAATACATGAGACTAACTTGAAGAAACAAGGCATGCTAGCTTTAACTTTTAAAGATAAACAAGACTATGATTTAATTTTAGAAGATGACACTTTTGATTTTTTAGATCTTGAAAATTTTTCATCTTCAAAGCCATTAACAATGCTTGTAAATCACAAAGATGGATCTTCACATAAAATTATATGTAATCACACGTATAATACATCTCAAATTGATTGGTTTAGTGCGGGTTCTGCTTTAAATCTCATCAGACTTGAACAAAGTTAATTTTTATGAAAATTCTTATTTCAGACCCTATTACGAATAAAGGTCTATCCATCTTAAAAGATTCTAATTTTGATTTAATTGAATTACCTAATGCATCAAATAAAGAGAAAGCAGAAGCTTGTAAAGATGTTAAAGGTTGGGTAATTAGAAGTGGCACCACAGTAACAGCTGAAATGATTGAAAGTGCAAAAAAACTTATAGTTATAGGTCGAGCTGGTGTAGGAGTGGACAACATTGACGTAGAGGCAGCAACTAGGCATGGAGTTGTTGTTATGAATACTCCTGATGTTAATACTATATCTGCTGCTGAACATACAGTAGCCATTATTTTAAGCTTATCTCGAAATATTGCTGAAGGTAATTCTAGTCTAAAGAAAGGTGAATGGAATCGTAATGCATTAGTTGGTTCAGAACTTCGAAATAAGACTTTAGGGATTATTGGTTTAGGCAAGATAGGTCAAGAAGTTTTAATTCGTTGTAGAGCATTTGGGATGAATGTTCTTGGCTATGATCCATATATGAATAAAGATAAATTTAATCCGGAAGAGATTAAAATAGTTGATCTAGATAACTTGACCAAAAATGCAGACTATATTACAGTTCATGTTCCATTAAATGATTCAACGCGCGATTTGTTTAATTATGAACAATTAATAAAAATGAAGCTAAATGCAAGAATAGTAAATGTGGCAAGAGGTGGTATAATTAATGAAGTTGATTTAGCTAAAGTATTAAATGAAGGTAAAATTGCAGGTGCTGCAATTGATGTTTTCACTTCAGAGCCACTTGAAGATAAAAACCCTTTATTAAAAGCAAACAATATTTTACTTACACCTCACTTGGGTGCTTCAACTGAAGAAGCTAAAGAAGGTGTAAGTTTAGCAATCTGCGAACAAATTCGAGATTATATAATTGATGAGAAATTAAATAATGCAATTAATATGCCAATTTCTGATATGGCAAAGCTTAAAGAAATAAAATTCAATCTTAACCTTTCTGAGCTAATGGGAAATATTCAAGGCCAACTTAATCAAGAATCTATTAAGCGAGTGCAGGTTGAATGTTCTGGAACTATGGATGAAGCAAAACTAGCAGCCTTGGCATTCCTTAAAGGATTATTGAAGAACCGTGTCCCAGACCGAGTTAATTATATTAATGCAGAGTCTATTGCAATAGAACTTGGAATTAGTATTGAACATAGTTTTACAAATGATAGTGGGTCTTACACTAATTTGATTCGTTCTAGAGTGTCTAATGAATTAGGTGCTACTAGAATAGGAGGCAGTGTTTTTGATGGTAATCGGATTAGATTAGTAAATATACTTGGATATGAAATGGAGGTTAACCCTTATGGTACAATGTTATTTATGAGAAATAATGATGTACCAGGAGTTATTGGAAGTGTAGGATATACACTCGGAAAAGCTAAAATTAATATTGGAGCTTACTTATTAAGTCGTGAGATGAAAGAAGGGGAAGCTTTTTCAGTTGTTCGCGTAGACAGTCGTCTTTCAGATAAAGTGCTAGACGATCTTAGAAGTATTCCTCAAATTATTTCTGTTCAACAACTTCATTGCTGATGCGTGATTTACGAACGTAACTCTAAAATAGTTAAAATTGCAGGTGGTGGTATTGCTGGGCTTAGTGCTGCAATAAATCTAAAAAAATCTGGTTTTAATCCGATTGTTTTTGAAAAAAACTCAGTAGTAGGGGGTAATCGGCATGGTGACTATGAAGGATTAGACAATTGGATTTTTCCAAATCAAATGGATATATTTTTTAATAAAGTTGGTTTTGATTTTAAAAAAATAACTTCATTTCCTATTCAAAAATTTACTGTTCATTCAAAAACTAGTTCTCCATTAGAAATTATTAGTGATAAACCATTTTTTTATATGGTCAAAAGAGGCAATAATAAACAGGATTTTGATAATCAATTGTATGAACAGTGTAAAGATTTAGATATTCAATTTGAATTAGGAAAAAAAGCTCCAGATGATTGCTCAATTATTGCAACAGGTACTAAAAAAGCTTCTGCATATATTCGTGGTATTAATTTTAAAAGTAATTTAAATGATCAGGTTCATTTACTTTTAGGCAGAGAATTTGCTCCAAAAGGGTATGCTTATTTAATTATTATAAATGGTAAAGGAACTTTAGCATCAGCATTTAAAAAACAGAAAAGAAAAAATGTAGATCTTATCGAAGAATGTTTAGCCTATTTTAAATTGATTGGATTAGATATACCTAAAGGTGACGAATTTGGAAGTCGTGGAAGTTTTTCACTACCATTCGGAAATTTCAAATCACCTTATTTGGTTGGAGAAGCAGGAGGGTATCAAGATTACTTATTTGGTTTTGGAATGAGAATGTCAATGGTCTCAGGTTTATCTGCAGCACTTTTATTAATTGGTAAAGAAAAAGAAGCTTTAGAATTAATAAAAGATATAAATAAAAAACGAAAACTATCTTTTGTTAATCGTCTATTATATGAAAGATTAAATAATTACCAGCTAGTTTCTTTTGCAAAAAAATTAGCAAATGTTGAAGATCCTCTTTCTATATTGTCAGATGCATATAAATGGAATATTAAAAATTTTATGCGTTGGAAGAAAATAAATAAAAGATATGAAATACGTTCTACTTAGAAGCATTCAAATTGTGGCCATGGTTATTATAATTTCGGGTCTTATTTGGGGTATAAGAGATAAAAATGTTATGCTTGAGCTCAATGCTTTAATAATAGGGGCTGGAATTTTTTATGCTTCAAATATGTTGTTGAAGAAAAATTAATCACGGAAATTCTTATATTGTTTATAGATAGTAATTGAATATTAAAGAGGATATGATGACAAAACTTTGGGATGATTTAAAACACAATATGAAAGATTGGAGTAATGCTGCAATTGAAAAGGCTGAAGAAGTAAGTAAAGTTGCCGTTGCAAAAACTGAAGAACTAACAAAGATTAGTAAAATTAAAATAGTAGTTCATCAATTCCAACGAGATTTACGTCATGAAAAAGAAGCTCTAGGCAAATTAGTTTATAGTCAAGCAAAAGAAGCTAATATGGCAAATTTTACTGGAAACAATGACTTTTTTGCACATATACAAAAGATTGATCAAATTGAAGATTCAATTAAAATAAAATTAATTGAAATTGATAATATTAAAGCTAAATACGATATTCCTGAAGGCGATGAAATTATAATAAATGATCAAATGAAAGAAACAGAAGAAAATTTAAGTGAGCAATCTGAATAAATAAATTAAAAATATGTTTAACAGTAAAAATAAAAATAAGTATCATAACTATATTATTGTTTCAGAGAAAGAATCTGGTGCAAGTCACCTTCATTTATCTCATAAAAAACTAATTATTATGTCAACTTTAGCAATAGTATTTATTTCAATCACATTATTTTTGAGCGCTGATACAATCACAGGTATTTTATATAAGGCTAAAATTAAAAAACTTAAATCTAATTATGAATTTTTAACAAAAACATTGGTTGATTTACAATCACAGTTAGAGAATGTTTCTTCTCAAGTTGAAAATATTGAAAAAAAAGATGATGCTATTCGTACTTATGCGGGTTTACCTGAAATTGATAAGGAAATTAGAGAATTAGGTATAGGTGGATCAGAATCAAATAAAATAAGTTTTAGTGGAATTTCAAATGACTTTACCAAAAGAATATCTGATATTGAACTTAATGTTGATGCTCTTAGTCGTAAGGTCAAATTAGAATTAAGTAGTTACAATTCACTAGCAGATAAAGTAGTTAAATATAGTGAGAGCTTAAAGATCATTCCTTCAATTCGACCTGTAAAAGAAGGATACTTAGGATCAGGATATGGTTATCGAGAAGACCCTTTTACAGATAAAGTTCGTTTTCACTACGGTCAAGATTTTGCAGTTAATACTGGAACTAAGATTTATTCGCCTGCTGATGGAAAGGTCAAATATGCCAGTAATCAAGGAGGCTATGGTAAAGTTATTAAAATTGATCATGGAAATGGCTTTAGAACTATTTTTGCACATTTATCAAAAATTAAAGTTAAACATGGCTCTTTTATAAAGAGAGGTGACCTAATTGCTCTTTCTGGAAACTCTGGGAGGTCTGCTGGTCCCCATCTTCATTATGAAGTGCATCAATATGGAGCTCCTCAAAATCCTTTAGATTATTTTTTCTCTGGCTATTTAAAATAATATTTTATTCCTCTGTAACTCTATCAATAATTTATATATGTAACCAATGAATAAATCTTATCACATAGAAACATACGGTTGTCAAATGAATGTAGCTGACTCAGAGGTGATTTCTGGTCTTCTAAAAAATGAAGGTTATATACAAACAAAAGATATTCACAGTGCTAGTATTATTTTTGTTAATACTTGTGCTATTCGTGAGCATGCTGAAGATAAGGTGCTATCTCGATTAGGTTTTTACAATCAAATAAAACAAAAAAACCCAGATATAATAATAGGTGTATTAGGTTGTATGGCTCAAAACTTAAAGGAACAGATTCTTGAGTCTAAGCCTTATGTAGATATTATTCTTGGTCCTGATTCTTATCGTCGTTTACCTGATATGATTCGTGATCGTTCCCAAGAGAAGAAGCATCTTGTTGATACTAAATTATCAAGATTTGAAGTTTATGATAATTTATTTCCTAGTCGAAATGAAGGAATAAATGCATGGATATCAATAATGCGTGGTTGTGATAAATTTTGTACTTTTTGTATTGTTCCCTTTACTCGAGGTCGTGAACGATCAAGGAGTATAGAAAGTATAGTCTCAGAGGTAAATCAAGCAGTTACTGATGGATTTCTAGAAATTACTTTACTTGGTCAAAATGTTAATTCATATGATCATAAAGGACAACGGTTTCATGACTTATTAGATCAAATATCTAAAATTAGTGGACTAAAACGAATTAGATATACTTCACCACATCCACAAGACATGAGTCAAGCAGTACTTGATGTAATGGCTAATAACAAAACAATCTGCAATTATGTTCATTTACCTTTACAAGCTGGAAATGATCGTATTTTAAAGCGAATGAATAGAACATATAAAAAATCAGAATTTATTTCTTTGGTTAATCAAATAAGAGATACTCTACCAAACGTAGGTCTTTCAACTGACATAATAGTTGGATTTCCTGGTGAAAGTAGTAAAGAATTTGATGATACGTTAGATGTTATGGAAAAAGTACATTTTGATTCTGCTTACACATTTAAATATTCTTCAAGACCTGGAACCAAAGCAGCTGAGTATGAGGATGTAATTTCAGAAGAAGAAAAGCAAAATCGTCTAGAAAAAGTAATTGCGTTGCAAAAAAAACATACACTTTTACAGAATCAAAAACGAATAGGTTCTATCGAAATGGTTCTTGTAGAAAAAGAAAGTAAAAGATCAGTAAATCATTGGGCTGGTCGAACTGATTCAAATAAATGGGTGATTTTTGAAAAAAATAATTTTAAAATTGGAGATATTGTACCAATAAAAATTATTGATGCAAAAGGTATTACATTACGTGGAGTAACTATTAAGATAAATAAAATGGAGGCAGCTTAATGAAGCTTATTAAAATTTTCGGAGGTTTAGTATTAGTCCTTCTAGTTCTTTTCTTTTTAATGCGTAATACCGACCTTGTATCTGTAGATCTAGTTTTTAGAGAATATAAAGATGTTCAGGTTGCTGTTGTAATGCTTGGAGCAATATCCATTGGAATGATTATAGGCTATGCTGTTGCTGTAACAAATATATTATCTACTAAAGCTTCTTTAAGAGGATTAAAAACTAAAAATAAAATCTTGTCAGACGAATTAAATGATCTACGCAATGTTGCGATTGATGAAGGTATATATGAATCGGAGGATGGAGAAGTATAATTTTGACTTTGCCTTTTATAATTATATCATTTGTGGTAATTATAGTTGGATTAACTTTTTTTTATTTCCAACCTAAGCAACAAACAAAAACAGAATCGATTTATACTGATGCGCTAAATGCAATGGTTAGAGGTGATAAAAGAACTGCATTAAAGCATCTCAGAGATGTGGTTAAACAAGACACTAATCACGTAGATGCATATTTACAAATGGGAGATATCTTAAGAGAAGAAGGTAATGCGCAAGCTGCAATTAAGATTCATCAATCTTTAACAGTAAGGCCAAATCTTAAAAATGATGTAAAATTACATATTCACAAGTCTTTAGCTTTGGATTATAAACAACTTTCTCAATTAGCCAAAGCTCGACGTGAAGTAGAATTACTTCTAAAAATAGATAAAAAAAACCTTTGGGCTAACGAATTCCTTTTAACTTTATTTGAAAAACAGCGAGATTGGGACAAAGCAACACAAGTATCTAAGGTTATTCAAAAAGTTAAACAATTACAAGACTCTAATCAATTAGCACGCTTTCTTGTCTTTAAAGGTATGGATAAACTTGAGAAGGGTAAAATAGAAGAAGCTATAAAAATTTTTGAGAGTGCCATTAAAACTGCACCTAAATTTGAAAAAACATATTTATGTTTAGGCAATCTTTATTTAGAAAAGAGAGATTTAGTAAAAGCTATTGATAATTGGGAGAAGTATGCTTTATTAAATCCTGAAAATGGAAAAATGATTTACTCTAAGATTGAATCAGCTTTGTTTGATTTAGGTCGATTTAGTGAAGTTGAAAATTTTTATGAACGAATTGTTAATAAAGATCCTTCAAACCTTAGTGCACTTACAAAACTTGCTAATGTTTTAGAAGAAAAAGGAGAACATAATAGCGCTTTATTATTAGTTGAGCAGGCATTGAGTAAAAATCAAACTTCCATACATGCACATTTAATGAAATTAAAATTATCTCTTCAAGTATCAAAACCAAATGAATTATCAAACCATATTGATAAAATAATTGATATTTTAACTTCAAATAATGAAAAATGATTAAGGGATTTTTTAATTTAGTCATACTTTTTGGATTTGTTTATATTTATCCACAAAATATTAATTTATATCTGACTCTAATAGAGGAAGGACGTATTGAAGAAGTAAATGATAACCTACCAGAATTATTAGATAGATACACTGACGAAGCTGGTGTTTATTATCTTCAGGCTTTAGTCAATCAGGATGGTGATTTATCCATAAAACAATTTCAAAATATAATAAAAAATTTTCCAAATTCTCAATTTGCAGCAAAATCTGAGATGAAAATTGGAGAATATTTCTTTGCAAGAGGTCTTTATTCCCAAGCAAGTTCTCAATTAAAAAAAGTAATATATAAATATGTCGATTCGAAAGAACATCAAAGAGCATTAGATCTAATGATCAATTCTTACATGGCTACAGGTGAAGAAGATTCGGCAAGAGTAGCTTTGAAAATGATTAAAAATATATATCCTAAGTTGATAATCGATAAATATGGAATTATACTAATAGATAAAGTTAGTAGAGAAGCAAAACTTGTTCGTTTGGATTCAAAAGAAATAACTAAAAAAATTAAATCAAGAAAAAAAAAGAAACGACTGCCATTACCTAAAGACTTGCTAAAGCCGTGGGTAATACAAGTTGGAGCATTTGGAAAATATGAAAATGCTAACCGATTAAAAAAACAAATACAGGGTAATGGTTATTCTACTGAAGTTCATGCAGTAAATTCTAATGGTAAAAGATTGCATGCGGTACGAATAGTTAGGTTCATATCAAAAAAAGATGCAGAAAAAATAGGAAAAGGTTTAAAAAAGAAATTTGGATTAGATTTCCGTGTATTAAATAACCCGGAATAGATTGTTTTTATAAAAATATGGGAATGATTAGGAGGCTGGTGCCCCTCGCGGTCTTCAACATCGTTGTCCTGCTGATAAAGTAGGAGTTGGGTTCGATTCCCAAGCGTTCCCGCAAAACTTAAAATAATTATAGGAAATAATATGAATAAGAAAGACAAAGCAGTAAACAAAAAACATAGACGTAATAAAGAAAGATTGAAAGAAATTAAGAAGTCATATCTTCTTTCATCATCAAAAAAAGTAGAAAAAGTAATTTTAGAAAAAGACTCAGTCAAACCGGCAGCAAAGAAACCGGCAGCAAAGAAACCGGCAGCAAAGAAACCGACAGCCAAGAAACCGACAGCCAAGAAACCGACAGCCAAGAAACCGGC
>ENA-UOXV01006762-UOXV01006762.1-marine-metagenome-genome-assembly--contig:-NODE-6762-length-11854-cov-9.370286_pt1 | contig 11854 bp, 2 predicted proteins | sample MGYA00238165_ERZ766961 | MGnify/ENA primary metagenome ERZ766961 (study PRJEB28924, sample SAMN03173240) | marine metagenome | biome: Marine; feature: Water; material: Subsurface seawater | place: North... | reverse complement strand
ATTTCCGTAGTAAATATAAAAGACTGTATCAATGCTTCCAGAAAGAGTTCCGTCGGCCAGAAAATAAAGCCCACCGGAGTCGCTTGTATTGTTAAAATCAATAACTTCCCGTGGGACTTCTGTGGTGCCATCGGATTTTGTGATACGCAGATCTTCCCCATTAGCACCTCGAACGTTATTCCAGAAATTTGTGGGAAGATGCCCTAAGTCTGTGTAGACGGGATAATTTGTGAGATCGGCGGCGACCTGTGAGGATTGAACGGTGATCGTGATACGGTAGGGCCAGGCATTATCAAACCAGGCAGCAGAGGCAGGACTCCCCCACCCGATCAGGATGAGGGCGAGTACGAAAACTCTGTTTCTATTTTTCATGTTTATTCACGATCTTTGGTGTACTCGAAGGTGACGGTGAGGAAGTCGACGGTTCCACTGTGCGCGGTGACTTCAATTCCGATCCATCGATCTTTTGGAATCGCAGCATCAGCGAATCCAGTCGTGAGTTGGTTGCCATCATGGCCGACCTGAATATCAATCGCCTGGACGAAGGTTTTTGTTCCGGTAGCGCCCGTGACATCAAATTCGTAGAGTCTAAAGTCTACCGTATCACCTACATCTTCCGTCGGATCTACAATTCCGCTGATTTTTTTGATCGTGAGGTCATACGGAGCTCTCATGAGCATGATGTCATCGGCGCCCCCTGTGGGTTGAGCAATTACGACGGTCTTGGTCTGGAGGGGGCTGAGGACGTTTTCTGCGTCACCGTAGAAGACGAGGTCGTTAGTGGCGTTGGTAGGATCGATGGTGATTTGGTTTGTGGCGGAGGTGGTGGCATCACTTGGAAGGACGTAAGCGGCAGCGGTGAGTTTTCCGGTCTCGTCGATCGTTACGAGATCCGTTCCGTCCGGTTGCTCGATGAGAAGTAGGTCCGCATCGGTGTCTTCGTAGAAGCTGTCTGCCGATAGAGCATTAGTAATACCTGAGTCAATAACGAAGGTGTCGCTATCAGTAATCCCTGTTACTTCACGTATTTCATAGGCACCAATACCACTTGCCGAAGGTAATTTTACAAAATCTCCAATGGATAACCCATGAGCAGCTGCGGTATCTATATCAACGGATCCACCGGTTTCGCTGGTAATGGTTGTTGAAGAAAGCTTGTTGACGTTCTGTTGTATATGAAGTTGAGCTGTTGGTGCTGCCAATCCAATTCCTAATTCTCCTCGTTTGAGAAGAGTAATGGCATTTTGTTCTTGTCCGGTCATTCCTTCTCCATTTCCAATTTCAAATAAAGGGTCAGTCTCTACCCAACTGTCGGCCGTCCCTCCTCCGACATTATTTTTTCCGATCGTAAAGTTCAAGAAGGAGTCTGCGTCGGAAGATCCAAAAGCTGATGCATTATCTCCAGAAGCGCTGGATGCATTGTTCATAGCGACGGCGTTGTCTCCCGTTGCAACTGAGTTAATTCCTTGCGTAAAGGTGTATGTTCCTTGAGACATAGTAGCTCCAAATGCGACAGCCATATTAGCACTGCCTCCAGTAAGACCATTCATTGAACGCATATTTTTTTCAAAGACAAGATCTCCATCCATTCTCACATCACCATCTTCATCAATCGTGAATCGAGAGGAGTCATCACTTGTTCCTACTTGGAAGAGTGTTTGGTTTGCTGTAGGAGCGTCTTGGTATACATGGAGGTTGGCTGTAGGACTTGGTGTACCGATACCGATGTTTCCTTCATCATCAATCACAAAGTCATCGGTATTAACAACCAGAGAGTCTCCTGTTCCGGTATTGGTAACAGCGACGACCCCTCCATTAGCAGAATTTGTTACATCAAGCGTTTTGTTGCTAGCATGACTTCCGGTGAGCGTTACTGCATCTCCATCAACGGCGATGGTCGCTCCCCCATCATAGGCATCGTCGAGGGATATTCCGCCTATAAGTGCTAACGTTCCTGTAGTGTTTGGGAAAGTAATGACACTATCGTTTTCGTTTAGAATTTTTAGTCCGGCCGTATCTGCCCCAGAGAGATCTTCCGCCCACATTTGGATGATACCAGGAGGACTTGATATTGGAGCGGTTCCATCGTGCATTGCTAAAACATTGTTCGCGTTGGTGCCAACGGATATCGTTCCAATTCCCACGTTAGAAGTAGTTGCAATGATCGCATAATCATCATTGAAAAACCAGTTATTTGAGGATGTTCCGACTCTTTCGTTGTTTTCAATGGTAACTCTTCCTCCGATAGTCAAATCTCCATCACCGACGAAGGAGGAAGCTGCTACAGATCCACGAGAGTAGATACCTCCTGATCCAATATTGAGAGAGTCTCCAGAAATATTTTGACTTACGGAAAGTGTGCCGGTAATGTTTGTTGATCCGGCTTCGAGAGAGTGAATGAGCGCTGATTGAATCTCGATACCAGAAATGTCCAAAATGGAGAGCGCATCATCGTTTAGGGATGAGACATAGGCGTAACGACCGGATATTTCAATATCCCATGCACCATTAAGTCCTGTGGCGGTTCCGCCGAGTGTATGTCCATCATCTTTGATAACTCCAACTTCTGTTGGAGTTGTTGGATCTGAGATGTCAATAATAGAGATGGCGTCGTCGTCATTATTTCCGTCATAGGACGTAACATAAGCATAGTCCCCTGACACGTCAATTCGTTCTGGCCAATCAAGCACTGTGGCCGTTCCTCCTTGTCCATCATCTTTGATAACCCCAGCCTCTGTTGGAGTTGTTGGATCGGAGATATCAATAATAGAAAGTGAAGTTGATCCATAAGATGTTATATAGGCGTAAGAGCCTAATACTTTAAGACCGGTTGGCCCATCAAGTGCTGTGGCCGTTCCTCCTTGTCCATCATCCTGGATAACTCCAACTTCTGTTGGTGTCGTTGAATCGGAGATATCAATAATAGAAAGTGAATCTGAAATACTCGATACTATATAGGCGTAATGGCCAATAGTGATAAGTCCTCGGGGGTCATCAAGTGCTGTGGCCGTTCCTCCTTGTCCATCATCTTTGATAACCCCAACTTCTGTTGGTGTGGTTGGATCGGAGATATCAATAATAGAAAGAGCGTCGTCATCTTTTCCCAGTACGTAGGCGTAGTGTCCTGCAATGGCTAATTGCCATGGGTTATTCATGCTCGTAGCGGTTCCACCTTGAGTATCATCTTTGATAACCCCAACTTCGGTTGGAGTTGTTGGATTTGAGATATCAAGAATAGAAAGAGAATCATCGTTTGATGCTATGACGTAAGCGTAGTTTCCTAAAACGACAACATCTCGTGGCCCATCTAGTGCTGTAGCGGTTCCTCCTTGTCCATCATCTTTGATAACCCCAACTTCTATTGGCGTCGTTGGATTTGAGATATCAATAATAGAAAGAGCATCATCTGCATAGCCTACTATATAGAGGTAAGAGCCAGAAATATTAAGGCCTTGCGCACCATTAAGTCCTGTGGCGGTTCCACTTTGACTATCATCTTTGATGACGGCTATTTCTGTTGGAGTATATATGGCACTACTCGTGCCTCCTTGCTGAAGAATATTTCCATCAACAACGAGAGAGTTCCCTGTTCCAGTATTGGTGATGCTCATAGCCACTGGATTATTAGTGGTGTCGTTTTGAGCGATCGTCAGTGCGGCGTTGTTTCCGGTATCGGGAACGGTAATGGCAACAGGATCTCCATTAGCGGTGATGAAGGCTCCCCCATCATAGGCTGTGTCGAGGCTGGTAGCGCCACCAAAGGTAGATGTAGCAACCCAGCCAAGAGTTCCTGCGTTATCGGTGGTTGCCAGTACTTTATCGGCGGCATCGGCAACGGCTGGAGGGAGGGTAAGAACATAATCTCCGGTTACATCACTCGGGGCTTTGAATCCTAAATAATTGTCGTCATCGTCACGGAGATGAAGTTCTTCCGCAATAGAAACCTCCGCATTGAGATAGAGTTCTTGATTCGATGGAAACAAGCCCATGAGACCATATATGATAGCCTTTTCTCTTTCAGAATCAGCACTGCCTCTTTTTTGGTTATCAATAATTAAAAGATCTGAAGGGCTTTTGTGATGATAACCGGCGAAAGCTCCAATGGCGATATTATTACTGGTTGCTGTGGTGAAGGTTCCTGTGCCGGTGTCAGCTTCAAAGCTTCTGTCAATAACAAATGTATTGCTTGTTTTTTGTTCAATGATCGAATCTCCATCGTACCAGGTTGTACCGGAAAGGGTCACCTTGCTGTTATTGGTAAGTCCGTGATTTGCTACCGTTACTTCAGTTTTTCCATCTCCATTGTCAGCAAAGGCGGTTATGGATCCTGTTTTATCACTAAGATTGTAAAAAGAGTTTTTTCCGATGGCGGTATTATTGCTCCCGGTCGTATTGGAATAGAGTGAACCGATACCCGTTGCCGTATTACTGAATCCTGTCGTATTGGAATCTAGAGCATTTTTTCCGGTTGCGGTGTTATGTATTCCACTGGTATTCGAACTAAGCGCACTTGCGCCTGTTGCGGTATTACTCGATCCACTTGTATTTACCAGGAGTGCATTCGCCCCTGTTGCCGTATTGCTTAAACCGTTGGTTACGGCATTCAGTGCTAACCTTCCGGTTGCTACATTAAGACTATTATCGGCTTTAAGAACGGTAATGCCATCTATTTTTAATGTTCCAGATTCATCAAAAATACCAGAAGTGCCTCGATCGATATAAAGATCTTCTGCCGCATCAAAGGTGCCTCCTCCGATGATATCAGCAAAAGCCCAAGAACTATTGACTACTATATCGGCTTCACTGGCCGTGCTTCCGACTAGCAATGTTTCATCGCCGGTTCCACAGTCATTTTGTGCAGAATCAAGTGTAACGGTGGTTGGATTTGTGAGTGAGTCTGTACACAATTGATCCGCTGCTTCTACGGCGGTAAGGGTTGCTCCATCGGCGAGAATGGATGGAGATCCAATAGATTTAGGATTATCCGCATCGGCACCATTGGCATCAACGAGAATATCTGTGGTTAAATCTATATTGCTGGTGAGGGTGGTTCCGATTACATCGAGGGCTTGTGTTGGGGTGGCGGTACCGATACCGATCTTTCCAAAAGCATCGTAAGTACCGAGGGTTCCTTGATCGAGGTAAAGATCTTCGCCCGCATCAAAGAATCCATCATTATTACCCCCATCTGCGAGAGCATCTGCGAAAGCCCAATTATGAGTATTGTTTACTAATGTTTTTGCTGCGGATGGAGAGTATCCGAGGATAGTGGTTCCTCCGGCAGCTCCATTTGAACAGTCGCTGTCATTATCTATGGCGATTTGTGTTGGACTGGTGAGGGAGTCGGTACACACGAAGGTAGCCGCTTCAACAGGCGTCAAGGTAGCTCCTTTTGCAAGCGTTGGGGTTCCTGATCTGACGGTGGTCGTTCCATCAGCATCTAATAATATATCTACATCTAAATCTCCATAAAGTGCATTTCCAATATTAAGTTGGTTGTCTGCGGTGGCTGAAGGAGCGTCAACGTTGTAACCAATGAGAATATTTCGAGATCCGGAGGTAACACTATCTCCGGCTTGTTGCCCGAGGTAAATATTTCCAAGACCAATTGTATTACTAAAACCAGCATTTAAACCGAATCCTATATTATGTGCTCCTGTCGTATTATCGGCGAGCGATTGGTAACCTGTGGCAATATTACCAGATCCCGTTGTATTATAATTGAGTGCATAGCTGCCACTTGATATATTTAGATTTCCTGTTGTGTTATCCGTGAGGGATTGATATCCAAGGGCTATATTACTTGATCCGGAGGTGTTATCCATGAGGGATTGAGGTCCAAGGGCTATATTTGCAGATCCTGTTGTCAGCGATCCGAGAGCACTTGTTCCGGCATGAATATTCGTTCCATTAATGGTCATCGCCATGTTTGTGAGGGCGGATCCATCTCCGGAAAAGGCATTTGCGGTTATTGTTCCATCCGCGGTAAGGTCTCCGTCTTCATCGATAGCAACTCGAGATGCGTCTCCATCTGTTCCGACTTGGAAAAGAACTTGGTCGGCCGTTGGGCTCTCTTGATATAGGTGAAGATTGACTGTCGGCGTAGCGGTTCCGATACCGACGTTACCATCAGCAGTAATATCAATCGCATTTTCGATTTTTTGAAGACTGAGGTTATCAATCGTGAAGGATTCGGTTGAGGCTCCAGTGATTTCGAGAACAAAATCGTCTGGAGCGGGATCGGCTGAGGTGAGAATGACACTGTGTGTGGCGACAGAAAGTACTGGCAGAGTCGTTTCACTGGCGGCAAAGGTGTCGGTAACTTTAAGTGTTGGGCTTCCATTGAAAGCCGTGATCGTGTAAGAGAAAAGATACTGTGTGTTGGCTTCAAGGCCAGCAATAGTAGCTTGAGAGAGTGTTACGGTTTCGGTATCGACATAGAGGTAATCAATAGCATCTGCATTGTGCCCTAGTTCATCTTCAGGAAGTGCCCAGTCTGAGGCATCGGTGGTAAACGTTCCATTGGTAAAGAGATCACTGCCGGTGACTTTTTGTCCGATTCCAAAGGTATCATCCTCTACTTGGGTGCTCGTTCCTTGGTCTTCTACCACTATTTTCCCCAAAAGATTCGCCATGAGGTTGAACTCTGCTTTTCGGAGGATGCTGCTGCGGCCTTTGTCCTCAATGGTATTGGCGTCGAGCAAAGCCGCAAAAGATGTATGGATACACAGGACCCCTACGAGCATTATGCCCGTTGTCTTTTTGACCTTTGTCCAGAGTGTATTTTTGTAAGATTTCATGTTGAGAAATTTGCTGAGCAGCATATTAGATTATGTGTGTATTATTGAGAGAAGATTTGGAGTTGAATCCAGGCGTAAGAAGATGTTCCTGTTCGGGTGCATCCTTGAAATGTTCCGATGTCAGCGATTTCTTCGTAGGTCACCTGGCCAACATTGGTGGTGGTGCAGGTTCCTTTTGAAGTTTCCACTTCAAGGGTTAAGTCTTTGACGTCTTTGGTGAGATCGAGATCAAGGTCGCCATCGAGTCGACTGGTTCCTCCGTCAATCCATAAAGCGTAGGGGTTGGTAATGGTTTGGTTGGTACCAGCGGTAGGAGCTGCAGCGACATAAAGAGTTGCGGCGTCGGTGGTCGTAACAGAGGCGTTGGTGGCCGAAAGAGTCGGCGCGGCAATGGCGGTAAAAGTAGCCGCCGTAGCGGTACCAGAACCAGCGGTCGCACTATCATTGAAGGTAGCAGCGGCAATACTGATGTGTCCACCGGTTGTCCCTGGTGTACCATCAAGCGTTGTATTAGCCGTGATGCCAAAAGCGCCTTCGTTATCAATGGTGAGACGTTCTGTCCCAGCCGTATCAAATCGTATGAAATCTTCATCTCCACTTTCTTCAACCTGAATCTGAGTATCATTATCTGTATCGGAAATAGAGGTCGTTGCTCCAAGCTGAGAAGCGACGTAGGTGACGACGGCCGCTTCGGTTGGTACGGCGACATCACTGTTGCCGGCCATGGTTCCATCTATTGAAAACTCATTCACCCTAGCAGCACCAAGAGTGCCTGATATTGCAAGCTGTACACCACTAGCGTTCCAGCTTAAAACTGGATCTCCAGACGCGCCATAAGTTAATTGTAAATTTTCCCAGTCAACCGTAATATCGTCCGATGATCCGGACAATGTTCCATTTTCCCAATCAACTCTATCTTGGCCATTACTGTCATTAAGGAATCGGGTATTCGGATCAATCGTACTAGCATTACTTGAGTCATTGATCGATCCATCAAGCCTTATGTCACCTCCGTCAACCCACAAGGCGTAGGGATTCGTAATGGTTTGATTCGTACCAGCGGTAGGAGCTCCGGCGATGTAGGCCGTTGCTGCATTTGTCGTGGTAACAGAAGCGTTTGTTGCAGAAAGAGTCGGAGCCGCAATAGCGGTAAAGGTAGCGTTGGTAGCCGTACCAGAACCAGCCGTTGCTGAGTCGTTAAAGGTAGCAGCAGCAACACTAATATGTCCTCCAGTAGTACTAGGCGTACCATCAAGAGTTGTATTAGCGGTGATACCAAAAGCTCCCTCGTTATCGATCGTGAGGCGTTCGGTTCCCGCCGTGTCGAATCGGATGAAGTCTTCATCACCAGATTCTTCTACTTGGACGAGAGTATCAGCGTCAGTGTCAGTAAGAGTTGTGACAGATCCAGTCTGACTATCAACATAAGCTTTAATAGATTGCTGAGTAGCCAAAGCTGTAGCAGAGTCCGTACCCATGGCGTCTTCATCAAGGATAGCGGTCATAGCGGTACCAGCGGCCAAAGATAAAGCTGTAAAGTCAACGGTGTCTTCTGTCCCCAAACCTAAGTTTGAGGCCGCTCCGGTCGCTGTTGTCGCTCCTGTTCCTCCTTTGTTGATGGCAATAGTGTCTCCATTCCAGCTAACGGTTCCTGTGTCACCCGATCCGATGGTTAGGGTGTCGTCCGTGTTTCCAGGCGTCGTATCAACTCCATCATTGAGGGAGAAGGTTTTTAACACATTCATCAGCGTGTTAAAGTCGTTTGTCGTAAGCGTATCACCTACGGTTTTGGCACTTAGTGTGCTTGGAGTCCAGGTTGCTGCAGATACCACATTTGGAATCATGAGTCCCAGGATGAGCAGATGGCTCAACATTTGTTTTGCGATCGTGTGAAAGTGTTTCATGCGATAGAAAGGGAGAAGAAGTTTAAATGTGGTGTGTTTTCTCTTGAGAGAAGAAATGTCTTGAGGGTTTAGCCGGAAGGCACTTCTGACTCAAGAGATTTGAGTCATCCCCCGGAGGGGACGAGCAGGAGAGAACAGTCGTTCTCCCCTACCCGGTTGAGTCTTGTTAGACTCGGTATTTTAGATCAGAAAAGTTCTGGATTCTAAAATTATTGTTGGAAAACCTGTAGTTGGACCCAAGCGTAGGAGGAAGCTCCTGTTTGAGAACAACCGTAGAATGTTCCGACATTCGCAGCTGTTTCATAAGTAACTTGTCCAGAGTTAGCCGTTGTACAAGTTCCTTTCGCCGTTTCTTCTTCAAGAGAGAAGTCAATCACGTCTTGTGCGATGTCAAGATCAAGATCGTTTCCGACGGTAGTCGTAGCAGCAACAATAGTTACCACTTCAGTACCAGCAGCGTCGAATCGAATCGTGTCGTCGTCCGCTCCTTCTTCGACCTGAATCTGCGTGTCAGCGTCCGCATCAACGATGAGGGCTGAACCACCAGAGACGGCCGTATCTACATAAGCTTTAATAGATTGCTGTGTTGCCAAAGCCGTAGCGGAGTCAGAAGTCAAATCGTCTTCGTCGAGGATAGCGGTCATAGCTGAACCTCCACCAATGGCCAAACTTGTTGGATCCAAGTCGAAGGTCGGCGTATTTCCAGCGGTCAAAGTACCGAAGGTTGTGTAAGCCACTCCGTCCACATCGTAGGCTTGGATAAGGGCTGTGTTCGTGTCAGAAGTAGACGTTCGAATAGCACCTCCTGTTCCAAGAGTTGTGTTGGCGAAAGTAACAGAATCAGCAGCTCCAACTCCAAGAGAAGTTCGAGCGGTAGCGCCAGATTCAACGATCCAGTCAGTACCGTCGCTTACGATGATGTTTCCATCAGCTTGAGCGAGAGCCGCTAGGTCATCAAGATCGTTGTCCCAGGCCTGAACATCTGAACCGATCGCAACTCCAAGAGAAGTACGAGCGGTAGCACCTGTTTCAGCAACCCAAGTCGTACCGTTACCGACGATGATGTTTCCGTCCGTTACAGCAAGAGCAGCGATTGCGTCGAGTTCAGCGTCAGAAGCTTGAACCGAAGTCCAAGAAAGAGCACCGGCTCCGTCACTAACCAAAGCCTGTGTTCCAGTTGAGTCAGTACTTGGAAGAGTCCAAGTAACGTCTCCGGCAAGAGCGTCAGGAGCAGAGAAAGCCAAGAAGTTTGATCCGTTTACAGAGTCTTCAAGCCATTTCAAAGCTACATTTTCACCGAGAACAGCGCCTTTGGTGTCGATTCCACCCGCTCCGTCTGAGTCAGCGTCAATCGTAAAGATTGATTCACTGTCGAGAGCAAAAGTGTAAGACTCAGCGGTTCCATCGGCAGCCCCTGAAGTTACGGGCATGTTTACCATCGTTACCGCTCCGCTGTCTTCAGCGAGTTCGAGCGTTCCGATGTTAAGCGTTCCTCCGATTTCGAGTTCGTTGTCGGTGTTGACTTTAATAATGTTGACCGTTCCGTCATCGGCTTGGTTCGCACCCGTGAGCCATGTGTCATTGGCTAATTGAACTCCGGTGAACTCTGGTGAGTCCCCTGTTCCCAAACCAAGAGAGGTTCGAGCGGTAGCGCCGGTTTCAAGTACAAAGTTCGAACCGTCCCCGACGATGATTCCACCGTCAGTGGTTGCAAGTCCAGCGACGTCAGCAAGCTGAGCGTCGAAAGCCTGAACATCCGTACCGATGGTCAAACCAAGAGAAGTTCGAGCGGTAGCGCCAGATTCAACGATCCAGTCAGTACCGTCGCTTACGATGATGTTTCCATCAGCTTGAGCGAGAGCCGCTAGGTCATCAAGATCGTTGTCCCAGGCCTGAACATCTGAACCGATCGCAACTCCAAGAGAAGTACGAGCGGTAGCACCTGTTTCAGCAACCCAAGTCGTACCGTTACCGACGATGATGTTTCCGTCCGTTACAGCAAGAGCAGCGATTGCGTCGAGTTCAGCGTCAGAAGCTTGAACTGATACCCAATCAAGGTTACCAGCAGCGTCTGTTTTGAGTACCTGTCCTGAAGTACCGTCTGCAGCTGGGAAGTCATAAGTAACTCCACCGACAGAAGCGGACGTTCCAGAAACAGTCAAACCAGTGAACTGGGGAGAATCCCCTGTTCCAACTCCAAGAGAAGTTCGAGCAGTAGCACCTGATTCAGCGACAAAGTTCGTACCGTCACCGACGATGATGTTTCCGTCTGTGACAGCAAGTCCAGCGACGTCAGCAAGCTGAGCGTCGTAGGCCTGAACATCTGTTCCGATCGCAACACCTAAGTTGGTTCGAGCCGTTCCAGCGTCAGAAGCTCCGGTACCACCATCAGCGACGGCGACATCCGTACCTCCTACGTAGTGAACAGCGTTTCCTCCCATCGTGACTCCGGTAGCCAAGTCGAAGGTTGGTGTGTTACCCGCGGTCAAAGTACCGAAGGTGGTGTAGGCCGTTCCGTCAACATCGTAGGCCTGCAAGAGCAAGCTGTTCGTGTCAGATGTAGAAGTGGCCAAAGCTTTTCCGGTGGCCAATACCAAACCTGTTCCATCGATCGTAGCGATTTCAGCTCCTGCTGAGTCGAATCGGATCGTGTCATCATCAGCGCCTTCTTCAACCTGAACTTTAGTGTCAGCATCAGCATCGGCAAGAGAGGTTGTAGAGATACCACCGATGGCTACGTCAACGTAAGCCTTAATAGACTGTTGTGTTGCTAAACCGGTGGCTGAGTCAGAAGAAAGATCGTCTTCATCAAGCACCGCGGTCATAGCGGTTCCTCCGTTAATGGCCAACGTTGTTGGATCAAGCGCGAAGGTTGGTGTGTTACCCGCCGTCAACGTACCGAAGGTGGTGTAGGCTGTACCGTCTACATCGTAGGCCTGAATCAAAGCGGTGTTTGTGTCAGACGTAGAAGTTCGAATGGCACCTCCTGTTCCCAACGTAGTGTTGGCAAACGTAACGGAGTCACCAGAACCAACTCCGAGAGAAGTTCGAGCGGTGTCAGCCGATTCAGCGACAAAGTTTGTTCCGTCACCGACGATGATGTTTCCGTCCGTAACCGCCAAACCAGCCACGTCAGCAAGCTGAGCGTCG
>ENA-UOXV01006761-UOXV01006761.1-marine-metagenome-genome-assembly--contig:-NODE-6761-length-11857-cov-5.205558_pt1 | contig 11857 bp, 8 predicted proteins | sample MGYA00238165_ERZ766961 | MGnify/ENA primary metagenome ERZ766961 (study PRJEB28924, sample SAMN03173240) | marine metagenome | biome: Marine; feature: Water; material: Subsurface seawater | place: North... | reverse complement strand
AGACGTGTCCAATTAGTACGGGGGGATGGACGAGACGTGTCCACTTTGTACGGGAGGGAGGGTGCGGGGGGGGTGGGGCGCCACCGCCCAGCGCGCGCCGCTCCAGCCCCGCAGCGCACAGCTCGTCGCGCGCCTGCTCCGCCCCCGCGCCGCCGAGCCACGCGCCGCCGCCGTCGACGCCCGCGCCCTGCTCCGCCCAAGTCAGTCCGCCCGCGACCCGGGCGCGCCAGGGTGCCCCCCCTCCGCTCGCTGCGTCGCCCGCCGCACAGACCTGTCAAAGGGACGAGACGTGTCCAATTAGTATGGATGGATGGACGAGACGTGTCCACTTTGTACGGGAGGGATGGGGCGGGGGGGGCAGACCAGAGCGTCCAGGTCCGCCGCGCCCGCCGCCGCGAGCCGCAGCGCCGCCGCCTCCGCCGCCTCCGCCGCGCCGGATGCATCCTTGTCGCAGCTGTACATTTGTAAAGTCGCTGATCCGCCTCGTAAGGCTCGGGGCGACGCCAGCCCGCCGCCGGCGAGCTGCTCAGAAACAGGAATGGCTCCAAGCCCACCACCGGCGACTGCGGCGAGGGCGACCAGCCGCTCCAGCACGTCGTTGCTCTCGGGGTCGCCCACGCCCTCGCCCTCCGCCGTCCCCCACTCGCCCGCTGCGACGAGCCGCAGCATGCCGGCCTCCACCGCCGCACGGACTGCACCGCGCGCCTTCGGCACGACCGTCAGCGCGCCCAGCACCGCGCACGCCCAGCCCATCCGCATCCGCCCCCGCGAGCCGCCGCGCGCCACCCTCTCGCCCGCCCAGCGCGCCGCCGCCGCTGCGACGCCCGCACCGCCCTCCCCTGCCTCCCGCCACGCCACCGCAGGCAGCGCCGCCGCGAGCGCCGCCCCGACGTCCCGCGCGCCAGGGCCGTAGGCGGCTGCCGGATCCAGCAGCAGCCCGGCGAGCGCCACGAGCGGCGCCGCGGGCCAGAGGAGTCTCGCGCTCGCCCCGCGGCTCCCGCCGCACACGTCCAGCGCTGGCGCCAGCGCGGCTGCGGCGGCGCTCGCAGCGCCTGCGCGCGCCCCCACGCCCCCCTGCTGCTGCCCTTCCGTGCCCACGCACGCGAGCGCCGCTGCGACAGCGTCCCGTAACGCACCGGAAACTGCCGCGTCCTCGCCCTCGTCCCCGTGCTCAGAAAAGAGGAGCGACGGGCGAACCGCGCCGAGCACTGCCGCCCCGGCGCGCACAGGTTCCCAGCACCCGGCGTCCCCGCTCGCGCCCTGGAGCAGCGTGCGCGCCCCTGCCAGTGCCGAGAGGCACACCGCGCCCCTCCACCCTCCGCGGTCGAGCGCGGCCCGCGGGCGCAGCGTGCACTCGGCCACGGCAGCGAGCGAGCGCGCGCACGCAAGGAACAGCCGCCTGCGCACGCAGCTCGCGCCTGCTGCCTCGCCCGGCACCGCGCGCGCGCCCGCCGCCAGCGCCGCCGCCAGCGCGTCGGCCAGCTCTGCAGCGACGCCGCCCTCCGCGGGAGTCGACGCCCCACGCTGGAGCGCAGCGAGCACCGCCACCGAGTGCGCCGCCTCGAGCCGCGCTAGCGCAAGCGCGGCCTCGTCGGCGCCGGCGCCAGGCAGCATCAGCCGCCGCGCGCCGTGCGCGAGCGGCAGCAGGGCCTGCTCGAGCCCCGCAGCGAGTGCGGCGGCGCGCAGTGACGCGAGCGGCGCGGCGCGCGCCGCCGCCGGCCGTAGCCAGCGCGCAGCGGGATCGACCATGCTCAGGAGCACCAGCCCAGACGCGGCGCGGGGCTGCTGCTCCGCCGAGTCCGCTGCGGAAGCGCCGCTCGCCAGGAGCGCGACGAGCGCCGCGCTGAAGGCCGCCGCCTGCTCGTCCGACAAGTCCTCCCATGCACGCGGCACCTCCGGGAGCATCGCCGCAAGCAGCCGGGCGCGTGCGACGGCGCGCATCAGCACGGGCGTGGGCGCGGTGTCGGCGGCGGGGAGCAGCAGGGCTGCGTTGGCGAGCTGCACGCTCAGGTGCTGCACCAGAACCGCCGCGACCTCTGCGGCAAACGCCCCGGGCACCGCAGCAGCGAAGAGGCAGGCCAGCGCCCGCTCTGCCGCGTCACCGACTGACGGAGAGGCGTCGAGGAGCGATGCGGCGAGTCCGTCGCGCACGGTAGGCCAGGCAGGGTCTGAGAGGACATCGCTGGCGTCGGCGCAGCCGAGCTGCTCCAGTGCGGCTTCGCGGAGGGCAGCCGCTGCCAGCGGAGCAGCTCCCTCTGCTAGCAGCTCTCTCCCAAGCGCCGCGACGTTGAAGCCTTGTCTTCCATCGAATGATCCGCTTCCTGACCTGACGTCGGCAGAGAACAGGTGGCGATCCTGGTCGTGGATACTGCTGTTCCCGCTGCTGCTGCCGTGCCACCTGTTCTGCCCTTCGCGACCTCTTCCGACGATACTCTCAGTGTCGTCGTTATCTTCGTCGCTATCAAACGTCCACACTGATGTTTGCGGACGCCTCTCTACGTCCTGCGCACTGCTGCCAGAACTCTGCAGCCGTCTGGAGGCGTTCTCAGCCGCATCCTGGAAGCGAGGTTGTGCCAGGATCCGCTGAACGACAGCGCCGACATCCACCTCTCCTAGTTCTGACTGACGTGACAGTTCCATGTCGACTAAACTGCCGAACCTCTCTTCTATGTCGTCATCCGACATACCTCGCCACCCCAGGATGGTGGTGGTCTTTTCTTGTTTTGGTCGCAAGCGCCAAAACTAAAAATGAAATTAGACTTCCAAATACACCTTTCGAGGTTTGGGGCCTTGTGTGGAGCGGGGACACATGAGCGCGATGTCGGGAGACCCGTTCTACACCCTCAAAGCGGAGGTGGAAGAGGCCCTCAACTCCATCCTGGACGATCGTGACATGAAGCGGGTTCTTTTCGACGTTGAGATGCTCGAAGACTCAATCCAAAGGTCAGCCGCGACACGAACGCCCACGTCGCTCGCGTCCTCGCTGCCGCAACATCCCACGATGTACCAAGGGTGCTCGCTGGAGTGACTTGATTGCTATGTACGGTGTGGCACAGCCAGGGTCCATTCTGCTCGATTAAACTGCATTGAATACGTGTTCCGGAACAGAGTGCAGGGCGATCTGGCCCGCTACGGGCTGGACGAAGCGGAGCTGGCAAGGCGGAAGGCCTTCGTGGGGGGAGTGCGGCAGCAGATCCAATCACTTCGCGCTCAAGGTACGATGCAGGAGCATGTAGAGCATTGTGACTGCTGGAAGCTTGCCTCTGTGCGACTGGATCAGTGGATCCTCAGCGCAAAGCATGCACTGACAGGGTGTCTTTCCGCAGCGGGACCGGTAGCGAATGGGCACAGCACTGCGGCAAGCATGCGGGAGAGCCTGCTAGGGAATACAAGATCACAGCGTGAGGGAGATCGGGCACGGGCGAACGCGGTGCTAGAGGAAGAGAACGATGCGTTCATCGACAACGAGGGAATGAGGCGGGCGCTGATCCAGCGGGAACAGGACGAGGTGTGCCACCCCCCGCCTCCTTCCAGGCCATCACATCCGAGAGCCATCGTGCTCGCTCGAGATTGCCTCCCATGTCGTAGGCTGACGGGCGACCTCATTTCCCGTGTGCTTGCAGTGCTTGGACGACCTAAGCGAGTCTGTGGCGCGGATTGGCGAGATGGGCCTAAACATTCACACAGAGCTCAAGGAGCAGGTGCATCCTGACTCCTTCCAGGAGTCCTTCCAGGAGCCCTTCCAAGAAAAATGTGTCGGCCTCGTGTACCTTTGCTGCGCGAGTGTTTTCTGCGCGGCGGGCCACCTCGTGTGACCCCGGCGCCTGCAGTGGTTGAACTGCATGGGATCATGACCGTTGCCATTGATCGAATCTCCCCCGCACAGGAGGACATTCTCGACGATTTGAATGAGCGGACGGACCACACAGGCAAGTCCTGCCGACATTGGCTGACCGCGCGCGTCGTCCTGCCCCTGGCTATAGCCTCACAGTTGCTCCCTTTCATCCCGTTAGTTCGCGTGCCACAGCCCGCACACTCTGCCCGCTTCTCTATCTGCCTGCAACGGCCGTGCGGTCCAGCTGACCTGCGCGGGGCCCTGCGCAGTACACAACATGGCTGATGTGAATCGCCTGGTAACCGAGATGCTCAAGTCGAAGGAGGGGCGAAACCAGATCTGTCTCATCATCATGCTGACTGTGGGGTTGGTTGTCGTGACCAGTCTGATCTTCATTCTGCCATGACCACAGAGAAGCGCTCGCAAGGCGGGCTCGCGAGTCCTCGACTCCACCACTGAGCGTCAGTAAACACGCCGTACCTAGATTCGCGTGTCCCCGCGCAGCACCCTGCTCCGCGCACGCGCATGCACCCGCGCCCTCACCCCCTTGCCCCCCGAGGGCCGAGGGCCCCTTCCACAGACATCCGGCTCTGCTCAACCGTCCCGTACTAACTGGACACGTCTCGTCCCTTCCTCCCGTACTAACTGGACGCGTCTCGTCAACCGTGCCGCGCTCACAGGTCCAGCCCGTCCGCGCCGTCGTCTCCGTACTGCGCGGCACCGCCTCCCGCCGCGTGCCCCATGGTCATCGGCCCGGCGCCGGTCATGGCGAAGCCCGACGGCGGCGCCATCTGGCCGGGATACGGCCCGACAGTCGGCGGCTGGCGCGGTTGCGCGCCCGACGGCGGCACCGAGTCGGGCTGCGGTGGACCGGCCCCGGCGGGGCGCTCGATCCCGACGAGCTTGTAGCCTTGTGGCAGCTGGCCTGGGAACGCGTCCGCGTCCGGGGTGAACTCGCTGACGACGCGCCCCTGCGCGCCGCCCGGCGGCATGTTGCCCCACGGCGCCGGCTGCCGGGGGACCGGCTGCTGTGCATAGCCGTACGGCTGCTGCAGTTGCTGCTGCTGTCCCATGGGCGGCATCCCGCGCGCCTGGGGGGCGGGCGGCTGGTATTGTTGCGGCTGCGGCTGCGGCTGCGGCTGCGGCTGCGGCTGCGGCTGCGGCTGCGGCTGGTACCGAGTCGGCTGCGGCGCCTGCATCGGTTGTGCCGAGCGCATCGGCGTGATCGGCCCTGCAGCAAAGCTCATGGACCTGTACGTGGCTCGCGCCGGCGTCGCGTGCTGCATCGGCGGCTGGAACGAGTACCCCTGCGAGTACCCGTACTCGGGCTGCGGCTGCGATGCAAACTGCGGCGGGTAGTCGGAATACTGCTGCGGCGGGTAGTCGGAATACTGCTGCGGCGGGTAGTCGGAATACTGCTGCTGCTGCTGCTGCTGCTGCTGCTGCGGCGGCGGCGGGTAGTCGGAATACTGCTGCTGCTGCTGCTGCGGCTGCTGCCTCGTCCTTGCAAACGACCCCTGATTGTACTGCTGGTTTACATACTCCTCGTCATCGCAGAGGCAGTCGCGCAGCACCGGGACCTTCTTGTCTGTCGTGCGCACAATCACCCTGCTCTTCGGCGACCCACGCAACCTGGCCAGGACGCGCTCAAGTGTCCAGTACTTGATCGGCTGGCGGTCGAGTTTCCGGATGTGGTCTCCGAGCGCGAGACCCATGGCCTCGGCGGATGAGCCGGGGGTGACACCTGCGACGTAAAACTTGCGCTTCTCCTCCCACACGGAGATGCCGATCTGCGCCTCCTGGGGCTTCGAAGGCGGCGGAGGCTGCTGCTGCTGCTGCTGCTGTGCGTACTGTTGCGGCTGTGCGTACTGCCGTGCTGCTGCGTACTGCTGCGCGGGATCCTGCAGCGACATCGAACCCATGCCATACGCGAGGACATCCGGGCCCTGGTACGGCATGTAGTTGACCTGCTGGTACGTCCCCTGCTGGAGATGCGAAGGATAGTCCTGAAGGTACTGCTCGGAGAACGCCTGCTGCGGCGTCTCTCTGTAGACCACCGGCCCATTCCTGAACCCCGCTGGGATGACACTTGGGTCGAAATCGTAATCGACGTGGGAGATCACAGAAATCTCCGACACGTTCGATGCACCTGAGGCGTAAATCTGCTGATCCACGGCGCCTGCGTGGTCCGTCGCGAGGTGCGTGAAAGTTGCCGGCTGAAAGAATGTGCGCATCCACTCCTCCTGCGTGTAACCACGGCCCGCGGGCGTCAGGGCCCAGGCACACTTATTGTGCCCCCTTCACAGACGAAAAGATCCCGCCCACAGTCGGGGTGCAACATCGGTCATGCAGGGTAACGCTCGAGATTCACCTGAGCAGAGGACTGATTGCCAGTCGGCGCTCCAGTGACAGTATACGCGCCATTGCTCTGTTCCTTGCCGAGGCTCGGCTGGCGACGGAAGGAGTGCTGATTCATTATCGGAGACGCCTTTCTCTGGGAAGTTCGAAATCTGATGCTGCTGTACGGTGATCGTGATCCCAGTTAACTTTTCAAATCTTAAGTGCAACTTGGAATCACTCAACCAATCTTTGCCTCTTGGGAATGTCCTGTGCGCCCCCGCCCGGCGAGCTTGCCGCAGCGAAGCGTTGGGAGCCGAATCATAACGCGCTTGTATATCCGGGTCAAAATTTTATGCCTTGCTGAATGGGTGCGACCTGCTCCCGAATTGCTGCTGACTGAGCGCTGCATGGCAGACGGGAGCATGCCTCTCAGACAGGAGGAGGGCGGCTCCCGGGCCCTGCGCCGCAAGGTTCCGACGCACCCGATTCCGCCAGCGCACGAATGTGAACGCGTCTACACACACACTGCGCAGTCTCAGGTGCTGATGGGGCGGGCTTGTTGCAGGTTGTGGGCTGCGTTGCGCTGGCGTGCGTTGGGGCGGCGGTGATGGCAGCCCTCTCTGGGCGGTCTCTGGCGCCGACAGCGTTGTACTCACTGAGCAGCGACGAGCTGCACGTCATCGACGACCCGGCTATCCGCTCGCTTCTGGACGCCCCGAAGATGGAAGCGCGTAAGTACGGGCTGGCAGCGCGCAAGGCGGAGCTAGCTGCACAGAAGGATTCTCAGATGCTCGCGACAGCAACACAGGATGAGCGTGAGGCCGCCGCGGTCGTAGACAAGGATAAGGCACTCCTTACCGGCCTTTATTCGGGCAGCTACAGGTCTGGAGATCAAACCGGAATGCACACCGGGTCGCTGCCGACCGCGGACGGTATTCGTGCCCTGGAGGCTTTCCCGGGGAGCCAGCAGGCGCTGAGCAGCAACTTTGCGCCGCTCCAGAAGGTTACCGCCACGCAGTTGTCGGGTCTGCAGGATGAGCTCAATACGTTGAACTCGCGCAAGCAGAGCATCATCAATTCGCTGCACCTGCGCCGGCAGCAGGCAGCGGCGCATGCTGCTCATGACGCTTCGGCGTCCGACCACATCAGGCTCGGGCGCGCCAAGGCGACCATGTCAGCGCGTCAAATCCGTGGAGCGATGCGCGCTGCGCAGATGGCTGAGCAGCGTGCCAAGGAGGCAGCGGTCATCGAGGCAAACCAGAATGCGATTGCAAAGATGGAGCTCGAGAAGATTGCACGATACACCGGTGCGCGGAGCTCAGCGATCGCCGAGGCCCGCGCAGGCGAGTCGGAAATGCAGCACCGCGAGGCAGTTCGCCGCGCCCAGCGCACGGCCAACTACCACTCTGCTATGGCGTCTTACACCGAGTCGACTCAAGATGCAGTGTCGGACGACATGAAGACGCTGGGTGAGCTGCGCAAGATGGAGGAGGCGGCTGCGCCCGGCCCGCACCTCAGCAGCACGCGGTGGCAGAAGCCGCCGCTCGGCGCCAACCTGCCAGACATCGACCCCGACCACTTCATGGGGAGTGCGCCCTTCCGCGACGCCGACAGCCTGCGCGACTACAAGCAGGTGGCCGGATCCGCGCAGCTTCGCGCCGCCGGCAAGGCCGCGACGTCGCAGCTGGCGGCGGTGAGCGCGGGAGCGGGGGGCGACGGCGGCACGGGTGATTCTATCCTGCAGCTGCTCGCCTCTGCGGACAAGGCCTACGACCAGAAGAAGGCGCAGGCCGCGGCCGCTCGGCGCCCCTCGCCCGCGCAGGCGGCGCGGCTAGCGTCGCTCGACTCGCAGGTCGACTCGCAGCTCGCGAGCCTCCGCAGCGAGGCGGCGAAGGAGGGTGTGAGTGTTGCGCCTGTCTCGGACGACGCGGAGGGGGCAGGCGCTCTGACGCAGAGCGGCGCGGATGCGGGCGAGGACGCTGCAGCGGTGCCGGCGGCTGCCGGCGGCGACGACGGGTTCACGTCGTTCCCGACTACTAGCGCGCGGGCGGTCGAGGCCGCGAAGGGGGACGCGACGCTGCTTGACGACGGCGCCGCGATCCGCACTGCCAACACGCCGGTCGCGCACATAGCTGTTCCGCTCGGGGGTCACCAGGACGCCAGCAAGGGGCGGCGGCACGCGGCGGTGCCGCGCAGCACCATTGCGGACAAGTCGACCGAAGCGTCGGCGGTACGTGCGGATGGCACCCACGGCAGCGGCCGCACCGAGGAAAAGCTCGCGCTCGCGCTCTCAGACGGCCAGCGGATCACGCACTTCGACGAATTCCAGGAGCCCGTGCACATGCCGCACGTGTGATGTTGAGTCTTGTGGGGTGAATAGGGGCAAGGGGGGGGCTGAGACTGTGATGACTCAGTGAAGAATACTCGCAGTTGAGCAGTGGACTCGGACCGAAGCAAATGCGCAACCTTTTTTCCTCCACTGGGGACAGGGTGTGGACAACTGGCGGCAGCCGTAGAAGTAAAGCAACACGGTAGGGCAGTGGCGCAGAGGTTGATTTCCGACTCACGATTGCGAAGACTTGTGCAAGCATAGTGCCAGTGTCTTGCCGCTGAAATCCCGTCGCATGAGAGGAGGACATCGCGTGGACGCGAGCTTCTCGGTTTGTAGTGCCTGCGGGTGGAGAGAGGACCTTGAAAGGTCCCTTTCCCTTTCCCTCAAGTTCGCATCCTGGATCTGGTCAAAATGTGGAGCATTGCGGACGGACTGCGAAAGAGAGAGACATCCGTTTACTGACAACAGTCGCATATCGCAGAGCGAAAAACAGTGGAGAGCAGGGGCCGGGAGTCCGCGGAAACGAGAGACCATACGGAGGCGGGCCCGCATCGGCCTGCGATTCCTGACGTTCCGGGGTCTTGTCCAAAAATGATGTACACGAGCGAAATTAATCAACACAGCGCGTGTCTGCAACAAGCATACCACGGCTGGTTTGCTTGAAGGCCCTCGTGGTGGGTCCGAAGGGCGCTGGGTCTATGGCAGGTAAAATGATGGGGACCCGCACACTTGCGTGAGAGTGTTTCAGTGACATCTGCTGCCATGCCACACCTCCTGGTGCAGACGCGTTTTCCGGCGGCCGAGCCCCGTGCGGAAGTTACGTTCTACGGTAGCTTCGAACGTGCACTCATCTCTGAGTTGCAGTCGGTCACGGTGGAGGCCGTGGAGGCGCTACAAGCAACTTACTCGATTGACCTCAAGTCTTGCGGTAAATGGGAGTCGTCCTTGATTTCGTCCAACGCATTGTACGTGTTCCGGCCCGACTAATGCTCCCGATTTTCCTCGTTGCGGCTCTGCTCTCGTGCGGGAATCAGGCATCACAGAGAGGGCCTGACGTGGGTATCGGGGTGGCAGACACTGCGTCATTGAGCTACCCGATACAAAGGAGCACCGCTCTCTCCTTGAAAATGTCCTGCAAGTATCCTGGTGAGTGAGGCTGGGCTTGTCTCTAGGGACCGAGGATTGAACCTGAGATTCAATGCGCAATACGGGCCCTGACCCGCCCGCTGTTGGCAGGCTGGATGTGTGCGAGAGAGCAGGATGGGGATCGGTGTGTGCGTGGGGGTGCAATCACCCATGTCCTGTATCGCCTGTCGGGATGGATGCGTCTGCGGGGCGCAGCGCCTCGTCGTTTGACGGCGAGGGCACCAACTTCCTGCTGTACAAGCACACAACAATGACGCCGGATGCCCCAGCGTCTGCACCTTCCAGCATGGCAGAAGAGTGTACTGTGGACTCGCCGGAAACGCCGGGCCACGGAAGCCAGGGCGAGGGCTCTGACACACCCGCAGCGCAAGGGGGGCTGCCGCTTCCAGAGGTGGTTATGCAGCTTGTTAAGGACCCAACGGTACTGCAGTGGGACGCATCGCAACGCTGCTACATCGTCATAGATGGCGAACGCTTTGAGCATCGATTCAACCAGATGAGAAAGGTGTGCATCCTAGCCGCTCAGCGGTCCTCTGAACCCCGGGGCACCTGGACTGCAGCCGGGGCCAGCGTACTCCGTGCCGCGCGTCCTGTCTCGCGACTTGCCGCAGAGCTATGTTTTCTGTGCAAGCATAGCGAACCCATTCCCCGTGTGCATACTGTAGACGCAAGCGGGATCGTACAGCGACGCGCGCACTGCGCGGGCCAGAGGCGTGCCGGTTTGGCAGTCCTGCAACAACGCTGCAACTAGCCAGATTTGGTGGTGCAACAGCGCCACGACTCGCCATGACGCCGCACAAAGACGCCCCCGGGGTGTCTTCACAGTCCAGCCGGTTCAGCCTTCCAGTTCCCTCGCCCGGGCCACTGATCACGACACGGCCCGATCCACAGATGCGGCAGAAAAAGGCGAAGCCCTCAGCGCAGGAGAACTCGCGGCCCTTCTCGCGGATGCACAACTTCTTCATCCTCGACCGCGGCGACAAGTGGGCGAAGACCGGGACCTCCTTTCGGCCCAAGTCGTCCAAGTTCGCGCCGCCCGGCTTCCAGAACGCGTCCCCTGCGCTCACGGCGCAGGGCTCGCCGGCGCTCGGAGCGACGCCGGTCCCGCTCTTCCTGCGCAACAACTCGCACGCCCAAACGCTCCTCGCGTCGCCGCTCCTCCGCGCGGCTGAGGGTCTCGAGCGCGACGCCCCGCTGGACACCGCGGGCATGGAGCTCCTCTCTGGCGCCTGCTCGGCGGTGCTCGCGTCAGTCGGCACGCACCGCGCGACATTCACGCGACCGAGCGCGCCCGTGGAGCCTCCCACGTCGAGCGGAGAGAGTGCTGCCTCCTCCGCCAACACGCTTGAGGGGGTCTCGGCAGCGGGAACGCCGCCCTGAGTCGCCACTCCGCCGCTCGGGCGCGTACGCAACGTCGGGGGAGACGGGCCGCTGGGAGCTGCCGTGGTGTTCAGGGCCGCGGTGGCGACAAGAGCGCGGGGCGGCGTCGCCCGTGTGAGGCATTGCGCTGCAGATTCGCTTAAGGAAACGTTTCATGTGTCCTGTGCGCATTCGTGCGTGGCTTGGCCACCGCTGCTCAGCGCTGCACCCGGGCGTTGCCGTGTGCTGTGCGCTGTCCCGCCGCCCCCACTCCACCCCGTGTACCCCGTTCAACCCGCCGCGGCCCCTCAGGCGAGGAACTGGCCAGGCATCGGGAACTTCTGCGACCACGTCTCGACCTCCTTGGAGAGCGCGCCGAGCGCGGCGGGCGGGTTCTTGACGCACAGCTCCTTGAAGTCCTTGAGCTTGTGGGCCGGGTTCGACGACTTCATCTCGGCCGTGATCTTGATGGCGCGGTCGATGAACACCGCGATCTCCTCAAAGTCCTTCTCCACGAGCCCGCGGCTTGTCATGGCCGGCGCGCCAACGCGCAGCCCGTGCGGCTGCAGCGCCGACTTGTCGCCCGGCACAGTGTTCTTGTTGCAGTGCAGGTTCGCGAGCTCCATCACGCGCTCAACGCGCGCGCCGTCCACGCCCTTGTCGCGCAGGTCGACAAGCACCAGGTGGTTCTCTGTCCCGCCCGACACAAGGTTGTACCCGAGCGCCACCAGCTTCTGCGCGAGCGCCTGCGAGTTCTTGAGAACCTGCTGCTGGTACACCTTGAACTCCGGCGACGCCGCGGCCTTGAGCGCGACGGCCAGCGCGCAGATGGTGTGGTTGTGCGG
>ENA-UOXV01006759-UOXV01006759.1-marine-metagenome-genome-assembly--contig:-NODE-6759-length-11859-cov-5.713487_pt1 | contig 11859 bp, 9 predicted proteins | sample MGYA00238165_ERZ766961 | MGnify/ENA primary metagenome ERZ766961 (study PRJEB28924, sample SAMN03173240) | marine metagenome | biome: Marine; feature: Water; material: Subsurface seawater | place: North... | reverse complement strand
TTTCACGGTTCTCGGCCTATCCACTCGACAGCTGTTTTGGTTTTCTATCTGCAATTTTACCCGTGCGAGCCGCGCGCCCGGTAACGTTCAGAACACCCGGCACGAACACGCCAAACCGTTCACACACTAACATCATGTCTGCTGTTACCATGACCTCCATCGTCGCGCCGACCGCCAAGGTGAGCGCCGCCCCGCGCGTTGGTCCCGCGTCGCGATCAGACGATCAGCTGCAGGGCACTTTTGTTTCAAGAAGCCTGCCGTGTGATTTTGCAACCCCGCGATCAAGACGCCCGGCGTGCGCGCGCCTCCGCGATCCGCGACCTTCGCTGACCCTAAACCACCCCCGATCCAATCCAAACAGCCGGTCGCCCGCGTCGCGCGCCACCAGTTCGGCGCCGCGCCCGCCACCTTCGGCAAGGGCAACGGCTCCAAGACCGTGATGATGTCCCGCTGGAAGGGCATGGACGAGGACATCTCGGACGACCAGCAGGACATCGCCCGCGGCCGCAACATGGTCGACTCCAAGTTCCAGGGCGGCTTCGGCCTCGGCGGCACCCACGTGAGTACACTCCCGATCCCATCTCGCGCCCCTCATGACCACCTCGATCGCGGCAAAGGCCGAGCACGCGCGTCTCCGGCCCCGGCGTGCACCGCGCATAAATTGCGGGTTTTGGTTCGTCCCGGCGGGTTTCGCGGCGATTATTATATCCCAAGATGGCGCGCCCCCGCGGAGCTTCACTGACCTCGTCTTTCACTTTTAACTCGACAGAACGCCGTCATGTCCTCCTCCGACTACGTCTCCGACGGTTTCAAGGACCTCAACAACATGACCGACGAGGGATACTACATCTCCAAGGGTTTCATGGACAGGGTCACCGTCCACATCTGCAAGAACTTCATGGAGCTCCCCAAGATCAAGGTTCCCCTCATCCTCGGCGTGTGGGGTGGTAAGGGTCAGGGTAAGACCTTCCAGTCCATGCTCATGTTCAAGAAGCTCGGCATCTCCCCCATCGTCATGTCCGCCGGTGAGCTCGAGTCCGGCAACGCCGGTGAGCCCGCTAAGCTCATCCGCCAGCGCTACCGCGAGGCTTCCGACATCATCAAGAAGGGCCGCATGTCCACCCTCTTCATCAACGATCTCGACGCCGGTGCCGGACGCATGGGTGGCTCCACCCAGTACACCGTCAACAACCAGATGGTGAACGCCACCCTGATGAACCTCGCGGATAACCCAACCAACGTGCAGCTCCCCGGCCAGTACCAGGTTGAGGAGATCCCGCGCGTGCCCATCATCGCCACCGGTAACGATTTCTCCACCCTCTACGCCCCGCTCATCCGTGACGGACGCATGGAGAAGTACTACTGGTCCCCCACCTTCGAGGACCGCGTCGGCGTCGCCTGCGGCATCTTCAAGGCTGACGGCGTCGAGGAGAAGGACGTCGAGGTGCTCGTCCGCACCTTCGACGGCCAGTCCATCGATTTCTTCGGCGCCCTCCGCGCCCGCGTCTACGACGACAAGGTCCGCGAGTGGATCACCGAGACCGGCATCGAGGCGTTGGGTCCCCTCCTCGTGAACCCCAAGCGCGGCTCCGCGGTGACCTTCGATGCCCCCCGCATGAACCTCGACATCCTCCTCCAGTACGGCAAGATGCTCGAGGCGGAGCAGGAGAACGTGAAGCGCGTCCAGCTCGCCGACTCGTACCTCGACGGCGCGGTGCTCGCGGGCGACGGCGGTTCCTCCAACACCGCCGGGTCTCTCCTCGGATAAATCGGTGTTATAACTTTGGTTGGGTGAATCGATCGGTGAAATTCGACAATTTTTGGATGGTTGCGTAAAGACTCTTATTTGTTCCCGTGACGGGTCGTACATATTATGATAGCCCGGGGGATACAACATCATTTGTAGTGGAAAGCGTGTACCGCTGTTATACACACTGAACCCTACGCCCTCGACGATACTGTCGTTCCCTCGACAGACCCCGCATCGGACCTCTCCGCTTTCTTCTCGGCGAATTCCCGTTTCTCCCTCGCTTCCCGCCTGGAGAGCCAGACCGTGTACGGCAAACACCCCGCGATGGCCACCGCGCACGCCACGTTCACCCAGTCCACGCTCTCGTCGATCGCCAGCGTGAACATCGGGTACTGCAACATGGACAGCACCGCCGACGTCAGCATCCCGAAACCGACCAACGTGCCGTAGTGCGCGAACCCGAACCGTCGACCGATGTTGCTGAAGAACAGCGCAAACACGAACAATCGGCCGATGCTGTACAACGTCATGCCCGCGATCTGCGCGGGTAACGAATCGGAAAGTAACACCAGAAAAGACGACCCAGTCAGCACGGTGGCCACGCCTTGCGCGAAGCCGACACCGTACTTGTCCGCGACGGCGCCGCCGATTGGAGCCAACGCCGCGGACGCCGCGTAGAGCACGACGAATGCGCTGGTGTACGCGCCGTCGTCGTCACCCTTGCGCTCGAGCTGCCACCCGATGCTCAGGACGTAGTACTGCGCCGGTGTGACGCAGAACGAGAACCACGCGAGCAGCGCGACGTACTCGTCGGAGAAGAGCTGGCCTCGGCGGGTGAGGTGCGACAACGGCGGCGGCGGCTTCTCGTCGACCGGCGGCGGCTTCGTGTGAGTACCCCCCTTCCCGGTGGCCGCCACGCGTGTTTTGCCATCGGATAGGACCACGGGTAATGCGGTGGCGGATGCCGTCGCTTTCTCCTCGTCAAGATGCCCGACTTCCTCGTCTTTCCCCTTTGCGTCGTTCTCGTCATTCTCGTCGAGCGTGAATTTGAACCCGTAGGGCAGGTACATCCACGAGAGCACCAGCAGGACGCACACGCACCCGGCGTACAGCAAGTACGCCCCGATCCGTTCCGCGCCGCCGCGCGCGATGCCGCTGCACACCAGGAACACCAGCCCGGAGATCTGGAAGGCTCCCGAGAGCGTCGCCATGGCGGCTGACGCGTTTTCCGGGAAGAGCCCGGTGACTGGCTGGATGCACAGCTGTGCGCCGCTGCCGAGGCCGAGGAAGAGCATGCCGAACGCGAGGCCCGCGAAGTTGTCGGACGGCACCGTCGCGATGAGGACGGCGCCGATGAGGACGGCGAGGAGACATCCGCACGCGGTGCGCCTGGTGCCGAGCGAGTCTCTGATGAGACCCGCGGCGAAGCGGCCGCCTTGGACGCTCCACGCGCCGCACGTGAACACCGCTCCGAGCTCTTTTTCCGTCAGGCCGCCCTCCTTGATGAGGTCGCGTCGAAGCGCGGGCCATCCGTACACTGCGCGGGACGGACGATGGAGGTCAGGTAAGTCGAGTTGAAACGCGTCAAGATGGAACACGTGGGCGGCGGTGACGCGCGAGTCGTGGGTCGACGCGGGGTGAACGCGGGGCGGTGGGACGCACCGGTGCCGGCGACGAGCGACGTGAGCGTGAACGCGAGCCCGTACAGCCGGTTACGCCTCCCGTCTCTCGTCTTCTGGTCCATGGTGTCTTCTGGTGCCACTCGGAGTGAGAGTGCGCGACGGCACCCGCTCGGAACCACCAGATTGATGTGGATGGATAGATTTGCCAGCGGGGACAGTCTTCGAGACGCGGACTCCTCATGACGGCACTCGCGTACTCGGCGTCCCTTCGCCCCGTCGCGGCGGCGAGAACATCCCGACGACACCGCGTCGATCCCAAAGCCGCCCGCGCCTCGCCGGTGTCCAAAGCCACCGACGACGAACACGCCCATCGCGTCCCGCACCGTGGCCTCGTCGGATTGGCAGCGTCCGCCGCGGTGCTGCTCGCCTCGCCCAACGCCGCGCACGCCGAGACGGTCAGAGACATGTACGTCGCCGCGGGCAAGTACGCCTTCCTGGAGAAGGAATTCAACGACCTGCGTTACGCGGGAGTCAAGGACGTCGTCCCAGGGACGGCTTCCGGCGTGCCAGGCGACGACACCGCGGTGGATGCGGTCAAGGTCACCTACGACGCAGATAAGATATCGCACGTGAAGCTCATGCAGACCTACTGGAAACACGTGGATCCGACGCGCGGGGACGGGCAGTTCAAGGAGAACGGGCCCAAGTACCGAGCGGCGATCTGGGTGGACGGCGCGGCGGAGCGCAAGGAGGTGGAGACCAACGTGAGCCGGCTGCAAAATAGCCAAATATTCGGAAAGAACAAGGCGCTGGTGACGCCGGTGCTGGACGCGCCGCCGAAGGCGTTCGAGCCTTACCCGGAGGACCAGTGGCGAGCGCTGCCAAACAACCCGAAAGCGTACGAGAAGGACAAGGCTGAGAGACAAAAAGCATTCGACAAACTGTGGGGCTTCGTGCAGTACTGCGCCGACAGACTCTGCGGGTACGTGCGGTTCGCGCCCAACTGCGTCGGCGAGTGCCTCGAGACGTTTCCAGAGTTGAGAGAAAGGAACTTCGGGCAACCGGAGCTCGTGGGCGATATCAAGATCACGGGCGGGACGGGGCGATAGACGGGGCACGTAGCTACTAGCGAGTCGTCCTCTTTAGGAACATCCTGATACGATGCTTACAACCCGAGTGTTTGTGCTAACTCTTAACCCCCCCCCGAAATACTCGTACCAATCCCGCTCTCACTTGGGCGCGACTTTAGCGCGCTGCTTCAGCGTGATCTTATCCCCGAGCGACAGCGCGATACCCTGCGTCTTGGACCTGATTCGAATGAACCCGCTCACGACGCCGTCCTGCTCCTCCACGCTCACGTTGACCAGCGCGTCTTCGCCAAACACCGACTTGGCGTAGAGGTTCGCGGCGAGGTACCCGCAGTCACCCTCGAGCGCGGACGGCGGCGTGAGGCATCGCATGTTGGTGCTCTCCACGATGTGCTCGAGAAACTCGCGAACCGTGGGAATGGTGGTGTTGACCGCCACCTTGTTCTCCCACTCGAACTCTGCCCACATGCTCCGAAACTTGTTATCTTCGCACCACGCCGGCGCGATGTAGTCCATGATGTCGATGTGCACGTCGTTGAGCACCACCACGTTGCGGTCGCTCCCCGTGGACTCGAACACGATGTTGCCAAAGATGACGCCAGTTTCCGTGGATGACACCTTGATGTTCGCGCGGATGTGCTTCGTCTCCCCGGGCGCCAAGGTGTGACTCTGCGGGCGCTCCACGAGCTTCAAGTCGCCCATCGTCGCGAGCTCCAGCGCCAGGTTCTGCTGCGTCTCGCTCGTCCTGTTCACCACCGTCACGTCCATCACGATGTCGTACTGGTGCACCGTGACGTACGCCTCCGCGTAGACCGGGTCGGAGAAACCGGTGAGCTGGATGACCCGCTCGAGCGTCGACTTTTTATCACTCGACGAGCCGCCCGCGCCGAACCCGGTGGCTCGTTTGAGATCAGTCGCCACCGCGTCTTCAATCTCAACCTGCGACATGCCTTTTCTGGACTTGAGGTGGTAAAAGTCGATCAAGTCGTCCGCCTGCGACACCGGGGGCTTGTCCTTGTCAGCCTCCTCGTCCTCCTTCTGCTTAACCTTGTCCGCGATGAGGGCGTCGTACGCGGAGCGACAGGCGTTGAGCCAGACGTCGACGTCCGCCTCTTGCGGCTTGGCCAGGGTGTTGACGCATACCATCATGCGATCGGTGGAATCGCTGTCGATGGGCGTCGGGGTCTCGCCGCCCTCGCCGAGGCGGAGCATGCACACGATGTACAGCATGCACTCCGCGTGCAGTCGGTTCGCGGATGAAGGCGGCACCCCCGCGTCCTCCGCGAGGTTGATGTAACGCATGGCGAGCTTCGTGAGGGTGGTCGAGATGACGGAGGCGAGGAAAAAGTCACCGGCGAGGACCAGCGATCGGAGGTTGGGTACCTGCGCCTCGGCGAGGGCGCGGACGTCGGCGCTGGACGCCGTCTGCGTGGCGTAGGATCCGTCGGCGAGCACCACGGGTCCTTTTCGCTTGCTCTCCTTCATTGAATCCTCCGATGCTTCGCCGAAATGCCTCTTGCCGTACTGGTCCTGCGTCGCCTGGTCGTCCTGCTCCGGATCCGCCTCCCACTGCGAGTGCTTCTTCTTCTGGGTGTAAAAAGGCGTCGCGCCGAGGCTCTGCTTGAGCGTCTCGAACGATTCCTCGATTTGGCCCGTGGTGAGCGAAAACTCACCCACGATCCACAGGCACGTGCCGCACACGCGGCTGGACCTGATCGAGTAGAAGCAGTCCAGCAGCTGCTTCAGGATCTCATCACGCAGGTGTTCGTTGGTCTGCGCGATCTCGCGGACGAACATCGCGACGTCGAACGCCGTCGCCGTGTTGGCGTCGCCGAGGAAATCCATGAGCAGATTGACCACGGCGCCGGCGACGTCAGGGAAGCGAACCGCGCATCGGTGCACAGCCTGCACCAGCATCTGCCGGTACTCGCCCGCGTCTCCTGACGAGGTGTCCGTCTGCGATTTGGTAATCTCCTTCTTAAGCGCCGCGACGACTTCGTCGATGTTGCGGGCGGTGACGAGGTCCAGGACGATGTCCAGCGTCTTTTTGCGAATGTCGGGGTTGGGCGCGGATACCGCTCGGAGAATGTCCATGACCATCTCTTGCATGACGTATCGGTGGGCATCTTTGAGCTCGGCGAGCCTGTCGAGCACGATGAGCTTGACGTTGTTGTCGGACTGCGACACGAGCAGCTGGCAGTAGCAGTTCGCGGCGGCTTTGATGGCGGTTGGCGCCGATGAGAGCGCCACGAGGGTATTTGCGCACTCGTAGATGACCGAGGTGTTGTTGGTGCTGAGTAGGGTGAGGATGATCTTGATGTACCGTCCTTTCTGGGTCGGATCGTTGCGGCACACCTGCGTTTGGATTCGGGAAGGGTGGATGGGTCAGACGTGAGCTCACGGTCGCCGGGTTGAAAGTTTGGAAAAAAGGTTTCTTTGTTTGGAGACACACTCGTCGAGACTCGTGTTGAAAAACGAGCCGAGGGGGCCGCGGCGTGGTTGGGCTGTTCGTCCGGTGGCGACGCGGAAGGCGCGCGGGTTCCGCCTCGCAATCGCGCTCGATCACCGCGCGACTCCCGCATCGGTCGACGCCACGTCGAACCCGCGTCGGTAAGGGACGCGACCGCCCGCCCCGCGCGCGCCACCGCACGCCGGATCTACCCGCTCATGAGATTAGGGATTGGACCCTCACGCGAGGGGACGGGTTGAAAAACAAACTCGTTTTGGGCGCTCGGGGAGGAGGATCGATCGAAAGACGGGTGAAGACGACGCGCACCTTGCGGATGAGATCGAGCACGACGTTCTGGAGGATGTCGCCCCAGTTGGCGACCTGCTCGAGGTTCGCCATGAGGAAGTTCACCGCCCGCTCCTGCGCGTTGTTGTAGAGCATGAGGAAGGCGTTGCGCCTCGTGCCAAGGTCGGACTCGCCCCCCTGGAGGAAGCGCTCGATGGTCTCGGGCGCGTCCATGAGGAGCATGTCGCCGCCGGGCATCTGGTAAATCCTATCCATGCACATCACCGCGTTGCGTCGCACGAACGAATGGCGGTGCTCGAGGCACGCGATGATGGACGGGATCAGCGGCTCCAGGATCTCACCCTCCTGGATCCTGCACAGGAAACGGAGAGTGGCGCCGCGGAGGAACTCGTTCGGGTGCTGGAGGTTGTTGCGGAGGTTCTGGCAGATCAAGATCATCTCCGGCAGCAGCTTACCCTGCGCGTCCGTCTTCTCGATGATCTCCATGTACAGCAGAAGGAGCTTCTGCACGTACTTGTCCTCCGACGGGAGCACGAACCGCACGATGGTGATGAAAATCTGGGGCATTTGCTCGCCGGACAGCAGGATGGCTATGGCTTTCTTCATGGCCTCCGCCTTCTCGTGCGCGCTGCCGGACTCGAGCGCCTCCTTAATCTCCGTGGAGCTGACACTCTTGTCGTAGTGCACCAGCATGGTGCACCCACGCTCGACCACGGCGTTGACGGTCGCCATGATCACAGGGTCGTGTCCTCCTGAATAATGGCCGAACCCTGGCTTCTTGAACGTTGATGTGAGAAAGTTCAACATGGGAAGATCACTGGAACTAATAAACACGTGATGTTTAAATACGGAATTCGAAATAGAAACGATCAAACAGACAAACAGTTGGACGTCAAATTTGCGGTTAACCAAAGTCAAACTGTTGTCAGAGGTTCAAACTCTTCGTCAAATAGATGCACCCTCTCGGACCCCCACTACGACCGGCGCGATGTCGAACCTGGTGTCGGAGTACATCAACGCGCAGAACCGCCCGTTCAACGCGCAGAACATCGCGGATGCCCTGGGCAGGCACGGCATCAAGAAGGGCATGGCCCAGAAGCACCTCGACTCGCTCACCGACAAGGGTGAGATCGCGGTGGAGCAGGGGGGCAAGTCGTTCGTGTGGTACAAGATCCAGGACCCCGAGGGTGTCCTGCCGGACGACGTGCTGAAGGAGATGGAGGCGGATAAGAAGGTGAAGGCGACGCGGCTCGCGGAGCTCAACGGTGAAGTCGCCAAGCGCAAGGCGCGGATGATGCAGATGGCGAAGCAGCTCACCACGAAGCAGATGAAAGTCAAGGTGGAGCAGCTCACCGCCGAGAACGCCTCGATGGAGACGCGGCTCGTGCCCATGCGCGCCGCCAAGGGCACCAGCGTGTCCGCGAGCGAGATGAAGAAGATGGAGGACGAGTTCGTCAAGCACGTGGAGCTCTGGGGCAAGAGGAGGCGCGACTTCAACGACGCGCTCGCGACGATCCTGGACAACCTGGGCCACTCAAAGAAGAAGATGGCGGACGAGCTGGGGCTGGAGTGGGACACCGACGCCGCGACGGGTAAGCTCGATACGTTCAGGAAGACGGTGGACACGATCAAGCGCAAGCGCGCGATCGAGGCGAGGCAGAAGAAGTTCAAGCGACTGGTCGCGTGAGCCGACGACGTTTCATTTTTCAACCGCACAGCTGTGTCCTCGACGGGGGTGCACACCTTTGATTGCGGCTCGGGTGTGGCCGCGCAGGGCTCGCGGCTCGGGCTGGACTCACGTGAACACGAGTGACGTCACGATGTAAACGACGGACGATACGGTAGCGATACGATTGTAACAACAGCGCACACGAAACGATCCCACGCGCCGTTCGACACGCGAGCAATTGATCCCACTGATAAACTGACGTGGAGGTGCCTTTTACCTTTTTCCTCGGCCAGCCATTCCGCATCGCACGCGGAGGGTGGAGGGATGACATCGTCCTTCATGACCTCATCCGTCGCGACGCCTCGTCCGCACGGGATCTCGAGCCGCGCGCGGCTCTGCCCCGCGGTTCGCGCGTTGCGACACGGAGAGACGCGGCGCGCCCCCGCGACCCCGGTCCGCGCATTCGGCACCGCCGCCGCCGCCGGGTCCCGCCGAGAGGTCCCCCCCGACCGCCGCCCACCCTCGCACGACGACCTCATCCGCGTCGACGGCGACGCGGCCGACGTCCGAAGGCTTCGAGGCGACTGCTACGGCTGCGGCGTCGCGCTTCAGACGGAGCGCGCGGACGTCTCCGGGTACGTCGATCCCACGCTGTACGAGACGAAGCGCGTGCACAGGCAGCTCTTCGGCATGATGCTCTGCGCTCGATGCGGGGACCTGAGCAACGGCGTGATGGTCAACGCGGTCGCCGGACAGGGCGGCGCGCGCATGTCCCAGGGACTCATCACCCCTTCCCAGCTTCGCGAGCAGCTCACGCACATCCGCGATAAGAAGGTGCTCGTCGTGAAGGTCGTCGACGTCACGGACTTTCACGGATCCTTTCTCAACAAAGTCCGCGACGTCGTCGGAGGTAACCCAATCTTACTGGTGCTCACGAAGTGCGACTTGCTACCCAAAGGCACGGACTTGGAGCTCTTGAAAGAGTGGGCGAGGCAGGAGGTCGAGGTCAAGCGCAGGCTCACCCTCGCGGGCATCGAGTGCGTGTCGAGTAGGAAGGGCGACGGGATCGATAAATCGGTGATGGCGATGTTCGCCGAGCGAAAGGGCCGCGACGTGTACGTCATCGGCTCCGCGAATGTTGGCAAGAGCAGCTTCATCCGGGCGGCGCTCAAGTCCATGCGGGAGCAAGGTAACTACGGCGTGCCCGCGAAGCGTTTGCCCACCGCGTCCGCCATGCCCGGCACCACGCTCGGCATCATCCCGCTTCAAGCGTTTGAAGGGAAAGGTAACCTTTACGACACCCCGGGTGTTTTCTTGCACCACAGGATGAACTCGATTTTGTCCGGTCCGGACATCAAGCGGTTCAAGCTGGGCGGTACCCTGGTTCGGTACGTACCAGCGCCCAGGTGCGAGGGCGAGGATGTCGACCGACCCGATTTCACCGGTCTGAGCCTGCTGTGGGGGCCGCTCATCCGCGTCGATATTGCGAAGGCGTCGGGTGCGGGTTTGGTTTTTTTCGGTCCGAAGGGCATGCGGGTCACCGCGGTGGAGACGTCCAGCTTACCCGACCCGGCGCTGGCGCAGGCGGCGGCGACGCGAGAGAGGGACACGCGGCGCGCCCGGCTCGCCGCCGATCGCGGTGACAAGGCACCGGCAGAGATTGGGGAGGTTGAACGATCGACCGGAAACGCCGCCGCGGGGTCGGCGGCGGCGGCGGTGGCGGAGTGGCGCGCCTCGAGCGCGTCATCCCCCGCCAAGAGCACCCCTTACAAAAACTCCGACTTTCCCGACGACGAGGTGGATCCATCGGACGACGATGAATCATCGGGGTTCTATCAGCGGCTGGTGAAGGAGCTGAGGGTGGATGAAGGACCCGAGGGTGGGACCGGCGCCGCGTATGGTGGCGTGGTGGACCTGTCGGTGTCGGGTATGGGCGGTTGGATCCGTGTGGTGCGTGAGAGTCGCGCGGGTGCGTGCGTGATGGAGGTGAAGGTGTGGGGGCCGCGCGGGCTGGAGGTTTTCGCGCGCGAGCCCATGCCCACGGGTCTGTAGCAGCTTAATAAAAGAGGCCAGTCGCGTCGTTCCCGAGGCGAGTGAAATTTTTACAAAAACCGACGTCGCGTCTTTTCGTCTCGAGCGTTTTCCGCGGGCACAGGCGCTCACACTTCGCCGCGCCGCCGCATGGCTCCGGAGGGTAAAAAGCAGCGCACGATGTTCGGTTTTGACGAACCGGTGGAGATCGGGTCCATCGACCTGGACGAGCTCCTCAAGAACCTCCCCGAGGAGAAGTGCAAGGACTTCGGCAAGGACCTCGCGCCGAAGCGAAGCGAAGCACGCGACGAGAACGACCCCGAGCACCTCGAGGCCGAGAGGGTCTTCGCCGCGCTCCCGCCGCCCAAGCCGCACCAGGCGCAGATGGGGTGGTCTCGCGACTGGGAGCGGGTGTGGGAGGATCACGACCAGAAGATTCGAAGCCTCGCGCTCGACGACGAGCTCATCGACGACGGCAAGGAGCCCAAGACGTGCATCGAGCCCTTCAAGATCAAGGAGATTGTGAACCCGAAGGGCTTCAAGCTGCAGGTGTTCGACCTGTCCGGCGGCTACACCGTCTGCCTCGCCAAGCAGCGCATGAAGGACGAGCAGGACATCCACAGCATCAGCAGGATCAAGTACGCGCGCGAGAAGCGCCAGGCCGAGCTCAACGCGCTCCTCCCCGACGTCACCCGTATCCCCGACTACCCCACCGCGACTCTCAAAACGCACAGGGGAGACGAAACGATCCCGCTGATTGGACTCGGAACTTGGAAGTCCGAGCCCGGCAAGGTCAAGGACGCCGTCGTGACCGCCCTCAAGTCCGGCTACCTCCACGTCGACTGCGCCAGCGTCTACGAGAACGAGGGCGAGGTCGGCGAGGCTTTCCAGGAGGTCTTAGATCGGAAGAGCGTCGTGTAGGGAAAGAGTGTAGATCTCGGTGG
>ENA-UOXV01006755-UOXV01006755.1-marine-metagenome-genome-assembly--contig:-NODE-6755-length-11864-cov-6.303667_pt1 | contig 11864 bp, 14 predicted proteins | sample MGYA00238165_ERZ766961 | MGnify/ENA primary metagenome ERZ766961 (study PRJEB28924, sample SAMN03173240) | marine metagenome | biome: Marine; feature: Water; material: Subsurface seawater | place: North... | reverse complement strand
CATCCACGGCCCGCTGCCTGCTTCCCGGACCTGAACCCTACCGCGACACAACGCTCCGCCGCTTACCGCTGGCCGAGTAGTGTAATAATTTACGCTGCTGACATGTGGTGGGTGCCAGGGACGGGAAACGGTGCAAGCCGGGCTCGGAAGTAGATGCCTCGGGATGGGGGCGCGCTGCCTCCAGGGCGGATGGGGGAGAACGGATGGTCGTGGCTGCAAAGTTCGGCGATCGAACTCTGCTTTTGGCATTCGCTGGCGACGCTGCCGTCGACGGGATCGACATGGGGGAAGAGGTTGTGTTGGCCGGCGACGCGTCTGAGGGTGGGCCTGCAGAGCGCGTCGCGCGACGCTTCACGGGGGGCTTCATGCGCCCGCTGCAGTGGCAGGCTGCTATTGAGTCCTGGGCCCGCAGCAACGTCACGCTCGGATGGAACGAGGAGGCACACCCGGCAGACCTGCAGGCGCGAAGCATCCGTAAAATTGAGCTGATTTGTGCGTTTGCGGCGGGGCTACTGCGCGTAAAATTCCGAGGAACTGAAGGGTTCTTGTGGTGGACGCAGGAGTTGTGGCGCCTGTCGTTTCCAGACCGGGAGGCCCCCGCGCGCAAGGACCCTCGCTGGAGCGCGCTCGGGTTTCAGCAGGCGGACCCCGCGACCGACTTCCGTGGCGCGGGAATGGTTGCACTGCAGCTCATGCTTGCGCTCGCCCGCGAGCACACGCAGGTCCTCGACCCCCTGCGCGCCCCAGCGCGCAGCTACAGGGTTGCCTGAGCGCGGACGGCGCACGGGATGCAGGTGCACTGTGCCATGCTGGCCAATGCTTCAGCGACGACAGGGGGGGCGGGGGGGGGGGGGGGGGGGGGATGCGTTCGGCTACCCGTACGCGTGCGGGCTCATCAACGTGGTGCACATGCTCCTTGACATCACGCGGCTCCTTCCCGTTGCCGCGGGGCCTGCAAACGCACAGGTCCTCGCCCGCGCTGCTCCAAAGCCAGCGTCCGGGCGCGCGCATGATCGCCGCCGTGCTCGCGGGCAGGGAGATGGCGGCGCAGGCGCACGGTTCCCGAATAAGCGTGCGGCGGCGTGCCGACGCGCGCTGGGGGGGCTGCTTCTCTCTGATAAGGTGCTGTTCCACGCCTTTTGTTTTCCGTTCGCGGGGGGGGGCATCCGATCAGAAAGAAGTGCCGTGGCCCATGCGATCTCCATCTGGCAGCTTTATGTGTGAGTGCTGCTTGCTTGCACTGCGTGTTTGTGCCTCCACGAGCCTTACGGGACGATGCGGGACTCGCCGCAGGCTGCCTTTCAGCGCTGGTTCGTCGCTGCTGCGCGGGTGAGCCCTAGCCGACCTCAGCGGACCCACACGCCACCCCAATCCCCGCCCCCTGCCGTTTTGCTGCCGCATCTGGCGTTTGACGCGGCTCACGCGCCGCTCAGACCCTCGACGCGGAGTGGTCGCAAAGCGACCGGCAGTACATGGGGTTCAACGCGGTGCTCGCACGCGTGCGCGCCCGCGCACGTGCTGCGCTCCGGTGCGCAAGTCCTCCCAACTGCTCCGTGGTTTCAAACCAACTGGCTGCCCATGTCCCTCGCCACTAGAGCCATTCATGTCAAGGTCGGAAGTGCCGGGGGCTAAGCGAGCTGCGCCCCGGGGCTGTGCAGGGACCCAAGCCTGCAGAGCGCCGCGGACCTGGAGAGGCTGATGCTTGCCGAATGCACGTGAGAGGTTCCGCGAGAAACAAAACTGGCACTTTGCCCGGTTGTGCGGGGCGCGGCGAATTGAAGAGCTCGCAGGGGGCACACGCCATATCACATCTTGAGACAGACGCTAGGCTGTCTGAGAGCGGTACTGAAACTGAATGAAACCAGTCGAAGCTGTGCCGAGGGCTATCAGCGCGCGCTTTGAATCGCGCCGAGCCCCGGAACGCCCCTCGAACCTGCGGTCCTTGCCACTGATGGCAGGCGCGCGCTGCCACCACCCTGCACGCGCGAAGAGCCTGTGGCAGTCCTGAGGGTCGTCAGGTCGAGCCGCGGAGGCCTGACGCCCGTGCCACCATGCTTCGCCTGGCCGCCGGGCGCGCGTGCAGTGTCCCCCGCGGGCGTCCGCTGCTCGGGTGCGCCGGAGCCTGCGTGTCGCGGCGGTTCCCGCGGCTCCAAACGCTTCACGGCCTCGCCTGCGGGCGGTGCCGCGGGGGGCGCCTGCATGTCCAGGGGCGCCTGAACGCCCCCCCCTCTGCTGTTCAGCGTACGGCTGCACGCACGAGCCTCCGAGCCGACGGCGCGCGCCACCTCGACCGAGAAGTCTCGAAACGCCGCGCGGGAGCGCGGCGTCCCGCGTCGTGGCGGCACCGCGCGGCGCTGCATGCCCAGCGCGGCACGTGCGCGCGCGTGCAACTCGTTTTCGAGCCGCGCGCACTTCTCGTCGGCGGCTGCGCGCGCGTCGCGCGCCGCGGCCAGCAGCGCACCAGCGTGCGCGAGGCCCTGCGCGTGCGCGGACTTGGTCCTACACTCCTGCTCTCGCGCGGCTGCCTCGGCCAGCCGCAGCTGCGCCTCGGATCGTTGCACTTGCAAGTGCAGCGCGGTCACTCGCTGCTCCAGGGCGTGGCTCCGCGCAGCGGGGTCCTGGCCTGCAGCTGCGATTTCGTCCGCTTGGCGCTGCGTAGCGGTGAGCCTGCGAAGATGCTGCACATCAGGAGAAGAACCTGGAAACGCTCACGCGGGCCACGCCACGGGTCTCATACATGAATACATGCGTGGCAACATCTACACCACGAACACACATTAGAGTGCGCAACGAAGGGGTCTGCTTTTGCGTGGGTATTACGCGTCTGCCATCTCACTCTCTCGCTCTTCAGCTGCCACCCTTTTGGAAACCTCCTCCTGAATTCGGTGTTGCATCTGCTCCACGTCGATCCGCCAGCGCTTCGTCACTTCCGCCTCCCCAAGCCCAGCAGAATTTGCCCGTTCCAGTGCTGCATCGAGCGTATCTACCTTTGCTGCCAGACTGGCAGCTTGCGCCTGAGCCTGAGTAAGGGCTTTTTGCAGCCCTGCCTCGCGCTGACAACTCTCTGCTATCTCTCGACGCAGTTTGGTGGAGGTTTCCATCCAGATTTGCTGCGCTGCCTCAAACTTCTCCATGTTCATGCGGAGATCTTGCTGGTCCCTCGCGAGCTCGATGCACATGGAATCAAGTCTTACTTTGGCCACTTCAACGGCGCGCCGTGTTGCAGCCTTAGCCTGTAGGCACGGTACTCTGGTCAGATGGCGAACTCAGCAGTCATGCAGGAACAGCCGAAGCGGTGTTGGGCGGTGGGGCTAACTTGCTCCTTCATCTCTCCTAAGTGTTTCTGCCAGCGGAACTTTTCACGCGATAGGTCCTGCGCTGCTGACTCCTTCCCAAGTTGTAAAGCGCGAATGATGACCAGCTCCATACGCTCTTCCATGTCCCTGTCTTGTCAAGAAATGGATCAGCATTTCCGTTGTACCATAAGTCGATCCCAGGGAGCGAGCGCACCGTTGCAATCCTGTCAACTTGTCCGGTGAATCCGACTGGCCGCAAAGGACTTCGAAGATGTGGGAAACTGCCGAGCGTGCCTCCGCCTGTGCGAGGGCGGCGTCCTTCATGGTCACCAGCAACGGCGATCAAAAAGTTCACTACTACCCCTCTTTTAACATTGAATTCTGATGCTTCGTGTAGAACCCCGGGGTTCCACATGGCCGGTGCCCGCAGAGGGGGGGCATTGCGGCTTCCGCCCCTGATCGCATGGATGATCGCATTATCAGCACTGCTTCCATCACTTTCGCATGGCCCTCTGCCCCACCATTCTTTGGATGCAGTGCGTTTTGCTCCTCGGGGAGCGGGGATTCCAGAGAGCCACTGTAGGCCATGGCACCATGTCGGATCTGGACGGGGCTGGGAACCCACGCACAAGGACCAAGCCCTGGTGCTGCGTGGGGGTTCGGACAACGAACCAACGCCAATGCAAGATGGAGACGAGTTGACAAAAGTGTCGTCAGGGACGGGAACGCTCGGGCTTCAGATGCGCCCGCCGAAGCAGGCGATTCCAGGACTGCGTGCGGACCTGATGGGAGACTTTCAAGAGCTTGTCGCAACAGGGCCAACGAAGCGAGCAGTGCGCATCAAGTGGAAGACACGAGTTTTTGATATGGAGATTGACACCGCTGAGTCAGTGGCAAAGCTGAAAAATAGGCTCTGCGAACTCACGAAGGTCCGCTCTAGCTCCATCCTACGCACACAAAATGCCTTTGCACGCCCCCGCGACTTCTGACATGCTCGCCGCCGCTGGTTCTGCAGATTTCACCAGACCGACAAAATCTCATTGGCGTGTACTGCCCGGGACAAGATGCGGACCTACGATCGAAGGACATCAAGAACGGGCAAACACTTTTGCTTCTGGGGGAGCCGACCCTGGAGCCAGCCGCAGTGGGGCGCATGCAGGAAGGTGCGAAGGAGGTCTGGCTTCCCGACGGTTTCGTGGTTGACCCAGGCGTACGTTCAAAGATTCGGGGACAACCTACAACGGCGGAGACCGAGAAGATTTTGAACGGTTCCTACGCCCACGAGATCTCGTTGCATGGAGCGTATGGCACCCGCCCCTTGCACCCCTCTGCTCGAGGCTTGCCGTAGTCAAGTAACTGTGAAGGTGCGACGAAATGTCGTGTAAGACTCTGGCATGAAGCGAACACGTGCGCCCTGCCTTGACGCAAAAGTTGTGGCTGTGACAGACCGATCAAGCCATCCATCGAGCCGCCTGACGGCGCATACGAGCGGGAGCAAGCAGCCAAAGTCGATGCCCTGATCAAGCGAGGAAAAGATGCTTTTAAGAAAAGGGCCACAAGAATCGATCCTGGAACACTTCCGAAGGAACTTCTCAATAAGAGGGTGTCGCAGTACACGCAGGAGGACCGCAACAGGTTGATGGCGTGGCTGAATGAGACGCGCCATTGGCACTTCAACGAGACGCTCACAAAGCTGGAAGAAGAAGAAAAAGAGCATTCGACAGCGGTGCAACGGGTGGCAGCGGACGAAACCGCAACGCTTGAAAACGATGCGATGCGGCAGACCGAGAAAGAGCTAAATGTTTATGGAGCCTCGATCGAAAAGTCGTACAACGCCATTACGCGCAGTGTCGAGCTAATGATGACCTCGGACATTCTTGTGAACCAGTCTAAATACCTGGAACATGAGCATGAGCTTGCAGGCGGAATGAACCCGGACATCATCCCGCAATTCGAGCAGGCGCGCTACCCTGCCGTTTTTATCTGGCGCCAGATAAAACTTGCTGGTGCTATGCTGCAGACGACCCCACACTGTATCTTTGCTGACCAGAGCGGAGCGGATGCAGGATCTGGAAGAGCTCGCAGAGATAGCAGCGGAGGGGAACCGTCGGCTACGGCAAGACGCAGTGCAGCGCGACTTTGAGTACCGCGCATACTCGCGCGCGCTTGACGCTGAGGTGGACGCAGAGCCGCTAGATCGCCGCCCAGAGCCGACCTGGCGAGATGACTTCTGGTCGGAGAGCGACTGGGACGCCAGCGGCTTCGAAGAGAAGGGAGAATATGAGGAATACTGGGACCGGGAGCTGTGGCATGAGCCAGAAGTGGTGCGGGACCTGCAAGACGCCGGGCTTCACAAGTGGCAGCGCAGGTGGTGCACAGAAATGGAGAATCGCCGGCGTGTGCTCCATGCGCTTCGGCGCTTGCGCACGAACCGCGAAAAGCGCATGTCATTTCTGGTTGCTTACGGCTGGCCGCGGAGCAACTGCGAGTTCCCGTATGGGCTGTACAACATCGGCAACACATGCTATCTCGCGTCAGTTCTGCAGCTGCTTCGCTGTGTCCCGGAGCTTATGTGGGACATCGCTTGGTTCGAGCCGCGGGATCCGTCATCGACGGCTGACCGCAGTGAGAACCTCGTGCATGCTTCAAAGAAGTTGTTTCGTATGCTTGGCTCGAAGCCGATCCAATTCATGGACCTGCGTCCGTACACGTTAGTGCACCACCTGCGCGTGCTGTACCCTCAATTTGCAGAAATGGGAATGGGCGGCCCCGCGCAGCAGGATGCGGAAGAGTGTCTGATTGCGCTCCTGCAGACCTTTGGCTCTGTGCTGCGCGACGACGCTGGAAGTAGCAAGGTGCACGAGCTCTTCGAGCTTGAGATTGAAAACACAGTCACGTGCGCGGAGAACAAAGCTGAAGAGGAGACAGTGGAACATGAGCGAATGCTTCGCCTTCCCCTTCACATTGATGGCAAGACTTCCTGGATCCACGACTGCATCAAGAACGCACTGAACACAAACGTCCGTGTTCCATTCCGATTGGTTCTGATACTGCAATTACACGATCCAGCTTCCCTCCCAGAGTTGTCTTTTAAATCCCGATGCCCGGTATTCAGGTCGAAAAAACTTCTCCAACTCTTGGCCGAGACGCGGGTTACAACGTGACAGGAAAAATCTCGAAGCTGCCCCCGTACCTCTTAACGCACTTCGTACGCTTCTACTGGCGTCAAGACACCAAGAAAAAGGCAAAGATCTGTCGCACCGTGCAATTCCCTTTTGTCCTTGACCTCATGCCGTATCTCACCGACGAGCTCCGGTTCCCGATCGAACGTCGCATGGCGGAGCGAAAGGCCGATTATCTCCGGCGAAACCCTATTTGGGAGCATGCCGACCAGGATGACGAGCTCTCACGCAAGTGGGCCGAATACGAGAAGCGGGTACGCTACCGAAAGCTCCTTAGTCGCTTGAGCAGGTGACCTAGATGGATCGTCAACACCTCTGCCGTGAAGGTTTAGGCGTGACATGAACGCGGGGCCGCAGGAGGCACGGCGCGAGCAACGGGAGGCGAGGCGCGCCAAGGTTGCAAAGGCTCTTGCGGCTGTAAACATGTCATTGGAGGAGGACGAGAGCGTTTCAGATGATGACGAAGAGAATGTCAGGATGAAATCACGTCTGCAGAACGCAACGAGCGAGCCTGAGGTCCCGGCAGACTATGGCAGAACCATTCGAGGGGCGTCAATCGTCGACGAGTCATCCGTGTACGAGCTTCGCGGGATCATTACGCACGAGGGTCGATATGCCGATGCGGGGCACTACATTTGCTGGGTCAAGAGCGGCATCCGAGTGCCCAAAAAGAGCAAATCCGACCAGTCGCCGGAGGAGTACTATTGGCTGAAATTCGATGACCACAAAGTTACGCTAGAGTATGAAGAGGACGTCAAAAATACTGCCGGTGGTGCGGATGGCCCGATAGTATATATCGCTCTATACGGACGCTGCGGTTTGGTCGGTGAGGGTATGGTTGACGATCGTCCGCAGGCACGCAAGCGCGACCGGCGCGACCGAGATGAACTCAGGCGCCATATGCAGCCGTACGCTGAACAGCAGACACGTCGTCTATGGGAAGAGTACCAGCGCCACAAGAAAGAGCTGCGGCGGTGGAACTGATGGCGCACGCACGTCGTAAACGGGTGCCTACGCGGGTGTGCGTGCGTGCATGTGCGTGTGCCGGCTTTGCCAGGCATCGTACTGCTTTAAGAGCGCCACCACTTATTACACATCTACGGTGTCGCTGAGGATCGATCTCCTGATAGAATTCAGCCCAATCTTGTTCTTGGAGCTACACGTCAAAACATGTTGGGACAGGTCCTGCAGGTCCTCGCCATGAGACGACGGGCGCCCGTGTATCGTCGCTAACTGCGCAAGACCCCCAGAAATACACTCCCCAAGTTGTGACTTGGATACCCTGTCGCTCTTCGTAAACAACTGCACGCAAGCTGCTGTGTCAGACGCAGTGGCACTGGATTCACGCGTGGGGAGGTAACAGTACCAGCTTGAAATGGACGTTCCCTTCCTTGAGCATCGCCATCCACTGCACGTCTATTTCCATTACCCCCCGCCGGCTGTCAAGGAGCACGTACACCATGCGCAGCACGTCGGGGCTTCGCTGAAGAAGATACTGCTCCGTGGTAGCATTCCATTTGTAGTGCTTCGCTCTCGGTGCCCGTGCGAACCTGCCGGCATGCGGTATTCGGTTCGCCCAGAGAGTCTAGGATTTCCGCATGCACAAAGCTCGTCGCCAAGGAGCGCTGTCCATTAGAACGGATGTGGGCGTACCCATATCCTGGTAGGTCAACCAGGCGAAACGAATTGCCAACTGAGAAGAAGTTCAACTCTTGCGTCCTCCCAGGCGTCTGCTTCGTGTTTAGTTCAGAACGCTACGGATCTCAAGCACGCTCCAAAACAAGGACCGGCCGCAGCGATGCCTGCCGCGAAGGCTTTTCGCATCATCTGGTTCGCATCAGGGAGCGACCTTGGAGACGCGTGCAAGCTTCGTCTTTCCCACGGCCCCACAAAGCGCATTGATTAGACTTGACTTGCCGACGTTCGACCGCCCCGAGAATCTGTTCACAATCCGTCAAGATGGAATTCCCAGGCCCCAGCTGTTATCAACTTACCTCACGAAGCGCAGAGGGACAAAGGACCAGGACACTTACGCGATCTCTGGTACACCGTCCGTGGGACACTGCACAAGAGCTGCGGCGCCCCGCAGGAATGTTACTTTTTTGAAGAGGGATGCTGCTTGGAGAGATTTCGACATAGGCCACAAAACACACGGACAGGCCCACTCCTCCCAGCACTCGTATCCTCCAAGTCGGTCTCAGGAAACTCTCTCGATTGCGGCAACAAGCTGGCCTCCAGGCCGCGTCTCGGTGGTTCAATCCGCTCTCGCTTGGCGCAAAGTGATAAACGGCTCCAATCACCGGATTCGCTTAGTCACCAGCCTGGTGACTGGTGGGCGCCGCTGTGTCGGGAGAGCAAGGGTCCTAACAGCATGAGTGCCCCTGCGCTGAGCGGCGCTGTTGTGGGTCTCTCGGCGCTCCGGGACCGGTCACGGCGTGAGCTTGCGGCGTGTATTGATCGCGTCAAGGGCCCCAAGGCGCTGGTTCTGGACCCCTCGCTCAGCGGCCCGCTCGGGCTCATCGCGGAGAAGCAGCTGCTCAAGGACCATGGGGTCGAGAAGACTTACCACCTGCGCCTGGAACCAATCGAGACCGATCAGCGCTGTATTGTTTTTCTCGTGCGCGATCGTGTAACGGCCATGAAGGCTGTCGCACGGCAGGTACGCCACCGCGCGGGGCGGGGGCAAAAGCTCGAGTATAGAGTCGTGGTCGTCCCGCGAAGGACAATCGTGTGCGAACGCGTGCTGGAGGAGGAGGGAGTGTATAGCGATGTCACTCTGGACGAGTTAGACTTGGACCTCATCCCGTGTGAAGAGGATGTTGTTTCGATGGAATTGCCCGACTCCTTCAGGGATTGTCTACTTCACGGTGACAAGTCATCACTCTTTTACGTCGCACGCGCACTCGCACGACTGCAGGGCACACTGGGCGTGATCCCTACAATCAAGGGGAAGGGAAATGCTGCGCGAGAGGTTGCGGACATGTTGCTGCGCATGCGGCGCGAAGGGCTTCCGGGCGGGCAAGAAGAAGCGGGCGAGTCCAAGGAGCCGGAGATCGACGAGCTGATCCTGATCGACCGCGAGGTTGACATGGTCACGCCAATGCTCACACAGCTAACGTATGAAGGGCTCATGGACGACACTTTCGGGATCTCCAACGGGATCGTTGAGCTCCCTGCACACCTAGTCTCGTCGCAGGCGGCAGTGCAGCCGAGGGGCAAGGTGAAGGTGCAGTTCAACGGCTCAGATCAGCTTTTTGCACAGCTACGCGATGCCAATTTCGAGCAGGTGGGTGCAATTGTTAAAAAAAGGGCAACACTGCTGAAATCAGTCGAGGACGAGAAAGAGCACCTGCAAGGCAAGAGTGTCGGCGAGATCAAGGAGTACGTGAAACGCCTGAAAGAAATCAATATCCAGCAAGAGAAGAACCTGCTGTCGCTGCACACGTCGATCGCGCTTGAGATCAAAGCTCTTGTGACTGCCTCAGCATTTTCGCGTCGGCTTGAGCTCGAGCAGGGTGTAATCCAGGGGCGCATCTCTCCGGACAAGGCCGTTGACTTCGCGCAAGACCAGATGTACGCGGGGGAGCCGCTCCTCAAGGTGCTGCGGCTTCTGGTGCTTGCCTCGCTCGTCGGCAATGGTCTCCGCAAAATGGACACGGTTCGCCAAGAGCTTGTACAAATTTACGGCTTCCAGGTCGTGCTGCTTCTCGTTCATCTAGAGAAGCTGGGGCTGCTGCGCAAGGCAGAGGGGGGCGGGGGCTTCGCCGCCGCTGCGGGCATCTCCGCAGGTTCGATTTCGCTCGCGGCAGCATCGCTTACTAACAAGATCACCAACGCCTCCGGTTGGGAGGCAGTGCGGGCGCGCCTGAACATCATCGTTGAGGGCTCAGAGGAGATCGCCGATGACGTCGCGTCCACCTACTCGGGGTGCGCATCTTAGTCCCTGTGATGCCTTGCTCGCTAATGGCGGCGTTGTCTGCAGCGCCCTCACTCAGCGCTAGCTTTCGCTGCAGTAGCACATCCGCTCGAAATCGCCTCTGACAATACAGGTGCTCACAGGTATGCACCAGTCTCCTTGAGGCTGCTTGACAGGGCGCTATTCCCGCCCGGCAATTCCTGGGCCGCTCAAGAAGAAACACTTCGTCCGCTGCGTATCAACCCCCCCTTCGCGTGCGCCTCGCTGGTGCCCGGGAAGCGCGCCGGTCCCTCCGCCCCAAGCCTGATCCTCTGCCCGAGCAACCGACCGATAGTGAAATCTGTGGTGCAGCCGGACCGCTGGTCGACGAGCGGCAGGAGCCGCGGCCGCCGGCGCCTGGCGTGCTGCGCCCCCCCCCGGGCTCACTTCCGCCGAAGAAACGGCACGTTGTGATGGTGTTCTTCCTCGGTCACGCCCCGAGGCTCGCCCTGCAGGCCTTGTGCGAGATGTGCGAGATGTGCGGGGCCAATCGCAACAGCCATGTTGCATTAAATGCACCCCCGCGCTCCTCGCCCTGCGCCCGAGCTCTTGGCCCTACTGAAGCGCCCGGCGCAAGCAGGCGGCGTCACGTGCGCGGAGGTGTCGGGCGTACGCTTCCTCGCGAAGCAGCACACGGAGGGCCGAGGGTCCGCGGGAGGAGGCGGCAGTTCCGGGATCTGGGGCGTCGGGATGGGGGGCACTTCCGCGGGGACAGAGAAGGCGCGGGGCGACGGCAGGACGAGGCACTACATAGTCGGCACGACGCGCATGGTCAGCGGCGACTCGCTGCTCGCATCGCTCGACGATCCGCTGCTGCCGGTGCCGCCCAGTGCAAAGCCGACGGCCGTGTCGGAAGCCTACCACACAGCATGGGGCCAGGCGCGCCCGCAGGCGTGACCAGGCGCGCCCGCAGGCGTGACCGCGCTGAGTAGTAAAGTGGCGGGAGCCAACACCTGGCGCTGCGCCCCGTGCGCAGCGCTTGACGCAATCGTACACTTTAGCACATGTACCACGCCCGAACAGGCACGCCTCTCGCTAGAAGTCCACGTGGTAGTGCCCCGGCGCAGGCTCCAGATTCCTCATGGCAGTCGCGACTGTGATGACCTTGCCTGTCGCGCGGTCGCGTCGCCCCTTGGTCGCGTTGGGGTACATCACGCGCCCTCCCTTCGGCATGATATGCCCGCCCGGTGTGCGCGACTCCCCAGTGAACGACCACGGGCGGATCCTCTGATGGGCGCCTGGGGCCGGCAGCGTTCGCGCGAGCCGCTGGATGCTGTCCCAAACAGTGGGCGGATTCGCGGAGTTGAACTTGCCGCCCGGCTGACGCGCCGACACAGTGGTGTCGTACTGCCCGGGGCCTGGAAGCTGCGCCTTCTCGCGACAGAGCTGCTCGAGCGCTGTCTCTGTCCGTGTGCGAGAAAAGCGCCCGCC
>ENA-UOXV01006754-UOXV01006754.1-marine-metagenome-genome-assembly--contig:-NODE-6754-length-11869-cov-5.396648_pt1 | contig 11869 bp, 10 predicted proteins | sample MGYA00238165_ERZ766961 | MGnify/ENA primary metagenome ERZ766961 (study PRJEB28924, sample SAMN03173240) | marine metagenome | biome: Marine; feature: Water; material: Subsurface seawater | place: North... | reverse complement strand
CTCTATTGTGCTACCTATACCACCATCGTGATTAGTTTCAAAATGAAAGTCTTCGCCCAGTTATCAAGTTGCAACATGATTTAATTGTTTGCTATTTTGATGATTATTTAAATCGTAAAAAAATTAAATTCATTGAATTTGATGCCACTAAAAAACTGGAAGTAATTTCACAAGTATTTTCGCGCGACAATCAATTGAAATCTGATTTTAGGGGTATGATAGTAGGCCTTTTTACCCTTGAGGAGTTTAAGGTTTACTTAAAAATGCCTTCGCCAATTAATAAACGAATTAACTCCATTATTCAACAACGCGTAATCTCTCACTTTATATAAATTTAAAGCGACGGACTATAGGTTTCGTTAATTTAGTGGCATGAATAAAACGGTAAAAGCCACTCCAATTCCAGGGATTATTAAGAGCATTGAAAAAACCGATTAATAGATAATCAATATATTAAATTAGAGTTTAACACGCAATGAACGAAGAGCTGATTTTCAACTTTAAAACTAACATTTCAACTGTTACTTTTCCTTCAAAACTGAACAATCCCTTTGCTTCAACAATTCCTAAAATTGCGCAAATAGCTGCCCAAGAATTTCAAGAATTCATTGCTTCAGAATCTCAAAAATGGAAATATGATTTCCAACAACAAAAAGGAAAAATGTTTGGCGTACTTGTCGTTCAAAAAAAAGATACTACCTATGGATATTTGGGGACTATATCAGGAGTATTAAGCAGATCCGAAGAATGTGAAAAATTCGTTCCTTCCATCTTTGATAATTCTACCGATGATTTTTTTATTAATAAAGGAATGGCCGAGTTAACCCAGCTCGGCGACAAGATAAAGCTTGCTGATAATGAAGCTGAAATAAAATTACTTAAAGAAAAAAGGAAATTAAAATCACTTGATTTGCAAAGGCAACTTTTCGAGAATTCTAAATTTTCAAATCTTTCAATGGATGTGAAAAATGTATTACAAATATTTGAGGATTCATCTCATGGAAACCCACCTTCCGCTGCAGGCGAATGTGCGGCACCTAAGTTACTGCAGCATGCTTTTAATCATGACTTAACTCCAATTGCCATTCTAGAGTTTTGGTGGGGTAATGCCCCAAAGAATAAAGAAAGAAAACACAAAGGGTTCTACCCTGCTTGTAAAAATAAGTGTCGACCTATTTTGGAGTTTATGTTGAATGATTATGGATTGTTTAACCAAATAAATAGGGTCAAAAAACCAGTGGTTTAGGTTTTGGTGCCTCGCGCAGAACTCCAATAATTGTTGATTATAAGAGCCGGAAATTAAGAAGAAGAAATCAGTTCTCCCCTATCCTACTTTTCAGTTTTGAGTAATACTTGATTTCCATCCTAATATTTCCAAACAACATGTGCGAATGAAATTATAACTCATCCGAATACAAGGAGTAATTAAATTCGAATTCTATTTATCCTCTTTAGTAATAAAAATAGAGGTATTGTAATTCTCTGGGTTCATTCCTTTAACATCTTTATAAAAGTCTTCAATAACTTTAAAATCTGCATTAAAATCCCCAGTTGGGTGAACCACTTTTCCGAAACCACAAGTTCTTGTTTCAAAATCTAAAAAGCCCAAAACAATTGGTAAGTTCGATTCTAAGGATGTATAATAAAAACCGGTCTTCCAACGATCTACCCTACCCCTAGTTCCTTCAGGTGGAAACAATAAATAAAGCTCATCCTTCTCCTCAATTAGTTTTTTAAGTGTTGCGGTTAAGTCGTTTTTTTTGCTTCTATCTACAGCTATTCCACCAGTGACTCTAAATAGCCAAGTAAATGGCCAAAAGAAAAACTCCTTTTTAATTAAATAACGAAGTTTATGAATCCCCATTTTATCTAAGGCAGGAATAGCATATACAAAATCCCAGTTGCTGGTATGTGGTGCACCAATAACAATGCACTTCTTTATTTCGGGTGGCACCTTGTTAACTATAGACCAGCCTCCATACCACAATACGAATTTGTAAAAAAGGTTTTTCATAAAAAAAGTCCTGCTCTAAACTAGTAGAACAGGACTTTCAAAATTAATTTTATTTAATTAACGGACTAGAAATACACCATTAAGTTAATAGCACCATTAAAATTGTCTGTATCTAAATTGAAAGATTGAGTAGATATACCTTTTTTAGAGTACTCTTCTTCAACTGTAGTATATCTAGTTCTACCTTCAACAACATCACCTTGAATACGTCCAACAGCAGCCCAACCAAATTCACCACCAATAGACATTCTTGGAGCAAAGAAATACTCTACACCAACAAATAAACGAGCACCAATACCATGAGTAGGACTGTTTCTATTGTAATCAAGCCTATCATTTACTTGTGCAGTTGCACCGCTACCAAAGTTGGTAGTTGAAGTTGGATTAACATTAGAAGAACTAAATGCATTTCCATATTCATAGATTTGACCTGAACGATTTAAGCTATAAAATACGCTCGCACCATAAAATCCTTGAATTCTTCCCCAACCGCGTCTTTTTTCTAGACCAACACCGATATGAAAAATTGAATTATTCGTTCTCTGAATATCTTCAACGTAATCATCTGGTGTAGTTGCGCCATCGCGTAAAACCCAATTATTTCTAGTTGTGTTATACTGTCCAAAATAAAACTCAGCACGAATTACTGTTGTAGCATCCCAAAAATACTTTCCATAAATAGTATTATTACTATTTACAAAACCTGTATTTAAGGAGTTATTAGTAGTTCCATTGAATATGTTACCCAAATAGTTGAAAAATGGAACCGCATTAAAACCTAAACCCCAACTTCCAGCTTTAGGTAAAATAGCAACACCTCTTTTATTTACAAGTACTTCAGTACTGTTTAGAGTAGAAGCTCCAGCTTTTGTAGTTGAGCTAGATGTACCCTCCGATTTTGGCGTTTCCGCCTCTTGCGCCCATGAACCTACTGCAAAGCAGCACCCCAGAGCAAACGTTAAATACTTTTTCATACTCCTTAGTTTTTATAAGTTACATCTTTAATAACACTCTCAGTACTCACTACATCAAAATTAGAAAGAGCTGTAGCGTAATATCTTAAATTCTTTACACTTGGAGCTACCCCACCTGTAGTGTCTTGCTGTTGATCAGCATAAAATTCAGACATTTTCAAATCAACGCTTACTGCCTGATCCGCAACTTCAATACTTAATGAATATGCTCCATTAGCATCTGTAGTTGTACTATACACTTTATTAGCATATTCATAAGAACTTCTAGATTTGTTTCTATACCAATCTCCAGTATTAATTGTGGCTACTACAGTAACTCCAGCAGGAACCATTTCATTATATACTCCCGAAGTATCATTCCTCAAATCTGTATTGGCAGTTAACTTTCCAGTTATTGTAGCCGTAGTTAATGTTGGCCCAGTAGCCAATGTGTTTTCGTCTTTTTTACAAGACCCAAAAATTACCATGCCTGCAAATGCGCACACGGCAACACCTAATAATGATTTTTTCATAATAATTAAATTTTTAAAGTTTTGTCAAACGTAAACGAAAAAGTGTACCCAAACAATGACCTTTATATTGGTTTTTAACGATTATTTGTTGACTTAGCTATTCCTTTTCACCAAAACAAAGGTCTCCAGCGTCTCCTAGCCCAGGTATAATGTAAGATTGCTCGTTTAAATCAGGGTCAATTGCACCAATATATAAAGAGGTGTTTTTAGGGAATTTTGCCTTAATAAAATCAACTCCTTGCTGACTTCCGATAACTGAGGCAATATGAATTTCCTTTGGAGTTCCATGAGGAAGAAGGGCTTCATAAGCCAACCACATTGAATTTCCTGTGGCCAACATCGGGTCGGCTAATATCAACACCTTCCCATCTAAATTTGGACAAGCATTGTATTCTATTTTAAATTCCAATTGTCCTCCTGGCTTTTCAATTCTATAGGCAGATACGAAAGCATTTTCGGAACGATCAAAAAATCGAGTTATCCCCAAGTGAAGAGGAAGTCCCGCTCGCAATAATGAAGCAACTACAGGCTGATCATTTGGAACATTCTCATTTGCAATTCCTAAAGGAGTTTGAACGGAAGTTGAGCTGTAATCTAACGATTTAGAAATTTCGTAGGCCAATACCTCTCCCATTCGTTCAATATTACTTCGAAACCTTAAGGGATCTTTTTGAATAACAACGTCCCTTATTTCAGCGAGAAATACGTTAAAAATTGAATTCTGAGAATTTATAACCGTAACATCCATTTCCTTTTCCTTTTAAATTAAAATAGATCAATCGATAACAAACCGAAAATTGATTATTCCATTAACCCTCTTCCCGTTTTACTCAAACGACCTTCAGCTTTCCAATCAGCAACCACACGATCCAATACTCCATTAATAAAATTCTTACTTTTTGGTGTACTAAAGTGCTTTGATAAATCAATGTATTCGTTCATTGAAACCTTTACAGGAATTGTGCTCATGTGATCTAATTCCGTCATTGCCAATTTCAATAAAATTATATCAATTTTGGCCAACCGATCTACTTCCCAATTCATAGTGTATTTCTGTATTAAATCAGAATATTCTTTGTTGTTCACCAAACTCTTTCTTAATAACTCTTTAGTGAATTTCAAATCATCTTCTTTATCTCTAAATACATCAAGTAATATTTTTGAATTACCATCTTGAACTAGCTTCATTTTCTCAAAGGTTTTGATTACATTTAAGTTGACCAACTCCAAATCCAAAGACCAATAAATACTTTCTTCTTCAGCAATTTGTTCAAAAAACTCATTATCACAAATGAATTTCTCATAAATATCAATAATAAATGCCTTGTCTTTTTTAAGTCCTGACTCTTCAACCAACATGTATTTTTTAAATAGTTCACTATCAGAAATCTTAACAAAAAGCTTACGAATTACATCAGAATGTATTCCCCAATTAATTCTTTTTGTAGAAAGGTGTCTATTAAACTCAACATTATCCCGAAGAAGTTTAACTGCTTTGTTTTCAATAAAATGAAGATTCGGGTTTAATTCTTCGTCTGTGGCAAAATTCTTTATTTTTTTAGTTTCCATCAACTTTTCAGCTGAATCTACTAATTCAATTACGAGTAAAAGCATTAGCAAATAAAGATCGTAGACTTTATCAATACTTCCTAGCATTTCTTTTTCCGTTTTTACCAGATCATCATTATCTGCTTGAAACCAAGAGTATAATGCTTGGAGAACTTTAATACGGAGATACCTTCTGTTTAACATGCTTTTCTAAGAACGAATATGTGACGAATTTAAATCAATTAATTGAGAGATAAATCCCAATTATAGTACTTTATTAATGTTTCCTATAGCTTCTATTCTTTTCTCGGCAAGTTCATTTGCAGCTTGATATGTAGGAATATTTTTAGCATCAGCATGTTTCATAATATTCAGTGCAGTATCGTAAATCATTTCTGTTTTACTCATTGCTCTATCTCTATTGTAACCTTCTAATTCGCTATAACAATTTATTAATCCACCAGCATTAATTAAGAAATCGGGAGCATAAACGATACCCATATCTCTAACTTGCTTACCGTGTTTGTCTTCTTGTTGTAACTGATTATTTGCAGCTCCAGCAATAACTTTACACTTCAATTGCTTCAAGGTATCATCATTTACTGTTGCTCCGAGTGCACATGGCGCATAAATATCCATATCAGCCGTGTAAATAGCCTTTGGGTCAATGACTTCAATGTTACTGTGCTTACCAGTTACTTCTTTTAACTTATCCTCAAAAATATCGGAAACACCAATTTTAGCATTTTCCTTTACCAACAAGTCGATTAGGTATTGACCAACGTGACCTGCACCTTGAACAACTATTTTTTTACCAGCAAGACCTTCATTGCCATAGGCATATTTAGCCGCTGCCTTCATGCCCACATAAACTCCATAAGCAGTTACTGGAGAAGGATCTCCACCACCACCTAAAGAAGTTGGCAAACCAACAACGTGTTCAGTTTCATCATGAATATATTCCATATCAATCGGAGACATTCCCACATCTTCGGCAGTAATATATTTTCCGCCTAGGCTATCTACAAACTTTCCAAAACGACGCATTAAAGCCTCATTTTTTAAGGTTCTGCTGTCACCAATTATTACCGCTTTACCACCACCTAAATTCAATCCACTAATGGCTGCTTTATAAGTCATACCTCGAGACAACCTCAAAACATCTCTTAATGCTAATGCCTCATTATCGTATGTCCACATTCTAGTACCACCAAGTGCTGGGCCTAAAACGGTGTTATGAATCGCAATCATGGCTTTTAATCCCGTTGCCTTATCCGTACAAAAAAGTATTTGCTCGTGTTCTTTGTTACTCATTTGAGCAAGAACATTACTCTCGATTTCAAAATTTTCCATTTCTTATGATTTTATAATGAAATATTAATGCTTCATTCTTTCTAACTTCGCCCGCTTAAAAAGTGGGTTTTATCGGGCGGCAAAAGTAGCTAAAAACAAATCCCACAATTGAAATGAAATCACTCTTTGCATTAAATAAATATTTTTGGAAATATCGCCTAAGGTTAGGGCTTGGGTTGGTTTTTGTCATCATATCAAACCTCTTTAGTATTTACCCTGTTCAGGTTATTCGTATCGCTTTTGATTCTGTTTTAGACTCAACAAAATGGTACGGAATTATGGACAATTTCGACATCCAAAATGATGTTTACCAACAAATTACAACCGCACTTGTTTATTTTTCTTTATTGGTAATTGGCTTATCTCTCGCCAAAGGGTTCTTTCTTTTCTTAACTCGAATGACCATCATTGTTATGTCTCGTTTAATTGAATATGACCTTAAAAACGAAATATTTGACCAATATCAAAACCTAAGTTTAAGTTTCTATAAAAAGAATAATACTGGTGATTTAATGAATCGAATCAGTGAGGATGTTAGCAGGGTTAGAATGTACTTTGGGCCAGCAATTATGTACACCATCAACTTAATTGTACTCTTCACTTTGGTGATTTCAACAATGCTTCAGGTAAATGTAAAACTTACCTTATTTGTACTAGCGCCCTTACCCCTTCTCACAATTAGTATTTATTATGCCAGTCAAATTATCAATAAAAAAAGCGAGCGAGTTCAAGAGCAATTAAGTAAACTCACCACTTTTGTTCAAGAGGCATTTTCAGGTATTCGTGTGATTAAGGCTTACACCCAGCAAGACAGCAAAGACGCCATTTTTGGAGATGAGCTTAACGTATACCGGGACAAAACTTTAGAACTAGTAAAGGTTAACGCTGTGTTTATGCCATTAATGGTATTGATGATAGGGCTTAGTACTATTCTTACCATATTTATTGGAGGCAGGCTCGCCATTGCTGGGGAAATCAGTATGGGTAACATTGCCGAATTTGTGATCTATGTTAACATGCTCACCTGGCCAGTAGCCTCATTGGGTTGGGTTACTTCTTTGGTTCAACGAGCAGCTGCTTCTCAAGAAAGAATTAATGAATTTCTCTTATCGGTTCCTGAAATTCAAAACACGGGTAAATCAAAAACCAAAATAAAAGGAGATATTGAGTTTAGAAATGTCAGTTTTGCTTACCCCAATTCCAATATTAAAGCTTTAGAAAATGTAAGTTTTTCACTACAGGCAGGGGACTCATTTGCCATTCTAGGCCGAACGGGAGCTGGTAAATCAACCATTGCAAGCCTTTTAGTAAGACTTTATGATGTTGATCAAGGAAACATTTTCATTGATGGAAAAAACATAAAAGAAATGGACCTAAATTTATTGAGGCAGTCTTTTGGCACTGTTCCTCAAGAGGTGTTTTTGTTTTCAGAATCGATTTCAGACAATATTGCTTTCGGTAAAATTAATGGCGAAGCAGAGCAAAAGGAAGTTGAAACTGCAGCTAAAATGGCGGAGATATATACAGACATATCTGATTTTCCAGAGGGCTTCGAAACCATGGTGGGTGAAAGAGGAGTCACTTTATCTGGTGGGCAAAAACAACGTATTTCTATTGCTAGAGCCATCATGAGTAAACCCGAGGTTTTTGTTTTCGACGATTGTTTAAGTGCAGTTGATACTGAAACTGAAAATAAAATCATTCACAACCTTCAGCTTGTGATGGAAAAAACAACCAGCATAATAATTACACATCGTGTCTCCAGTGCAGTATCTTGCGATAACATTATCGTTTTGGAACACGGAAAAGTAGTAGAATCTGGTAAGCATTCCGAGCTTATAAATCAAGGAGGGTTTTATGCCGATAGTTATGAGAAGCAGCTCCTTACCAAGGAAATTGTGTAACTAAACCAATTTTCTCAGCGCCATCATATATCCGAAATGCAAGCCTTCGTGGACTACATTAAATTGAATGGCTTCTTCAATAGAATGAAGAGTGACACCATAACTAGTAGTGTACTCAGCAAAAGTTGAAAATTTTCCTTTCGACAAATACTCTTCAGTCAAATCAATAAATTTAGTTACATTTTCTTTGAAGTATTTAAGGTCTTCTGGTGTACAAGTTTCCTTATTTACCTCAACTCCTTTTCGGTACCTATTCACCAATTCCATAGGAATTTGAAGTTCCATTTTGCACAATCCAAAACTCAATAAATGCTGAGTTACAATGGCATGTCCAAAATTCCATAATAAATTATTGTTATGGGTATCTGGAATTTTAATTAACTCTTCAAAAGGTCTATCTCCAATAACATCCAACATCCGTTGACGTGTAATTCTATTGTGTGTAAAAGTTACTTCCATGTTAAATCGTATTTAGTAAGGCAAAGAAACTTAAAAATAGGTTCTCAAATCTGAAGAAATAATGAAATTATAGGTTCTCAATTGTACCGTAATTTAACTCCAACAAATAACGTCCGTGGCTGTGCCGCTCCATAAATGTAGTTACTATCTCGATTCTTTCCAATGTCAAAATCGGTTTGATAAGAGTTTAATATGTTTTTTAGCCCGCCATAAACTTCTATAACAGTTCCCAATTTTTTCAATAAAAAATTTCGTCCCAATTTAATACTCAACTCAGAAAAAGAATCAGATTCAACAATCTCATCAACCAATTGATTTGGAGCCCCAGCAAAATGCGGGACCTTCATTTTTCCTGTGTAAACATAATTGAGCGTGCCGCTCCATTTTTCATTTGGAGTAAAGGTTAATATGGTGTATCCATAATCATTGGGTGCTCTGGTAAATTCACGAATACTTTCAACTCCAGTAATGTATTGAACTGGTTTATCAAATCTGCTCGATTGCAAGGTAAACCCCCCTTCCAATTGGACTTTTCGATTAAAATTCGCCCTTAACTCCAAGGTTATTCCTTGAACAGTTGCTCCATCTCCATTTCGTTTATCAAAGCGCTGACCAAATTGATCTTGCCCAATAGGTTCTAAATAAAAAGCATTGTTTAGCCTATTATAAAAACCTTCAACGGTGTAACCAATTATCCACTTCTTCATGGGTTTATCGTAGTTGATAGAAGCACTTAAACTGTGAGACCTTTCTTCGACTAGGTTAGGAGACAACGAAACACGAGAAACCCCGCCTGCAGCAAAAGCAATGTGTAAATCAGTATCAAATGCTTGTGGTGCTCTGAACCCAGAGCCATAGCTAAAGCGGAATTGAGTCTTTTTTTTGAGTTTGTAGAGCAAGGAGGCTCTAGGACTAAAAATAAGATTATCAATTAAATTGTGTTTGTCCATTCTTGCACCCGCAAGCAAAGTCAGTTGAGGAATAATTTCCCAGTCGCTTTGAACAAATGCACCTAAATCTTTAGTCGTTTGATCTATCAAATATTGGTAACTCGAAATCTCATCAAACACATCGTCGTAAACATACTCTAGCCCAAGGGTAAAGACGTTTTTTCCTTTCAAGAAATTGTTGATCTTATGATTGACTTGCATTCCCACGTTATAGGTACTAACATCGGAAGTGCCGTATGGAGGAGCCTTAATAAACTTATCATATTCAGCTGTCACTGTGTCTGGCTGAATTCCAGTGTAGTGTTTTCGATCGGTGTTTTGCCAAGCCAGGTAGGTAATTATCGAACTATTGTCATTATCAAATTTAATTTGATAATCAGCACTCGCCATCCACACACCATGGGTTCGTTCTTCCGCTTGTTGAGCAAGGTAAGCAGGTTTGTCGACCAACATCTCTCCTCCAAATCGATATTCACGCAAGTTGCTGAAATTGATCTCTAATTTTTGATTTTCTTTGGGTAGGAAAAACATATTTGCACCTAAAGCAGTAGAGTTTATTAATGCGATTTCAGAAAAACTGTCCCCATTCGCATCGTAGAACCCTCGGTCTCTTTTATTCATGAAAATTGAAACTCCCGCGTTTCTATTTTTAGATACCAAGGATGCATTTCCACTTATATTATGGTCAGAAGTTTGACCATCAATATTTTGATAGGTGTAATTAAGTTCACCAGCATTGTCTTGAGGAATTTTGGTGATAACGTTTACTGTTCCTCCTATGGCGCTCGAACCATACAGCGACGATCCACCCCCACGCAAAACTTCTATTCTGTCAATCATATTTGCGGGTAATTGTTCCATTCCATATAATCCTGTAAGCGGACTAAAAATGGGACGACCATTTACCAGTATTTGAGAATAGCCACCACCAAGACCATTCATACGCAGTTGAGTGTAATTACAGGTTTGGCAATCTGTCTCTACACGTAAGCCTGGTTGAAATTTTAATCCTTCAGAAAGGTTACAGGCTTGCACATTACTGATCGTCTGGCTGTTAATCACATTTACTATTACTGCTGAATTTGTTCTTCTTTTAGGCGTTTTTGTAGCTGTGACAACTATACCATCAAGATCTAAAACCTGTTCGGTCATGTCTAAGTCCAGATTTACTTCCTTTTGCTCTTCGCTTAATACAAATTCCTTAAACACCTTTTTGTAACCAATGTATGAAGCCGATATTTTGTACTTTCCATAGGGGAGTTTGGTAATAGTATATCGCCCTTGAACATTAGTAAGTGCACCAAATGAGCTTGAATCAATAATTACTTGAGCATATTCAATGGGATATCCATCTGTTTTCACAATCCCGGTAACCTTTCCAGTTTGCGCGGCTAGAATAATAGAAAATGTAACAAATAAGGTAAACAGAAGAAAAATTCTCATAAAACACGACTTTAATTAAGTGCTGCAAAAATATATAATTAGACTTACCTAATCTTTTTTATTATACTTATTGAATACATTTGCTTGTTATGGATCAAAGTCTTACCGAAGAAAACTATTTAAAAGCGATCTATTCGTTATCTAGAGTTCAGCCTAAAGGAGTTTCAACCAAATCTATTGGACTTGCTTTAGCCATAAAACCGCCAACGGTTTCAGACATGTTGAAAAAGTTAAGCGATAAAAAACTAATTCAATACGCTCCGTACAAAGGGGTGTTACTCACAAAATCTGGAGAAAAAATTGCACTCAAGGTGATTAGAAAGCACAGACTATGGGAGACCTTTTTGGTAGAACATTTCAACTTTAAATGGGATGAAGTTCATGATATCGCAGAACAATTGGAACACATTAAGTCACCAGAATTAGTTCAACGGCTTGATGAATATCTAGATTTTCCCGAGCATGACCCGCATGGAGATCCCATACCTGATAAGGATGGTAATATAAAAATTCGCCATAAACGTACTTTAGATCAAGTAACCGAAAATGAAAGGGTAATAATGGTAGGAGTAAAAGACCATACTTCTGAATTTTTGAAATACCTCGATAGCATTGAAGTAAAACTTGGCTCTGAAATTCTAGTTAATCAAATCATTGAATACGATAAGTCGTTTCTAGTTGAAATTAGAGAAGAAAAAAAGAAAACAAAACG